>Ga0209056_10004153_pt1 | contig 15246 bp, 16 predicted proteins | sample GraSoiAngelo_114_FD_185876 | JGI IMG/M metagenome (GOLD analysis project Ga0209056, IMG submission 185876) | Grasslands soil microbial communities from the Angelo Coastal Reserve, California, USA - 14_0903_13_40cm (SPAdes) (version 2) | ecosystem: Environmental > Terrestrial > Soil > Grasslands... | reverse complement strand
GACCCTGAACTGCAGCGACGGCACGAGCGTGAAGCTGGTCGTAGACGCCAATACTCTCACCGGCCTGACCCAGGCGGTCCAGGCGATGATCGACTATCCCGCAGGGCTCTCCTGCACCCTCATTCAGAACCCACTCGGCGTGACGTTCGGCCAGATTGCGTCCGCCTCGACGGGTAGTAACCCATTCATCGTCGGTGGAGGCCGCTGGCAGGCGACGGTTCTTTGCTCGGACCTCCAACTGACGCCTCCGCCGCCGCCGCCCGCACTCGTCGGAGGCTCGACCGTGGCTCGTGTGCCGGGCAGCTGGTCGTACGATCCGAACGCGTCGCCACAGGAAACAGACGGGGCAACAACGATGATTTGGGTCAATATCGCGGTGAACGTTCACCAAATGGATGGCGGCACCGGCCCCTTCTTCGGCACGCTGAACGAGACGATTCCGACTCAGCAGAGCACCGCATGCGGCGGCACCGTAACTGAGCGGCACTTCACGTCGACGCCGACATGTCTCCAGACGTCGCTGGGCCCACCGCTAAGCGCGGCGGTAACTTCACTGGTTACTCAGATATCAGGCGATCCATTTCCCCATGCTACGGCGCTTGGCCAGAGCATCAACTTCTCATTCATCGACAATGGCAACCCGGGCGACGGCAATCCCCCGGACACGCTGCAGGGACCGCCGGAGCCTGCTAATTCGGCATGTTCACTTCCGCCAGCAACTCCTCCGGACGGCACCCTTGTGAACGGGAATATCTCGATCAGGAATCCGAGCAGCTAATCATCGAGTCCTGGTGATTGGAGCGAGCGAGAGAGCGGCCGTCAGCGGCCGCTCTCGTCTACCTAGGCGCCAGCCACCACATCGGTAAAGCGAACGACGGGCGTCTGCCGAAGGGTGCAGGTGAGGCCTGCAGGATCGTCGAGCATCCCTTGGACCGCGGCCTCCAGGCCGGTGAGCGTCTCCGTGTCCACGACAGCCGTCCACGACGTCCCGTCGTCGCAGGTGAGCGTCACCTGAGTCAGCCCGAGGGCCGAAATCGGCAGTGCGGTTCCGATCGCCAGCCCTGCGGCGATCGCGAGTACGAGGACGATGCGCCTCACGTCGCTCCTCCGGATCCGTGGCCGCAGGACACTAGAAAGGCGTGATCAGATGCACGGGGTTCCCACGCACGTTCACTTCCCAGGTCGTGACATCGGCCCCGGTGCCGAGCGTCGCGTACTCGATCTTCCACCAACCGGGACCGGGTTCTCCCGGCGGGGTTGGCGCTGTATAGCTCGGAGGGATCTGCACCGAGATCGTCACCCACTGGTTGTTGTAGTAGTTCGTCGTCGAGCTCGATGTCGTCAGCGTGGTCGTCGGACCGCCGCTCGTTGGCGCCCCACCCGAGCTACCGGTGGCCGTCCAGGTGAAGGTCGCGTACGAGAAGCCGGTCGCCGTCGGCACGCGGATCTTGAGCGCGGTGTTGCTGATGTCACCCGGGTCGAAAAGCTTGATCTCGAGCGTCTTCCCGGCATGCGCGGCCTCGACCTGAGCGAGATAGAAGACCGACGTGTTGTTCACGACGATGAACGCGCACATCCGGCTCTGCCCGTAGATCCGTGCCACCGGACCGCTCGTCGATGTGACCTCGAGCCCGAAGCCATTGATCGCGTTCTCGTTGTTGGTGCCGCTGCTCGTCACCACCTGCAGCCGGTACTGGCCTTCGCCGAGGCCGCTTGCGAGCCGCCACCAGCGGTTGTGGTATGGGCTCGACTGGCAATCCGCCGACGACGCCCCGTAGTACCCGGGGCCATAGCTGGTGTTGCCCCGGTAAACCGGGCCCTTATCGACGGCATTGGAGTTGGCGAAGAGCGCACCACTCGTGACCAAGAGCGTGTCGTCTGACGTGGCGTACGGGGTGCCGTTCATGTCCCAGAGGTTGTACACGGTGGTGATGCCGATCCCGCCGGTGCCCCCAGGGATCCAGTAATCGCCGACGCCGAGGCGAGCGGCAGTTGTGGTCTGCCCACCGGTCGCGCAGAACATCGGGTCGAAGAGCCATACGCTGCCGCCGGTCGTGCCCGCGGGAAGGTCGACGATGTACGAGTAGCCGTCCGCGTTGAATCCGGTGTTCAGCACTGGATTTCCGTTGTAGTAGGTCGAATAGGCATCGCCGCTCGTGCGATCGGTCCCCCGCGCCTCGACCCCGCCGAAGAAGCCGAGCGGGGCGAGATTGCCACTCCCATCGGCTGACGGGACCGGCGGGCAGGCGGGTGGGATGTCGCTGTTGCCGCACAGGACGTTGATGCCGTAGTAGTTCTGTGGACTCCCCATCGGCACCGGCAGAAGGAATTCGGCACGCGCGTTGCGGTGCGCCGTGAACGACGCGACCCCGAAGAGACGCGCGAAGAACGTCCGCACCGGGGCGCTGACGTTCACGTTGAGGACCGCGGCGTTCAGCACCTCGGGCGCCGCCGTCACCGTGACGCCGCTGACGCCGTTCATGAAGCCGTTCTTGGCCGCCTCGTTCTGCGCCGCGGTCACCGCACCGCTTGCGTTGCCCGGCAGATAGACGACTCCGGCGAGGGCCGCAGCGTCCGCGGCGCGCTGGACCCGGACCATGTTCAATTCGTACCAGCCGATATCCGCGACGAGTCCGACGAAACCAAAGAGCGCAGTCAGCGTGAGCGCCACGATGACCAGGGTCTGGCCGCGGTCGTCCCGCCAGTTAGCGCGTGACATTTTCGGACATCACCGTGTGCTCGGTGATCGTGAACTGATTGAAGACCGGCATGAGGAAGCGGAGCGGCGTGCGGGCGCGATACGTGTAGCTGACGGTCACGCCGATGGAATCCGCCGGGCTGACGTTGTTCCGCGTGCACGGCAGCCAGGGCTGACTTTGCTGCACGAAGTCGAGGTTGTCGCCATCGATGACGGGCCCGCCGTTCAGCTGGTACGTCCAGACGTTAACGAGTCCGGACGTCTCGCTCCCGCTCGAGGTCGACTTCCATAGGCGGATCTCGTTGACGTCCTGGAGGGCGACCCGCGTTCCCGTCCCGGTGAGGACACGCTCCACCGCCGCGACGATGTACGGGTCCACCGTCGCTGCGTTCGGCGACTGCCCGCTGCTGCAGCCGAGCGCACCGCCGCCATTGACGAGGGCGCCGCCGAGGCGCGCGCCTTCACGGCTCGCGGCGGACATCGTCATGGCGTCGGTCATCAGACCCGCGAGCTCGATGAGCCCGAAGACAATGACCAGCAGCAGGGGAGCGAGGAGCAGCGCTAGCTCGGTCGTGCTCTGCCCCTCGTCGGTGCGCGTGAACGCTCTCATAGCTGAGGCTCGACGCGCGTCGCGGTCGTCTCGGCGAACGTGATCCCCGAGCCGGTCAGTCTGGCGAAGGAGGTGAGCCACTGGTGCTCATAGGTGATCTGCACCCCGACCGTGTCGACTCCGGTGTGCGCTCCCCCGCACCCTGCGAGAACGTCGCAGCGCGTCGCCTCCAGGTAACCGGACGTGGTGAGCGTGTATGGCACCGAGAAGGTCGATCCGCCCAAGTCGCACGCGGTGGAGCCGCTGCGGTCGTAAACGTTCTTGAACGAGCCGATCTGGCCCCCGTTCTTGTCGGCCCAGTAGATCATCACCTCTTCCACCCTGACCGCCCTCGCCGGGGAGACGATGTCGCTTTCGATCCGCTGGAGCACCAGGCAGTCCGTGCCCAGGATGCTTCCGCCTTCGGCGGCGAGCATTGAGGCGTCGCGGCTCGCGAACTGCACGGTGTTCCGCGAGTTCCACACGAACGAGAACTCGATGATCCCCAGGATGAGTAGGAGCAGCAAGGGCAGCACGAGCGCGAACTCCACGAGCGCCTGCCCGAGCTCCTCCCTGCGTCGGAACAGCATGGCTGGACACGCTAGAGAGCAAGGCTGAATACGGCCTGAACGGGAGCGGGACCTTCGACGGAGGCCGTTCGGCCTAGGCGCTCGCCTCGGTGGAGTTGCCGGTCGCGAACCGATACCCGGTCCTGCGCACCGTCCGTATTTCGACGCCGCCGCCGGCTGCGGCGAGCTTGTGGCGGAGTCGCGCTACGAGGACCTCTGTCACATTCGAAGACACATCGGTGGCAGCGCGCCAGGGAAGCCGATCGAGCGCCGCACGCTGTGCGACCGCCGGATAGGCGCGCGCGAGCGTCGAAATGATCGCGCGCTCCCCGGCGGTGAGATCGAGGGCCTGCGTCCCGATCCACGCATCCCCGCCCACGAGGTGGACGCGGAGCGGGCCGATGCGGCGCACGAGCCGTTCATTGCCGCGCCTCCGGAGCAGCACGTGCACGCGAGCGATCAGCTCTTCCGGTTCGCACGGTCTCACGAGGCAGTCGTCGCAACCGAGCTCGAGCAGCCCGACCTTCGTGGCAACGTCGTGACTCCCCGTGAGAGCGAGGATCGGGACATCTTCAGTGCTGGGTAGCTCCCGTAAGCGCCTGCAGACGTTGGTGCCCGGTCCATCGTCGAGAAGGAGATCGAGAATGACCACGTCCGGGGTAGCCTCGGACGCTCTCCGAATGGCGTCGTGTTCGTTGTGCGCTTCGTGCACGAGGAACCCGGCGCGGGCGAGATGGCGCGCGACCACCCCGCTCGTGGTCGGGTCTTCCGCAAGGACGAGCGCTGATATGGTCGGAATCGCTGCCAACTCCACCTCCTGGCGGTCCTCCGTGGCAGGACTGAACCGAATGTGAACGGAGGTTAGGCTCGGCCTCGCGGCGGTAAGTTGCAGGCGCGGATCATGGCGCGCCGTGATGCGTTAACGCGACCGGCGCGCTGCGAGAGCCTTCGTCTCTCGCAGCCGCTTGCCTGCTTCGTCCAATACGTCGCGGGTCTTGCAGAAGGTAAACCGGATCAGGTGCTGCCCGAGCTCTTTCCGAGAGAAGAACGAGGACCCCGGGACTCCGGCGACGCCGACCTCCGACACCAGCCAGTGCGCGAAGACGGTGTCGTCCTGGAATCCGAACGGGCGGATATCGCAGAGCACGTAGTACGCGCCGTCGGGTGTGTTCGGGGCGAACCCCGCCGCGGCAAGGGCGCGCACGAGGAGGTCGCGGCGCGCGCGGTACTCGACCGCCAGCTCCTGGTAATAGGGACGGCCGAGTGCGAGCGCGGCGGCGACGGCCTCCTGGAGAGGCGCCGGCGCGCCGACCGTCACGAAGTCGTGCACCTTGCGAATGCCGGCGGTGAGCTCCGGCGGAGCGACGATCCAGCCGACACGCCACCCCGTCACAGAGAAGGACTTGCTCGCACCCGAGATGGTCACCGTCCGCTCGGCCATCCCGTCGAGCGTCGCGATCGGGATGTGCACGCCCGAATACTTGATGTGCTCGTAGATCTCGTCGGTGACCGCGATGACATCGTGGTCCCGACACAGGGAGGCGATGGCCTCGAGCTCCTCTCGCGTGAACACGCGTCCGGTCGGATTATTCGGAGAGTTCACGATGATCGCCTTGGTGCGCGACGAGAACGCGCGGCGGAGCTCGTCGGGATCGAACGTGAAGTCTGGCGGGCGCAGTGGCACGAAGATCGGGGTCGCGCCGCAGATCGCCGCGTCCGGACCGTAGTTCTCGTAGAAGGGCTCGAGCACGACGACTTCGTCGCCCGGGTCGACGATCGCCAGGAGCGTCGAAATCATCGCCTCGGTCGAGCCGCAGGTCACCGTCAGCATCGTCTCGGGGTCGACGCGCATGCCGTAGAGGTCGGCGTAGGTGCGGGAAAGCGCGTCGCGCAATGATTTCGCGCCCCAGGTGATCGCGTACTGGTTGATGTCGGCGTCGATGGCGCGTTTCGCCGCCTCCTTCACCTGCGCAGGCGCCGGGAAGTTCGGGAAGCCCTGCGCGAGATTGATGCCCCCGTGGACGGCGTTGAGCCGCGTCATCTCGCGGATGACCGACTCGGTGAAGCCCATGGTGCGCGCGGCGAGCCGCTCACGCGCGACGCGCATCAGTACCCTGCCTCGAAGTCCACGCGGTTGAGGAGCGGCTCCCCCGCCTTGTAGCGCCGCAGGTTCTCCGCGAACAAGGCGAGCGTCCGCTCCCCGGCGCGCGGCGACGAGCCCGACTGGTGTGGCGTGATGATCACGTTGTCGAAGCCCCAGAGCGGGTTCTCCGGCGGGAGCGGCTCCGTCGCGAAGACGTCCAGCCCCGCTCCGCCGATTCGCTTCTGGCGGAGCGCCTCGATCATCGCCGGTTCGTCGACGATGGCGCCGCGCGCGATGTTCACGATCCACGCGGTCGGCTTCATCCGCGCGATCACCTCGGCCGACACCGCGCCCTGCGTCGCGGGCGTGAGCGGCGCGGTGATCGCGAGGTAGTCGGCTTCGCCGACGACGTCGGCGAGGTCTTCCGCCGCGACGACGCGACTGACCCCCGGCGTCGGCGACGACGCGCGCCGGCGCACGCCGATCACACGCATGCCGACCGCGCTCGCGAGCCGCGCCACCTCACCGCCGATGCTGCCCATACCGAACACGACGATGGTCGCGTCGCGCAGCTCCTGGTGTGGCTGGTCCTTCCATTCGCGCGCGGTCTGGCTGTCGCGGTAACGGTGCAGCTGCCGAGAAGCGGCGAACACGAACGCCATGAGATGCTCGGCGATCTGGATGTCGTACGAGCCGCTGTTGTTCGTCAGGACGATGCCGCGTTTGGCGAGCTCCGGCAGCGGCATGCTCTCGACCCCCGCCGAGACCGTGTGGTACCAGCGAAGCCTCGGCGTCGCGTCGAGCAGCTGCCGCACGCGCCGCGGGTTGTTCCCACTGAAAGCGACCTCCGCCTCGGCGGCCGCGGCGAGGCCCTTTTCGTCGGCGATCGCGATCACCCGGTCATCAGGAAAACGCGCGACGACCGCCTCGGGCGACGTCGAGAACGCGGACCACACGACGATCTTCGTCACTGGAATACCGGCTCGCGAGCGCTCGCGACCGCATCAGCGAGCATCGTCCGTTGGAGGGCCGACATGTTCTCGGGCGCTTCGTTCGGATCCACGAGCTGGACCTGGGTCGTTTCCGCGGAAGGTCTCGCTTCGCCGCCGGTGAGTCGCCCTCTGAAGAGCAAGGTATAAAAGTGGTAGGCCGCCGTTGATCCGAACCGGCGGTTGTCGTACACCCCGACGAAGCGCTCGATGTCCGCGCTCAGACCAGTCTCCTCCGCGAGCTCGCGGAGGGCGTTCTCCGACGGCGAGCTGCCGACGTCGGCGTATCCCCCGGGGAGCGCCCATCGGCCATTGTCCGAGCGCTCGATGAGCACGACGCGTCCCTGGTCGTCGAACACGGCGACGGAGCAGCCCACCTTCACGCTCACCACACCGGTGTCCGCGAGATACGGCCGCTCCGGCGTGAACGTCGCGTCGATCGTCATCGCCGCGAGATCGCTGGCGATCGCGGCGACGCGCCGGTAGCGGCCGCGGTCATGGTCGTTCGTCGCGAACTCGAGACCCGTCGTGGCCATCGCCGCGAGCTCGTGCGCCCAGAATCGCAGCTGCTCCGAGGGACGCATCCCGTCCGCATACTACGGACCTCTCGTGTTCGCTCTCTCCGGGACGTTGCTGAACGCCGCGACGGTCCTCGTCGGCGGCGTGATCGGAACGGCCCTCGGCGATCGGCTTCCGGAGCGGATCCGCGAGAACGTCGTGCGCGGCGTCGGTCTCTTCACGCTCGCGATGGGCGCGAAGTTCGCCATCGACACGAGCAATCTGCTCTACGTGCTGGGCAGCATGCTGCTCGGCGGCATCGCCGGATCGCTCTGGGGCGTGGATCGCCGGCTCACTGCGCTGGGCGACACGCTGCAACGGCGATTCGCCCGCGGCGGATCGAGCACGGTCTCGGAGGCGTTCGTGACGGCGTCCATCGTCTTCTGCGTCGGGCCGCTCACGTTCCTCGGCTCGATACAGAATGGCCTTACCGGCGACGCGAGCCTCCTCTCCGTGAAGAGCGTGCTCGACGGCTTCACCGCGATCGCGCTCTCGGCGACGCTCGGCTGGGGAGTGTTGCTCACCATCCCGCTCATCCTCGTGTATCAGGGCGGCCTGGCCCTCGGCGCCTCGCTCTTCACTGGGTTGCTCTCCGACCTACAGCTCCGCGAGATGAGCGCGGTCGGCGGGTTGCTCATCATCGGCGTGGGTCTCAAACTTCTTGCCGTCCGCGACGTGAAGGTCGCGGACTTCCTGCCGGCGATCGTCGTGGCCCCGCTTCTGGTCGCGGGCGTCGCGAGGGCGAAGGAGGCCTTCGGGTTGTGAATGCCAGGAAGACGCCGATCGAGCTTCGAAGCGACACGTTCACGCTTCCCACCCCGTCGATGCGGCGCGCGATGGCCGAGGCCGAGGTCGGCGACGATCAGTACGGCGAAGACCCCACGGTCAACAAGCTCGAGAAGCGCGCGGCGGACGTCGTCGGTAAGGAGGCGGCGGTCTACGTCGCGAGCGGAATGCTTGGCAATCTGTGCGGCGTCCTCTCGCAGACCGAGCGTGGCGACGAGGTGATCCTTGGAGACCTCGCCCACATCTATCAGAACGAGATGGGCGCCTCATTTGTCCTCGGATCGCTGCAGCCCCGCCTCGTCCCGAACCGCGATGGCCTACCCGCCCTGGAGGACATCGAGGCCGCCATCCGGCCGCAGGGGATGTTCCCACGGACGTCGCTCGTCTGCCTCGAGAACTCGCACAACAACTGCGGCGGCTCGGTGATCACCGCCGCGCAGACGCAGGCGGTCTCCAACCTCGCGCATCGGCGAGGTATGCGCGTGCACCTCGACGGCGCCAGGATCTTCAACGCCGCCGCCGCACTCGGTGTCGACGCTCGCGAGCTCTGCGCGCCCGCCGACACGATCCAGTTCTGCTTCTCCAAGGGGCTCTCCGCGCCGGTCGGATCGATCCTTTGCGGGACGGCGGAGACCGTCGCGAAGGCGCGTCGCGTGCGCAAGCTCCTCGGCGGGGCTATGCGGCAGGCGGGCGTGATCGCGGCCGCCGCGCTCGTCGCGCTCGAGGAGATGCGCGACCGGCTCGTCGAAGACCACCGCAACGCGAAGGCTCTTGCAGAGGGCCTCGCGCGCGTCCGCGGAGTGCGCATCGACGCGGAGCGCGTTGTGACGAACATCGTGTCGTTCGAGATCGACCCGCAGTGGATGGACGCAGGGATGTTCGTGAAAGCGTGCACAGAACGACATCTGCGCGTTTCTCGTTATCTTGGAAACTCGCCCAGGTTGCGCGCCGTCACGCATTACGGCATCGAGCGATCCCACATTGATGATGCACTTGCGATCATCGAAGAGGTGTTGTCAAAAGCGAGCACACCGGTAGCCGCCGCGGACTAGCAAACAGACCTACATCATTCAGCGCAGTACCCGTGGCCGTATCGGGCTGGTACCAACGGGTGAGTTTTCGGGTGAATTCCTGCCCTGCTCGCTCGTTAATACTTCCGAATCCAGTGGGTAGGGTCATCCGTCTGCGTGCCATGCGCGAAGAGCTCGGCCAATCGCTCATCGAGCTCGCGCTGCTGCTGCCGATCCTGGTCTTCGGGCTGATCGGCGGGGCCGACCTGGCCCGCGCCTTCGCGCTCCAGCTGGCCGTCCAGAACGGCGCCCGCGCCGGTGCGGAGGCCTACGCGGTCAACCAATCGCCAAGCGCGCAGCTGGCGAGGGACCGCGCGAAGGACGAGATGGGCCGGACCCCGGGGTTCACAAAGGATGCATTCGGAAAAGTCAACGCGTTCGTCACGGTGACCATCGCCGAGGCCGACGGGGTCAGCGACTGCACCGTCTCTCCGCCGACCGTCGCTGACCCGTGCTTCGTGACCGTACAGGTCCAGTACACGTTTCAGACGACCATCCCGTGGCCGCTCATCCCGAACGTCGCCAACTTCAACCGCTCGACGACGATGAGGCTCTTCTATTGAGCCGCCTCTTCCGCTTCCTCCGTGCGCGACAGGGCGAGCGGGGTCAGGCCCTCGTGGAGTTCGCGCTCTTGCTGCCGCTCATGCTGCTCATCATCACGGGCCTGTTCGATGTCGCCCGTGCGGTGTGGCAGGAGAACACGCTGGCGTACGCCGCGCGCGAGGGCACGCGATACGCGATCGTTCACGGCTCGGCGGGCAGCCCCGCGGCGGGTCCCGACAACCCGAACTGCGGCGGCTCGACGCCGCCGCCGGACCAGGTGATCTGCACGGAGATCCCACGGGTCGTCCGGGAGGCTGCGCTCGGCGTGCAGAACGTCACAGTCACGATCACCTATCCCGTCATCCTCGGCTCGACACCATGTGCCGACCGCAACTGCCTGGTCGTCGTCGACGCGACGGCTCCGTTCGTCCCGCTTCCTTCGCAGTACCTGCTCGGCTCGGCGTACCAAATAACCCTCAAGGGAGGGTCGCAGTTGGTGATTCAGCGATGAACAAGCAATTCCGTCGATTCTTCGGGCGCGACGAGGAGGAAGGGCAAGCGCTCATCCTCTTCGCGATCCTCATGCTCGCGCTGCTCTTCGCGGTCGGTCTCGCGATCGACGCCGGGCAGCTCTACACGGCCAAGCGCACCGAGCAGGAGGCGGCCGACGCGGCCGCGTTCGCCGGCGCCGTCGTCATCTACCAGAGCGCCTCACCCTGCAACGCGACCTGCCAGTCGGCCGCGATCGCGGCGGCGCGGACCGACGCCGCGACCAACGGGTACGGAAGCGGCGCATGCGCAGCGGCGACCCCCGGGGTTTGCACGGACGCCGCGACAGCGACGACCGTCGAGGTGAACTACCCGCCGCTCTCGGGCGCCTACGTCGGCAACATGAAGCATGTCGAGGTGATCATCACCCGGCAGGTGAAGACCTCGCTCGTCCCCGCGGAAGCCGTGTTCAATCCAGTCCGCGCGCGGGGTGTCGCCGGCTCGGAGCCGCTGAACAACGGCTACGCGATCATGGCCCTCAACCGCGGCGGCATCGCACGCGGATTCTGGAACGCCCCCAATGGTTCCATAGCTCTCCACGGCGGTGGGATCCTCGTGAACTCCACCGACGGCGACGCGGCCGAGAACGACCAGACGGACTCTTCCAAATTCAAGATCGATGCGCCGTACCCTCTCGACGTGACCGGCCAGGCGACCGGCCCCTGGTTCACCATCCCGGTGAACTCAGGCCACGCCCAAGTGGGCGATCCCTTCGCGGGGTTCCCCAAACCGTACGTGTGCGCCCCGCCGCCGCCGTGCAGTCCGGTGACGCCCGTGTACAACTCGCTTCCAGCGCCCAGCGGCGGGGTCACCACGCTCGACCCGGGCATCTACAAGGTCCTGATCAAGGGCACCGGTAACGAGACCTTCTTCATGAATCCGGGCATTTACATTCTCGAGGCCGGCCTGGACACCTCCGGCAACGGGATCGTCACCGGCAACAACGTCTTCATCTACAACACCTACACCACATATCCACTGAATCCGGGGCTGACCCCAACGTGCAGCGACGTGAACCTCACTGGCAACGGCGCTCTCACCTTCACGGCTACGACGACCCTCCCTTATGCGAACCTCCTCTTCTACCAGGACCCGGCGTGCACCAACGACTTCCAGATCGGCGGCAACGGCACCTTCACCGGGACAGGGTCCATCTATCTCCCGGCGGCACCGTTCGTTCTGGACGGCAACAACGCCACGCTCATCGGTAGCCAGCTCATTGCTCAGACGGTCCAGATCCAGAACGGCAACATCACGATCAACTACGACCCCACCACGACCGCGCAGCCAATCCTGCCGCGTCTCGCCGAATAGCCTCCCGAGTAGCAGCCTCAGAAGGGTCGCCGCAAGGCGACCCTTCTTCATTTCAGAGCCCGAGATCCCGCTCGAGAAGACGTGGCGGCAGCGACCCGGCCGAGAGGAGCCGGTCATGGAACACGCGCATCCCCCAGCCCGCGGCGCGCGCCTTGTCGCGGAGGGCGAGGATCGCCGCGCGCCCGAGCGCGTAGCTCGAAGGCTGCAGCGGGGTCAACGTGTAGCGGCGCACCTCCGCGAGCGCGTTGGGCCGTTCGAGCTTCGCGCGCTCGACCATGAAGATCACAGCGTCCTCGAAGCTCATCTCGCCGGTGGAGAGCCCGACATCCACGATCACGCGAGCGGCGCGCCAGAGCAGGTCCTTCTGCCGGAGCAGCCGCGTGGCCGGCGCGTCGAGGTAGCCGATCTCGGTCATGAGCTCTTCGACGTACAGGCCCCAGCCTTCCACCATCAGATTCGAGTGGAGCGACTTTCGCGCGAGCGACGGGTTGTCCGCGGCGACGGTGAGCTGCAGGTGATGCCCGGGATAACCCTCGTGGCAGGCGATCACCGCGATGCCGGCCCGCGGATGCCCCTCTAGCCTTTCGCGCCGAGTCTTCTCGTCGTCGTCCGCGGTGGGCAGCGTCACCCAGAACCGTCCCTTGCGCGCCGACTCGAACGGCGCGGGCGCGACGTACGCCGCGTAGGGATACGTCGGGCGCTGGAACTCGGGCATGGCCTCGACGACCAGGTCCTCTCCGTACGGAACGGTCGCGATGAGCGCCGTCGCGACCGCGGCGCGCGAGCGCTCCATCTCCTGCCGGTAGGTGTCGACGAGCGCGTCCTCCGCGGGATGGTCCTCGCGCATCGCGGTGATCGCCGTGCGCCAGTCCTGATAGCCGAGCTCGAGCGAGGTCTTGGTGAGCGCGCCCTCGGTCTCGCGGAAGAAGTCCTCGCCCCACGCACCGAGCGACGACGCGTCGTGATCGAGGAGCTCCTTCTCGCGAAGCCACGCGTCCGTCGCGTCTCGCCCGATGGCGAAGCTTCCGCGCGCTTTCGGCCAGAGCTCGTGCTTGAGCCACGAGGCGTAAGCGGTAAGCGCGGCGGCCGCGGCATCGGCCGCGGGCCGGAACGCGCGCTCCGCCGCCCGGTCCAGGGCCGTACCCTTCGGCAGCATCGCCGGCGCATCCACGCGCAGGAACGAGGCGCCTGCAGGCACCGACCGAAGCGCGATGTCGATCCATTCGCGGGGCACCAGCGTCGGATCGAGATTCGCCTTCGCCGCCTCGATGAGGGCAGGAGCCTCCACGAGGCGCTCGGCGAGCGTGGCCACCCGCTCGGCGAGCGGCGCGTGCTCGCGCAGGAACGCGTAGTACGCGCCACGCGTGATCGTGTCGGAGTAGAGCGTGGGCTGGCGGCGCCAGCGCGCGAACGGACGGACCGCGCGCTCGCCGCGCAGCTCCGCGAGGATCAGCTCGCGGTCGACTCGCTCGAAGGGCGAGAGGTCGCCATCCTCGACCGCCTCGAAGCGGGTGAGCCACTCGTCATTGAATCGATCGCGCTCGCCAAAGCCGTCGGCGCTGAAGTCACCAAGGCGATGGTCGTGCTCGTGGATGCCCGCGATCGTCGCCGCGACCGGCTCGAGCGCGTAGCGCCCGTGGACGAAGTCGTAGGCGAGCTGGGCGAACGCCGTGAGCTAGAGCGCTTGGCCGCAGTTCGTGCAGAACTTGGAGTCGGCCCCGTTCGGGCGGCCGCAGTTACGGCAGTAGACCGTGGTCCCCGGTGCGGCCGATGCCGCGGACGCGCTCCCCGCTGTCGCTTGTGCGGGCTTTTCGTTCTGGGCTTCGTCGCGGAAGCTGCGCACACCCTTGCCGAGCTGGCCGAGCACGTCGGGGAGCTTCCCGGCGCCGAAGACGATCAGCACGACCGCCAGGATGAGGAGGAGCTCCGGACCACCGATATTGGGCATCGTTCACTCCCTCTCGCGCGCCTTGTGAGGCGCCTCGATTCCATTCCAGTCTACTGATCGAGCAGCACGGCTGCTCGAGAAAGCCGGAGCCGAAGGCGGAGGTTACTGATCGAGCAGCGGGACTGCTCCGAGAAAGCCGAGCCGAAGGCGCAGGTTCCGCACCCTTAAACGAAGAGCCCGTCGAGGAGTCCGAGGAACAGCGGGATGACGACGAGCATCATCAACGCCGGCAGGTAACAGAGCACCAGAACGAGCATCAGCCGGCCCTCGACGTGGCCCGCCGCATCGAGGGTCCGTGCGCGCTCGGAAGCACGCAAACGCTCGCGCTCGTCGCGCAGGACGGTAAGTGCCCCGCGGCCCAGGTCGCGCGTCCGTTCGAGCTCGACCGCGAAGCGCGCGAGCGTCGTGAGCCCGACCGCCGACCCTTCTCGGCCGAGTGCCCGAAACAGCGGCGCGCCGAGCGCGTACGAGCGGGAAGCTGCGGCGAGGGCGGCGTCGACCAGGACCGAGCCGACGCCACGCTCGGCCACGGCGACAAGCGCGGTCTCGACCGGACGCCCGCTCGCCACGAGCGCCTCGGTCCATTCGACGAGCGCGACGAGGGCGCGCTCCGCGTCCGCGCGACAGCGAGACGCCGCGCGCTCGACATAGACCGTCGGGGCCACGAATCCCGCGTACGCCGCGGCGATTGCGAACGCCGCTCCGATCGGGATCGCCAGGCCGACGACCGCGACGGCCGCGGCCGCAACCAGCGCCGCGACGACCTTTGCCCGAAGCAGGTCGATCTCGCTCCAGCCGAGACCGCTCCGCGAGAGCTCGTGCGTGATCAGGAATGAGCGGATCCGCGACTCGGCGACCGGCCGTGGCGACAGCTGAGCGAGGCGTCGTCGGATCATCGAGGGCGGTCGGCTCGCGAGAACCGCGGCCGTTCCCGCGCATGTCGCGAGGAGAGCGCCGATGAGGATCATCGCAACACGCTTTCCACCGCGCGACGGCTTGCGACGATGCCGAGAAGCTCCAGTGCGATCGCGGCGGGGACGAGAACAGTCCGGCCGAAGGGCGCCGACAGCGTGACGCCGAGCGAGGGCACGGTGACCGCGAGATAGGCGGCGATCCCCGGGACGAGCGCGGCGAGCAGCAGCACCTGCGATCGCAAACCGCTCGTGCGTGCGCGGACCTCTTCATCGAGACGCTCTTCGAACGCGAGCCGGTCCGTGACGGCAGCGACGAGCAGTCCGGCGCGATCTCCCGGCAGTCGCAGCGCGACCCCGATGGCAAGCGTTTCGAGGGCCATCCGCGCTCGGCGATCGCGCGTAACCGCTGCGGCGGAACGTAGCGCTTCGTCGAGCGGTGCACCCAGATCGAACGCGCGCAACGCTTCCGCGAACGGCTGGCGCGCGAGCTGATCGTCGCTCGCCTCGACCGCGCGGCGCAGCGCCTCGGGCAGCGCACCGCCCGAGCGCAGGACGGCCTCGGCCGCGCGCAGGAGACGCGTGGTCGCGATGCGTGCCCGTCTCGCGGCGACCTCCGCACGAAGGCGGATCAGGACG
>Ga0209056_10004152_pt1 | contig 15247 bp, 17 predicted proteins | sample GraSoiAngelo_114_FD_185876 | JGI IMG/M metagenome (GOLD analysis project Ga0209056, IMG submission 185876) | Grasslands soil microbial communities from the Angelo Coastal Reserve, California, USA - 14_0903_13_40cm (SPAdes) (version 2) | ecosystem: Environmental > Terrestrial > Soil > Grasslands... | reverse complement strand
ATGCCGGGGCTAGAACTCATGGGACTCCACGTGCACGTGGGCTCCCCGGTGTTCGAGCTGGAGCCGTACGGGCAGGCGGTCGATACGGTACTCGACTTCGCTTCGAAGATGCGGAAGCAGCACGGGTTCGAGATGACGGAGTTCAGCCCGGGCGGCGGCTTCGCGGTTGCGTATACGCCGGAGCAGCACGCGCCCGAGCCGTCGGTCTACGCGGAGACCATCGCGTCGACGCTGCGGGAGGCGCTCTGGCGCTACGAGCTGCCGGCGCCCCAGCTCATCGTCGAGCCGGGCCGCGCGATCGTCGCGCGGTCGGCGGTGGCGCTATACACCGTCGGCTCTTCGAAGGAGGTGCCGGGCGTCAAGACTTTCGTGTCGGTCGACGGTGGGATGGCGGACAACATTCGTCCCGCGTTGTACGAATCGCGGTACTCCGCGCTGGTGGCAAACCGCGTGAATGACGACCGTCGCGAGACGGTGACGATCGCGGGGAAGTACTGCGAATCGGGGGACGTCCTGCTGCCGGACGCGGAGTTGCCGCCGCTGGAGGCGGGCGACGTCCTGGCGACGCCCGCGGCGGGGGCGTACGCGCTGGCTATGGCGAGCAACTACAACCTGTCGCTGCGGCCGCCGGTTGTGCTCGTGAAGGACGGGCAGGCGAAGGTGATGCGGCGGCGGGAGACGTACGAGGACGTGATGCGGGCGGACGTTTGGCCGCTGGAGCGAGCGGTGCGCGGATGAGAACGGAGCGGATCCCTGGCGCCGGGATTTCATCCGCTGCGAAGGAACGCGCCCGGAAGGTCGCTGCGAGCTTGGTCGCTCTCATTCTAGGTGCTGTGGCGGGCGCCGTCCCTTGGCCGCTCGTAGAGGCAATTGGCGAGCCGATCGGCTGGATCGTCTTCGGTGCGGTAGAAATCGCTGTAGTCCTGGCTGTCGCAATTCTGACCGTATGGGCAAGGATTTCGATTCTCTCATCCGGCGTGAGATTCGCTGTTGGGCTTCTGCTGGCGCCGATTCTCGGTCTATTCCTCTATCTCGAACTGGGGGGCGACTTTCCGCCTGGGAACTGACGGTCCTGTGTTGTGAGGAATACCATTGAGCGCCATACGGATTCGATTGATCGGTAACGCCCGCGCCGTTGCCGCTGTGCAGCGGGCGCTGGCGAGCGCGTCGCCGCCGCATGCGTGGTTGTTCGTGGGACCGGAAGGAGTGGGGAAGGCGGGGCTGGCGCGCTGGCTGGCGCAGGCGGTGAATTGTGAGCGAAATGTTGAGGCCGGGCGGGGCGCAGGGCCTGAGCAACCCGACATCTCTTCAGCATCTGGAGAGACGAATCAAAATCAGGTGTTGGCTTCGTCGGCAACGCCCAGCCTGGTTGCTCAGCCCCGCCGGAGCGATGTCGCGCCGTGCGGGAAATGCAGGCAGTGCGACCGGATTGCGCGGGGAATACATGCGGACGTACAGACGGTGACGATTCCGCCGGCGGAGGAGGGCCCTCAGCACAAGGAGATCGGCGTCGACCAGATACGCGAGGTGCAGCGGGCGGTGGCGCTGGCGCCGTTTGAGGGGCGGACGCGTGTCGTGATCATCGATCCGGCGGAGAGGCTGTCCGAGGAGGCGCAGAACGCGTTTCTCAAGACGCTCGAGGAGCCTCCGCCGAACGCCGTCTTCGTGCTTGTCGCGACGCGGGGAGACGCGCTGCTGCCGACGGTGCGCTCTCGTTGCGCGCTGATCGAGTTCGGGCTCGTGCCGATGGGAGAAATCGAGCAAGCGTTACGGGGGCGCGGCGTGGACGAGGAGCGGGTGCGGCTGCTGGCGCGGCTGTCGAACGGCCGGCCGGATTGGGCGCTAGCGATGGCGGATGACGCTTCGCGGCTCGAGAAGCGAGGCGAGGCGCTGGAGCAGGCGCGGGCGCTGGCGGCGATGCCGATGGGGGACCTGATGGACCTGGGCGAGCGGCTGGCGCAGCAGTTCCGGCGTGACCGGGAGGCCGTGCTGGAACGCCTGGACGGCTGGCTGTCGTGGTGGCGAGATGTGCTTCTTTTATCGGCATCGGGGGAATCGGAGGATGGCGTCGCGAACGTTGACATGCTTGATGCGCTGCGAGAGGACGCGGGGCGATATGACCAGGACGGCGTCGTCGCGTTCGTGCAGGCGTTAAGGGAATGCCGGCGTCGGCTGGAGGGGAACGTGCAGGCGCGGATCGCGCTGGACGCGCTGCTGGTGCGGGCGCCGGGGGCAGGCTCTCTTCACACGACCAAGACATAGACCTCTGTGGGAAGCCATCTCGCGCCGCCTCCAAACATAACCGCTGCCTCTGGCGCTCTAGGCTGGACATCAGGCTTCCAACCTGCTTGGTTTTGCTTTTTCTGTGTTAACATGCTCTAGCGTGCCTGGATTTCAGGCGCGCCCAAATGCAATATTGGGCCCGCCCCGAATAGGTATCGGGGTCCCCCTTTTCCGCGCTTTCGACTAGGGACGGAACGCGGGTTCTGCCTGCCGCAAGTCAGGCAACGCAGCGAGGTATCTCCGCCAAGGGCGGGGACGACCCGAAGGAGGGATCGATGCACGTCATCATCGACGGCTACGGAGGTGATCCGGAACAGCTTTCGGACGAAAACGTCATGCGCGTGATTTTGGACAGCTACCCTGAAATGATGGGGATGACCAAGATCACGCAGCCAACGGTCCTGGAATATAGAGGCAGCAAACCAGAAGACTGGGGCGTCTCCGGTTACGTGATGATCGCCGAGAGTCACATCGCGATGCACACGTTCCCGGAGCGCCGTCTTGTTTGGGCCGATATCTTCTCGTGCAAGGACTTCGATGCCGAGCCGGTCCTGGCCGACCTCAAGCAGCGTTTCGGTCTCCAGGACATGGATGTCCAGACGCTAGAGCGCAATCTCGAGCCTGTCCCGGCCGCATTAGCGCCGTGACGAACAATCACCCGGACCGGGGCCAGGCCGAGGCTCCGCCGGGCGCAGGCCCTCTTCTCCCGTTCTCCGTGAGCGATAAGGTGTCGGCGGCTCAGCTCGTCGAGCGCATGGGAGACACCGCTTTCCAGGCGCGGAACGTCGGGATCGCGGCGCAGATCTGGGAAGCAATGCTGCGCGACGAGACGACTATCTTCTTCGGACTCGCCGGAGCGATGGTGCCCGCGGGGATGCGGCCATTGATCACCTACCTGATCGAGAACCGGCTAATCGACGTTATCGTGAGCACGGGGGCCAACCTCTATCACGATGTCTACGAATCGCTGGGCTTTCCGCATTCGCAGGGCGACCCGGAGGGCGATGACGTGCGGCTGGCGCACCTACGTGTCGTGCGCTTCTACGACGTGCTGGCGCCGGAGCACGAGTTCGCGCGGGCGGAGCGATTCTGCACCGAGTTTTCGCTGACACTCGATGACGGCCGGCCGTACACGACGCGGGAGTATTTTGACCTGCTCGGGAAGGCCATGGCGCCGGTGGCGAAGGAAGAGGGAATCCTGACCGCGGCGGCGAGGCACGGAGTGCCGATCTACTGCCCGGCCTTCGGCGACAGCGTCCACGGCCTCGCTGTGGCAGAAGGACGGCACCGCACCGGACGGCGCCTCATGTTCGACGTGACCGGCGACGTGCTGGAGATGATTCACCTGTCGATAACGGCGAAGAACAGCGCCGTGATCTACGTGGGCGGCGGGACGCCGAAGAACTTCATCCAGCAGACCGGCGCTGCGGGCTACATCTTCGACCGGGACCCGGCGGGTCACAAGTACGGCATCCAGATCACGATGGACCAGCCGCAGTGGGGCGGGCTTTCGGGGTGCACCTTTGAGGAAGCGGTCTCGTGGCGGAAGATCGCGCCCGAGGCGCGCTTCACGACGGTGAATGTCGAGGCGACAGTCGCGCTGCCGCTGCTCGTCAGCGCGCTGGCGGAGAAGAAGGCGCACGAGGGCCGGAAGCTGCCGGAGCTTGACTGGGGCTGGGACAAGGCAGCAGCGGCCGAGAAAGCGCTTCGTCAGTAGACGGCGTGGATTTAAGCATTTTCTGGCACGTCTTTTGGCGTCCGAGATGCCGTGCTCCCGTTCGTCCTGAGGCTCTCGAAGGATGAACAGGGCGATCAGGTAAGGAGCTGCCCGGTGGCATTCTACGTCTACATGGTGCTCTGTTCAGACGAGAGTATTTACGCGGGCCAAGCGGACAACCTCGAAGCGCGGTTGGCGGCTCACAATGACGGTCGGTTTCGTGGCTTCACGTTCACCCGCAGACCGGTGCGGCTGATCTTCCAGGCGTCCTTACCGACGCGTCAAGAGGCGATTGAGGCAGAGCGCCAGATCAAGGGATGGTCGCGGGCTAAGAAACTCGCCTTATCGGCGGGCGACTGGGAGCTGTTGGAACGGTTGCCGCTCAGGCGACAACCCTAGAAGCATTAGCAATGCGAGGTCTAATTGCAGCCGTTCATGGTTCGAGAGCCTCACCACGAACGGGAAGGGACGATGTACCAAGTGGAGGGACCTGCCTGAATGTGGACTTGCGCATCTCCTCATGACTGACGAGCGGTTCGTCCACCGTAACTTCGCTTGGCTGGGGCCGGAGCACAGCGATTACGAGCGGTCACGCGTTGTGGTGTTGCCCGTGCCGTACGACTCCACTGCGTCGGGGTGGGTCGGCTCGCGAGAGGGGCCGGGGGCGATCATCGAGGCTTCGGGGAACATGGAGTTGTACGACATCGGGATCGGCTGCGAACCGTACCTCGTGGGGATCCATACGATGCCCGAAGTGGCCGCGCAAAGCGGTAGCCCGGAGGCGATGGCCCAACGTATCGAGGAGATCGTGAGCGAACTGGTCGATGATGGGAAGTTCGTCGTGACTCTCGGAGGCGAGCATACAGTGGCGGTCGGGGCGGCGCGGGCATACGTGAGGCGAACGCAGGGCCTCTCGGTGCTGGCCTTCGACGCCAACGCCGACATGCGGGACGCTTACCTTGATTCGGCGTACAACCACGCGTGCACGCTGCGCCGCATCTCGGAGGTAGCGCCCATCCTGGAGGTGGGGCTGCGCAGCGCCGAGCGCGAGGAGCACGAGTATATCCGAGAGAACGGCCTGCGCTTCTATAGCCCGCGGGAGTTCCGGGCGATGGGGCCGGAGGCGATGGCCGAGCAGCTTTCAGCGGCAGTGTACGTGACGTTTGACCTCGATGCGTTCGATTCGTCGGTCGTGTCTGCCCTGGGGACGCCGGAGCCGGGAGGGCTGCACTGGGACGAGGTGAGCGACTTGCTGGAGACGGTGGCGAGGCGCAGGCGCATCGTGGGATTCGACGTGACGGAGCTGGCACCGTCGCTGGGGCCGCGGGCGAACGCGCAGCTCGCGGCGAAGCTGGTGTACAGGCTGATTGGGCTGGCGGTGAGGGAGTGATACTGCTGTCTTGGCGAATGTCCAGTCGCCTGGTATGGTCGGAGCGCGAAATGGCGAAGTGCTTTTTCAACTGCGGTCGAGATGCAACCAAAGCCGTCCGCCTTCGGCGGTATGAGCATGGGATCGCCGCCGAGTGGCAAGACGCTGCCCTTTGCAACGAACACCTCGAAACGCTCTGGTCCGGCAAGCCTCGCCGGTGGGCGAGCGATGGCTGTCGATACCAAATTTGGCCCAAAGTGGGCACGCGCAAAAGCCCGCGGACCAGCGAATCATTGACGAGGGGCTCGTTCGTCGATTCGCCCAGCAGTCCGCGGTCTTCCATCGGTCCTTCGAGAGGCACCGCCTACAAGCGTTTCGGAACGCCAACGCCAAGCCACAGATATCGCACCGATTTGTCCCGACGATTCGGGAACGACTAGCCGTATCCGACATGACGTGTCCGCCGCTAGCGCGGCACTATGTTGGGGTGTTCTTTGAGGCGGGCTTCGATCTGGTCGCGGGTGGGGATGGCGGTGGTGCCGTCGCCTTCGACGGAGAAGGAGGCGGCGCAGGCGGCGAAGCGGACGGCTTTCCAGACGTCGCCACTTTCCCAGAGGCGGATGAGCAAGGCGGCGGCGAAGACGTCGCCGGCGCCGGTGGGGTCGACGACGTTGGCGGGAAAGGCGTCGATGTGGCGCCAGTTACCGCGCACGCAGATGTCGGCGCCGTTGTAACCACGGGTAAAGGCGACGATCTGGACGAGGTCTGACCAATAGGTGAGCGCGGGCGGTGCTTCTCCGGGCGGGATGTCCTCGTCCGAGAGGAAGAGCGCGCGGGCGTGGCGGAGCATGCGGTGGACGTGGAAGTCGGCGGGCATAACGGGGCGGACGCGGTTCTCGCGGCCGAGGCGGCGCAGCCAGCCCTGAGCGCCGATGCCGAGCATCGAGCCGCCGAAACGCACCGCCATCGCTTCGTCGACTTCGCCAATGACGGGGCCGAGGAGCACAATCGGGATGCTGCGCCAGTCGGGAGGCAGGTCGTCCGGGATGAGGGGGGCGGCGCGCTGGGGGACGAACTGGCGGCGGGGCCCTTCGCCGTAGAGGTTGCGCATCTGTGTGGTGCGGCGGCTGCGCACGACCTCGAATTCGATGCCCGGGAGCAACTTGCCGAGCGGGATATCGGGTGAGGCGGAAGTGAGGACGGCAGTGCGGAGGCCGAGGTTGCGCGCCAAGGTCGAGGCGAACGACGCGGCGCCGCCCAGACGCCATGAGGCGGGATCACTATCGGAGATGAGGTCCTGGACGATGTGGCCGATAACCAGGAACTGCGGTCGCATCAAGCCGCGGGCCGCCTAGATGCGCGGCCCCTGGAAGCGGCCCGGCGAGCGCCCGGGCCCGTCGCGGCGATAGTGGGGCCCGCCGTTCCCGCGAGGACGGATCACCACCTTACGGTCCTCGCCGAAGCCGGTTGAGGCGGTTATCACGCTCGCGTCATCCGCAAGGGCGATGTGGATGATGCGCCGCTCGGCAGCGGGCATGGGTTCAAGGGTCATCGGCCGTCGCGATTGGCGAACCCGGTCGGCCATACGGCGCGCGAGTCCTCGCAGGGTATCCTCGCGCCTGCGGTGGTAAGCCTCCACGTCGACAGTGACGAGGACTCGGCTGCCGAGCTTGCGCGTGACGAGGACGTTGATGAGGTACTGCAACGCGGACAGAGTCGTCCCACGGCGCCCGATGAGGAGACCGAGATCATCGCCCTCGACGTCCAGCACGGCGGTAGCGCGGCCGAGGCCGTCGGCGGGGGTTTCCGGCTCGCGGACGGAGACGTCGGCGCTGATGTCCATCAGGATGAGGAGCTCGCGCAGGAACTGGTGCGCGTACTGCACCTCTTCAGCATCGAGGTCCTTGATCTCGACGCGTTCGCCGAGGAGCTCCTCAGGGATGGGCTCTTCCACACCGTCTTCGGCGGGACGGCGGGTGGTCTCGACCAGTGCGGTGACGCGCACGCGCGCCTGCTCACCGCCGAGGCCGAAAAGGCCGGGCTTGCCGGGGGTGAGGACCTCGATATCGACTTCGCTGCGTTTCAGGCCGAGGTCTTCGAGGGCGATGTCGATGGCTTCATCGACGGTTTTTGCGCTTACCTCTACGCTTTCCATGGGCTGGCCTCACTCTCGCGGCCGGAGTATCGGCGCCGTCGGGAGCAGTGGCGGGGGCGCTTTCCTCCGGTTGTTTTGATTGCGTGATCTTTGCCTGTTCGCGCTTCTTCGCATTGGGCCCGGGACTGGCGGCCGGCGCCGCGCTCGGCATGAGCAGCTGGCGCCAGCTCAAAGCGCGGCGTCCGTAGACGTAGTAGCCGGCGAACAGCTGGAAGACGTTGGAAGTGACCCAGTAGACACCTACACCGCTGGGCAGGTTCAGCGTCAGGAAGAAGAGCATCATCGGCATCATCCAGGCCATCATCTGCTGCTGTTGTTGCATTTGCGGGTTCGCGTTCGGCGTCATGCTCATCTTCTGCTGGACGTACGTCGAGACGCCGACGATAAGGGGCAGGACATAGGTGACGTCTGGCTTGCCGAGGGTAAGCCAGAGGAAATGCTGGTCCAGCGGGATGGCGTTCTGCAGCATCGGGATGTTGTAGAGGTGCTGCGAGAGGCCGACGAGGCTCTCGGGGCTGCCGCCAACGACAAAGCGCAGCGCCCGGTATAGAGCGATGAACACGCCCATCTGGATAACCAGCGGCATCGCGCAGCCGAGAGGGTTGAAGCCCACCTCTTTGTAGAGCTTCATCATCTCTTCTTGGCGGCGCTTTGGGTCCTTGTACTTCTTCTGGACCTCCTGGATCTGCGGCTGGGCGGCCTGCATGGCGCGTGTCGACTCGAGCTGCCGGATGGTGAAGGGAATCGTCGCGAGCCGGAGGAGGAGTGTGAAGAGGATGATGGCGAGCCCGAACTGACCGAAGACAAGGATATCGAGAAAGACCAGCGCGTTGATCAGGGGTGTGATAAAGAACGTGTCCCAGGCGCGGCCGGGGCCGAGGACGACGAAGAGGATCACGACAAGGCCGATGATCCCGAACATCAAGGCGTTCCCGCGGCTGCCGCGCGGGCGGCTGGAGGGCGAGGGTGCAGAGGGCGCCGCGACGCGCGTCACAGCGGCACCTTGGCGCAGAGCGCGGCTCCCGTAGGCGAGCCATCGACGGGATCGAGGCGGCAGATGTCGCCCCCCTGAGCGACGATGAGCACCTCAGCGGCGCCCGCGCCTCCCGTTGCGCCCGGCGAGGGGGCGGGTGATTCGGACGCGGCCGGGCTCGGCGAGGCTGAGGTGGCCTGCAAGAGGAACGGGTCCGAAAGGACTGTCTTGCCGAGCAGCGTGGGCCCCCACTGGCGGGAGCCGTCCTCGGGCTTGAGGCCGTATGCGTTGCCGCTGCGGTCGACGACCACAAGCGTACCGTCGGCGAAGAGAGGCGCGGCGCGGACGGAGTCGCCGGTCTGGAAAGGCTTGTTCCAGCGGGGTGTGCCGTCCTTCAGATTTACGCCGTAGACGTTGCCGTCCAGGTCGGCCACGTAGGTGGCATCACCCTTCACGAGCGGTTTCGCCCAGAACCAGTTCCCGCCCTCGAACGGCTTGGGCCAGAGCTGCTTGCCGGTCTTCGGTTCGAGCGCGTAGAGCTTGTGGTCGATGCCGCCGACGAGGAGCGTGTCGTTGTTGGCGAGTGTCGGGTCCATGAGCAAACCGGCATCGGTCTTGAAGGAAAAGCCCGAGACGGGCGCGAGGGTGCCGGCGTCCAGGGCGTAAAGCTTGCCGTCCATGGCCGCGACGTAGACGACGTTGCCAACAACGACGGGCGGCGCCCAGATACTGCTGTTGGTCTCGAAACGGCCTCGCTCACTGCCGGTAGTGGCGTCGATAGCGTATAGCCGTCCGTCCGTCGATGTGGCGAAGAGAGTGCCGTCCTTAGACGCCAGCGAGCTGACGATTGCGTCGTCAGTCTCAAAGCGCCAGAGCGGAGTACCGGCGGCGGCGTCGAGAGCGTAAACGTTGCCGTCGTAGGCACCGAAGTAAACTACGTCGCCGACGCGGATGGGCACCCCGTAGATGCCGTCGAGCTTGAGTTTATTGCCCTCGTCCGTATCGGGCGGGAAGATCCAGCGAACGATTGTCGCGGGACAGCCGTCGTTGACCAAGTTGTCGTCGGGGGCGCCGTTGTTCTGGTCGTCGTTCGTGTCGTTCATGCATTGGGCGCCTTCTTCGGACTTCTGGCCTGCTTTGGGACAGCCTTCGTTCACGGCCCCGTCCCCATCATTGTCCTTTGCGTCGTCGCATTGGGCGCCGGTCTCGGGGGCCATGTTGGCGTCGAGGGCGGCGATCTTGCCGCGCTCGATGGTCGCGTAGACGGTCTTCCCGTCGCCGGAAAGCGTCGGGCCCGCCCAGCCCTGCGGTGAGGCGATGCGCCCGCATCCGGTCGCGAGCAGCGCGAAGGCGAGGATGAAGGCGAAGGCCGCCCAATGGACATGGCCCAGGCTCCTGCGCCCGTTCAGCTGGATGATCTTCCTCCTTCGATTGGTCGTCTCTCGGCCGGTCAAGGAACGGGATCGAGGCCGCCGCGGTTGAACGGGTTGCAGCGGACCAAACGCCACACAGTCAGCGCATAGCCCCGGATGACGCCGTGCCGCTCGATCGCCTCGTAGCCGTAGTGCGAGCACGTCGGCTGAAAGCGGCACGCCCCGGGCCAGCCGCCGGAAATATGGCCCTGGTAGAAGCGGATGAGCGCGAGCGATGCGTGCTTCACGCGGGCGTCTCCCCGGCGGGCGCGTCCTCTGTCAGGATGCCGGCTCTGACGAGCAGGTCGACTACCGCTCGGTTCAGTTGCTGGAAGTTGGCGGCGGCCGCGGGCGCCTTGGGGGATACGACGACGTCCCAGCCAAAACGCGTGGGAAGCACGCGTATCGATTCGCGGAGGCGGCGGCGCAGGCGGTTGCGGATAACGGCGCCGCCCAGCCGCTTTGGCGTGACGAACCCGTAGCGGTTGTGTTCGAGCGAGTTGGGGAGCGCCCTTAGCACGAGCAGCTCGTTGTGCCAGGAGCGGCCTCCGCGGAACACAGCGTCGAAGTCCCTCCGGCGGCGCAGCCGAAGCTCTTTGCGCATCGACGTAGGCGAGAGCGCATCGATCGGGCGCGGGCGGCTTAGACCGCGAGCCGCCACCTGCCCTTCAGCATGCGGCGCTTGAGCACGGCGCGGCCGCCCCGGGTACTGTTGCGGGCCATGAAGCCGTGCCTCCGCAAACGACGGCGCTTCTTGGGTTGATAGGTGCGCTTGGGCAAGAACGGGCCTCCGAATGATGTCTGACATATCGCCCACCGGCGGGCCCCTGCGGCTTGATCGCGGGCTGCGCTCAGGACAGGCCGCGCTAATTGTAGCTTGCGATGGGAGAGAGGGTCAACGAAAGAGGAAGAGGCGAGATCACGACGTACGGGGTACGAAGTACGACGCGTGACTTATGTAACGGCGCGTGGCGGCGCGGGCTCTTATTATCCGGAGCAATGCACTAACGGCCAGGAGGGGGCATGCGAACACAATTGAGAATACTTTTCGCGGGGCTGCTTCTCACGGCGCTGGTACTGGGCGCGGCGTGCGGAGGAGGCGGGGACAAGAACGAGAAGCAGACGTCGGTCAAGCCGGCGGAGGCTGACCTGCTGGTCTCAAACCCCTCGGAGGCGCTGGGCGCCTCGGCAGGCAAGTTCGAGGACGAGGTGGACTCCGTCGAGGGGCAGTTTACCCTCGAGATGAAGGTCGGCGGTGCCAATGTGGGCGCGGACGGCACGTTCGCCTATAAGGCGCCGGACAGCGTCCACATGACGATGAACATGTCGGGTGGCGGTGAGGAGTTGCAGGGCCTTGATCAGCTCGGCCAGTTCGAGGTGCTCATCCTCGGCGACAAGCTGTATGTGAACACGACTTACACGGGCTGGATGTCGGGCTCCATCGATGACTTCTCGGGTGGCGCGGCCTCGCTGAAAGCGCTGCGGGAAGGGCACTCGCCGTTCGACTACCAGTCTCTGGTCGATAGTCTGAACGCCCAGGTCGAGAACCTCGGCGACACGACCGTCTTCGACAAGACGTACACCCATCTGCGCGTCACGACCGACCTGAAGAAGCTGCTCGAGGACGTGGCGGGCTCGTCGTTCGGTGACAACGGCCTGGACCCCACGCTGCTGGGCGTGGACTTCTCCTCGCCGGTAACGATGGACATCCTGGTGGACCCGGCGACGCTGCTTCCGTTTACGCTCGAGGCGAACACGACGCTTAACTTCGGGCAGGAATCGATGGACTTTGCGATGAAGTTCAAGTTCTTCGACTACAACGGACGGGTGGACATCCCGGAGGCGCCGAAGGACGCGAAGCCGTTCGACCAGGCCTTCCGGGGTTCGCTCTTCGGGAACCAGTAACCCCAGGGGCCAGTGGCCGGGCATTCCACCATCGCCTACAATTTGGGCATTGTGTGCTGGTGATGGAGGGAGGGTGACCGATGGCCGATTGCCTGTTCTGCCGGATGGCCGAAGGTGAGGTGCCAACCGACCCGCTGTACGACGACGACCTCGTCTTCTCGATACGCGACATCAACCCGCGAGCGCCGGTGCACTTCATGGTGATCCCGAAGGAGCACATCCCCACCGCTAAAGACGTTCGCGGCGAGCACGGACCTTTGATCACCAGGATGATGACTGCCGCCACGCGGGTTGCCGCGGAAGAAGGCATCGGCGAGAGGGGCTACCGGCTGGCGTTCAACGTTGGCGACGATGCGGGCATGACGATCCTGCACCTACATCTGCACTGCCTGGGCGGGCGGCGGCTCGGCCCCGAGGGGTAGTCCCTGAGCCCTCACCCCTAACCACTCGAGATAATCCCTCGACGTGTTGTGTGCAGAACTGCAACGCGATCACGCTCTCGTCGATTTCGTAAGCTCTCAGGCGTCCACCACCCGTTCGTCCTGAGTAGGTGGAGTGGGGTGGGGCCGGGCGGCGTATCGAAGGACTTCGTACTCAGCCGTGTGGTTCCTGTTCGGAGCTAGACGCGGGGAAACGCGGGTGCCCGCTTCTCGACGAAGGACGCGACGCCCTCCCGGAAGTCGTCCCGTGTGAGGCTCTCGGCCATCAGGCGGTTGGTGTCCTCCATGGCCTCGTGCAGAGGCCTCATAAGGTGCAGGTAGACCTGGCGCTTCATCACCATAATCGAGGTCGGCGACGCGTGAGCCGCCAGGTCCTCGATGTAGCCGCGCGCGGTCGCCAGAAGCTCGTCGCCGGGGACGACCCGGCCGACCAGCCCCAGGCGTTCCGCCTCACGCGCGTCCACTCTTCGAGCGCTCCACAGCAGGTCGAGCGCCTTCGCGGGCCCCACCAGGCGCGGGAGCATCCAGCTAAGGCCGTGCTCGGCGACGAGTCCGCGCTGCGAGAACGATGTTGTGAACACGGCACTCTCCGATGCGAAACGGAGGTCGCACATCGTCGCGATGGCGGTAGACATTCCGGCGCACGGCCCGTTGACCGCCGCGATTACCGGCTTCTTCAGCGACGGTATGAAGCTCCATGTGACGCGGAGCTCCGGGTCCACCTCGCGGCCCCGGGATTCGGACTCCATCTGCGCCAGGCTCTCGTCTTGCTCGATGCCCCGCCGCTCCGCGATCTCCGCGAGGCTGCGCATGTCCGCTCCGGCGCTGAACGCCCTGCCCGCGCCGGTCAGGATGATCCCCACGACGCTCTCGTCGCGCTCCGCCGCGATCATCGCGTGCTTGAGCTCGACCTGTGTCCTGGCGGTCAGCGCGTTCAGGTGCTCAGGCCGGTTGATCGTGATCGTGGCGACAGGGTCTTCGACCTCGTAGATGATCTCTTCGTACATCACTGCGCTCCTACTCATTTGGTGAGTGGCATTTTACAGGACGGAAGCGAGTCCCGAACGAGGTAAACGTCGGCGCCCCCAGTGCGGGAACCAAATGAGCCTGGTCTCCGTCTTAGCGGTATCGAGAGATATCGAAGGAGGGCGCCATGCGACCACTCATCACTACGGTTCCGATTCTCGCCGCAGTCGTGGCGGCAGCCGTGCTCCATGACTCCGGCTCGGCGGAGGCGTGCGCGGGGCTAATCGGCTCCAACGGCGCGGTGAACCTCGGACGGACGACGACGCTCGCCGCCTATCACGACGGCGTCGAGCACTACGTGACGGCGTTCCAGTTCCAGGGCGGCGGCGGCGAGTTCGGAACGCTGATCCCGCTGCCCGGCGTCCCGACAAACGTCGAGCGCGGCGGCGGGTGGACGCTCCAGCGCCTTCAGCTCGAGACCTCGATTGTGCCGCTCTCCGATTCTGCTGGCAGAGCAAGTGCGGCCGGCGGCGGTGCTTCTGAAATCCTGAAGACACGCATCGATGCGCTGGACATCACGGTCCTCGAGGGCGGCGGGCCGGACGTGGCAGTCTGGGCCGAGGAGCACGGCTTTCGCCTTTCGCCGGACGCGCCGGAAGTGCTCGACTTCTACGCCGCGCGCAGCCCGATCTTCCTGGCGGCGTTGTTCGACGGCGCCGCGGCAGCCGAGCGCGGCCAGCAGATCGGGGATGGCACGCCGGTCCACATCACGATCCCGACCTCGAACCCGTGGGTGCCGCTGCGCATCCTCGGTCTCGGCAAGCAGGCAGAAGATCGAATCGACGCGGATGTCTTTCTCCTGACCGACAGCAAGCCGGCGCTGCTGCCCCAGCCGGGCGCAAAAATGGCGCTCGCATACAGCCAGGCGGCCTCGGAGACGCTGCTGACCGACCTGCGCTCGGACGAGAACAGCGCGTGGGTGCCGGAATCGGCCTGGCTGACGAAACTGGCGATCAACAGCCCGACGAGCGATCTTAAGTTCGACCTCGCAGTCGATACGAGCGGCAAGAACAAGCCCTCGCAGGTCGCGGCGGGGCTGGTGGCTCTGCCGCGAACGGGCGGGCCGGTCGCCGGCGGGGATGCATTCGGGGAGTCAGTCGCGTGGGCGCTGGGAGCCATCGCTTCCATCGCAATTCTTGCTCTCTTGGTGAGGCGGCGGACGAGGGCGAGCCGCGAATCATGAGCAAGCTCATCACGATGCTGTTTGTCGCCGGCGGCGCGCTCATGATTGCCGGCTGCGGCGGCAGCGCGCGGGCCGATCATGCGACGATCGAGATCCACTACTCGTCGTTCGTGCAGAAAGAGGTCGAGGTGCCGGCGGGGAAGAACGAGGACCCGATCGAGCACGAGTGGATCGTCGGGACGGCCGACGTGCACCAGCGGCACCGCACGGGCACGGAGCCATTCCACGGCACGATCCCGACGGAAGTGACGATCCCGGCGTTCGAGAGGCGCGTGACGACGATTACGTTCGAGCACCCGGGTGACCTCCTGTACATCTGCCACCTGGCCGGGCACGAGCAGTACGGGATGGTCGGGACGCTGCATGTGGTTGAGGGCTGACCGCGCCACATTCCCCAGAAAAGAAAAAAGGTAAGTTTACCCTGACAACACCTAGCCTTCTAGCGGCCAACATGTGGCCCAGTCGCGAAGGCAACAACCCACGCGATAACGATGACCGAGAGGATGATAGATAAACCCAAATACCACCATTTCATGTCGCCTATGCTAACGCCGAGCGCATGAGCGGCAGACCATCCAAGCAATCGCGCGCCTCGTACGAGGAAGGCGAAATACGCGACAAGAGAAGCCCTTCGACAGACGCTCCTAGCGTCCGCTGCTCAGCGCGAACATTCGCGAAGTCCTTCGATACGCCGCTGTGCGGCACTCAGGGCGAACGGATTAGGCGGAGCCCTTCGACGGACGCGGCTGACGCCGCTGCTCAGGGCAAACGGAGGGACACTTTT
>Ga0209056_10004151_pt1 | contig 15247 bp, 9 predicted proteins | sample GraSoiAngelo_114_FD_185876 | JGI IMG/M metagenome (GOLD analysis project Ga0209056, IMG submission 185876) | Grasslands soil microbial communities from the Angelo Coastal Reserve, California, USA - 14_0903_13_40cm (SPAdes) (version 2) | ecosystem: Environmental > Terrestrial > Soil > Grasslands ... | reverse complement strand
TCTACGCAAAGCGGCTCTGTCTTCTGCCGAAATGCGCCGAACGTGCTCGCGGATTTCGCTGGTATCCACCGCATTATCAACCGGGGTGATTTTCGAACCTGGCACTCCGTTGGCCTCGAGATACCTCGCCGTGCCCTTGGTGTAGGCAAACCACCATGAGACCCAATTGAGCGTCTTGCAGCGATACCACTCGGATAGTCGCACCTGACCTTCCTGACAGTTTTCGCCCAACCCCCAAAAAGCCACCCGCTTGAGTCCGGTCCGGGACAAAGGCAACAGGAAATGATTTAAAAGGAATCTGTTCCCCTGATCAATCACCACCAGGTCGGCGTTCATGGCTGCCCGGAACAGCGGTTGGAGCAGCAGCTTCTGGCGCAGGAGCCAGTAGCCCGGGACTTTCATGCCGTAATCCCGGGGGAGATCGCAGGTATCCTGCTTGCTGGCCTCCGCGGGAGGTGGATTGCTGTAGCCGACCCGCAGCTCGATATCAACGTTGCGCAACGCCTCCAGCAATTGCTGATAGAACGGCAGCCGGTATTTCTTGATCTGCGCTTCAATGATGAGTACTTGTTTCATCTGGGATCACTTTGCAAGTGCGCGGATCAACGTAAGAATTTCCATCCGCGGACAGACATAACAGATCTTCATACCGTAATCGTTCAGGGCGGAGAGTGCAGCCCGGGTCTTTTCGATCCCCACTGACGACAAACGGTGGTGAAATTCCACGAGAATCTGGCCTACTTCAATCTTGTCCTTGATCAGGTCTTTGAGAACCGCATATTCGGCTCCCTCAATGTCCATCTTGAGGATGTCAATCCGGTTGTGTCCAAGAGTGCGCATCACCGTCGCCAGCTTCGCTACGGGAACGCGGATCGAGTCTTCACTATATTGCCGCGCTCGAATCATCGAATGGGAGATGAAGTCCCGTTTGGGAGGCAGGTAAAAGTCTGCCTCTCCATCGAAATCCGCGATCCCAATCTGCTGAAAGCGGAACTGCGCCGGCAAGGATTGTGACTGGATCCAGGTCTTGACCCTCGGCGTGGGATCAAATGCACGAATAGTGACGCCGTACTGTTGGATCAGCGAAAGTTCGAACGAAATGTCCTCCCCGACCCCAAGGGAATAGACCACTGCGTCCGGCGGAAGGAGCGAGATATCCACGAAGTAGCCGCCGTAGTCAGAGCCAATCCTGCGGAGCCTACGTACAGCTTGCACACGCGGCGGGCTAAAGTGCCACTGCGGGTACGAGCGCAGATACTTTCGCAGCTGCGGATAGACGTTCATTGTTTGGCTGAATTTCCGACGCTCCGCGGCAGCGCTATTTCTCTGCAACAACGTAAAGGTTTTCCGAGGCTGCCTGTTCTCGCCCGCAACAGAGCAAATCGTCTGTGACTTTTCCCAACGCAAGCGTATACAACACTTCGAGTTTTCTGGTTTGGGTTCGGAGGTTGAATTGCGTGCACACATAGATTCTGGCTGCCTCTCCCATGCGAGCGCAGAGCGACTCGTCGTCGCAAAGCCTCTGTAGATAGTGAGCCAGCACATCGGTGTCTCGCTCGGGAGCCAGGAAGCCAGTCTCGCCGTGCGCGACGGCCTCCCTTACACCATCCGAAGCAAAACTGACGACGGGAAGCCCCATGGCTTGGGCCTCCGCAAAGGCGTTGGGATAACCCTCGGCATCGCCAGATCGTGCGCGGATGCTAGGCGCGCCAAACATTCGCGCTCGGTTCATCCAGTGCTTGACAACCTCACGAGGCTGGAAACCCAGGAACCGATACTTACGGAGACAGTGGGCTGCCAGCTGCTCCAGTTCCGGTCGGAGAGGACCATCCCCAATCACCATTAACTCCATGTGCGGCGATTCGGATTGCACCTTCGCCATGGCCCGGATCAGGTACTCACAACCCTTCTTTTCGTCCAGCCTACCCGTGAACAACACGATGGATTCTCGCTTCACGCCGGGATCGGCACAAAACAGCTCGGTATCGACACCGACATAATGCACTACAATTTTATTCGGCGAGAATCCCTGCCTGATCATTTCATCCCGAATGAAATTCGAGACTGCGATGAATAAGGTTGCTTCTGCATCGAGCGCCTTGCGACCCCGGATATAGGCGCGAGCAGAGTAGAAACGGTTACCCCGCAAGAATTCGTCGTACAAGGTGGCATCACACCCCTGGAAGGTTACGACGAGCGGAATGCCCAGGGTACGAGCCAAAGGCAGAGCACGGAGCCCCGCAAAACCGAAGTGCGCGTGCAGTAGGACCGGTCGGAGCCGCCTCAGGCGGCGAACAAAGAAGGGGGCCACACCCAGCACCTTGAATGGCAATTCGGTCAGCCGGGAGAAACGACCCTGGCCGCGCCGCATCACGACCACGCGTTCCCAAGGCAAGGGTAGGCCTTCCCTTAGATAGTGGGGGCTGATGTAGTGCGGCGAAAAAGATGTCAGGGCTTCCGCCTGAGTGCTGATGAACGTCATGGAACGCGCGAGAAGCGGTTCGGCATAGACGAGCACGGCGGGCTTTTCAGCGGCAGCCGAATCAAGCATAATTTTGCCTCGGTATGGCAAGGCCGTTGGAAACACGGGTTTTGCCCCCTTTCGTGTACATGGTGGCGGCCAGCGCAACATAAAGGATGAAGTAAATATTGTTGCCCTGAAGGAAGAAGGCTGTCGTAAGATTGCCGAGGAAAAGGAAAATAAGAAATGCCACCGGCCACGCAGCCGCTGGTCCGGAATTGTGACGGGAAAACCTCAGAGCCCTAGCGACGTAATATGCAAACACCAAAAGGAAAAGCCCGGTTCCTACCAGTCCCAGTTCCAGCCAAAGCTCGAGGACACCGTTGTGCGCCTGTGGGGGCATCCAGGTTAATAAGTGCCAGATCCTTGGCGTGTAGGTCTCATCTGGGAGCCAGAACGCGTTGAAACCGTAGCCTAGCCAGGGCCTTTTGAGCGCCATTACCCCAGCGACAATCCAGAGGGGCATTCGACCCGTCAGGGCAGGGTCTTTGCCGAGAAATCCGGTAACTTCTTCGAGATGGGTCACAGTGTAAAGTGCGGAAAGGGTTCCCGCTGCAAGCAGGACCGCAATTCCGAAAACCATTCCGCGCGTGCTTTTTCTCAAGGTCCATTGTAAGTACGGCAGCAACACCATCAGCACAGCAAAAACAACTACCGCTGTCATCGCCAACGACAACGCCAGCAAGGTGACAGAAGTGAGGAACCCTGCAGTCGCGAGTATTCTGTGCTCGGGCTCAGCCTTCTTCCAAAACAGGAAAACGACCGCGCTCAGGACCATGGCCTGGCCGAGTTCGTTCTTTATGTCGAAGACCCCGTACCACCCTGGAATCCCCTGGCTGGGGTTCAGCCCGAGCAACTCAAAAAGAAAACTGAGCACGATGCAGACGCCAAAGGCCCAGGCCAGAAGCCGGAGCTGCTCTTTTTGGCTGAACCGCGAGGCAAGGTAAACACCGAAGACAAGGGTCAAGGCGAGAGCGGTCGAGCGGCGCAGCGTCAATGCCGGGTCCTGAGACCAGAAGACAGACGCAAACGCAAATGTGATCACCGCGATGAGAGGTGAGACGACAAAAAGAGTGCGAAATGGCCGGTCGCAATTGCGGGCATACAACACGAGTGTGATCACGTAAAGGAACGACCAAAGAATCTGCATGCCCCACATTCCCATATTCTGGGTTTCGATCGGGCCGGTGATGGTCAGATTCATGAATGCGCCCAACGAAAGCAGCAGAACCATAACAACGAATGCTTTCTCGGCGCTCCCGGGTGCTGTTGGGACTTGGAAGCCATCCGTTGTCGCTCTCATGAAGCCACCTTTGCCTCTGCCTCGACGCCCCGGGCTGCTCCCGGCAGTGCTGCCCTCCGTCGAAGGCTTACAATCACTGCGAACAGGGCCACAACAAGCGCCGCGTCGGAGGCAAGACTCGCCCAAGCCGCCCCCCGCCACGAGTAAGCCGGAATTAACCACAAGTTCAGCAGCACGTTGAATCCGACAATTCCGAACTGGACGGATGCGCGACGTCCCTGGTAGCCCGCGGCCGAAAGCGAATCTGCAAAGAAGTAGTGAATTGACTTAAGCAGGACCAGGGGTGAAAGCCATTGCAACGCCAAGGTTGCGTTCGCGAAACCCTTCCCAAGCAGCAGCGATAAGATCGGAGAAACCGTAAAGAGAAACACCGCAGCCAGCAAGCCATAGCTGGCGGCGTAGGGCAGGAGCTTCTTCGCGAAACGGACGCTCCCTTCAATGCCGCTTTCTCCGTGGCGAAAAAATCTGGCAGACGCGGCACTTACCAGAGCGCTCACGGGCGCGAAAGAAACATCAACAATCCGATACGCGGCGCCATAAATCCCAGTTGCTTCCAATCCTCCAAGCCGGACAAGCATCGCCTTGTCTATATCGTTGTAGACAGTTGCCGAAGCCTGACCCACTGCAAAATGGAACCCCTCTTGGAATTCTGCCCGGGAAAAATGAAACCCCAGCCGGGGGTATCCAATGGTCCGGGTGACCGTGACTAGAGCGTAGATTGTGCCTGCCACTGCGCTCAGAAGATATAGCAGCGCCCACGACACGGCTGTTGGAGAGTGCACAACAAATCCCAAGTAAGCCGCCGCCGCCGTACGCGCCGCACTCAGAATGACATAAAGTTCGGCGCTCTTTTGGAGAACCTCGACTGCCATGAACGCTTGCACTGCGAGTTCGAGAATCCGAACAACGATTACGTCCGAAAGCCCCACCAGAAGCAGAGCGTTAAGTGGCACGGAGCTTCCCCACACTGCGCGCGAGACCAGAAGCACAACACAAAGCAGGATGCAGCCAAAGAGGACCGTCAAACTGAGTGCCCCCCCCCAATACCGGTGGAAGGCAGTGCGGTCACGGGCGGCTTTCCTGATGAGGATAAAACCTGTTCCCCAGCTGGAAAAGGGCGCTACCAGTGCCATAAGGGAAACCGCACCTACGAACGCGCCATATTCCGCCGCCCCCAGGGCCCGGGCAATGAGAAGAAAGTAAATAGCCTGAAGTACAACACGGACACCGTGTCCGCCCAACATCCAGAACGTATTGCGCGCCAGCGCGCTCTCCCTCAGGAACCGCTTCACGGAGATCACGTCAGTGTGTACCCATGTGGCGGGAAAGAGATCAAGTGCCTACGCAGATCTCCCATTCACAGATCGAGGAGGCAGATTGAAATGCGCTGAAATCCGGTCTTGAGCTTTCGCCGAAAAGAAGTCCGTTCGGTCCAGGCCTCAACCGTGGAGAGCACCTCCTCGGCGAGCACTTTTCTGGGGTCACCGTCGTCCATGTGTTCCCAAATCACACGGCCGACAAGGTAACCCCAGGCAAATACGAATCCCGAGAGCGCTCCTGCTAACATGATCAGAAGGCGGTGAGGAGAAGATTTCTTTTCCGGCACGGTCGCGGAGTCGAGCACTTCCGCTGTAGGAACCTCCCTGGCTTCCTGAATCTTTGCAATTTCGTACTCTTTCGTGAGCAATTCGAACACTGCGTCGTCAACTTTTGTACGTCGGAACAGATCGAGGTATCGAATTCCCAAGAGAGGCAGTTGCCGTACCGATGGATAGAGCTCAGTGTGAGCTAGAGATGCGTCTTTCGCCGGATCCACGTCCTTTCCGCCGAATTTATCAACTTGCCGTCGCAGTTCATCGACACGTGCTTGCGCAGCTCTCACTCTGGCATTGCCGGCCGTGTATATCTGTTGCAGCCCTTTCAGTTCGGATTGAGCCACAATGAACTGCGATTGAAGTTCCGCTCCAGCCGCCACCATGGCTTTGGCTTGACTGGGAATATCAACCGCAGCATTCTCGCTGGCGAAAAGAGCGAATTCTCTCGCATCCGCCTCCGACCGTTGTTTGATCTCCTGCAGGCGCTCCTCGAGAAAGATGCGCTCCCGATGTGCCGATGATGTGTTTACCTGCGCCAGCACCTGGTTCAGTTCGGTAACATAGGCCTTTGCAATGGCTGCAGCCCGGTCTGGCTTCTTGTCTGTGACCGAGATGCTAATGATGCCAGTCCTGGAGCCGATCGAGATGTTTGTATTGCTCTCCAGATGTTTCCGTGCATCCTCTAGGTACTTGTCCCAATAAACATTCATCAAGCCGAGTCGGTTAATGACTCGATCTTCAACGGTCCGGCTCTGGATGACGCCGACAAAGAGCTCGCCGGACGTGTTCATGCCCAACAACTGGCTGGCCAAGCCCATAACCCCGCCGCCAGCACCACCGCCTCCCTCACGTTCACTTAGTGCAGGCAGAGCCAGTGCCATTTCTGAGTTCGCGCCGTAGCCCGGTGGCATAAGCCGCGTTGTCGCCGTATAGTGTTTCGGCAACATAAAGGCCACAACGATAAAAATCAGGAGGGCGGCAAGAACACGACGTCGTATGAACCGCCTCTGGGCCCAGAGAAGCTCCAGTACTGCCATGGGGGAGAGAGTACGTGGTGCCGTGCCATGATCTCCGTTCCGCGATCCGTTGTCGGACGGGCCCGCCGGCAAACGATCCAGTTCGGTTATGACTCCGTCCCTTGCTTCGCTCACCGATTGTGCTCCTGCACGATAGAGCCTCTAATGACGCATCCTGCGAGTTGGCTGGCGAAGATCAACCTAGACCCCGCGCATAGCAAAAATCGACGTGTGCAGCAGGATAGCCAAGTCCATAAAGAAATTACAGAGATCGTACTCTACATTTTCATGAATAAGGTGATCTCCACTGAGCTGCCAGAGTCCCGTCAACCCGGGCTTCACTTGCAGCCTCTGTTTGTGTCTCTCCGTGTATTGATCCACGATAAAAGGCATCTCCGGCCGAGGGCCAACTAGTGACATGCTGCCTTGCAAGACATTCAGCAGCTGCGGCAACTCATCCAGGCTGGTCCGACGCAGGATTGTGCCGACTCTGGTAATCCTCGAATCGTCAGCCTGACGTGGCGAAAAATCATATGGAGATGCATGGGTGTGCATGGTTCGGAATTTGTGCCGTACCGACCACGAGTGCACAGAGAAAGGCTTTGTACAGCAGCCTGCGGCTCTTCCACACTAGCTGCAGGCGATCGAACCATTCGAACTTCGGCGCGTTGGCCTTCCAGTGTTGGCCCATTTGCTGGGAAATCCAGCTCCCGAAGCGACTCAACTTCTTGGATCGCAGTGTTTTGTCTTAAGCTCTCCACACGACCTCTTGAGATTGCGGTATTCGCTGCTTACGTCAGGACAAATCCTCTGCCAATCCTCTTCAGATCCCGCGCATCGCAAATATTGACGTGTGTATCAGGATTGCAATGTCCATAAAGAAATTCCTATTCTTGATGTAGTAAAGATCGTATTCGATATTTTCGTGGATGAGTGACGCGCGGTCGCCGCTGAGCTGCCACAGTCCGGTAATGCCAGGTTTTATGCGAAGCCTTTGTTTGTGTTCAGGTTTGTATTGTTCGACGATGAAGGGCATTTCCGGTCTTGGTCCGACCATCGACATGCTGCCCTCAAGAACATTCAGAAGCTGCGGCAGTTCGTCAAAGCTGGTACGACGGAGGAATTTCCCCACCCGGGTGATTCTGGGATCGCTGGGAACCTTAGGCGAATACTGATAGACGGGCGATTCGTTATGCATGGTGCGGAATTTCCACATTTTGAATCGCCGGCCATTTTGGCCGACGCGAAGCTGCCGGAAGAAGATCGGGCCGGGAGAATCGATTTTGATGAATGCCGCCAGAAGCAGAAACAAAGGCGAGCAGAGCGTCAATAGCACGGATGAAAGCACAACGTCGCAGAATCGCTTGGCCCATTCGTAGCCCATCCAGCGCGAGCTCCTGCTGACTGACGCCAACAGCACCCCGTCTATATCTTCATAGCCAACCCCGGAATCCGACATCAAGGTGTGGCTGGGCACGAACGACACTCTTGCATTTGCGGCCAGAACTTCCTGCACAGTTTCAGTAAATTTCGAAGGTGGGATAGAAGGAATTGCGATTACCACCAAATCAGCGCCGTAGCGCGCAACCAGCTCGCGGGTAATGGGCCCTTGCACCACCGATGCCGACCGGCGACGTTCGTATCCCATTTCAGAGACGCTAGCACCGACCTTATCCGGGTCGTCATCGACAAACGCAAGCGGGTTCAAGCCAAGTTTGGGCGAACGTCGCAGAACCGAATAAACACGGCGGCCAGTGTGCCCGCAGCCGTAGATCAGCACCTTTTCGATCCCGTAGCCTTTCGAATGCAGCTTCCGAACCAGCAGATACATCAGATTTTTTTGGACAAACAGAAACAGTGGAACCAGGCTCAGGGTGATAACCAGCAGCCATCTGGAGAACAAAAAGCTGGCGAAAAAGCTGATGGCGAAGGCGACGAGAAATGATTGGGCGGAGACACGCACCACCTGCTCGGTTTCGCGGACTCGTAAGAGGCTGTTTCCCCGGGCATAGGCGCCGACACGATCCAACATCAGAATGATAATCACCGCCAGGCCGAAGGCAACGCCCAGGACCGCTTTGGCTGGGTAGTAAATGTGCTTGCCGAGTTCCAGTCCGTAATAAATGAAATATCCCAGCGTTACGGCCAAAATTATGGTTGCGAAATCGGCAGTGACCTCAAATGCCGCAAAATAGCGCCGGAAATTGGCTGCTGCGCTATGGCCAACATCAGGCCTTGTCAGTTCAAGATGAACGGGTGAGGATTGGGTAGTGAATTCCGCCTCAGGCTTGCTGAATCCAATTAACGAACTCATTTTAATGCTCTAATCTCTTGGCGTGTTCGTTTTCGTGTGCCATTTTGGATAGAACGTCACCTGAATTGAGGCTGTGACATTCGAGTGGGGGGTCGACGACAGAACAGGAAATTTCCACTGCTCGTATTGGAACATCCCAGAGAGTGCGACGTTGCGTGATAACATACAATTACCGGTCATAGAGTAGTCCGCAAGACGCCCACCTTCGATGAAGTTATGCGAGACTTCCTGGAGACGGTACCCTAATTGCAGTTTAGTGCGTGGCGAAAAGGAATAGGTTAACCAACCTTGTCCGCCTCTGCCTGCGCGCCCGATCCAATTGCCGACCAAGTTTCCATTATTGGTATAACCGGAGCGATAGCGTCGCAGACCGTAGTAGACAAAACCTGGCGCAAACTCCCTCGTCAGCGGTTCGTGTATTCCCTCGGCTCGAAGTTCCATATTGTGAAGCTTTGGCAACTGCGGCATATATATGCCGGGATTTACCACCGCGCGGGTCGAGCCTATTGGAGATATCTCGTCCACAGTTAGAGCGTCGGAATAGACTGTTAGCCAGTTTCGGATTCCGGGCACTCGATAGACGAAGTCAGCAGAGGAAATGCGTTTTGCTGGATTATTCCCGTTGGTCGTTGGGCTAGACTGAGTGTGAACAAAAAAAGTTCGGGAAAAATTGTGGAAGGTAAAGGGAAGTCCCGGCCCGGCAAACTGGGCCGTGAAGCCGAAACCAATCTCAAGGTTCGGCGTAGGCTTGAAGCTAGTCTTCGTTCCATCTAGAAAGGGTTGTGGTGTGATGTTACCCGGCCCAAGGAGTTGTTTTCCATCCAGCTCAAACTGGTGTCCCGCGAGCTGGCCTAGAAAATATTCGGAGCGTGCGGGTCCCAGGATTTTGGAAAGTAGAGGTATGCGATAGGGCGAAACACTTTGCAACTTCAGCATCAGAAAAGATTCTGCGTTATTGCTCATCAGTAGCGGGCCCGATTCGCCGGGACCCAGCCATTGACTCTGTTTCCCGACGGAGAGCTGGAATTTATGCAGGTTCACCGACACCGTGGCCTCAAGCAGGCGCGCTCGGTTTACTTCCGCCCGTCCGTTCGGGACCGGAGCCGTAAGATCTGCGTTTGCGATTGCCTGCAACACGGCGGGCGCATCCGAAGCCGCTGCCGGCGCATACTGATACTCACCGCGGACGTAAAACGCAAAAGGGCCGGCCTCAGCGTGCGCTGTAATTCCATCCGCAGAATTGAAGCCCTCTCCATAAGGTCTTCCATAGTCGTTGATGATGGTCTGCCCGAAGTGATATCCATCGCGCAGCGGAGTGCCGGAAATGTTCGTAGTGCGAACGTAGACCGAGTCTAGGCTCGCACCTAGATTCGCTGCCCCATCCAGACGGGCGGCTTCGTCGGAAAACTCCATCGATAGTTCGGTATAGATCTTTTGCGCCGGTGTGTCCTGCGGACTCTCCGCCAGTTGCTCGTTGACTTCTTCTAGAAGGCGCGCGCATTCCAGGCGTGTCCAGGGACGCTGGCCGAGGTAGCCACTCTGCACATACCCCATCGCAATCAGACGATCCAGTTGGGGATATACCCAACTGTCCAGAGGAACATAGGGTGAACCCATGTGTTCTGGGTTGCGAGGGCCCTGCGGCTCGCTCTCTACGAGTTCTCCCCACGGTTCACCGCCCAGTTCGGGGTCGTGATGAGCGCGATAGACCTGCCGTCCGATATACCAGCCAATAGCGCTTCCGATGAAGGCATCTGAAGCAAAATGTTGCTGGCTCGTGACCCGCGTAAGCGTCACCGCCGACGCCAATCCGTAAGCGAAGAATTTTGTCAGGGGACCGGGATACTCGTGAGCCAGCACGCTGGCCGCAGACCACGCGAGGGTTGCGTGCTCCGATGGGAAAGAACTCCCTCCGTGGAAAAATCTGCCCGAACCGTCTCCTACCAGCGGCCTCTCCCGCCCCGCGATTGCTCTCAGGGCGAAAGTAACGGCGGTGCTATTTACCGCCGCCTCGCCGCTCAGCAGCCCTGACTCGCGCAGCCGGTCATTGTTGGTCAGATGCCCCCACAAGAATGAAGCACCAGCAGCGCCCACCAATGAATAAGTTGCGAAATCGGACACATTCTTGCTGCGCCTTAATTGGTTAGGTTTGTCAGGAACCTGCTTCGAAAGCCAACTGTCACTCGCGATCAGGAGACCGGTAAAGGCGGCGAATGGAACGAACGTCTTAGCCCCTCGATTGCTAATTTCCTTTCCGCTCGTCCAGAATGCTTTCTGGTCGGAAGCCAAGTGCTTCACAAAGGGCCAGCCGAGCTTGTTGTTCGGATCGGTGCCCGGCATCAACCAGCCGCGATTTTCCTCCAGCGACATCGATGGTGCGGGCATTAAGTCAAAGCTGGGCGAAGGCTGGTCGCGCTCAGGTTTCGCGGGGGAAGTAGTTTGAGTTTGAGCAAGCATGGCTGTCAGACTGAGAAGCCACAGCGTCAAAATCCAGGTTGTCAGACGCAACATCGGGTCTCCGGCTGCGTCAGAAGTTCTTCGCTACCTGGATCGCTATACCTACGGCGTAGGCTAACTGCGCTGCTTGCAACGTATTCTTCCAACGCGTATTGGCACTGAAGCCTTTTTCCGGAACCACAACCATGTCTCCCGGCTGCATGGATGCGCTTTCCGCTCCGCCGCTGAACAGGCCGCCCTTGCCTCCAACGACCGAGCCGTCGGCGCGGATGACGAAGATAGCTTTCTTGTTTGCGTTGTTAGTCGGACCGCCTGCCTGGCGCAAATACCAGCCAGCGCTCTTGCCCGGTTTGTAAGTAACTGCGGTTGGGTTATAGACCGACCCGTTGACCATGACGCCGGTTGGCCGCTTCGGAATGTAAATGATGTCTTTCGCACGCACCTGGATGTCCGCAGGAGTATTGGCCCAATGCTTGATATCGGATGAGATGTGGATCACCAGACGCCCCGCCGGCGGCACATTCTGCAGTCTTTCCATCGTGGTTTGCCACTGCAGCAGTGCGGCCTCTTTGGCCAGCTTTTGATCTGGATCAGTTTCGGGAGTTAGCTTCAGACTATTTCCCTCGTCCTGAACCTGATTGATTAATTCGGAGCGGTTCTTCGATTCCATTTCCTTAACCTGCTCACGCTGGAATAAGGAACCAAAAGGATAGGCATCTGACCGAAAGCCGCCAGCACGGGCAATGATGGAGCTCAGACGTTCGCCTTCACGAATTCCGTAAGTTCCGGGATGAACAACTTCGCCTTTTACTTCGATCGTGGCTCCCACATCCTGCCAGCCGGCCAGTTCGCGAATGGTCAGCACGTCACCATCGCGCAGGCGCATGTCGGTATCAGCATCGCCCGCCATGGCCTTTGCGATCTGAATGCTGGTGTGCTCACCCAGAACTTTCTTGCCATCTTCCACGGTATAACGTGTGAGGTCGGCGGATTCGGTATACGCTCCGCGCTTAAATCCTCCCGCGAGCCGCACCAGATCTGCCGCACTCATGTCCTGACCTAGCGGATACTTGCCCGGTCGCGATACCTCACCCGCGATAATCACAGTGGGAGGGTCTACCTTTTCTAAATTCCGGTGGACAATCAGGCGGTCTTTGGGCTCGAGCAGGACGTTATCTTTCCCATCTCCTGCCAGCGCTTTGGCCAAGTTCACACTGATTACCTTAAGCTTACCGTCATCCGTTTTGCGGAAGACCTGGGCATCACTCAGCAGCGCGTCTGGAGTTGCACCTCCCGCCAGGTACACGGCATCACGAAGATAAGTGGCGCCATTCGTGACATGGTCGCCGGGATCTCTGACTTCTCCCGTGATGGTGATGGTCGGAGGATCTTCAAAATCGTATCGCCCGAAAACCCGCACTGTGTCGAATGGTTTCAGGACTAGGTCCTGCTCTCTGCCGGCCAAAGCGTCGCTAAGATTGAAAGCAAGCACTGCGGGTGCGTAATCAGGCGCGCTCAAGCGAATGATCTCCGCATGGCGGCCGTAGGGCTCAGGGAGAAGATCCTTATAGGACCGAATCAGGTCTGTGATCTTCATGCCGTCGCGATAAGCGTACTTGCCAGGGCGAAATACGTGGCCGTCAAGATAAACCGTCTTATCAGCAAAGGACATGATCGGCGAAATTTTGACCTTGTCACCGTCCTGAATCTGGAAGTCCTGCAAAGCCTGGGTGACGGATTCCTTATTGTTGTTCTCCGGCACATCGAGCCCTAACATGGTCCGGCTCTCATGAGCTTCCAGTCGCTCTACGTCAATGTGGCGCAAAGTGCCGGAGGGCAGAACGCCTCCTGCAAGCTCCAAGGCCTCGGCTAAATTCTTTTCGCCCTTAACTTCATAGATTGCCGGGCGTTGCACCATGCCTTCGATCGTGATCTGCGGGCCGAGCGGCGGCACTAAAACCGTGTCCCCAGGCTCAAGTCTCTGCACATCGGCGCGAACGCCGTGCAGCAGCAGATCATAGACGTCAACTTCCTGCAGCAGTTGTTTCCCGCGATAGTGGCGAAGGACGCGCAGTGACCCTTGTGACGTCGGCCCGCCCGCTACGTAAAGGGCATTCAGGGGCGTGGAGAGCGAACTGATGTCGTAGGCTCCGGGGCGTTGAACGTCGCCGACCACATATACGCGGATTGTGCGAATGCGTGAAAGCGAGATGTCAGCTTCCACATCGCGGAATTGAGTGCGCAAAATACCTTGAACCAGGTGCTGGACATCTCCTAAGCTGCGCCCGGAAACCTGAACAGCTCCTACTTCCGGCAGGGCGAGGCGGCCCTCGCGATCAACCACCCGCCGCAACCTCTGAGAAACGCCACCCCAGAGTTCGATGCTCAGTCCGTCCCCTGGCCCAACTACGTAATCGGGGCCGGCCGGCAAATCCATGGGCAAGTCGTCGAAATTGCCTGTTCCGTTGCGGAAAACGTCCGCGCCGAAGCGATCCACAACTGGCGAACGGCGGGAGTACTGGGTGTAAAGATCGTACAGCGACGGAATATCCGCATAAGGATTCGGCCTGTGATGGAGGATGGGATGCTCTGGCGCCGTACCCACCGGGAGCTGCGGGAAAGGTGGCTGCATCTGCATCCGGTTGTCCAAGCGCGCTTGCTGCGGAAATTGTGTGTCGCCGCCCTGTCCTTGCAACATGTCAAGCAAAGAGTTCGGCATGGGGCTGAGCAGTGGCGAATTGAGCCCAGTTCCCGCTCCTGCCATTCCACTCAGAGTCTGACCGACGCCGGCCGGCATCCGATCCGTGGTGCTGGCGTTCAACAGACCGGGCAACTGGTCTGGGCGAATGCGAGCCATGAGTCCGTCGGCACCCTGCGTGTCCTCATAAGAGTCTTCCAAGGGCGATTGCATCTGGGTGCGCTGCAGGTCGCGGCGATAATCTGGCGCAGGTGGAGTCTGCGGGGTGGCTTGCGGCGGCAGGTTCGATGGCGAGGCATACGGCGCTTGTGGATACGTTTGCTGCGGTACCACTGACTGCTGCCCGTTGGGCGACTGCTGCGCAGATGAAGGCTGCTGTTGGTACAGCCCCAGGTATTGACTCAGATCCGCTGAGTATTGCGGAAAATCGTCTTCGTGCTTCGCCCAGTAAGTCTCCTCCTGACTCTGATTGGCTTCGGTTTGTTTCGGCTGAATCTGTCCTTTGTCTATGGGAGTTACTCCGGTTCGCACGGGAGCCGTTGTCACAGGCTGCGCATAGAGCTGTCTGCGCTCCAGTTCATCGCGGGTAGGTTTGGGCCGGACGTAATAACGATCTTCCACCTCACGTGTGATCAAGACGCGAATCTTCAGGTCGTCGCGGACCAACTGGAAGAGAGCTTCATCGGTCAGATCCTCCGGATCCAGCAGACGTCCTTGCTCGTAGGCTTTCCTCACCAGGAGTTTCTTGACCTCGAGCAGCAATCCCGTTTCCTCCCGCAACAGCGAGATGATTTTTTCGGCGGATAAGGAAACCAGATCATCCGCTGCATTCTGAGCCCGGGAGTTCGACTGCTCAATGGCAGTACTGCGCTCATAAGCGGAACGGATTTGCGTCCAAGCCGGAACCGCAAGAGTCAGGCAGGCCAAGAGCAAAGCCGCTAGCTTTGCGGAACATGTCACTGAAGAAGAACATTTACTCATAGACCCTTCCATTTGCGCCTGATTTGTAAATTTAGGAGATTCGTTCTTGTTCGACGCAGATTCCTCAGCAAGGTTCGACATCAGCTTCGTCGACTTCTACAGCAACAGAGCGCATGATGATTTCAATCGAGATCACAACTCGGTAGCGGTCTTTCTTGCGCACCAGAATACCTTCCATACCAGCCATTGGCCCATGCTTCACTCGAACTCGTCTGCCGGCTTTCAAATAAGGGTGAGGCTCGGCACAAGCACCGTTCATTACCCCACTACGCAGTGACTCCAGTTCGCGGTCATCGATCACAGCCGGGCGCCCGCTGCAGCTCACAAAATAGGTGACGCCGGGACTTTGCAGCACGCGCAGG
>Ga0209056_10004150_pt1 | contig 15251 bp, 15 predicted proteins | sample GraSoiAngelo_114_FD_185876 | JGI IMG/M metagenome (GOLD analysis project Ga0209056, IMG submission 185876) | Grasslands soil microbial communities from the Angelo Coastal Reserve, California, USA - 14_0903_13_40cm (SPAdes) (version 2) | ecosystem: Environmental > Terrestrial > Soil > Grasslands... | reverse complement strand
GTTTTGACAAGCGATTGAATCCGTGCCAGTGGGGCGTCTATCCTGGCAGTTATCTGCATGACCGCCGTTTCAGCTTTTGTCACAGCTCCGGCTTTGATATTCGCCAGCGTGACACGCAAGTCTTGCACTGCCGACTCCGCCTCTTGCGCGCGATCGGAGACCGAACTTAGCTGGTTGCTCAGCGTTGGCACTGTGATTCCTGGGAAGCGGTTGAGCGCCAATAACGCGCTGTTCACCTTCAATACAGCATCATGAATGGAGGCAGCGGTCGTTTGCACATTTTCAAGGATCGGGGAGAGTTTGGTGTCGACTCGTTGACTGAGCGCGGTGACGAGGGGGCTACTAGTCTGAACGCGGTCGCCCAGTTGTGTCGCCTGATCGTTCACCTGCGTGAGAGTTTGTCGCCCAGTTTGCACATAGCCATTCACACGCGTCAATCCTTTGTCCGCAACCTGAAGTGCTTGCGTCAGTGTATTGGAAACAGTGATCACACTGTCGCGAGCTGGTCCGTAGGCAGCCCATACTCCAACCAACCCTGATCCATCCACAATGAGTCCCAACACAGCCAGGACCATAACCACGCCTACCAAAATCCGCTTGATGATATCAAGCCAACGATTACCTGCTTTAGCAGACTTTGTAGGTGTCTTTGACAAAACGTCTTCACTCATACTCGTACCCTCAGATTCGCGGGGTGATCCCGCATAAAAAAATAAACACAGTTCGATGATGGCCTGGATTCAAGTATACAGGATGATGCAAGTATCCTCATCCACAAAACCCAGGATGCATCAATGTAAACCCCACCTGCTCCTATTGGTGTGATATATTTGTTTTACGACCGAGCCATTTGGTTCAGATTTCTCACTGCACAGCCACCTCAAAGGTAGCGCTCACAGACTGTTTTGCCCCGGGCAAAGAAATTACCACCTGTACTTGCCAGGGACCGCTCATTGAAAACTGCACACTGGCGAGATATATTCCATTCCCCTGGGATTGTGCATCTATCTGATCAAGTTCCATGTCCATCGTCTCCATATTACTCATAAGCGTTACATGCGCATTGGTGATTGGCTGTTGCGAGGCACTCAATACCAATTGTATCGAGAGGGTTGCGGGGTGAGAGGTCGCAGGAGGGTTCGGGTTAACTTGAAAGTTCAGGTGATATAGGCCTGCTTGAGCGGTTTGTACTTGTGCAGTGACACGGTGAGGAACAATAGAGTCAAGAAGCGTACCAATCCAGGTCATGAGAATAAGAAAGGCGATGCCAAGCGCAATTACCACTAGACCGCGCTTCATTTTTTACTCGCTGATGTAGCTGGCACCCTGACATAAACCTTGTCATTCTCAATTTTCGTTTCCAGGCGCGGCAATTGAGTCAAGTAGCGAATCGGCGATGAGTTAACCGGCTTGCCATATTCGGTGAACAGACCGCCATGACAGGGACAATGAAATTTATTGTCAGAGTCCTGCCACTGTACAATGCAGCCCATGTGGGTACAGGCAGCAGACATGGCTATGATGGGTCCCTCTTTCGATAATTCGCCGTTATCACCATCGTTACGTACAACATATCCAATAATGGAGTCGGTCGTGAAGCGTATCGCGCTGTCCCCAAGCTCTGCTAGCTTCGTGACGAAGAGCCAGGTAGAAGCCACATCCGCAGGCACGATGGGAGTTGGCCATGTTTGCCCCGTTACTGATCCTCCGGTTGCTGGTTGTGATGCTTGCTCCACCATATGTTCTATGCCGGCCCCTAGCGTCAGCGAGGCCGCAACTGCAGCAGCTCCGCCAGCCAGCAAGGCACGCCGCGAGACACGGGGTTCTATCTGCGGCTTCTTAAAGATAAAAGGAAAATGCCGTGTCTTAGACGGTTGCTGTAACTCTTGTTCAAGCCTGGCCTGCAACTCAGCGGCAAATTCAGGACGAGGCATAACTTCATCAGGCGAGGCGGAGCGAAAGAGCGCGGCCATACGATAGATCCGAGCCTTGTCGGGTGTCAACTCAGTCGGAGGATGAGCTGTATGCCCGGCCTGAAGCTCCTCTATAAAGCGTTCCAGCTCCAGATAGTCTTCAAATCGTTCCTGGTCTTTATCCTGATGGATATCACCTGACATAGTGATGTGTCTCCAGACGGATGCCATTCAGACATCCTCATTCAACTTATTCCGCTCACTACACGTTCGAGATCAGCCGCGCGTTTGAGTGCGCGAAACTGTAATACTTTGACGTTCGCTTCTGTCAAACACATGCGATTAGCTGTATCTCGGATCGAGAGATTGAGCAGGAAACGGCAGGTCAGCACCTCTTTGTAATGTTCAGGCAGAGCCTGAAGAATACGATGCACACGTTCTGTTGGTGTACTACTCACAGCGACCGGCTCTTCGTCAACCGGACCTTCCCAGCCGACTTCCAACAATTGATCGAGCGAACTGGTCGAAATACGATAATGAACTCGCCAGTAGTCTGCGATGGTTGTGCGAGCAACCTGAAACAGCCACTTTTGCATACTTTGCGCGCCACGTTCCGTATCGACGCCGCGCACAGCTTTCATAAATATCTGAGACGTCAGGTCCTCGGCCTCTTCGCGATTCCCCACTTTGCTATAGACATAGCGATAAATCAGACCAAGATTCTCCTGATAAAACGTCTGAAACTCCTGCACGTTAGCCCCTCCCGAGAACCCAGTATTGCTGGCCCCCCGAGAACCCTGCACCCCAGCACCATTCTGTCCTGCTGTTGCAAGATTCGTTCTCGCTTGTTTTCCGCGCAGTGAACCCACAGTGTACTCCCTGCTAAGACGGCTTGATTACGTTCCTGATATGCCCATTCGCCTTGCTTACATGTAAGACTCATCCATAGACGCGGGTCGAGAGATGTCCTAGTAGGTATTACTACGTTGACAGGTTACACTTCCACTTTCAATTCAAAACATTTGATAGTACGAATAATGGACATCCATGGTTTTCAATGCCCCTATTATATACCCGGGGATGACCTTTTACTAGCTCAATCTGATTTGAGATGAATCAATCCTCTGCTTCCTACATTTGCGCGTTCCTCTACCCTGGAGTATAATAAACATACAACGTCAACAAAATCAGGCAGGCCCCAGCAGGCGCCTGTTTCCAGATTTTCGCGTTGATACTAGGAGTTGTGAGCATACGTATGATCCTATCAGGTTCATCAATCATGTGCGTCCACTTCTTCCGCTGCTAACGAGCTTTTTGCCTGTCAAATTGTTGTAGAGGTATTCCCGATTTTCGGATGCCCAAAACGAAGAGGCGAGAAGATCGGGTACCGCTAAGAAAGGGATGCTCCTGTGGCCCGAGCATTTATTTGGGTCCCCGTATGGAATACCCCTATAGTCCCCGCCTCCCGCCTCAAGAATTGAGGAACGTTATGTATAAAGGCCAATCAGGTATGTGGTCCTGGCTACTACATCGCATTGCAGGGCTAGGAATCCTCTTGTTTCTACTTATTCATATCGTGGACATTTCGCTACTTGGGTTCGGTCCCAAAGTCTATAACGAGGGCATTGCGCTATTTGGCCTGACAATCGTACGTGTCATATCTTTGGGACTGATTGCCGGTGTGCTGTACCATTCCTTTAACGGCGTGCGTATTATATTGATCGACTTCTGGCCTAAGGGTGCGCGCTACCAGGGAGTTATGTTCGCAGTGGTGATGATACTTACAATTGTCTGCTTCCTTCCCATGGCCTATTTTGTAATTGCACCGGCCTTTGGTATAAATCCTGGCAATATGGCCGCTGGCATGTAGAAAATCGTAGATTGGAGTTCCGTTATGCGTGTTGCAACCGGATATGGTTCTCGCCCAACAAGTGGCGGTTTCGAAACTTTTTCCTGGTATTTCTTCCGTATCTCAGGCATCGTGCTCATATTTCTTGTCATTCTTCATCTGCTCCTGAATCATGTGTCAACCGATGTTTCCTGTACCAGTTATCAATTGGTCTCGATCCGCTATGAGAATCCCTTCTGGCGGCTTTATGACTGGTTGTTGCTCACGTTAGCTCTTTTGCACGGTATGAATGGCCTGCGTATAGTCGTCGATGATTATGTACGTACACGAGGATGGCGTCTCACATTGCAGTCTGCTGTAGGTATCTTAACGTTGGTCTTTTTTCTGCTAGGTACGATTACACTGATAACATTCCATCCTGTTGTTGGGAGTCTCGGTCCCAATTGCATAAAATGATGGACCAGAATAGTTGAGGATACTGATATGTATTATAAATTCGATGTGGTGATCGTCGGCGCAGGTGGCGCCGGGTTGATGGCCGCAATGCAACTTCCTAATGCAAGTGTTGCAGTGCTCAGCAAAGTCTATCCCACACGCTCCCATACAGGAGCAGCGCAGGGAGGTGTGGCCGCCGCGCTTGGCAACCAGGAAGAAGATCATTGGAAGTGGCACATGTACGATACTGTTAAGGGTGGTGACTACCTGGTTGACCAGCCCGCGGCGGAGATACTGGCGCGGGAAGCTATCGATGCTGTGTACGAACTGGAGCATCGCGGTCTACCTTTCAATCGTACTGAAGATGGCCGTATAGACCAGCGCCGCTTTGGTGGGCATACGCGCAATTACGGCGAAGCGCCGGTACGTCGCGCTTGTTATGCTGCCGATCGAACGGGACACATGATCCTTCAAACTATGTATCAGAGCGCCATCAAAAATCAGGTACGCTTTTTCAACGAATTCCTGGTGCTAGACCTGCTGTTGAATGACGGACAGGCATGTGGTGTTGTCGCGCTCGAAATTCGCACAGGTGAGATTCATACGTTCCACGCTAAAGCCGTGCTTTTCGCGACCGGTGGGTATGGCCGCGCCTGGGGTGTCACCAGCAATGCCTTTGCCTGCATGGGCGACGGAATGGCTATCGCTTACCGCAGGGGTATTCCATTACAAGACATGGAGATGTACCAGTTCCATCCAACAGGCATCTATAAGGTGGGAGTGCTTTTGAGCGAGGCAGCGCGTGGTGAGGGAGGCAAACTGCTGAATGGTAAGGGCGAGTACTTCATGGAACGCTACATGCCCACTCTCAAGGACCTGGCCCCGCGTGATATCGTATCACGCTGTATGATTCAGGAGATCAAAGAGGGACGTGGCGTAGAGGGCAAAGACTATCTTTACCTGGATGTACGGCACCTGGGGGAGAAAGTTATTACCGAAAAGCTGCCAGACATTACCGATTTCGCGCGAAACTACCTCGGTGTTGAGCCGATTACCGAGCCAGTGCCAGTACAGCCCACGGCGCACTATGCCATGGGTGGTATCCCAACTGATGTGGATGCGCGTGTCGTTATTGATCCCCAATGGACACCACTGCCAGGTTTCTATGCTGCTGGTGAAGTAGCCTGCGTCTCCGTACACGGTGCAAATCGTCTGGGCACCAATTCACTGGTGGACCTGATCGTATTTGGTCGTCGTGCTGGTAAACGCATGGCAAAATTCATTGCTGAGAATAGCCATGCACCTCTACCCCCGGAACCAGAAGACTTTGCGCGTAAACTGGTCAATACTCTATACAGTTCCACTGGAGCTGAATCGGCGGCCCGCGTACGCAGCACACTGCAAAATGAAATGGATGAGCGGGTATTTGTCGAACGCGATGATTCGGGTTTGCGCCACGCGCTCGATACTCTCGATGGTTTGCAAGAGGTTTTCCAGCGAGTACAGTTGCAAGACAAGGGTAAGACCTTTAATACGGAAATGGTCGAGGCCATCGAACTTGGGTTCTTGCTTGAGTGCGCAGAGGCTACGATTCATGGGGCACTTGCCCGTACAGAAAGTCGTGGCGCCCATTATCGCACCGACTACGAGAAGCGTGATGACGTGAACTGGCTCAAACATACACTTGCATATAAAGGCACCAAAACCCACGACGTGCGCCTTGACTACAAAGATGTACAGTTGATCGATGACCCGATATTCAAGCCCAAAGAACGGAAATACTAAGTAAGGAGGGTAATAATGAACATTTTAATGCGAATTAAGCGCTACAACCCTGAAAAGGAAAGTAAACCGTACTGGGACGAATTTCGTGTCGAAGCTGATCCAATTGATCGTTTGCTAGATGCATTGAATACAGTGAAATGGACAATGGATGGGACACTGACATATCGTCGTTCCTGCGCTCATGGGGTTTGTGGTTCGGATGCAATGCGCATCAATGGACTGAATCGCCTGGCCTGCAAGGTGCTGGTACGCGATGTTGGCAACAAGGTGACGATTGAGCCAATGCTGGGTTTTCCAGTCATCAAGGACCTCGTTGTGGATATGGACCCATTCTTTGATAAATATAAGTCGGTCAAACCATATTTGATTACGTACGATTCGGAGCCAGGAACTGAACGCCTACAAAGCCCTGCCGAGCGTGCTCGGTATGATGAAGGCACAAAGTGTATTCTTTGCGGCGCTTGTACCGGTTCATGTCCGTCTGTGTGGGGTAATCCAGACTGGGTTGGGCCAGCCTCCATAGTTAATGCCCATCGCTTCATCTTTGATAGCCGCGACCAGGGTGGCGCAGAACGCCTTGGTATTCTGGGTCAACGTAACGGTGTGTGGCGTTGTCGCACGATTTTTAACTGCGCCGATGCCTGTCCGCGCGGTATCCCCGTAACCGATCTGATCGAACAGGTAAAACGTGCGATAGTATATGGCGATACAATGGGAGAATAAGATCCACAAATTGACAACCACAGAAACATGGCACCAATGGTATTCGCCTGCATTATGTGAAACAGGGCGAGGGGCCATTGATCGTGTTGCTGCATGGTTTCCCCGAATTCTGGTATTCCTGGCGCTACCAGATCCCATTCCTGGCCGAGCATGGCTATACCGTTGTTGCTCCTGATCTTCGTGGCTATAACGAAACTGATAAACCTCGCAAGGGGTACGATATCCCTACACTTCTTCGTGATATCGTGGGGTTGGTTAAAGGTCTTGGGCAACAAAAAGCTAGTATCGTTGGACATGACTGGGGTGGAGTGCTGGCCTGGGCGTTTGCCATGAACTATCCTGAAATGACCGAACGCTTGATTGTAATGAATGCTCCTCATCCAGCTGCGATGATGCGCGAGATACGCACGCCCAAGCAGTTGCGTAAAAGCTGGTATGTATTCGCTTTCCAGATACCGTGGCTGCCCGAATATATGCTGGGGCGCAATAACGCGAACGAGGTTGGAAGGATGCTTCGGGGAGCGGCACTGCAAAAGTCGGCTTTCCCACGCGAGGTAACAGCCAAATACCAGGAAGCCATGAGTAAACCTGGAGCGATAAAAGCTGCAATAAGCTATTACCGCCAGCTTTTTTGGCGCCTGCCTTTTTCTTTCAAGAGTTACGAGGTACAAATTGACGCGCCCACCTTGCTTATTTGGGGAGAAAAGGATATCGCCCTCGGTATTGAACTAACCACTGGTCTCGAACGGTGGGTGAATAATATCCAAATCAAACGTATTCCCGACAGCGGTCATTGGGTGCAGCAGGAACAGCCAGAAAAAGTTAACCAATTTATACTGGATTTTTTGCAAACGAAAAGGGTCGAATCGCTGCTGCCTCCTGGGGGGAAAGGATAAGCAGCCCGCTCAACAAAGAGCGCGATTCGACCCTCTGGCAGCGTAATGCGCCACCAAATTGAAGGAGATGTCTTTTTAATAGTGGCTGGATACTTTAGCATCCATTGCTAGTGGACGAGCCACTGCCTGTGGTTGCGTATCTTGCAATGCTTGTTCCAGCCAGAGATTGCCGCATGTCTTACACATACCATGTGATGCTTTATATATCTTTGGTACCGGTATCGAAGATATTGGTTCTCCGATACTATCCATTAATCGCAAGCACCAGGCACACTGCCTTTGCATGATCATTTCTTCCTCTACATTAATCTGACAGGATCCATGAACTATGTAGACCCTCGGTTTCATGCTAATTGGCTCTACTACTAGGAGTTCGTACGAGACAACTCCCAAACGAAATATTCTGTAGCCTGGCTGAGATGGGCTTTGGGTTGACTACTTCGTGAGCAACGATAATGCTCGGCAGATTCCCACAATTCACGATGTTCCATCCGACCTTGAAATCACCTTGCTTATCTACAGGTAGATTGGGCAACCACACAGGTACGTTTCCAAATACAACTAATGTCACTTTGTAACCAGCCTCAAAATTGTGCCCACAAATAACCAAGCGCCAGCGGGCAATATTATAATGTGTTGAACATACCTCTATGTAAGGCCTTGTTACAGGCGTAGCTGTTGGCGTTATATTTGTTCCGGCATTCGCAATAGCTGTCAATGCAAGATCTGGTGTAGAATGGGGTGGCACTACTACTGTCGAGCTGTCCTGACTGTGTCCTATAACTCCCGGGACCGATACTGGGATCCACGACTGGCCAGACAAATTAGCAAACACCAGCATTGCCATGGTAAAGAGTATTGCAAGCCCAAATGCAACGGGCAGACTGACCAATCGCACAGCCGACGCTCTGGGACGTTGCCGATTATTGATCTGGTGTAGCAAAGCCTGTACAGGAGTTCGCTTGTCAGCAGCCCTTCGGACACACGCATATATATCAGCTACCGACAGCTCTGGATAGTGCTGATACTGCTGCATTACCCCCAATGCATCGAGTGTAGTGCTAACCTGTTCCAGTTTGTTAAGTTTGTGAAGACAGCGCGGGCATTTTTCTACATCGATGTGTCGACTGATTTTTGAACGATCCTCCAACTGCTGCTTACGAAGGTAAGCAAGCAATATGCTGTCTTCAGGATGTTCATTGACATCGTTATACGAAGTCCATCGTGTATTACTTGCCATATGCTATTTCATACCTTTTTGGGTAACCTTGATAGAGTTGTCATATCGTTGAGATCCCGCAGAGGGTATCTTCTTTCCATACACCCTGCGAAATTTTTCAACGCTGCGAGCTACACGTTTACGAACTGCTTCCGAACTCATTTCCATAACCTGGCCAATTTCTTCATACGTGAATCCATTGCCATAGTGGAGTTGTAATACGGCCGCATCTTTCGGCTTCATGGTTCCTAAAGCCTGCTCAATGAGAATTCTTGTCTCCGTCTCATCTTCTGGACCGGCAATCGCTAAATCCTCATCAAAGTTCTCGTGGCTATCCAGTTGTACAAACTGTCTCAGACGTTTACGTTTGAGGTAACGCAAACCGTAATTCGTGGCAATACGATAGATCCAGGCGTCGAGAGCAAGTTCCCCAGACGTCTTATCTATTTCTTTATACACTTGAACAAAAGTATCTTGCGCAAGGTCAAGAGCCACTTCTCGGTCACCTACGAGGCGGTGCAGATACCCGGTGATGGGCTGTTGTAACCGATCGATCAAAGAACGAAAGGCCTGTGCATCGCGCTCTCGCAGACGCTCTACCCCCTGAACGTCCGTCACCATATTGGCCTTACGAGCATATTGCCCGCTTTCTATGTGATGTGCCTCTAATTACTGTAATCATTGAGGCGCTTTAAACCGGACACTTTTTGTAGTATGTTTTTGATCAAGCAGAGTCAATAGTGTCTTTTGCTGCTTGGGGTTGTGCATCCGGGGATGCAACAACGGGTCCCCAAATTACTCATTTGAAGAACCCGCAAGCAGAAAACCATTAGCGCTTTGTTGAAAAGTATCCGGTATTGTTTATGAAACGTTTAAGAGAATGGAGTGGTAGCCTGATGACCCATTCGGCAATGGAGGCTCTTCGTTAGGAACTTGTACATTTCCTTCCAGATCTATTGCTCGCGCAACTATGGTATAACTATCTGCTTTTGGTGGCTGCCATGCCAGTTCCCACAAAACCCACGTAATACCCGATAACGGCTGTTTCAGAATTGCTCGTTGCCAGGTCTGACCCGCATCTGTACTCACATCGACTTCACTAATGCCTTTATTTCCTGAAAATGCCACCCCTGCGATATAGGTGGTGCGGTTAGCCTTTACAGTCGAACCGGTCAAGGGGGTATCGATACGAGCTGTCATGCGCACAGGCGCGGGATCACTCCAGCCGCGTTGCTGCCAGTAACCCTGGTAATCGTAGTTGACAACTTCGATACGTGTGAGCCATTTGCAGTGTTTCATGCCGTATATACCAGGTACCAGCATACGCGCGGGAAAACCATGTTCCTGTGGCAATGTGACGCCGTTCATACGTACAGCGAGCAATGTAGTAGGCTCAAGCGCTTTAGTGAGGTGAATACTATCAGTGTAATCATCAGCCGCGTGGAATACTATTTTTGTTGCTCCTGCTTTAACACCAGCTCGTTGTAGAAGGTCAACTAGCGGAATACCCTCCCATAACGCATTGCTCATATACTGTCCGCCCACATCGTTACTGATGCACATCAACGACTCGTACTGCTCTTTCATTGGTTGTGCAAGCAAATCTTGATACGTTAGCGTAAATGAGTTATCAACCTGTCCATCAACGGTCAAGCGCCAGGAAATACCATTAACTGTTGGATCTGAGAAGAGATTTTTAGAGACGAGATAGAACTGGTCGTTTGAGGTAACCTCTGGTGACAGAAATTGGACTGGTTGAATGGCTCCATAGTTTGGCGCAGGTGGTGGAACAATTTTACTTTTAAAATGTGCCAGCAATTGATCCACCGATACATTTGATGAATTGGCTGCTCCTGTAATGAAGCGCCAGGCAACAACGCCGACTAAAACGATGCCAGTTGCAATTGCGCCATTTCTAAGTAATGTTCGGCGCGAAAGTGCTCCAGGTGAATACTCTTGCTCATCTAATGAGTCGGCGCTGCCTGGCGCTGCATTTTGCCTGGATATGCGTGCAGTGAGCCAGTGTTGGAAAGGCACGAAGAGTGAGCCAAATACGATACCGACGATAGCAAGGCTGAGTAATCCATTACTAAAACCAATGGCGGAATACGCGCCAAAAACGCCCGCTCCACTAAGTGGCAACAGGATAACTCCTGCGAAAAGCCAGAGTATCAGCGCAAGTAGCAGTCCATCAAACCACTGTAAAACTCGCTGCTGTCTATCAGCAAGCCAGTTATAAAGCCCTCCGCTGAGCGCAAAGACAAGACATTGACCCACGATAATACCGTAGAACAGGTAATGTTTTGCATCCCCACCGATTATTTGATGCAAATAATCAAACAAAGGAGGGGGCATCAAGGCTGTCAAGTCTGAACCAAAAGTTTCTGGTAATGAGACCCCGCCGAATGAGACGCTGAGTAATAACATTAAGCCGGTCGCAATTGCCCCTGCCGCTAGTGCAGCGATAAAACCAGTCCAGAAGCTCTTCTTCCGTTGTGAGTACTTGCCATTCTTCATATTACATTGCCTTTTAGCAAAAAATTGTACCTATCTACTTATTATATCTTCAACCGGTTACACGTCTACTCTGTCCAGCATTTACAACTTGATGCAATGCTTGTCCCATTTCAGTAAATAGAGTATATTGATTTACATACATCTTAACCGGAACAGTGGAGCTATTCATAGCATGCAAGAAAAGACCACAACCAACCAACAAAATCTGCCGCTCGTCGTAGGCGTTGATCTTGGCGGTACACACATACGCACAGCAGTATTGCAAGGCCCAAAACTACACTCGCGTGTAAGTTTACTCACTGGCGAAAATCCTACGCCTGAACGCCTTCTTCCGCGTGTGTATGGAGCTATACAGCAAGCATTTGATGAAGCTCACATTACACTCGATCAAATCGCAGGTATGGGTATTGCTACTCCTGGGCCATTAAATAACCGCACAGGTGTAATTTACTCCCCTCCCAATCTTCCAGGATGGGACAATGTACCTTTGCGCGATTTAATACAACAACATTTTAACACACCTATTTTTATTGAAAACGACGCACATACAGCAGGATTGGGTGAGTATATGTTTGGCGCCGGGCGAGGTAGTAGGCACATGGTTTATCTCACTATAAGCACAGGTATAGGTGGTGGCGTTATTATCGATGGCAAAATTTTAGAAGGGGCTAACGGCACGGCAGGGGAACTGGGTCACATGACTATCGATTGGAAAGGCGGACGCTGCAATTGCGGGAATGTTGGTTGCCTGGAATACCTGGCTTCCGGAACTGCCATCGCACGCTACGCCAATGAAGCCATTGCTGCCGGGCAAGGCGCTGATCTGCTCGCTTTTGCCAGCACCATGTTAGAACACACTGCTACAGTGCCTGACCAGGCAGCGCTACCTACACATGACCCCAATACACAGCCGCTGGATGAGTATGATGAACTCAGCGGAGAAGTGGAACCTCTACTCGTCAATGCCCGCACTGTAGCGCGTGCGGCTGAAGCAGGTATACCACTTGCGCGAGCCATCATCACACGTGCGGCCGAAGCACTTGGCGTTGGCCTCGTCAACATCATTCACATTTACAATCCGGACATGATTATTTTAGGCGGCGGTGTTATGCAGATGGGACGGATGCTGATGGAGCCAGCGCTGCGAATTGTTCAAGAGCGTACGATGAAGGCGCCTCGTGATTCAGCACGTATCGCCCTGGCGCAACTCACCAGAAATGCGGGGCTTGTCGGTGCAGGCGCATTGATTTATTCCAATGCGCAAAATACATGACCCCGAACATTCCAAACAACCCTGCGCAAACGATCATACAACAGTAATTTGCCGACAAATTCATGAGGACGACAACAATGGCGGTAAACAAGGAGCGGCTTGATGTTGCGCTTGTCAGGCGTGGGCTAGCTCCCAGCCGGGAACGCGCACGCGCATTGATTATGGCTGGAAAGGTACTTGTTGCAGGTCATCTTGTTGATAAACCAGGTACGTTAATTTCGCTCGATGCCGTATGCTCTCTAAAGGAAGCGCCAAACGAATTAAAATATGTTAGTCGTGGTGGCCTGAAACTTGAAAAAGCATTGGCTACTTTTGGATTAAATCCTGAAGGTCTGGTAGCGCTTGACGTTGGAGCATCGACAGGAGGCTTCACAGATTGCTTATTGAGGCACGGTGCGAAACGTGTGTATGCGCTTGATGTTGGACAGGGACAGCTCGCATGGACGCTACGGAATGATCCACGTGTAGTAGTAATGGAGCATACCAACATTCGCTATCTGAGAAGCATGCCAGAACCAATGCAATGCGCAACTATAGATGTCTCTTTCATCTCCTTACGCCTCGTTCTGCCAACCCTTGTACCGCTTCTGAACGCTGGCTCCTGGGTGGTGGCGCTTGTAAAACCCCAGTTCGAAGCCGGCAAAATCGAGGTTGATCGAGGAGGGGGAATCATCAGCGACCCCGCTGTGCATCAACGTGTATTGCAAGAACTGCGGGAATGGATACCACAACATACTCTCTTTCAGATTTTGGGATTGACTGACTCCCCACTTTATGGACGTGATGGTAATCGCGAGTATCTATTCCACCTGAGTTTGGGATAAAATAGATGTAACGTATCTCATAATTTAGGATGAACTTCATTGAGGATTGATCTTTGTCAAGATTTATCAGTAAAGAGGTGTCGCTGATGTTAACCGTTCCGAAGATTGTCATACCCGACCAGTTCAACGCTGCCACAGCATTCCTTGAGCGTAATCTCGAAGAGGGACGCGGTTTGAAAACCGCAATTTATTTTGAAGGGACCTCCTACACCTACGCCCAGATTGTGGAACTGGCGAATCGCGCTGGCAACGGCTTACTTGATCTGGGCATCGATCTGGAGCAGCGCGTCGCCCTGCTATTACTCGACTCACCACAATTCGCCGCTGCCTTTTTCGGCGCAATCAAAATTGGTGCAGTACCTATTCCTCTCAATACAAACCTGCGCCCTAACGACTATGTCTACATGCTCAATGATAGTCGTGCTCGTGTCCTGCTTATTCATTCGGTAATCTGGTCCCAAATCCAGCAGATTCTCCCCGAGCTCAAGTACGTGCGCCATATCGTAGTGGTAGGATTAGAGCAAGATGGCGGCCAGGAAACAGCTACGCTGTACGACTTTGAGAAATGGATTCAGAAGGCATCAACACAACTAGAAGCCGCTGAGACCACTAAAGACGACAGCGCGTTCTGGCTGTATAGCTCTGGCAGTACTGGCTTTCCCAAGGGCTGCGTTCATTTACAGCACGATATGACCTACTGTACAGAGTGTTACGCTAAACATGTTCTTGGTATTCACGAAAATGACATCACCTTTTCAGCAGCGAAACTCTTCTTCGCCTATGGCCTCGGTAATAATCTTTACTTCCCCTTTGGAGTGGGAGCGAGCGCCGTGCATTATGCTGGTCGCCCCTTGCCAGAAGACATGTTCACTGTAGTGCAGCAGTATCGCCCAACTATCTTCTTTGGCGTTCCCACGCTCTATGCTGGTATGCTTGCTCTACCAGAAGCAGAGAAACACTTCGATTTCTCTTCCGTTCGTGTTTGTGTCTCTGCTGGCGAAGCTTTGCCCGCGGATATTCTGCGGCGTTGGGAGGATAAATTCAATGTTGAGATCCTCGATGGCATCGGTAGCACGGAAATATTGCACATTTTTATCAGTAATCGCGCAGGCCAGGTAAAGCCAGGTAGTTCCGGCAAGCTTGTGCCTGGCTACGAGGCATTGATTACCGACGAAAGTGGTCACGCGGTAAAGCAGGGTGATATTGGCAATCTATTGATACGCGGAGATAGCATAACTGCGTATTATTGGAACAAGCACGAAAAGACTAAGGATGTCATCAGTGGCCACTGGATTCATACAGGCGACAAATATTACCAGGATGCCGAGGGATACTTCTGGTATTGCGGCCGCTCCGACGATATGTTGAAGGTGGGTGGACAATGGGTTTCTCCTGTAGAGGTAGAGGGAGCGCTCATCTCCCATCCAGCAGTACTTGAGGCTGCTGTGGTTGGGGATATGGATGCGGATGAATTAGTCAAACCCAAAGCATATGTTGTCCTCAACCACGACTACGATCCTTCGGAGGCTATGGCAAACGATCTCAAGGCATTTGTGAAAAACAAGCTGGCGCCTTTTAAATATCCGCGCTGGATTGAGTTTGTCCCTGAACTTCCCAAAACTGCGACTGGTAAAATTCAACGCTTTAAGCTGAGAGAGATGTAGAACATATTGTATGCAACAATCTTATCGAGCCCTACGCATCATCGCCGAGGCACAAACAATCCGTATAGTACTGGCGCCTGAACCCGATGAGTTGATGATCAAAGAACTATGTATTGTCTGTGACTCCCTACATACTGAGAGTAGCACTGGTAT
>Ga0209056_10004149_pt1 | contig 15253 bp, 9 predicted proteins | sample GraSoiAngelo_114_FD_185876 | JGI IMG/M metagenome (GOLD analysis project Ga0209056, IMG submission 185876) | Grasslands soil microbial communities from the Angelo Coastal Reserve, California, USA - 14_0903_13_40cm (SPAdes) (version 2) | ecosystem: Environmental > Terrestrial > Soil > Grasslands ... | reverse complement strand
CTCCTCGCCTTGGGTTATTATCAATTCTGGGCGCTGCGGGACTACGGAGCTGCCAAAACCACGTTCAGTCGTGTCAGCAAGATGCTGCCAGGCAGCAGCGACGTACCATGGGGCTTAGCCCGAATTACTGAACACGAGGGACAGTGGGACCAATGCATCGATTACATCGAGCAAGCACTCACCCTCGACCCACGGAACATAGGGTTACTCATGGATGCGGCATCGGACTACGGCGAAGTTCGACAATTTCCGACCGCGCTAAAGCTCTATGATCGAGCGCTGGACATTATGCCAAATGATCAGGGCGTGATGGCGGGCAAGGTCAGCATTTATCAGGCTCAGGGTAATCTGCAAGAGGCCGCCAGGCTCGTATCAGAAATAATCGGACCGACTTATAATGAGGACACCCTTCGCGTCAAGCTCACGCACTTGAGACTCGAACGAAATTACGGTGAGGCTGTTCGATTGCTGCAAGCCCAGCTGACTCAGTTCCAAGCCGAGTCCGAGTACGATAAGGGCTGGGAGCAAGTGGCGCTTGCTTTGATGCAGCGCTTTGCCGGCGATACGGCTGGCGCAACGGTTACGGCTGAACAGGCGCGCAATACACTTGAGCAGCTCCATAGAGATCAACCAGACAACTCCGTCTTCGCGGCATGGCTGTCTCAAGCTTATGCTGTGATAGGGGAAAGGGACTCGGCGTTAAAGCTAGCGGCGTATGCAATCATGCTTAATCCCCGTGCTAAAGATCATGTCAACGGACCTTGGTTAGAAGAGAACCAGGCTTTCATTCAGACGATGTTCGGCGAGAACAGCCGTGCGATCTCGACTCTGACCGGCCTGTTGCAAACGCCTTATGGTAGCATGATTTCCAGCATAGCTCCCATTACGGCAGCCCTTCTTAGGCTTGATCCGATCTGGGATCCGTTGCGCAGCGACCCGAGCTTCCAAGATCTTTGCAAAGATAAGCTCGAAAAAAGCATCGCTGTGCTGCCATTCGAAAACTTAAGCCGCGACCCGGACAACGCTTATTTTGCGGAAGGTATTCAGGAAGAGATCCTGACGCGGCTGGCTAAGATCGCGGATTTGAAGGTGATTTCGCGTGCATCCACGTCCCGCTATAAGAGCAAGCCAGACAACCTGTCCGAGATCGCCAGGCAGCTTGGCGTAGCGAACATTCTTGAGGGGAGTGTGCAAAAAGCAGCCGATCAGGTGCGCGTTAATGTGCAGTTGATTAACGCGCAAACTGATTCCCATCTTTGGGCAGATACCTACGACCGAAAGCTGACTGACTTCCTGGGTGTAGAGAGTGAGATCGCCAAAGGAATAGCGGAGTCGTTACAGGCAAAGCTAACCGGTCGCGAGGAGCAGGCGTTAGCCGTTAAACCGACGAACAATGCGGAGGCTTACGATGCATATCTGCGTGGCCTGGCCTTTCAGACGCGCAACCGCTTCTCCATTGATACGCAAAGGAAAGCCGCCGGCTTTTATGAGCGGGCGGTGCAGCTCGACCCTAATTTTGCGCTTGCCTGGGCGCGCCTTTCTCGCGCAGACGGCCTAATATACCTGAACCACGCCGACAATTCTTACGCTGCCCGGGCTGGTGCAGCGAAGCGAGCTTTGGAGAATGCGCAGAGACTGGAGCCGAACTCAGCTCAAACGCAGCTTGCCTTAGGTTATTACCAATGTCAGGTGCTTGTTGATTACGAGTCTGCCAAAATCACGTTCGAGCAGGTTCGCAAGATGTTACCAAGCAACAGCGAGGTACTGTTTGCCCTCGGCTCAGTTACTAAACGCGAGGGGCAATGGGATGACAGCGTTGCCTATTTGCAGCAAGCCCTTGCCCTGGACCCAGGCAACGTGAACTACCTGACGGACGTGGCAGGGACTTACGCCATGCTTCGACAATTGCCCGCGGCGCTAGAGTTCTATGATCGAACGCTGGAGGTTACGCCATACGATCCCGATGTGATGGCGAAAAAGGCAGCCATTTATCAGGCCCAAGGTAACCTGCAAGAAGCCGCCAGCCTCCTCTCTGAAATAAATCCGCTGACTCTCACTGAGCAAGGCTTCGCAATCAAGCTGTCGCAGTTGAAACTTGAACGAAATTACACTGAGGCCGTTCGATTGCTGCAAGCCCGACAAGCTCAATTTCATTTTGGTTCTCAATTTGCCAAGCTCCATGAGCAGGTGGCGCTTGCTTTGACGCAGCGCCTTGCCGGCGACACCGCCGGCGGCGCGGCTACCGCGGACCAGGCACGCCAGACATTTGAGGAACTCTACAATAACCAACCAGACAACTTCGTCTTTGCGGCAAACCTGTCTCAAGCGTATGCTGCGATGGGGGACAAGGAGTCGGCGCTTAAGGCAGCAGAGCGTGCAGTAATGCTGTTGCCTACTGATAAAGATCGAGTGAACGGACCGACGCTCGAACACAACCTGGCGTTGATCCAGACGATTTTCGGCGAGACCAGCCGGCCGATCTCAACTCTCAGGCAGCTGCTACAAACGCCATATAATGCGGCGGGTTGGCTTCACGGCCCACTGCCCGTTACGCCAGCGCTTCTTAGGCTCGATCCCTTCTGGGATCCTTTGCGCGGCGATCCCGCTTTCCAAAAACTCTGCGAGGAAAAGCAGCCGTGATTAGTGTAGTGAGAATTTGGGAAAGATGCAGGGCGGAATACCAGTCGACGCACTGGAAGAGGGTTATCCCGTTCGGCGGCCATTCTCCTCACGACTACGATCAATGAGCGAGGCCTCCATTACCATACGAAGCGCGGAGCCAACTGACGCTGAGGCAATCTACGAGATCTACAGCCAGCCGCGTGCAATCTGGGGAACCTTCCAGCTTCCGTTCCCGAGCCTTGAGCTATGGCGGAGGCGACTGAGCCAGCCTCCAGAAGGGACCTATACACTTGTGGCTGTCGCCGAGCAGGCTGTAGTCGGGACCCTTGGTATCCATACCTTTCCGTCAAAACCACGCCGACACCATGCGGCGATGATCGGGATGGGTGTTCACGACGCGTGGCACCGCAAGGGCGTGGGTACAGAATTGATGAAGGCTGCCATCGAACTGGCCGACAACTGGTTGAACTTGCATCGGCTTGAGTTGGAAGTCTACGTTGACAACGAGGCAGCGATAGGGCTCTATCGGCGATTCGGATTTACAGTGGAGGGGACGCTTGTGGACTATGCGTTTCGAGGCGGGGAGTATGTGAATGCGTATGTGATGGGAAGGATACGTGCCGGATAACGAGACGACGCAACCCGCTTTCCAGAAATTTTGCCAGGAAAAGCAGCCCTAAACAATACAAGGACACGAATTTTCACAAATTTACACCAATTAATTGAAGAGTTGACGGTAGCCCTAACGAATCCTCACGAATTTTAAGAGCTTTAACCAATTGGTGTAAATTCGTGAAATTGGTGTCTCGTTTTCGAATCCAAAAGCAGCCGGCGCGGCTGCTGCTCGCGCTGAAGTAATGCAGCTGTAGTGGCAGGCGTGCCGCCTGCATCTAAGTAAAGCAATCGGGACGCCGGCCTCTGCTCTCATCGGTGAAATCCGGGCAATCCGTCGTCGGAAAAGCAGCGTTGCCGCCATTTTCTTTGTAACGCGGCGCAAAATTTTGGGAAGGAACAAGCGAAAGGCTAGAAATGACTTCCTCAAAATGAGAAATCAAAAGAAGGCCAAAACAATGAAAGGAAAATTTAAACTATGAATAAACCAAAGATTGTAAGACTTACCCTCGCGTCGCTCTTTGTAGTAACACTCGCTTCCGGACAGAGCACGCAGGCCGCAGTGGATGTGCCGCAGGCGTCACCGCAACTGCGATACATGGTGATTGACCTCGACGGGTATGCGGCAAACACGATAACCGACGCCGGCCAGATTGTCGGCTCGAAGTTTTTTGGAGCGGACAGACATGCTGCATTTTGGCCCAACAGCCAGAGCCCAGCGATTGATCTCGGTACGTTGCCAGGTTTCACCACAAGCACCGCGCTGGGTAGTAACCCACGCGGCGAGATTGTGGGATTGGCCGGTTTCGGCGCGGATCGGCCCATATATTGGAAGAGCAGTCAAAGCACGCCTATCGAACTGCCCGGTTTACCGGTCGGGCTTTTAGGCCAAGCGTCCGCTATTAACCCAGTCGGCCAGATTGTCGGCACGTTCTTTGCCTTGGACTTTTCAGTGCAGCAGCCGGTCTTTTGGCCAAAGAGCAACGCAGCGCCCATCTACCTTCCCGAGCTGAGCGATACGTTTCCGCACGGGCTGGCCTTCAGCATCAATGCCGTCGGCAACATCCTTGGCGACGCTTGCACCGCAGACTTCGTTGAATGTCATGTCGCGTTGTGGACTAATAGCGCGAGCACCCCGATGGCGCTAGCTTCGCCTGGAGGTGACTTCATTTACACGGATATCGGCCTTTCCTCTGGGTTTTCCGTTGCCCCTGGACTTAATAACGCGGGCAGCGTGGTCGGTTACGCGTACAACGCGGACTACTCCGAGACCCGCGCCGTGTTCTGGGCCAGTAGCGTGAGCTCCGCAGTCGTTCTGAGCACGACTGGTGAGTTCAGTAACGGCACGGCGGAAGGCATCAATGAAAAAGGCCAGATCGTAGGGACCGCGTACAACAGCGACTTTTCAGATTTTCATGCCTTTATGTGGCCGAATTCGGCCAGCCAGGGCATCGATCTGAACGCGCTCATCCCACCTGACTCAGGCTGGGAGTTAGTTGTTGCCCGCGGTATTAACAATCGCGGCGAGATCACCGGCCTGGGGCTTTTCAACGGCACTGTGCATGCCTATGCGCTGATCCCGGTGCCTGGGCTTTTAGCAGGCGACTTTAATAGCCCAACGACACACAGGCTCAATGCCCATTGACAAGAAGAGCACTTGGACTTCCAAAAACAGCCGTCACGCTCGACCAGCGTGGCGGCTCAGTGTTTTGGACGGCGAAGTTAGGCTCGGGTCGCAGCACAACCAGCAGGTTTGCCAGCGCAGAGACAAATTATGCGTGTGTTCCACCAACCCGTCTTCCAAAAACTCCCGAAGAAAAGCTGCCGCCTGCGACGTCATAGCTCGGTTTGGCCGAAGGAAGGTAAAGACACGAATTACACGAATCCTCGAGCGTGCGGCTGCGCGTTTGGCGCAACGTTAAAGAGACGCTATGATTGCGAGAATCGATCTGAGAAGTTCGCAATCGTATCAGTCTTGAAAACGATATCAAAACGAGACGATGTCGTTCGCGCCTTGCGTGAGAACGAGAAGACCATTCGGCGATTCGGCGTCCGCCGGATCGGCCTGTTCGGCTCATTCCAGCGCGATACCGCGAACGCGGAGAGCGATGTGGATTTGCTGGTCGAATTCGAACCGGGCCAGGCAACGTTCGATCACTTCATGGGGCTCAGTTTTTTCTGTGACGAGCTCTTTGGACGCAAGGTGGAGATAGTTACTCCCGGCGGTCTCAGCCCTTACATAGGTCCGCGTATTCGACAGGAGGTCGAGTATGTCCTTCGCTGACTTGGACTATGTGCGGCATATCCTGGATGAGACACGCTACTTGCAAACCGCGTCCGCCGGCTTGGAGCAAACAAAGTTCATACGGGACGAGACGTTGCGCCGCGCTTTCGTGCGCAGCATCGGGATCATTGGCGAGGCTGCTCGCCATGTTTCTGAGCAGTTTCAAAATAAATACCCAGCCATCGAGTGGCGTTCGATGGCTGGTATGCGAAACAGACTGATTCACAATTATCTCGGCGTTGATTACGACATCGTGTGGGATGTGGTTACAAACAAGGTCCCGGCGCTGCGGAACGAGCTAGAGCGGGTTTTACAGCAAGAGAGCAGAACGCAGCGCGACGGGTAGGCTTGTTCGATACCCGGGATCAGCGATCCCGGCTGCAGGTTTCGTGTTGATTCGCGCCCGCCACGCCTGAAACTACGCGTGGGCGGGTCATTCACGCTCCCTTCCGCTTCAACAGTTCAACGTTTCCCTAGCCGCTGTAGCCGGCCACTCCGACGAAGTCACCGTGGCGACCGCAGCGCGCGGCGAAGGAGGCAACTCTTTCACGATTCCCAAACTTTTTTGTAACGCAGTGCAAAATTTTCGGAAGGAACAGGTAAATGGCCAGAAATGAACGCCAGGGAGGACATGAAAATGAAAAAAGAAATTAACCCGAATATTCAAGCGCATCTGCTCCAAAGCACGTTTTACCTGCTTCTGCTACTGACGGTGTGTGCACTTCCCTTCGCGCTGGGGCAGCGAAACGCTACCGAACCGGAAGCGCCGACCAAGCTTTCGCAAAGGACACTCACCTTTGAAGAACGTGTGTCGTATCAGCGCTCGATTGAAGACGTTTACTGGCGTCACCGCATCTGGCCGAAAGAACGCCCTGATCCCAAACCGCCACTGGATGCGGTAATGACCCAGGCGCAGCTGGAAAAGAAAGTGGCAGATTATCTGCGCAAGTCACAGGCGCTGGAGAATTACTTGCAACAGCCGATTACCGCCGAGCAGTTGCAGGCTGAGATGGAGCGCATGGCGCAGCACACCAAACAGCCTGAGGTGCTGCGCGAGCTTTTTGAAGCGCTCGGGAGCGATCCGTCTGTGATCGCTGAATGTCTGGCCAGGCCGGCGTTAGCAGAGCGTTGCGTTGCCGATTTGCCTGCGCAAGACATCACAATGCGCTGTGAGTTTACGCCCATCGCAGGGCTATCGGGTATGTCAATGGCAGCTATCTTGCCGGAGGGGACCTACACTCTTCCAAACATTTCCGATCAATGCATCGATGATACCTGGACAGCTACCAGCACGACAAACGCGCCGTCTGCCCGATATCTTCACACAGCGGTGTGGACTGGCAGTGAAATGATTGTCTGGGGTGGAGTGGATAATAACGGAAACCTTCTCGACACAGGCGGGAAATACGATCCCAGCACAGACAGTTGGACGGCTACCAGCACGACAAACGCGCCGTCTGCCCGATATTTTCACACTGCTGTGTGGACTGGAAGTGAAATGATCGTTTGGGGCGGAACCACTGGCTTCCCCAACCTTTTGAACACCGGCGGGCGATATAATCCCAGCACGGACAGTTGGACAGCTACTAGCATCACCAACGCGGCCGATGGCCGGTTCTATCACACGGCAGTGTGGACCGGGAGCGAAATGATCGTCTGGGGCGGAGGTAATAGTAATAACTATTTGAACAGCGGCGGCAGATACATCCCCACGACCGATAGTTGGACAACTACCAGCACCACTAACGCGCCCAATGCCCGGGAAGCCCACAGAGCAGTCTGGACTGGCAGCGAAATGATCGTCTGGGGCGGATATTATGGCGGCTTTCTTCTGAACACCGGCGGGAGGTATAATCCTGGCACCGACAGTTGGACAGCCACCAGCACGACTAATGCGCCCACTGGCCGATTCTTTCACACGGCAGTCTGGACCGGCGGTGAAATGATTGTGTGGGGCGGCACCTGCGGCCGTCAATGTGGTGTCTCCTACAACACCGGTGGGAGATACAATCCGATAACCGACAACTGGATTCCCACGAGCACGAGCAACGCGCCCTCCGCACGAAGTAGTCACACCGCTGTCTGGACCGGCGGTGAAATGATCGTCTGGGGCGGTGATTTTTTGTTGAACACCGGCGGCAGATACACTCCAAGTGCCGACAGTTGGACAGCTGTCAGCACGACTAACGCGCCGTCCGCACGAGATGATCACACTGCAGTATGGACTGGCAGTCAAATGATCGTCTGGGGTGGATCCCCTAGCACAAATACTGGCGGGAGATATTGCGCACAATCCGGTCCAACGCCAACACCTACTCCGACGGCAACGGCAACGCCGACGCTCACACCAAGGCCTTCGGGGACACCGAGGCCTCGTCCCACCCCGGCGCCTCGTCCTTAGCACCCACGACCCAGAATAGACGCAGCTGGATAGTTAACGGACAACTATAAACCCACTGATCCAATTCAAAAAGCAACTCCACTTCATCTATGAAAAAGAAATCCACTTCGCAATCCGCCCTCCTTAACCTTCGTGTTTTACTCGCTTCGGTTTTCTGCCTAGCCAGCGTCTTAATCGCGCTGACAGGCGCGGGTCTTTACTTAGGTTCTTCCACGGCCCAGGCACAACCCGGGCCGGGATCAGCGACGCCCATAGCAGAGTCGCGCGGTGGACCGGACGTCGTGCGTTTGATCGGCCCAGTTATCATGAACACAGACCTGCAACACCTGCCGTACATCCCGCCAGCTCCAGCGATTCTGCAGCGACCGCTCACGCGTTATCCGCGTCCTGAGACAGGAACGCCAGCAGGATCGCAGACCTCTGGTTTCGCGCAGTTCCAGTCGCTGTTCGAAAAAATCTTTCGACCGCTGCCGAGCATGCCACCGCCGCTGCTGACATTTGACGGCATCAATTTCATCGAGGAAGGGAACGGTCATTATGTGCCCGATACGAATGGCGACGTGGGCCCAAATCATTATGTCCAATCAGTCAACGAATCTTTCAGGGTTTTTGATAAGTCAGGCAACCCACTTACTCCGATCACCACGTTCAATTCCTTCTTCGCCCCGCTGGGCGGAGGCACTCCCTGTGGCAATAGCCAAAACCGCGGAGATCCTTTTCTTTTCTACGATCAGATTGCTGACCGCTGGGTGATAACTGACTTTGCTTTTCCGTTTCCCGCCAACTCATTTTGGGAGTGCATCGGTGTGTCACAGACCTCCGATCCCGCTGGCGCCTACTTTCTCTACGCGCTGCAGGTTGATCCGGCGAACCCAAATCGACTGGGCGATTATCCCAAGTTCGGCTTGTGGCCTGACGCGTATTACCTGACGATGAACGAGTTTACCGATTTCACCACCTTCAATGGCGTCCGCGTCTATGCTTTAGACCGAGCCAGCATGATCGCCGGTGGGCCTACCAATGCGGTCGGGTTCACGATTGGGCTGGCTGGCTTGGGCGATTCCCAGAGCCTAGTTCCAGCGAGCTTTCGCACGGGCAATCCGCCGCCTGCGGCTGAACAAGAATTTCTCCTCGCCGTCGACTCCATGTTCCCCGGCGTGGTCTTAACCCAGGTCCATGGCTGGCTCTTTCACGTCGATTTTGTCAACCCGGAAAATTCCACTTTGGGCGTTGGCCCCGACCACACTCCGAATGCCGAGATCACTGTGGCCCCGTTCGTTCAAGCATGGACGGCTGAAACATTCAATCTTGTCCCACAGCAGGGAACGAAGGACAGGCTCGATACTTTAGGGTACTGGCTCATGACGCCTGTTGTTTACCAGAACCGCAACGGCACCGAGTCCTTGTGGGCCGATCAGACCGTAATGCTGAATTATCCGGACGGTCCGACTGCTATTGACTGGTATCAATTCGATGTTACAGGCGGAAACTTTCCTACCACACCTGTTCAACAAGAAACTTGGAGCAACGGAAACGACGGCTTGTGGCGTTGGCTGCCCAGCATAGCCGTTGATCAAAATGGAAACACCGCCATCGGTTATTCCACATCCAGCCCCAGCATGTTCCCATCTATTCGTTATGCGGGGCGCCTTGCCTCTGATCCATTAAATGACCTCGGGCAGGGTGAAGCCATAATGACCAATGGCACGGGGAGCCAGACTGACACTTTCGGCCGCTGGGGCGATTATAGCATGACCACGATCGATCCCGCGGATGGCATTAGCTTCTGGCACACAAACGAATACTACGTGACAACCAGCAGTCTCAACTGGTACACCCGCGTCGGCAAATTCCAATTCCCTGCGGCGAGCCCGACTTCAACACCGACGCCTAGCGCGACGCCTACGCCTACCCCAAGGACTACTCCAACGCCGAGACCTCGTCCGACTCCGGCGCCGCGCCCGTAGAAATTTCCGCTGCAGCGAAAATTTCTCGCCATCGGTGATCATTGATCAGTTATAGCCGGGATTGCTGATGCCTGCTGGCGGGGCTGACCACTATTGCTGCTTGAGAGACGCGCAAACGATCGAGCGTAGCTGTAGTGGCAGGGGTGTTCGTTCCAACGCCGAAGCTTTCCGGGCGACCGCGGCCCGGGGTTGCACAATCACTTCCAGTTTAACGATTGCAGTTGCTTTGGAAGAAACTTTCCATCCTTCCGGATCAGTTTGCCGTCGAAGTAGATTTCGCCGCCGCCGTAATCGGGACGCTGTATGCTGACCATGTCCCAGTGAACCTGGCTACGATTACCGTTGTCTGCTTCCTCGTAGGCTTGCCCCGGGGTGAGGTGGAACGAGCCGGCGATTTTCTCGTCGAACAATATGTCGCGCATCGGTTGAAATACCCGAGGATTAAAGCCGAGCGAAAATTCGCCTGTGTAACGAGCACCGGGATCTGAGTCGAGAATCTTGTTCAGCTTTTTCGTCTCGTTGCTTGCGGCATCGACGATTTTTCCGTTCTTGAATTCGAGCCGGATTCCATCGAAAGCGGTCCCCTGATAAATACTTGGCGCATTAAACGTGACATGTCCCTCAACGGAATCTTTCACCGGACAGCTGAAAACTTCGCCATCGGGAATATTCCGGTCGCCGCCGCAGATCACAGCCGGGATTCCCTTGATACTGAAACTCAGATCGGTGCCTCGACCTTTAACTTGGACGCGGTCTGTCTTTTGCATCAATCGCTGGAGCGCTTTCATGCCGGGTTGCAGTTTGCGATAGTCCAATGTGCACACATCAAAGTAGAAGTCTTCAAAGGCCTCGGTGCTCATTCCGGCAAGCTGTGCCATGGAGGGAGTGGGCCAGCGTAAAACGACCCACTTGGTTTTTTTGACTCGCTGGTCCTGCACCGGGCGCATTTTTCGCCCAATCAATTTCATCTTCTCCGGCGGCACATCAGATAATTCGGTGACGTTGTTGCTGCCGCGGACGGCGATGTATGCGTTCATTTTTTTCATGCGCGCCAGCTCATGGCTTGACATCAGGTTTAGCTGTCGATCCGACGCTTCCAGTGCGAGCGCGCGGTTCACTCGGGTCTGATAGGTCTGTGCAAGGGGAACCCCGCCCGCTTTCCGCACCGCGCGTATCAACGCGATGGTCATTTCATCGGGAATATCGAACGCTTCGATGAGGACCGTTTCATTGCGCTTGAGACGAATAGAATATTCCACCAGGAGTTTCGCGAGTTTGTCGAACCGGTCGTCGTGCATAGGCGTTTATCATTCCACTCGACGCGGGAGATGCAACTCTAGCTGAATTGCAAAGAAAACATCCAACGCTCAACGCTCAACACTCAATGCTCAACTGCCTGGATTGGACGTTGGATGTTGGGCATTGGGCGTTGGAATTTCCTAAACGTTTCGGACAAGTTTCGCCGCAAATGCGCCATCAAAACCGTCGCGAAAAGGCAGCGAATATCTTTCCGCTTCCAAGCGCAGGATCGGTGTCTCCGCGAGGATGCGGCGAACGACTTCTTCGTTCTCTTCCGGTTCAAGGCTACACGTGCTGTAAACGAGCGCGCCGTTCGGTTTTAATAATGGGACAAGCGCGCGAACAATCTCGATCTGGCGTTGCTGCATGCGATCGAAATCGGTTCGTCGTAATCGCCACCTGAGATCCACGCGCCTGCGCATCACTCCAGTGTTGCTGCAAGGCACGTCAACGAGAATGCGATCAAGAGGCGCCACCAAGGCGATTTCCGGCGGCACGCGATCGCATGTCCAATCGTGCCGCAAAATCTGGGCAATTACCACACGGAGGCGCGCCATGTTGCCCTTGAGGATTTGCAGCCGATCAGGGTCGCGATCGCAGGCCACGATGGTTCCCCGGTTCTGCATGAGCTGCGCCATGTAGCTGGTCTTTCCACCCGGAGCGGCACACGCATCGAGGACCTTTTCCCCAGGCTTGGGATCCAGGATGTGGCAGGCAATTGTGGTGCTCGGATCTTGAATGTAACAGTGGCCTTGCTCGAGAGCGCTGACAGGCAACGCGTCCAATTCGACAAAGTCGGAATCAGCCGTCAGTGGCCGGGACATTGGATAGAGTCGGAGAAATTCCTCGTACCCGATCTTTAGACGATTGATCCGGCCATAGACCAGCGCGGGGCGAGTATTCCATTTACAAAGCTCTTCCGCTTGTTCGGTGCCGAAGTGCTGCTGCCAGCGTTCGACCAGAAATCGCGGATGCGACGTTCGAACGAACAACGGCTGCGCATCGGCGCGGGCGAGCAACTCGCTTCGCCGCCGAGTTGCGGCCCGCAGCATTGCGTTGATGATTTCTCGCTGCCTTCGCGGTGCAAGCTCCACAGTCTCGTGCACTGCTGCGTGTTCAGGTGTTTTGAGCAGGAACAGCTGGTACAATCCGAGCTGCAGATTATCCCGAATATCGCTCTCAACCCGCGAAGCGCGGAGGCAACTGATCCAAAAATCCAGCAGCGTTAGATTGCGCAGAACACCGTAAAACAGTTCCATCGCAAACGCGCCATCGGAAGGAGTAATCTCGGCCTTTGCGAGAAGCCCCGAGATGATGGAGTCGGCGAACCGCTTTTCTTTCCGCCACAGCCGCGAGGCAGTCAGCGCGATTTGGCGAGCAGAGAGCTGCGCCATATTTCTGCAGTTACCGCGGCTTCACGCTGGCGCGTCCGATCGAGTGATAATGAAACCCCAATCGTCTCATCGTTTCAGGATCAAGCAGGTTTCGCCCGTCGAACACGATCGGCGTCCTCATTTTTTCTTTCACGACTGCGAGATCCAGGTTGGCAAATTCATTCCACTCCGTGGCAATGACCAGCGCTTCCGCATCGCTCACTGCTTCGAGAGCCGATGAAGCAAATTCTGCGTCGGCAATCGTTTTCACGGTGCGAGCTTTCTGCATTCCTTTCGGGTCGTAGGCGACCACATGCGCTCCTTCGCGCAGCAGATTAGTCACCAGTTCTATTGCCACAGACGAACGAACGTCGTCTGTATCTGGCTTGAATGTGAGGCCCCAGACTGCAATCCGCTTTTCGCGCAACACCCACAGTGTTTCCCGGATCGTCTTCAGAAAACGCTCTTTTTGAGCGTTGTTTATGCGTTGCACTTCCTTGAGCAGATTGAACGGAGTGCCAAGCCGCTCGCTGATCGTAATGAACGCAGCAATATCCTTGGGGAAACAGGAACCGCCGTATCCAATTCCAGCGTTAAGAAAATCACGGCCGATGCGATGATCCATGCCAATTCCATCTGCAACTTTTTCGACATCGGCGCCGCTGGCCTCGCAGATCGCCGAGACCGCGTTGATGTACGAAATTTTCAGTGCCAGGAATGAGTTCGCGCAATGCTTGATGAGCTCAGCGCTGTTAATATCCGTCACCAGTATTGGCGCCATAAACGGCTCATAAAGCTTCTTCATGAGATCGATGGCATGTTCGCTTTGTGCTCCGACCACAATGCGATCCGGGCGCATCAGGTCGGCTACTGCACAACCTTCCCGCAAAAATTCAGGATTACTGACTACGTCGAAGCTGGCGCCGTGGCGGTTATATCTTTTGATTGATTCCGCCACTTTTTCGCCCGTTTTCACTGGCACTGTGCTCTTGTCAACAATCACCCGATAGTCGGTCAAAACCTCTGCGATTTCCCGCGCGACTTTCTCCAGAAAACTGAGATCGACATCGCCGTCGGGCTGCTGCGGAGTGGGAACGGCGATGAAGATGATTTGCGAGTTATCCACGCCGTCCTGAATGCTGCCAGTAAAACGCAGTCGGCGCGCGGAGACATTGCGGTGGATTATTTCTTCGAGTCCCGGTTCATAAATTGGCACCTCGCCGGCTTGCAGTTGTTTGATCTTTTGCGCGTCGTTATCGACGCAAATGACGTTGTGGCCAACATCGGCGAAACAGGCGCCGGTCACGAGGCCAACGTAACCGGAGCCGATGATTGCAAGGTCCATGATTGAAGAATGGTGCGAGCGAATCAGCCGCCGCACAAGTGTCGGAAGCCGGCCAGCGATCTCTGTGTCACACGCACGTGTGGTTCATTGGCCTTCGGACGTAGGATCGAAGTTCAAATCGAATCCAAATTTTGGAAATGCCTTGAGCGTTATGGTGAAGAGAACCCCATATTCTGTGCTGGCCCCGGCATTGTCCCGTATCACGGCGCCCAGGGAGGCCACCCAACTCGATAAATCCCGGTAAATGGAATAGCGCTGCTGTTCGAGAATCCCGGTTGTCGCTTCGTATTGTTCCTGCACTCCCACACCCCAGTTGTCGTCGATGCGATAATATCCGCCTACCAGAAACAGACTGCTGTTCTGGAAAAATGGATTGTCATTCAAATAACGGTGCCCAACGCTTACTTGCAGATTCGCCAGCGGTTGAACACTGGCGATGGTATCGACTTCCGTAAACCCTTTGGCAAAGGCCGGCACTTGAGAGTTGACCGAGAACGAGACCCACGGCAAGGGGGTAAAGCGAAGATTGTTAAAGAAGTTTGAGTAATCCGTGCGGTCGTACGGATTATCGAAGTTCACATCAAAGAAAGTATCCAGCTCAAGCCAGGTAATTGTCCTGTCATCGCGTCGCGTTTCCAAGCGGTTGCGAACGCCCAGCCGCCACACCGTCCAATCGTCGATCGAGTCGATGGTCGTGAACTGCGGGAAATCAATCGCCCGGAGCTGGGTCGAAGGTTGAAACCGGTCGAACCCCAAAATTGATGTCGGGTTAGGTCCGTTTTCTTCAACATACGAAAAGTTCGTGAATGGTTGAATTACATGCAGGAGGCCGTCCAACCCAAACGCGCGGCTTTGCACATTCTCCCAGGTACGCGAGATCTTGAAGGAAGCTTCTGCGCCGGTGTTAAAAACCGTCCGGAATGTGTCTCCGTTGAATGCGACCGGGTTAGCCGAAGTTGGGGGCGCGAGAATAAAGTCAGGCTCGAGTGGGTTTGATGGCGGCACAAACACTGTCGAACCCAAGTCCCATGTCTTGCCGTAATAAGTGCCGCGAAAGCCAACCCGCGGCACAATGGAGAGCCATCCGAAGTATGTGTTTGGATAAGTTAGTTGATGAAAGGTATCCAGACGAGTGGTGCCGTAATTCTCGAAACCGGAATCTTTGGGGAATTGTAACCGCAAATCAGCAAAGCCGGTCTCTCCTTCGTAGAAAATGGGCCCACCGAAAAGTGCGTGGCGCTTAATGTCCAATACCACTTCCGGCAAACGTTCTGTTGTGGTGAAGAATTCATTGGCTTGGAAACGCGCGATGCCCGTAATGGTGTAAAAAGGATCCGTTTTCGTTAATGC
>Ga0209056_10004148_pt1 | contig 15253 bp, 13 predicted proteins | sample GraSoiAngelo_114_FD_185876 | JGI IMG/M metagenome (GOLD analysis project Ga0209056, IMG submission 185876) | Grasslands soil microbial communities from the Angelo Coastal Reserve, California, USA - 14_0903_13_40cm (SPAdes) (version 2) | ecosystem: Environmental > Terrestrial > Soil > Grasslands... | reverse complement strand
CCCACACCGCCGCCCGGCTGATGCGAAGCCGCTGCGAGAGTTCCGCGCCGGACACGCCTTCATCATTGGCAGAGCGCAAAGCCGTCAAGATTTCCGAATCGATGCTCACAACGAATTGAGTCCTGAGTTTGCCGTTCCGCGTTTAGCGTCCAAAGTCCAGGGCGATATCGACCGCGCGCGCCGAATGCGTGAGCGCGCCGACGGAGATGTAATCCACGCCGGTTTCGGCGATCTGGCGTACGTTGGCCAGGTTCACGCCGCCGCTGGCTTCCGTTTTTGCACGGCCTTTGGCCTGTTGAACCGCCACGCGCAATTGCACCAGGTTCATGTTGTCGAGCAGAATAATGTCCGCGCCAGCGGCCAACGCCTGTTCCACCTGCTCCAACGTGTCGGCCTCGACTTCAATCTTGTGCTGCCGATATTTCTCGCGCGCGCGTTTGAGCGCGGCTGCGATGGGATTCGGCGGCTCGTTCCGCAACGCAGCGAGGTGATTGTCCTTGATGAGCACACGGTCGAACAAACCGAGCCGGTGGTTGTGGCCGCCCCCGCACATCACGGCGTATTTCTCTAGCCGCCGCAGGCCGGGCGTGGTCTTGCGGGTGTCAAGAATCTGCGCGCGTGTGCCTTTGATTGCGTCCACGAACAGACTGGTGAGTGTCGCGATGCCGGAAAGGCGCTGCATGAAATTCAGGGCGACGCGTTCAGCCGTGAGAATCGCCCGGGCTGAACCGGAGATTTGCAGGAGAGATTGGCCTGCCTTTATATGCTCGCCGTCGTTGGCCTCGCGCGTGATCCGAATGTCGGAAGCAAGCTCCCGGAAAACAGCCTCCCCCAGCGGCAACCCGGCCACCACCAACGGCTCGCGCGCGAGCATCACGGCTTTCGCAGTGGCAGTGGCAGGAATGGTCGCGAGCGTGGTGATGTCGCCGCTGCCGACGTCTTCGGCCAGCGCAAGTTGCGCGGCACGGCGGGTTTCTTCGCCGGAAAGCGCTTCCATGCGGGCAGCATGGGGACAAAGCAAAAATTAGAAAAGAAAAATTGAAAAGGAGCAAAACCGCTTTCAATCGGCCCTGTTTTCGGCCACGGTAACTCCATGTTCGGGACGATCAATTCGCCGAAACAGACCGCGCTCCTTGTCATCGCGCTGGCTGCGGGCGCGGGTCTGGCTGGCCAGACATTACGGGCGCAAAACAAGCCGGATTCATCGAAGTGGGAATCGGAGATCAAAGCGTTCGAAGCCGCTGACAAAACCAATCCGCCTCCGCACGACGCCGCACTGTTCATTGGCAGCTCGAGCATCCGGTTGTGGAAAACGCTGGCCGAGGACTTCCAGGAATACAAAGTCATCAACCGCGGGTTCGGCGGCTCGCAAATCATTGATTCCGTCGCGTTCGCTGATCGCATCGTCATCCCTTACAAGCCGCGCATGATTTTACTTTATGCCGGCGACAACGACATTGCCGCCGGCAAGTCGCCGGAACAGGTGTTGGCCGACTTCAAGGCGTTCGCGCGAAAAGTCCGTCCGAGACTGTCGGAAACGAAGGTTGCGTTTATCTCGATAAAACCGAGCCCATCGCGCTGGGAGTTTGCGGAAAAAATCAAAGCCGCAAACCGCCTGATTGAGGATTTCTGCGAGCAAGACGAACGACTGATCTACATTGACGTGTTCAATCCCATGCTGGGCGCGGACGGCAAACCGCGGCCGGAATTATTTGTGGAGGACATGCTGCACCTGAACCACAAGGGCTACGCGCTTTGGACCGCGATGATCAAGCCGCGATTGAAAAAGTAGAATGAAGTCCGGCCTGTGGACCGTGAACTCATTGTTTGCTCGATTTGTCGTCGTTTTTGGAACGGGCCAAGGGGTCCTTGAGGGCCTTCTCAAGATCGGCAACGGCCGCTTCCACCTCGGCCTTGAATTCCTGCCACTTGTCCGAGCTGCTGTTCTTCAGTTGTTCCAGTTTATCCGCAGCGAGTTGTTTCTTCTGCTGGAGTGCAGCGAGCGCGTTGGTCCACTCGGACCTCGCCTTATCGCCCGTTCGTTCGGACTTCGCTTTGAGGTCGGACAGTTGTTTGGTCAGGTCAGTCATTTTGTCCGAAAGGCTCTTTTGTAACCGTTCCTTTTGCTGGGTCAGATAGCCCGTCGTCGCCGTCACAGCGTCTTTTGCTTCCTGTTTTATTTTCTCCACGCCGCCGGCGGAAGCGTTGGTCGGAGCGGGCGGCGAGGTTTGCGGCTTCTTTCCGCATCCCGCCGCCGCCAGCATCAGCGCCGACAGAAGCATGACTATGGCACGGAGTTTTTCGACCTTCACAATTTTCCTGCTAGTTAAGTTTGATTGTCCGCCAGCCGGGGGCGTTCAAAATCCGACTTTGGCGCCGGCGACGCGAAGACTCCCGGCGCCTCACCACCAATCATAGTTGATGTCCCACTTCAGCATGAGCCAGCTCGGATCGTAACCTTTCGGAAAATTGAACAACGCCACGTGTCCGTCGCCATACATCATGTTCCAGCCGCGCTTGCCGCGGTTGTTGTGCCAGACGCTTTTGTCTTTCGAGGCGGCGTTAACACGCCCGTCGCCGGCGTCGCGTGAACCGTGCCAGGGCCAGTCGCCCTGGATGATTTTTGTGGACGGCTTCAGCGCGATCTCGCTGCTCTTGATCGGAGTTGCATCCGCGCCGCCCGCCAGGGCGAGTTTATTTCCGGTGATATGCTTGACGCGAAACCAATCGACCGACCACATCACGAGATAACTATTGCCCCACGCGGCATAGCAGTTGGGCTTCGATTCCGCCGGCCAGTAGCTGTCCCCCCTGTCGGAAGGGCAATGGAAGGCCTCCGCGGCAGTCACGTACAGGTTCAGCGGACGGTTGGTTTCTCGCTGGGAGTCGTGGACAATGGGTTTGGTCGTAACATTGGTGCGCACGAATCCACCGACGGTTGCCCAGTCGGCGTGCACCGGAAACCGGTCCACGTTGTCGTCCGCGTACATGTGGTAGCCGAGGTATTGCTGCTTCTGATTGGCGACGCACTTGATGGCTTGAGCCTTGACTTTCGAGCGGGCCAGCGCCGGCAGAAGCATCCCGGCCAGGATGGCGATGATGGCGATAACGACGAGCAGCTCGATGAGCGTGAAGGCGAGGCTGGCTTTGCGGGGCACGTGGCAGCGCTATGCAAACGGCGGTCCCCAGTCAAGCGATAAATCACGGCCCAAATCACTGCCAACTCTTTCACGGAAAACGCAGGGCAATTTTTCTTCGCTTTAGCGCCGACCCTTGCCTACAGTCACTCGTTGCGCGATGCGGGCGTGTAGCGCAGGCATTCCCCATGTTTACAGGGATACAGGCGCTCCTGACGCAGGCAGGCGAAGGGCCGGGCGAAACGGTTCGGTTGAAGCCGAATGAATAATCTCGTTTCAGATTTTGCGACTCATCCGCTTATGCCGGGCGGCTTGCTCGCTTCGATCATCGGCGACCCGCAGAGCCGACGGACGCAGTCGCTCGACAACGCCGCGCTGGTCTCCTTCAACAAACTGCCGACGCTCGACATCGTCAGCCATTTTCAAAACCTCGGCCTTATCTCGAATGAGCAGGTGTCCGAACTCATCGCGGCGGACAATCAATACGTCACGTCGTTCAAGGAGCTTTGCCGCCGCATTCCGGAAGTGGCGCAGGTCACCGGCTGCGACAAAAAGTCGGTCGAACAACTGGCGCGGGCGTTGTTCAGCGCGAAGCTCATGTCCGAATATCTGGAAATCCTCACCCCGCCGCAGCTTTCCTACGAGAAGACCGCGCGCGGCACGGTGGACCTGCTTGAAGCGTTGTTTGATTCCTTCCGCGAAATCGTCGGCGGCGCCTGGTCGGTCTTTTTTCCGCGAGCCGAGTTTTCGCTGATCACCGACGCCTCCGCGCAGTTCTGGATGGCCTGTCTTTACAGCAGCAGAACCGAGGAGATGGTCAACGGTTTTGTCGGCTTGTTCCTCACGGCGCACCGTGACCGGCTGCAGACGTTAAACCGCGGTTACGTCCAACAAAGCGGAATGCACCTGCGCGACGCCATCACCGAGTATCTCGACAACTCCAAGGAAAAGATTTCAAAGCTCCACGACGCGGTCGCCGATAGCGTCAAGGAAGGCCTGGACCGGTCGTTCGCCGAAATGGTGCGCGTCATCAACAAGCTCGAACTGCCGCCGTTGCTGATTTTTTACTACCAGTTTCTGACCCGGGAGGTTTGTCAGGCGTTCGCCAACATGGACGGCGACCTGTCGTCAAAGGAGAACCGCTTCATCCAATACCTGCTCCGGCAGATCTCCGTGATTTGCGAGGACTACGACGCCACGTCGGCGGGCCAGTCGCGGGCCGTTGCGGAGGAAAAGCTCGAACAGGTGTTGCAGGAACTCGACGAACTGGTCGGCATCGCGACGGTGAAGGATAAAGTCAAAGAGACGGCGAATTTCGCCCGCATCCAGCAGCTCCGCATCGCCCAGGGACTGAAACCGATTCCGACGAGCTATCACTCGGTTTACACCGGCAATCCGGGCACGGGCAAAACCACGGTCGCGCGGCTGATGGGGCGCATCTATAAATCGCTGGGTGTTCTGAAAAAAGGCCACTTGATCGAATGCGACCGCTCCGCGCTGGTCGGTGAATACGTCGGCCAGACGGCGCCGCGGACGAACGCGGTGATTGACTCGGCGCTGGACGGGATTTTGTTCATTGACGAAGCGTACGGCCTGGTCAAAGAGCACGAGGACTACGGCCGGGAAGCCATCGAGACGTTGCTCAAGCGGATGGAGGACGACCGCGACCGGCTCATCGTCATTGTCGCGGGTTATCCCGAGGAGATGGACCGGTTCATTCACTCCAACCCCGGCTTGCAATCACGTTTCAACCGGTTCATCGAATTTCCCGATTACACACCGCTGGAGCTATGCCGGATTTTTGCGCTGATGTGCCGGAAGAACGGGCTCACATTGACACCCGCGTCGAAGGAAAAAGTGTTGCACCATTTCGCTTGTCTGCACAAAGAGCGCGTCGAAAATTTCGGCAACGCGCGCCTGGCGAGAAATTGCTTCGAAGCGGTCATCAACGCGCAGGCGTCGCGGCTGTCGGCGAGCGGAACGTTCGACACGCGCGCGCTGACGGTGCTGGAAGCCCAGGACCTGAACACGCCGGCGCAAGACTCTTTGGAGAAGTATCGAGAGAGCAGGAAAGGTTACATCATCAAATGCATGAACTGCAATCAGGTTTACTCCTGGTCACCGGACCTCGAGATCATCGACGCCATCTGCACCAAGTGCGGGAAGACCTACAATTGCGAATTCGGCGAGCTGCTGCCGTGAGAATCAAGTTTGGGGTTTGACGGGACTGGCGCTTACTTCAGCGCGCCTTCGACCATCTTCTTAAAATCCGCTGCTGCAGACCTGGTCAACTCCTTCGGTCCGGTCATTTTCACGAACACGCTGCCTTCACCGGACTCGATGATGGCGCCCATCAGCGCGTAGTTCGGCATCGGTGTCTGCGGGCCGCCCGGCATGCCGCTTTTGTAAGTTCCTTCAGCCGAGACATAGGTCACCTTGTGTTTGCCGATGGTGACATCCTCGCTCTTCGCGTTGATTTTCTCGCGTGGCTCTTCAAACTGCCGAAACCACCGTTCCACGTTTGCTTGCGTTCCCCCGGCGCTGCCCGCTCCGAAATGATAGAAGACCACTTCCGCCTTCGCCTTCGTGGTGGCGTCCAGCACCTTCAATTCCGCCTTGCGCATCGGCGACGCCGATTCGATCCATTCCCAACTTGCCGGCCGGGTGAAAGTGAATTCGCTGACTTTGAATGTGGCGGGGCCGTCGGCGACACAAAGCCTGTTCCAAGCAACGAACCAAATTGAAATGCAGACAAGCCGAGAGACTGTTTCCATGTGGGGTTGGTAAGCGATGAACCGTCCCATGTCAACGCGGGACGAGCTTGGATAGTGTCCTTTCGCTTTTTGCGCACGCATTCGGGCCATGAACCCTGGCGTAGCGGCGTCTCGGCAGAGCGCCGCTACGCGGTACGGTTCATGGAGAGCGGAAACCTTCAAAATTTGGACCCGAAACGTGGCGATGAACCGTAGCAGCCGACGTAAGGAGGCTCCAACTTCCTTCGCTCCAAATAGAATGAGCCTCCTTACGTCGGATGCTACGAAGTTTAAGGTTCGTGGCCGCTGCGGACCTGGGACCGTGCGCGATCCGGGTTCATGGCATGAACGCACATGAACGACCGCGTTCCCCAATGTTTGTCGCATATGCGACAAACATTGGGCGGACCTTGGCATCCGCAGTCGCTTCCAAAAACTGATTGCTGACTCCGCGCCTCTGCCTGTTACGCCGCAGGTCGCGCGACGTCCTTTTGCGCCAGCTCCTCCGTGAACGTCCGGCAAAGGCTGACGAACGTTTCTTCGGCCAGACTCAACCGGCGTCCGCGCCAATGCATGATGCCCCAGGTCCGTTTCAGTTTGCGTCGGCCCAGCGACAGGGAAACGAGCGACTTCTCCCGCAGTTCCTTTTGCGTGATCCACGGCGCGAGGATGCTCACGCCCAGGCCGAGCTTCACCAATTCCTTGATCGCCTCCATGCTGCCAAATTCGATGACGGTGTTCAGCACCATGTCTTCGGTGCGGAAATATTCTTCGACCAATCGAAACGTGTAACTGTTCTTGTTGTAGAGCACGTAGTGTTGGCGCGGAATTTCCTCGCGCGTCACGTGCCCGGCCGTCGCCCACGGATGCGATGGACTCGTTAGAAAGACCATTTCGTCCGTGAACAGTGGATGAAAATCCATCTTCTCCTCGTTCTTCGGCTCGAGCGCCAGCGCCAGATCAACCCTGTTTTCACGCAGCAGCGCGATCGCCTCGGGCGTGTCGCCCGGTTCCACGCTGATCAAACATTGCGGAAAGCTCCTCTTAAATTCGCGCAACACCGCCGGCAAAATATATTGGCACGCGGTCGGACTGGCGCCGACGCGCAGTCGGGTGCGGCCCCATTTGCCAAGTTGTTGCAACGACGCGCGAGCTTCACCCATCTCCGACAAAATCTTTTGCGCATGATGAAGCAACTGTTCGCCGGCCTGGGTCAGCAAAACTTTTTTGCCCATCCTGTCCAAAAGGCGACAGCCCACGTCCTGCTCCAGCGCCTTCATCGAGTGGCTCACCGCAGATTGCGAGAGGTACAGTTCCTTCGCCGCGAGCGTGAAGCTTCCCGTGCGCGCGAGCGTCGCGAACGCGCGCAGTTGCCTGGTGTCGAGCGGCTGGTTCATTCAGGAACAGCTCCCATTCATTTCATTCAAACAACGGCTGTGATTGATGCGCCAAATTTCCGGCGTTGGCATGTTGCAGCTTTTGTGCCGCGCCGAGAAGACTCACCTTGTTCAAAAGACAACAGCGTCGGCGTTCACACGGACGTAGTTGAGTCAAAAATAGTTGCTTCGAGGAAAAATCTTTTTGTCCGCGAAAGATTGTTCTCCTCGACGGAAGCGGCGTAAAGCGCGCCCCTCGTGCTGGCATACGGGTCGGCGTTCGCGCGCATGAATGGCATTCATCGTCGCCATTAACGGAATCCCTCTCGCTTTTGCTCATGCTGGCATCGCCCCCGCTGGTGCTCGAACCGCCGCGCTTGCGGCCAAAACGAGCAGCCACAAACGACCTTGACCTGATTGAATCCGAAAACAAACAGCCTGAAGCGCTCTCAACCAGAGAGCCATCCGGCGTCAGTCTCTGAACTCAGCCGCCGCCAGTTCCTCGGCTCAACCGCCAGCGGGCTTGGTCTCGCTGCCCTTTTTGGCGCTCTGCCGCGCGGATGGATCGGTGGCCTTTACGCCAGCGACGCGCCCGAAACCTCCGAGCTGAAATTCGGCATCATCGCGTTGACCGATTGTTCCTCAATCGTCATCGCGCACGAAAAAGGACTCTTCAAAAAATACGGCATCAACTCCACCGTCGCCAAGGGGGCCAGTTGGGCCGCGATTCGCGATTCGCTTTCCAACGGCGACATCCAGGCCACGCACATGCTGACCGGGATGCCGATCGCCGCGACGATGGGCCTGCTCGGGTCGCCCAAGAAACCGATGATTATTCCCTGGATGATCAACCGCAACGGCCAGAGCATCACGCTCAAGAAAGAATTGAAAGGCGCGGTGAAGGACGACCCCAAAGCGCTGAAACCGCTGGTCGATGAAGCGAAGGCAAAAGGTACGCCGATGACCTTTGCCATGACGTTTCCGCCCGGTACGCACGCCATGTGGATGCGGTATTACCTGGGCGCGGGCGGCATCAACCCGGACAAAGACGTCGCGCTCATCACCATTCCGCCCGCGCAGATGGTCGCCAACATGAAGATCGGCAAGATGGACGGCTTCTGCGTGGGCGAACCGTGGAACGCGCGCGCCATCGCGGACGGCATCGGTTTCACTTCGCTCAACACTCAGGACATCTGGAAAGATCATCCGGAGAAAGTCTGCGCGTTTCTGGCTGAGTTCGCCGAAAAAAATCCTCGTACGATCAAAGCGGTTCTGAAAGCGCTCCACGAAGCGAGCGTCTGGCTGGACAATCCGGACAATCGGCCCGAGCAGGCCGCCATCGTCTCTCAACCCACCTACATCAACTGTCCCAGGGAGATCATCCTCGGACGCCTGCTCGGCGACTATGACTTCGGCGACGGCCGGAAGAAGCAAGACGCGAATTACATGATTTTTCACAAGCGCAACTGCAATTATCCACAGCCGAAATACGCGATGTGGTGGCTGACGCAATTCCGTCGCTGGGCCATGGTGGACAGCGCGCCGGATTACACCGGCGTGGCCAAACAAGTCATGCGCCCGGACATCTACGAGGAAGCGATGAAGGAAATCGGCTACGCGCACGGCGGGCAGAATAATGAGCCTGAAACTTTGTTCGACGGCGCGACTTTTGATCCGGTGACGCCGGAGGAATACGCCAAGAGTTTTCCAGTCAACAATCTGAAAGGATAAACCGGCAAAGCCCGAGAATTGAAATGAGAGGAGAGGAAGGCTCGCCCTCACCCCGGCCCTCTCCCCCAGGAGAGGGTGGAACCGTGAGTTTCCAAATATGATCACGAACAGGCGATCCGAATTCAAACTCGACTGGCTCATCCTGCCGCTGCTCGGCGCAGTGTTTGTCCTGCTGTTTTGGCACATTGCCAGCACGATGTGGTCGAAAGACCTGCCCGGCCCGCTCAGGACCTGGAATGCCAGCAGGCCTTACATCATGAAGCCGTTTGAAAAACGGGGCGAACTCGATCAGGGCATTCTCCGCTTCACGTGGTATTCGCTCGTGCTGGTGGTGAAGGGCTACACCGTCGCTCTGTTGGTTGGCACGCCCATCGGTTTCATGCTCGGCCTTTCGAAATTTTTCAGCAAGAGCTTTGACCCGATTATTCAAATCCTGCGGCCTGTCTCGCCCCTGGCCTGGTTGCCGCTCGGGCTGGTTCTGTTCCAGAAATCCCAACCGGCGGCGGTGTTCACCATTGCGGTCTGCGCCATGTGGCCCACGGTCCTGAACACGGCGGTCGGCGTCCGCTCGATCCCGCAGGATTATCTGAATGTGGCCAAAGTGCTCAAACTCTCGCGCACGAGGACGCTCTTCAAGGTGCTGATTCCCGCCACGCTGCCTTACCTGTTCACCGGTTTTCGGCTCAGCCTCGGCATCGCCTGGCTGGTGATTGTCGCGGCGGAAATGCTTACCGGCTCGCCTGGGGTCGGAGGTTTCCTCTGGCAGGAATACAACGCGCTCATCTACGAACACATCATTCTTTGCATCCTGACCATCGGCGTCATCGGGTTCGTTCTCGACCGTTTGATGAGTTTGGTGGAGCGGCGATTCAAAACAACCTGAGAAATATATGATTTACGATTTGCGATTTACGATCGTGGGCGGTCGAGCGGGTGGCGCTCAAAATCTTCGCCCACTCTAACCGCATGTCATACGCGGAACATTTCCGCACCGTGATGAAATCGCAAATCGCAAATGGTAAATCGTAAATCGCAAATTCCCGATGGCGTTTTTGGAACTTAAAACTGTCTCGAAAGGCTACGGCTCTCGCAGCGAGGTGCTCAAGGACATCAATCTGGAGATCGAACGCGGCGAGTTCGTGGCCATTGTCGGTTATTCCGGCACAGGCAAGACAACGCTGATTTCCCTGATCGCCGGCCTGATAAAGCCTGATGCCGGAACCATCACGCTGAACGACCTCGAAATCACCGACCCTGGTCCCGACCGCGGAATCGTTTTTCAGAACTACTCGCTCCTTCCATGGCTCAGCGTGTTTGAAAACATTTACCTCGCTGTGGATCAGGTCTTTTGCAACTGGGCGCCCGCCAGGAAGCAGCAGCACACCGAGAAATACATCGCCATGGTCAACCTGACACCGGCGCGCGACAAACGGCCCGGCGAACTCTCCGGTGGCATGCGGCAACGTGTTTCAGTCGCGCGCGCGCTGGCAATGGACCCGCAAGTTCTGTTGCTCGATGAACCGCTGGGCGCCTTGGACGCCCTCACCCGTTCGACGTTGCAGGATGAAATCGGCCGCATTTGGGAGCAGGACAAGAAGACCGTCGTGCTGATTACCAACGACGTTGACGAAGGGATCTATCTGTCCGACCGCATCATTCCACTAAGCGCGGGGCCGAACGCCACACTGGGACCTTCGATTGCCATTCCCATTCCGCGGCCGCGCGATCGCAAGGCCATCAACCACGATCCCCACTTCCGGCAGATCCGGCGGGAGGTCGTTGAATATCTGCTCGGTGTCGGAGGGAGGAAGCAGGTCACTGTTACCAGGAAACTTTTCCTGCCCGACATTGAGCCGGAGGATTTGAATGCTCCCCGAAACATCCTCGGTTCCCGCCGCCGACCGATCCGGCGCCACGAGATCAAGAAAGAGACCCTGGAGAGCCATTCATGAGCGATTACCTCATCCTCTCCAAGCTTACCAAGATTTACCCGTCGCCCGACGGCCCGGACATCATCGTCAAGGATTTCGATCTCTCCATCAGGAAAGGCGAGTTTGTTTGCCTGATCGGCCACTCCGGGTGCGGCAAGTCAACCGTGCTCTCGATGATTGCCGGGCTTAACGAAATTACCGCTGGAGGCATCATTCTCGCGGGCAAGGAACTGTCCGGACCCGGACCGGACCGCGGCATGGTCTTTCAGTCTCCGTGCCTGTTGCCGTGGATGACGGCATTTGAAAACGTCCTGCTGGGCGTGAACCAGGTGTTCTACACCGCGGCGCGGGAGGAGCGACGACAAATAGCCGAGTATTATTTGTGCGTTGTTGGCCTGGCCGATGCGATGCACAAAAAGCCCGCCGAATTGTCGCAAGGCATGCGCCAACGCGTCGGCATCGCGCGCGCCTTCGCGCTTTCCCCAAAGATGCTGTTGCTTGACGAGCCATTCGGCACGTTGGACTCGCTCACGCGCTTTGAACTCCAACAGGTCCTTCTTGATCTCTGGCGCAAAGATCAAAAGACAGCGCTGATGGTGACGCATGACGTGGATGAAGCGCTGTTTCTTGCCGACCGCATCGTGATGATGACGAACGGACCGGCCGCTGAAGTCGGCGACATTCTCGAAGTCAGGTTTTCGCGCCCGCGCCATCGCAAGGAGGTCATGCAACATCCGGATTATTACCGCTTGCGGGAACAATTGGTTGCCTTCCTGGAAAACCAGACGCGCCGGGAAGCCGTTTCGACTCCCGTTTCAGCCGAAGACCCCGATGCTCGAAACAAAACGGAACCGCAGCTCCTGTCGCGGAAAGCCGCCAGGTCGGCCGCCTCGCTGTCTATGGCCGGTGGAACACACTGAGGCGAAGCGAACCTTCAAAGCGGAACAAAGATTTTCCCATCAAATGTCCTGGACCCAGTCCGGCCCAACCAACATCAAAGTTGCCATAAACCTCATGCGACCACTTCCCCGAACATTGACGGCGGGCGCCATGCTGCTTGCCATCGCCAACGCTGCTTACGCCGAAGAGAGATCTCCCTCGACAACCGACAGCACAAACAGCGTTGCGTCCGCGATGTCCAGGTCCGTCTCCGCTTCCCCCGGCGCCGGGCTGATGAATGATTGGCTGCGAAGCGAAGCGGATTTCTTCAAGTCCTGGGACATTGGCGGCCAATTCCGTGCGCGCGAGGAGCACAAGGAATATTTCGTCGCAGCGGGACAAGCTGGCGCGGTGGACTTTCGCAAAATCGGAGGAGACCCGGATAACACGTATCTTTTGCTGCGCGAACGGGTGCATCTGGGTTACCAGCCATGCCCCTGGTTCGCCGTGTTTGTCGAAGGACAGGGCAGCTCGTCCACCGGCGATGACCGGAATCCTAACACTGAGTCGGACGGCCCCTTTGATTTGCACCAGGCTTACGTCTGGCTGGGCGATGCCAAAGCATTTCCACTCACGGCCAAGGTGGGCCGGCAGGAGCTCTCCTATGGTGACGAACGGCTCGTCGGCGCGTTCGACTGGAACAACCTCGGCCGGGTGTTCGACGCCGCCAAAGTACGGTTCGAAACGAAGGACTTTTGGGTCGACGGCTTCGTGGGCCGCGTCGTGCTGGCTGATGACAACAATTTCGACACGTCGAACGATTATGAATATCTCTCCGGCGTTTACGCCTCCACGCGAACGCTGATTCCAAAGCAGGAAACGCAGCTTTACTTTCTGGCGCGGAACGCCGGGACCGGATCGCTCACTGCCAATGCCGGCGCTGCGCCACAGGCCGGCGGCGCGTCGCCGCGCGACATCTACACCTTCGGATTGCGCGTCAAATCGCTTCCGAAACAATTCGGCGGTTGGGACTACGAGGCGGAAATCGCCGGGCAATTCGGACGTCTCAAGGAAACGGCCGTGAGCGTCAGCCTCGATCAGGAGGCGCTCGCCGCGCACGTCGCCGGCGGTTACACCTGGACCAGCGCGTTCGGGACCCCGCGGGTCGGTTTGGAATACAATTATGCCTCCGGCGACGACAATCCCAACGACAACAAGCACGAGACGTTCGACAACCTTTTCCCCACCAATCACAAATTTTATGGTTATATGGATTTTGTTTCGCTGCAAAACATCCACGAGGCGCGCGCGAGCTGTTCACTGAGGCCGCTGAAGCAATTGACCGTCACGCTCGATTACCATGCCTTCTGGCTGGCGGACACGCACGACTCGTTTTACACGGTGGCAGGCGCGCGGCGTGGCGGGCTGGCGCCGACGCCCGCCGGCGGCTACGGAATCAACCCGAACTACAGCAGCTACGTCGGCTCCGAAGTGGACCTTATCGCGACCTATGCCATCCAGTCGTACGCGATACTGCAAGCCGGATACGGGCATTTCTTCGTCGGCGATTATGTCAAGGGGTCATTGGCCGGTTTGGGCGGCGCGACAGATGCCAATTATCTCTACGCCCAGTTTATGTTTAATTTCTAAGGGAGGGGGAGCAGCCGGTGAGCGCTTGCGTAGCCGCGGACGTCAGTCCGCGCACTCTCAAATAGTCGACTCACGTGGTGTTGCGTTGCCAGGAGAATCCGGCTAACCGTTGGTGAGTTGAAAGGCTCTGCTCACAGACAACTGCAGCCGATGACGTTGGCCGTTCTCTGCGGCGTCTGCCTCTCCTCTGCGCGCGCCCAGCAATCGCCGTGGCTGCCCGTGGAGCACCAATTCGTCATCAGCCCCGCCTACAGTTTCGAGACGTTCGACGAATTCTGGTTCGGCAAAACGAAAATGAGCCTCAAACCGGATGATTCCATCCAGCACACCGCGTATCTCGATGCCGAATACGGTCTGTCGGACAATCTGGCGCTGGATTTCACCGCCGGTTACATGTGGGCGGAATCCAAAGCGTTCAATCCCGCGCACGCGGCCGAGAACGACGCTGGTTGGATCGACACGACGTTCGGCGTTCGTTACCGCTTGGTTGATGAACACGACACTTCGAGTCCCTTCGCCCCAACCCTGACATTGCGCGCGGGTGGAATCCTCGAAGGCACCTATCAGCCAAATTTTCTCTTCTCGCCCGGCGCCGGCGCGTCCGGCGTGGAGACCTCGCTCTTGTTTGGCAAAACGGTCGGCCAAACTGGCCTGGCCATTTACGGCGATGTCGGCTATCGCCATCGCGGCGAGCATGTGCCCGACAACTTTGTCAGCCGGATTGGCGTTTCTGAAACCATTTTAATTTGTCTGGCGATCAATATCAGCTACCGCCATGCACAGAGTCTTTCCGGGGGAGACATTGGCGCCGTGCCGTTCCCACAGACAAAACAAAACGCGGAGCAGATCGAAGCGGGTGTCGGCTACACCGACAAGCGGAACCGCGCGTTCCAGATCTTCGTGGCAGAAACATTGGACGGCCGGAATGTCGCTGAGAAAAGTGTTATCGGCATCTCAGCCAGCTTTCCGTTTTAGGAGGGGTCAGTCCCGCACAATCGCATATTACCGGAGTGGGGACTGGCCAAGGCCGGACAGCGGGCTTGTTTTATAGAATGGCACCATCGCGCAGGCCTGCCGGCAAAATATACGAACACTTTTACAGCCCCAAAAACCGATTGGCGCCTTGCCGCGGCATCCGGGCGCATCTGACGCTACCACCATAAGTGAGCCGCAAATATTACCCTCTCCCCACGACGAAGGAGTGGGGAGAGGGTCAGGGAGAGGGGAAATCCGATAGTTCTGTTCTTACAGCCCCTCTCCCCGTCCCTCTTCCCGCTCGTCCCTCGCGGGGAGAGGGAGAGCAGCCGTGCAATGGTGGTAGTGTCAAGAAGCGCCCGCGGCATCCTTCGATCCAATTTTCCTGCTGACGTTCTTGCCGTTTTGAGGGTATAAGCAGGGCATGAACCCTTTTGCCCTGCGCGCCGCCGTCGCAATCAGCTTGGTTGCTTCCGTTGCCTTCGCGGCGCAGTTCAAATTCCCCACGCAAACGTTCACTCTTCCAGACGGCTTTGAGGTCGAGCTCGTCGCCGGCCCACCGCTGGTGGAGCGGCCGGTTAGCGCCAGTTTCGATGACCAGGGCCGGCTTTACGTCACGGATTCCTCCGGCTCGAACGAGAAGCCCGACAAGCAGCTTGCGAATCCACCCCATCGCGTCGTGCGTTTGGAAGACGCGGACGGCGACGGACGCTTCGACAAATCGGTCGTGTTCGCGGACAAGGTAATGTTCCCCCAAGGCTGCCTCTGGTGCGGCGGTTCAGTCTATGTCGCCGGGCCGCCGAGCATCTGGAAATTCACCG
>Ga0209056_10004146_pt1 | contig 15255 bp, 12 predicted proteins | sample GraSoiAngelo_114_FD_185876 | JGI IMG/M metagenome (GOLD analysis project Ga0209056, IMG submission 185876) | Grasslands soil microbial communities from the Angelo Coastal Reserve, California, USA - 14_0903_13_40cm (SPAdes) (version 2) | ecosystem: Environmental > Terrestrial > Soil > Grasslands... | reverse complement strand
CACGAGATGGTGATTCCGTGAGAAGAAGTCAACGAGGCGCCGTCGGCGTCCTGGATCGGATTGGGCGCGAGTTCGAGGCCTGGATTCTCTGCGAGTGTCCCCAGGACGAAGAGCGCGTTCTTCGGCTTGATGCAATATTCCTCGACTCTGATCTTGTTGCTGGTTTCAACCCCGTGCCGCGCCAGAAAGCTGCGGACGCTGGGGGGAGCCGGATCCTTGAGGGTGAAGAAAGAGTCGCAGAATTCCTCATGGAAGTCGCGGTGAATGTCGAGGTCGGCGCCGCGCGGGTCAATGAGAACGCGTCCGGTATTGTCATCGAGAAAAAAGGGGACGTGCATGCACTCGGCGGCGACTTTTACCCATTCCTTATTCTTGTCACGTTTCTTCAACTCCCACACATAGGTGCGGTAGTAGTAGCAACGCATTTCGGTCACGGGCGCGATCATGGTGTAAGGTCCGACGGCCAGGCCGCTGACTTCAACCATGCCGAGTGAAGCGCTGCGAATTTTTGAGAATGGCGTATCGAGGATCAGACGGCGGCGCTGCAGCAGACGGAATCCGTAGGTGAAAAGGGCGATGCCGGCCGCGAGCGGGATGACGCACCAGAACAGCAGGCCCGTCGGGTTGAACGAGCGAAGGAATAGGACGCAGAGAGTCACAGTTTAGGCTAGCGAACGGGGAAGGCGAGCCGCAGCAGAAAAGGAGCGTGCTGGCTTACGTTGGTAATGGGATGTCAGCCGACGGTCATTGTCGTCCCGAGCGACACTTGATGGAAGGTAGGGATGCTTCGACTGCGAGCGGCCTTCCGTTTTCGCGAAGGCCGTTCTCGCTCAGCATGACATACGGAATGAGAGGTTAGGCAGACACTACTGGGACGAAGGCGCCCTCTGATACGGAACCTCAAGGACCCGTCATGCTGAGCGCAGCAATGAGGAGCGCGAAGCGATCCTCATTCCGGAGTCGAAGCATCCCTACCGCCACGCAACTCCATCCACGGATACCACTCCGCCGCCAAGTCCACCCACTGCAAAGGCACTTACCAGACTTCGCAGCGCTTGTCTGGAGGCCGCACCATGGAAGCGTCCGCCTTGCAACTCCATGTTTTCTGGAATTCGGGCAGATTCGAGAGCGGACCGATCACGCGGTATTTCGCGATCGGATGCGGGTCGCTCTGCACCATCAGGCGCTGCGCTTCCGGACGAATCTCGTCGCCGCGGAACTGGCCCCAGGCAATGAAGAATTGCTGCTCCGGTGTGAATCCGTCGATATCGGAGGGGCGGGGCTTGCCTTCCAGGGATTTCTGAGAAGCGAGGTACGCGATCTGGGCGCCGCCGAGGTCTCCAATACTCTCGCCGAGCACGAGCTTGCCGTTGTGGTGGATGTTCGGTTCGATGAAGTAGTGATCGAACTGTTCGGCGACGCAGGCGCCGCGGGCCTGGAAATTTTTCAGGTCGGCTTCGGTCCACCAATTGCGCAGGCGTCCGAGATAGTCGAACTGGGCGCCTTCGTCGTCGAACCCGTGCGAGATTTCGTGTCCGATGACCACGCCGATGGCGCCATAGTTGACGGCATCGACGGCAGTCATGTCGAACGCCGGCGGCTGCAGAATGCCGGCGGGAAAGACGATTTCGTTCAGCAGCGGATTGTAGTAGGCGTCAGAGGTGGGAGGCGTCATGCCCCAGCGTCCGCGATCGACGACTTTGCCGATGGTGGCGCGATCGTCTTGTTCCACAAACTTCCTGCCGGCGACGACATTTTCAAAGAATGCATCGCGGCGGATTTCAACATGGCTGTAATCCTTCCACTTGTCGGGATACCCGATTTTTGGATTGAAAGTGGCGACCTTGGCCATCGCCTTTTCTTTCGTATCGTCGCTCATCCAGGGCCGGCTCAGGATGTCGTCGCGCATGGCGGCGAGCAGGTTGCGGACCATCTCCTGCATGCGGGCTTTCGCTTCAGGCGGGAAATATTTTTCGACATACTTCTTGCCGAGCGCTTCGCCGAGCAGGTTGTCGGTGGACTCGACGCATCGCTTCCAGCGCGGCTTCATCTCTTTGGTGCCACTCAGATACTTTCCATTGAAGGCGAAGTCTTCTTCGACAAAGGGGGCGGAAAGCGAACTTGCAGTCGAGTTCAGCAGATGCCACTTGAGGTACACCTTCCAGTCGGCCGGCGGAGTCTGCTGCATCTGGCGGTCGACCTCCTGCATGAACTTGGGTTGGTCGACATTCATGTCGACGTCAATGGGGAGTTGCTTGTGCTTGAAGTATTCGTTCCAGTTGATGTGGGGAGCCATCTCCTGCAGTTGGGCGAACGTTGTGTTGTGGTCGATGGCGGTAGGGTCGCGTAGCGTGACATTGTCGAGCGAGGCTTCGGCGAGCTTCGTCTCCATATTCATGATCGTTTGCGCGGCTGCGGCAGCGGTCTTCTGGTCCGAACCGGCGAGCTTGAACATGGCGGTCACGTGCTCGAGGTATTTCGCGCGGGCTTCCTTGAAGCGATCTTCGGGCTTCAGGTAGTAATCGCGGTCTGGCAGCCCGAGGCCGCTGGCGCCGATGTCGGCGAGCACCCAGGATGGCCTGTGGGGATCTTGCTGGCTGCCGAGCCCAAAGGGATCAGTTATGAGGATGTCGTGCATCTCCACCATAACCTGCTGCAGCGCGGCAGTGTCGCGGGCAGCGTCGATTTTGGCGAACCAGGGTTTTAAGGGCTCCATGCCGCGGGCGTTTACGCGGGACTCGTCCATGCAGGCGGCGTAGTAGTCGCCGATGATCTGCTCGGTGCTGCCTTTGGGAGCGGTCTTATTGGCGGAGGTTTCTTCAAGGATGTCACGGAGCTTGTCTTTCGAGGATTCTCCTGCCGCCCAGCGCTTGCTCCACCGCGTCATCGAGGCGGGGATGGGATTGTTCGCGCGCCATGTCCCGTTGGCGAACTCGTAGAAATCCGTGCAGGGCTCGGCTTTGCGGTCGAGATCGGAGAGGTCGATGCCATGCAGGGATTGGGAGATTGCGGGTGATGAGAAGAGCGAAACGATGATCAATGCGAGAAATGATAGCTGGAGTGTGCGCATCTAGGTTCTCTCCGACGTATGCAGCAAGCATTTTAGGCCAGGAGGCAGGTTGCCGCTCATTAAACCGACGAAGACCTTTTTGGGAAGCTTTGGTTCCTTGCAAAAACTGCCTGACAAAGATACTTCATGGCCGCCCTGTCCAGGTCCGCCTACGCTCGCTTCCACAGGCTCCGCAAGTCCCTTTTGTGAACTTCCCATTACTTTGGTTGCAAGCGGTCTGCCATCTTTTTGCGAGCTTCCACTTGCCAAGCCGCCGGGATTTGCCTAGCATCCTGATTGAAAGCCGGCCTGCCAGGTTGGTGATGGCGGTAACCGATTTTTGAACCAATGCAGAATGAACGGGGACTCGACTCGAACTAGGATCCGGTGAGCGATGCTCCGCCATGCGGAGATGCCTAAAGGGTCTCGGCGGGTTCCCACGTCTACCGACGGGTTCATTCTCGGCCCGTCACACGGCATGTTGGGTCGGCTTGATTTTTTCTTGTCATGTGGCGCGGGGCGCCTCGCCCGCGAACTGTGTCCCCCTCAAACAGTGACTCGGCCGCCCTTACCCAGCATCTGATAACTGTGCATCCCCAACTCCTTCATTACGGACGCTTCTTCCTGCCTACCTATGGACTGCTCGTCGCCACCGGAGTCCTGATCGGACTCTGGATCAGCGTGCGCAACTCCGAACGCCTGGGCATCGACGGCGAGAAAGCCTGGAACCTCGGCATCCTCGTCGTCCTGTGCGGAATCGTCGGCGCGAAAGTCCTCTACATCATCAACGACTGGGGCCACTACTCGGCGAATCCCCGCGAGATTTTCAGTGTCGACACGCTGCAGGCGGGCGGAGTTTTTTCCGGAGGCCTGCTCGCCGCCTTCATTGCCGCGGCGTGGTACGTCCGTCAGCACCACATGCCTGCATTGGGAACGTGCGACGCCTTTTCTCCGGGCCTGGCCCTGGGACACGCCATCGGCCGCATCGGATGCTTCGCGGCCGGATGCTGCTACGGGAAGGAAACACACCACTGGTGGGGAGTAACTTTTACGAACCAGGTTGCGCACGACATTACCGGCACTCCCTTAAACGTCCCGCTGGAACCCACGCAGCTGTTTGAATTCGCGGTCGAACTAGCGAACTTCTTCCTTCTCATGTGGCTGCTCAAGCGCCGGAAATTCGATGGCCAGATCTTCGGCGCGTTCATGTTCATCTACGGCATCGCCCGCTTCTTCCTCGAATTCCTGCGCGACGATCCCGGCCGCGGCTCGGTGTTCAACGGAGCCATGAGCGGCACTCAGCTGATCGCGATTGGATTGGTGATCGCTGGCGGCGTGATCTGGTGGCTGAGGCCCGGGGCGAAGGCAGTCCCGGTGCGAACTGCCAGTGCCACTCACTAGTCAATGGCAGCCTGAATCTATGCGAACTGCCGTCTATTCCTTGCGATAAGATCATCGGTCAACTCCGCATCTCGCGAGGAATCTCATGCGTGCATTCCTGCTCACCATCGCTGCTGCGCTCTGCGGCTGCACGTACGCGACAGCCCAACTGGACGAGATCTTCAAGAAGGCTGACGAAGCGGTGGCGCATCGCGATAGCTCCAACCTCAGTGACAGCAAGATCACAGCCGGCTTGAAGCAGGCGCTCCAGGTCAGCACTGGCCGGGCTGTGGCTCTCACCGGCAAGCCCGACGGATTCCTGAAGAACGAAGCCATCAAGATTCTGCTGCCACCCAGGCTCCAAACCGTGGGCAGGGGCCTGCGTATGGTGGGCATGGGCGGAAGGGTGGACGAACTCGAAGTCGGCATGAACCGGGCGGCCGGGCAAAACAGATCTTCCTCGCCGCACTGAGGAGAATGACCTTCGACGACGCCCGCCTCATCCTCAGTGGCCACGACACTGCCGCTACGGAATATTTCAAGCGAGCTAGTTCCTCAGACCTCACCACCGCCTTCTCCCCCATCGTGCACCAGTCCATGGAACAGGTGGGCGTTGTCCAGCAATACGACAGGGTCGTCAGGAACTCTCCGATGGGCAGCGCCCTCACTGGTCAGTTCGATCTCGACAAATACGTTGTCGAAAAAACCCTGGACGGTCTCTTCTACATGCTCGGAGAAGAAGAAAAGAAGATTCGCAAGAGCCCCGCGGCCCGGACCACGGCATTGCTTAAGGAAGTGTTCGGCCGGAAATAAGGTTCGGGGGCTTGACCCGTGCGGGTCACTCGGACGGTGTTCGCGATATCCTTGCCACGAATCATCAAGCGTGTCCAAACCAACTCCCATCACGATCGCCGTGCTGGCCGAAGACGCGGCCAAGCGCCTCGATCAATTTCTCGCGACGCGCCTGGACAACGTGAGCCGGGCCCGCGTGCAGGAGCTGATCACCACAGAAAAAGTGCTGGTGAATGGCACCCCCGCGAAGCCTTCCTTGAAACTCCGCGGCGGAGAACAAATCACCGTCCTCGCACCCGCCGATCGCCTGCCGCTACGCGCCATCGCCGAAGAGATCCCGCTCGATATCCTCTACGAAGACAACGATCTCGCCATCATCAACAAACCCGCCGGAATGATGGTACACGCCGGAGCGGGCGCCACCGACGACGACCGCAATCGCGGAACGCTCGTCAACGCTCTGCTGCACCATTTCAAGACGCTCTCCGAGGTGGGAGGAGACTTGCGTCCCGGCATCGTCCATCGCCTCGACAAAGAGACCAGCGGCATCATTGTGGTCGCGAAGAACGATGACGCCCACCGCAAACTCGCTGCCCAGTTCGCTCGCCGCGAAGTCAAGAAAACCTATATCGCCCTCGTGCACGGCTGGCTCAAGCAGGATCGGGGAACGATTTCGCAAAGCATCAGCCGTGACCGGGTGCGCCGCACGCGCATGACCACCCGCCTGTCTGGCGGACGCGAGGCCATCACCCATTATCGTGTCATGCGCCGTCTGGATACCGCCTTTGGCAAGTTCACACTGCTCGAAGTGAAGATTGACACTGGGCGCACGCACCAGATTCGCGTACACATGGCGTCGCTCGGACATCCGATCGCAGGGGATATGCTCTACGGCGCCCCGCGAGAACTGAGTCATACGCACGCCAGCTCGCGCGCATCAAGTGACGCCGTTCCCGCACCTTCGCTCGCTCGCAATTTCCTCCACGCCGCCGAACTGGTTCTTCGCCATCCCCGCACGGAAGAGGTTTTGAATTTCAAAACCGAGATGCCCCAAGAGCTGCAGGGTTTTCTCCGGTCTCTGGAACCGTAGCGCCGGCATCCTGCCGGCTGTCCCGAGGGCGTCTCGCCCTCGGGAGCGGCGGGCGAGGACGCACGCCGCGACAGCCGCCGAGACGGCGGCGCTGTTTCTGCTTCCCTGGTGCGATGCACGGCTGCGGTGGTCCAACTTGCTCCCATCCCCGGCTATAATGGGTCGATGCGAAGCCTCGGTTCAACGCCCTTACGCAAGGCTGCGGGATCCTTCCTCCTCCTGCTTGCGGGCCTGGCATTGGCACAATCCACGACCCCCGCGTCCGCCGACGCCACCGCGCCACAAGGGCAGGTTTCGGATCCCGCCGCCGGCCCCGACGAGGTTGCGCGATTCAAGATCGGCACCAACGAAGTCAATGTGGTCTTCACCGTGACCGACAAGCACGGCAGGTACATCACCGACCTCAAGCAGAATGACTTCCACGTCATCGACGACAACAAGCCGCCGGAAGAGGTCCGCAGTTTCCATGCCGAGACGAACCTGCCTCTGCAGGTCGGCCTGCTCATCGATGCCAGCAACTCGGTTCGCGACCGTTTCAAATTCGAGCAGGAATCCGCCGTCGAATTCCTCAACCAGACGGTGCGCCGTAGATATGACAAGGCTTTCGTCATCGGATTTGATGCCACCCCCGAGGTCACACAGGATTTCACCGACAATACGGAAGCTTTGGCCCGCGGCGTTCACGATCTGCGTCCCGGCGGCGGAACTGCCCTTTACGATGCGCTCTATTATGCCTGCCGCGAAAGGCTGCTGAAGTCTCCGCAGAACACGCCGTCGCGCCGCGCGATTATCATGCTGAGCGATGGCGAGGACAACCTCAGCCACGTCAGCCGCGAGGAAGCCATCGAGATGGCGCAGCGCGCCGAAGCCATCGTCTACACCATCAGCACCAATGTCAGCGGGACCAAGGGCAAGGGAGACAGAGTGCTCGAGCGTATTGCCGACGCCACCGGCGGACGCGCTTTTTTCCCCTTCCAGATTCGCGATGTCGCCAATGACTTCGCCGAGATTCAGAACGAACTCCGCAGCCAGTACGCGATTTCCTACAAGCCGGCAGACCTCCGCAAGGACGGCCATTACCGCACCATCGAAATTGTAGCCAACGACCGTAAGAATTTCCGGGTCCGGGCCCGCCGCGGCTGGTACTCTCCCACTCAGTGAAGCCACGCCTTGCGATATCATTCCGGCGGAGAACGCCTGCATGCCCGGATACTCCGGCATCCCACTCCCGCAGAAGTTAGGCATCAAGCCAGGCTTCCGCGTCTGCCTGGTGAATGATCCGTCGGAGGTTCGAACCGAACTCAGCGAAGCACTCACCTCATGCAACCTGACGCACGACCTGAGTCAACTCGATTTCGCCATGGTTTTCACCAAGTCGCGAGCCGACGTCTTCCGGCAATTCGCGCGGCTGACAAAAGCGCTCGCTCCCGCCGGAATGCTCTGGGTAAGCTGGCCCAAGAAAAGTTCCGGAGTGGCAACCGATCTCGATGAGAATGTAGTCCGCGAGATCGGGCTGTCCGCGGGCCTGGTCGATGTAAAAGTGTGCGCGGTAACGGAGGTCTGGTCCGGACTGAAGTTTGTCCGCCGCCTCAAAGATCGTAAGAATTGAGGAGGAGAGATGGAGAAAAGAAAAAAGGCCACTCCCAGGCAGCCCGCGACCGGTTAGTCGCTAAGCGCCTCGGTGGCCTCAGGATTCCGCGCCGTGTAGCCGAGCTAGATCGTGTTGCCGAAAGCCGTTTAGCTTTAGCGGCACCAAGACAGTCCGGAAGATTTATGCGGGTCTGGCCCCTGTCACCAAATGCACTACAAACGAGATCACCGCCAGTAGCAGCAGCAAGTGAATCAAACTGCCGGCCACGTGAAACATCATGAAACCTCCGGCCCACATGATGAGTAACAACAGGGCGATTATCAGATACATTTCCACCTCCGGTGGAAGCCGTGACCCTTCGACCTTATACTTGCTTATAAGCGAACCAGTTCCATCGTCCCATAAGCAAAACGCTGTAAATCGCAAACCGCCGAAAAGTAGAGAAAAGAGAAGAAACTCGTAACTCCCCGAAGGGAGTTCCGCAGAGAGGACAAGAACGACACCATGGTTCGAGTCGGAGTAATTGGCTTCGGATTGGCAGGACAGTCATTTCACGCTGCCGTGATTCAGGGAGTAGCAGGCATGGAACTGGCCTGCATTCTCGAGCGTCACGGATCGCTCGCCCGCGAAACGTATTCCCGCGTCGCTCGCTCGCTGGACGAACTGCTTTCCGACAAAACGATCGGCCTCTGCGTGGTCGCGACTCCGAACGAGTCGCATTTCGAGCTGACCAGGGCCTGCCTCCTCGCTGGGCGCGACGTAGTCGTCGACAAGCCGTTCACCCCGACCATGGCGGAAGCGCAAACTCTGGTCGAACTCGCCGCCAAGCACAAACGTCTTCTCACCGTTTACCAGGACCGCCGCTGGGACGGAGTTTTTCGCACCGTTCGCAAGCTGATGGATGCGGGCACGCTAGGCGATATCGTCGAATACGAATCGCGCTTCGACCGCTTCCGCCTTGAGGCCAAGGAAAACGCATGGCGCGAGCGCGCCGACCAGCCCGCAGCCGGAGTGTTGTGGGATCTGGGTCCGCACCCCATCGACCAGGCGCTTGTATTGTTTGGGGAGCCGCAGACCATCACGGCCACTACGTTCCTTCAACGCACAACCTCGGTGATCGACGATGCATTCGACGTCTGCATGGACTACCCGCGTCTGCGGGCCACCTTGAAAGCACGCATCATTGCCTATGGCCTGAGCCCGCATCTGCTCATCCACGGGACCAAAGGATCGTTCCTGAAGTTCGGCATGGATCCGCAGGAAGAACGCCTGCGCACCGGCAACTTTCCGCGAGGCACCAACTGGCCCGCCGATTGGGGGACAGAGCCGGAAGCTGCGTGGGGAACGCTCAGCCTGGTGGGGCAGCCTCCCAAGAAAGTCAAAACCGAAGCCGGCGACTATCGCGGCTTTTACGCCAACGTCCGCGACGCCATCGAAAAAGGCGCCCTTCTCGACGTCAGCCCGGAACACGCTCTCCGCGTGATGCGCGCAGTTCTGCTTGCCCACAAGAGCAGCCGCGAGCGGCGGACCGTCCGCTGGGACGAAGCTCCGGAATGAGGTTAAACAGTAGCGCCGGCGTCCTGCCGGCTGTCCGGCGGCGTTACGAAAAGCCGGCGGTTCTGCACCTTTTGACATTTCCGTGACACTTACCGCCCGCACTGCGTGGAAAAATCCGCCTGTCAGCATCTCCGCGAAAAGGAGTGATTGAATGAAGTCTCGCGCCAGCTTTTTCTTTTTCCTCTTAGTGACCACATTCAGCGCCGCTCAAACGTACACCGTCACCGACCTCGGCACCCTGCCCGGGGGCAATTCCAGCGGGGCAAAAGCCGTCAACGCCACCGCACAAGTCACCGGCTTCGCCTTCCAATCCAGCACCATCAGCGACGTCTTTCGCTATAGCAACGGTTCGATGACCAATCTCGGCACACTCGGCGGGAATTCCGCCATTGGCAACGGCATAAACGCTTCTGGCCAGATTGCCGGATACTCGACCAACGCCACTCCGACCTACCGTGCATTCGTAACTAAGGGCGACACCCTCACCGATATCGGCGACCTTGGTGGGGGCAGTGCCGTCGCCTATGGCATCAACGATTCGGGACAAGTCGTCGGCGCGGCCTACCTCGCCAATCTCGAAGTGCATCCGTTCCGCTACAGTAACGGAAAGATGACCGACCTGGGAACTCTGGGTTCTCACACCGCTGGCTGGTGGAACGTCGCCTCGGGGATCAACAAGTTCGGAGTAGTCGTCGGCACTTCGTACGACGCCAGCGGCAACTTCTTCGGCTTCACCTGGGCCAATGGCAAGATGACGAAGATGGGTACGCTCGGTGGCTCCTGGAGCCAGGCCTATGCCATCAACAACAAAGGACAGATCACCGGATTGGCCTATACCGCGAATGGCAGCGGCCACGCCTTCATCACCAGTGGCACGAAGCTCATCGATCTGGGAACGTTCGCCGGTTCGACGTCAACCACATGGGGTTTCGGCATCAACAATCTCGGAGTGGTGGTCGGGCAGTCGACGTTTCAGAATACGTATCATGCGTTCGTCTTCAGCGGCGGCAAGATCAAGGATCTGAACAAGCAGATCCCTGCCGGTTCGGGATGGACCCTGACGGAGGCCGACGGCATTAACGATGCCGGACAGATTGTCGGGATGGGCCTGAAGAACGGTCAGCAGCACGCCTACCTGCTTACGCCACAGTAAATGTTTTTGAGGGGGAAACGGGCGCGGCGTCAGCCGCGCCTTTTTTCTTTGGCAGGAATGTTCGCTGCCCGTACCTTCAACAACCCTTACAAACCGCCTTTCCAGATGTAGAAGTGATGTTCGTCGGATGCCGTCTCTATGTTCAGCTTCTGCGATACCTTTCATCAGTTGGTGGTGTTTTCCGCGACGCCCTTGCGGAAGTTTTGACACTGGCACGCGTTCATCCTTTCGGCCGTTGCCCTCCGCTAGCGTTTCCTTAGACATGGAAGTATGATGCTATAAGGATTTTTCTGTGTCAATATAGAATTGCGGTAATTATGTCGTTATAATTCGTTTAATATACTATTATTATTCTTCCAATTCGATGACAGCCCGGGACTCCCGGATCAATCGCCTTGGGCAACTGGCAATATTTAGCATTTTTGGCAGTGCATTCTTAAAACTGAAATCGCGGTTACAGGAGTACGTCGTGTCTGAATCTAATGCCCCGGTTGTTACCTGCTCGGTCTGCAGCAAGCCGGTATCGCTGGAAAAAAGTGTGACGGATGAAGATGGTCGCCCACGCTGACTGCTACCTGCAAAGCGTGCGTCACAAGCCAGGAATGCTGGACTCCCCGATGAAGGCAGTCTCCTAGTGCCGGCCTCGGCGCGAAAGGTGAAGTCTGACGGCGCCTGGTTAGGCTGCCTTACTGGCGTTTGAGAACTCCGGCGCTGAGGCGTCGTATAGCCGCTCGCCGGGCTTTCTGGTTTGCCCGTTGAACCTCCCCCGACTTGCAATCAGGAACCTTTGCTGGTGCGTTGCATACCGACGGAGTCAGGTGTAGATTCCCGGTCAGCCCGGAAAATTGTGGCTGGATGCTCAAGGAGGAGATATGCGTGCGTTAAAGACCGTTTTCGCGGTCGCAGTGTCGGCGTTCTTTATCGCGACAGCGGCCAGGACTCAGCAAAAGCAAAGGTCGGACTCCGAGTACATCGCCCAAGCTCTCTCCGCTGCTCCCGAGGCTGTCGCGAAAGGAGCAGCCGTCGTTCGCGTGGAGGGGAACGGAAGCGTGCGCACCCTTCGCACAGGAGGAAACGGGTTTACGTGCATGATTATGGGCATGGATAAGATGTGTAACGATCGCAACAGCATGGAGTTTATCAATGCCCTGATGAAACACGTGCCGCCGCCGGATAAGGTGGGAATTTCGTACATGCTGGCCGGGGACACGGGGGCGAGCAATACGGACCCGCACGCTATGGGCAAAACCGCGGACAATCATTGGATCGTCACAGGCCCTCACATCATGGTTTTCGGTCCTCCCAGCAAGACGTTGGGCTACACGGAGGCTCAGGACCCTGATACGAATAAGCCTTACATGATGTGGGCCGGGACGCCCTATGAGCATGCCATGATTCCCATCGCTCCCGCGAAGTGAGGATTGTGGTAGGTTGGAGTCACGGGGGCAAGTGGGCCCCCGCGGATTCTCACCCCAAAACCTTTGTTCTTTGTTCTCTGTTCTTGTCTCGCGCCAAACATCGCCTAACCCAGTCGCTGAGAACGCCTGGCGAAACCTCCAAAACCGTTGTAAAATCCCTTCGCTCCCCATAGGAAGTCGGGCTCCTTCGGAGAATGCGGTTCAAAGGAGATGGACATGAAAAGCTGGAAGCAGGTAAGCCTTCTCAGTTTGTGTGTGATTATCCTCATGGCCTCGACCTCGGGAAAGCCTGCATGGCAGATGAAAGCTGATTACGTAGAAGCCTGCAGCTGCCATTTGTTCTGTCCCTGCTATTTCAACAAACACGCGGAGCACCCGCACTGCGAGTTCAACATGGCGGTCAAAGTGCGCGAAGGGTACTCGGGCAACACCAACCTGGCAGGGGCCAAATACTGGCTAACCGGAGATCTTGGCGACGAGTGGGGCACAAACAAGAAAGGAGAATGGGTGGTGGTCTCGTTCGATCCATCCACGAACAAAGAACAACGGGACGCTCTGGCGCCCATGATTCTCAAGACGTACGGTCTGCAGTGGGGCGAACTGAAAGTGCAGGAAGCTCCAATCGAGATCAATCGGGCGGGAGATGTCGTCAGCGCCAGTCTTGGTGGTGGTCAAATGGCTTCGATGAAGCTCAAGCGCGAGGGCGGCGCCGACGGCAAAGGTGTTGTATTGAGGAACGTCAAGTATTTCGGAGCGCAGAACAATGACGGCTTCGAAATGTATCGCTCTCTCGAACACAGCGCCAATGTACAAGGACACAAATTTTCCTACTCCGACCGGAATGCTTTTCTGATTTCGATCGACACACACGAAGGCGAGTCGGGCGGTATGTCTGGCAGTAAGTGACAGGACTTTGTTCGGTTTGGGCCCCCGCATTGGCGGGGGCTTTTCATTTGGGAGTGTTGTAACCAACCCCATCTTACCCATGGCCCCCGATATGTGCCGAAAAACCATGTCGGGCGGGAAATAGCCAGCGTAATATCCCCATATCGCATTGACCGGACTTTGACTGAGCGATTCCAAGTTTTTCAGCAGCGGTTGTCTTTTGCGTTACGGCTGGGCGTGCGCGGTAGCGTAGTAGCCCGACCGGGACTGAATCTTGTAATTCTGTTTGCACTTGATTTCAAGTTTGCGGTAGCTGCCATCCTGATTGGTATTGGTGGGCGTGTATCCAATGTTGTACTGGCTGCGCAACTCGGCCGCGATCTGGTCGAACGCCTCTTTCAGCTTGTCGAACTTGTTGCCGACGTTGATAACGCGGCCTCCGGTCTGTTCGGTGAGTTTCTTCATCTCGCCCTCGCCGAAGTAGCCGCCAAAGCCGCCGTAGAATCCGCGGTCGGCGCACAGCAGAACGTAGACGATCGAATCCGCTTTTTGGGCGGCTTCGATCGCGTCCTGGACCTTCAGTTTGCTGCCTTCATCCTGCCCGTCGGTCAGCAGGATCATCGCCTTGCGTCCCACTTCCTTGGCCAGCATGTCATGCGCGGAAAGATAAACCGCGTCGAAAAGCAGCGTTCCCGCCGGATTGCGGATGGGAACCGGCTCGCCGCCCGCGCCGGGCAGGGGAGTGCCGCTGGTAAACCCGGTATTGATCTTGGCCTTGTTCAGTGCCGCCTGCAGGCGGTGCACATCGCGGGTGAAATCCTGCAGCAGGTCTACCGTCACATCGAAGCTGATCACGTAGGCCTCGTCCTTATCCGTCAGAATTTGCTTCAGAAAGGCGCCGCCGACCTCCTTCTCCATGTCGAGGACATTGCGCTGGCTTCCGCTGGAATCGATCATGATCCCCAAAGTAAGCGGAAGGTTCGATTCCGCGGTGAAGTACTTGACGGTCTGCGGCTTGCCGTCTTCGTAGATTTCGAAGTCGTCTTTGGTCAGGTTCGGGATTAGCCCTCCTTTTTTGTCCTTCACGTTGAAGAAGAGCTGGACCACGTTCACGTTGACCTTCAGCGTGTCTACGGGCTTCTGGTCATCAGTCGTCCGAGCGGGCGTTTGTTGAGCGAAAGAAAAAGAGAAGGAAGCCGCTGCCAAGGCCACGGCGGCGGGGAACACAATTCTGGTTCGGGAGGTAACTTTAGCCATTCAGGATTCTCGTTGGGGTTCTTTGTTAGTCTAGTCCTGTAAGTTAGATGCACCAAATCGGCGGGTTCAGGCATCTCAGAGAACGGCAAAAAAGTTTTTCCGCGCCGTGGCCGAGGACTGAACAGATTGCTGAAAGGCTCTCTGGGGCTAAGGCCCTGACAGAGAAGAAAGGCTTTATCGCAGCGTTGAAACGCTGCGCCACCCAAATCACAGAGTTTTTCGGCAAACTGCGAACCCCCTGAATGTGGGGGTGGGGCGGAATTGGAACGGGAGAACGAATGGACTTCGTAGACAATCATAAACTTCTGCTGGTCACGGGGTTACTGGTTATCGGGCTCGCGTTGGCGTCTCTCCAAGCCCAGTCCAGCCCATCGTCTGCTCCGCAGGCCCAGCAACCGGCCCAAGATCAGAACGTTCCGGACGCACCGTCGGCGGTGCAGCCTCCTCCGCCACAGGACAAACCTCCGGCGGAACCGCCCGCCGCCACGCCCGATTCCAGTTCGGCTCAGCCACAGCCCGCAGACAAGACCCCACAAACGGAAACGCCGCAGGGCGAGCAGACCCAGCCTCCTCCCATGCCGCCGGTTCAGACCGTGCCGCCCGGCACGACTGTGGGCCAAGGCACCACCAACAACAAAGACCAGCTCTACAAATTCGTAGTCTCGACCAACTTCGTCCAGGTTCCAGTCACGGTAAAAGACAGCGACGGACGCCTGGTGGATGGCCTCCTCCCGAAAGATTTTGCGGTCTACGAAAACGGCAAGAAGCAGCAACTTTCGTTCTTCAGCAGCGATCCTTTTGAGCTCTCAGTCGCCATCCTGCTCGATCTCGGCATGCCCGATACGGCCGTGCAGAAGGTGAACCAAACCTTCCCCGCCCTGATTGGAGCTTTTAGCCCCTACGACGAAGTTTCCGTCTATACGTACAGCAGCACGGTAAGCCAGCTCACCGATTTCACGGGCACAACGCCAAGGCTGACTGCTGCTCTCAATCAGATGAAGACCGTGCGCGGCCACAACAATGGACCGCCCGTGCTTGGAGGCCCGCTCGGCCCGCAGGGCCCGACAGTGAACGGAGTTCCGG
>Ga0209056_10004142_pt1 | contig 15263 bp, 16 predicted proteins | sample GraSoiAngelo_114_FD_185876 | JGI IMG/M metagenome (GOLD analysis project Ga0209056, IMG submission 185876) | Grasslands soil microbial communities from the Angelo Coastal Reserve, California, USA - 14_0903_13_40cm (SPAdes) (version 2) | ecosystem: Environmental > Terrestrial > Soil > Grasslands... | reverse complement strand
GCCCGTTCGAGCGTCTCCTTAGAATCCGAACCGGATGCCGAGACCTCCGAAGACATGGGCCGCCTTGGGATCGAAGTCCGAGAACTGCGTGACGAAGGCCTGGTCCTTGCCCGCTTGTAGCCCAATCTCACCCACGAGCTTCACGGCCGCGAGGGAGAGTCCCCCGTTCACGAACACCAAGGCGCGCGTATTGGTGGGGTTGATCACCACCGTCCGTATGGTCGTCGGGCCGTCATAGAACCGGATGTTCGTATTGTCCGACTTGTAACGATCGACCCCGATTCCGGCGGCGACATCCAGGAGGACGAACTTCCACCCCGCCACGGCGCGATAGCTGTCACTTCTGAGATCCATCGTGAATTCGAACTGGTCTCCGGTGCCGGGGGCAGGCCCGAGGGTGCCGTACCGCAGCCGCGGTACCGTGCGATGCATGTAGCTCACCGACACCGCGGGAATGGGAAACCCTCCGTTGAGGACCCCGACACGGACGCCGTATCCGATCCCCAGCGCCGCATCGCTGATATGCGTGGCGTTCGAGTCCACGGTGAGATTCTTGATCCCCGTCGGAAGGACCAGTGCAGAGCCAAGCACGTCGACGGCCAGCAGGCCGCCGCCCAGGCCCTTGAGGAGGCCCACCGCCCCTTCGACCATCGGCGCGGGAACCACACCGTTGAAGCTCGACGGCACCGGCGACTGGTTGGCAGCCGTCGGGTCGGGGAGCGCAGCCTTGATCCCGTTCACCCGCGCGGTGAGCGTAAGGTGTCCGAGTCCTCCGGTGGCGCGAGCGGTGCCGAGCACAGGGTTGCCGCCGGTCACGATCATGCCGGCGAGCGGATAGAAAGCCCGGACCGCATCCACGGCGGTGTTACACGCCGCGGTCGCGTTGGGGTTGATTGTGTTGCATTGAGGCTCCTGCGCGGCGAGTGGAGCCGCGCCGAGCATCAGTGTCAGCGTGATCACGATGCGACGCATGTCACCTCCTACCGTTCGGCGAATTTGACGGCCCTGGTTCCGGGCCGGACTTCTCCAATGATCCATGCCTCGACGGCGGCGCGCTTGGCCGCCGCGATGACGGCTTCGGTGTCGTCACGAGCGGACACGGCGATCATGCCGATCCCGAGATTGAAGACGCGGCGCATCTCGCCGAGCGACACTGCGCCGGCGCGTCTCAGGACGCGGAACACCGGCGGCCATCGCCACGCGCGGGCGTCTATCACGGCCTCGCATCCCTCGGGCAAGATGCGCACGAGGTTTCCGGCGATGCCCCCACCGGTGATGTGCGCGAGGGCATGCAGGCGCGCGAGCACGGGGCTCACAGCGGTAACGTAGCTGCGGTGCACGTCCAGCAACACCTGCGCCACCGTTCGCCCGGTCTCCGGAAATTCGTCGTGCACGTCCAGCCGCAGCCGCTCGAACACGATCCGGCGTGCCAGTGTGTACCCGTTGGTGTGCAGTCCGTTCGACGCGTAGCCGATCAACACGTCGCCTGGACGCACCAGATCGCCGTGCAAGGCCTTTCGCTCTTCCACCACGCCGACGATGGTCCCCGCCAGGTCGTACTGCCCTGGCTGGTAGAGGTCCGGCAACTGCGCGGTCTCGCCGCCCGCGAGCGTCATCTCGTGGGCCTGACACCCCCGGGCCACACCGGACACGATCGCCGCCGCCGTCTCCGGCTCGAGCTGGGCGGTGGCGAGATAGTCGAGGAACGCGAGGGGACGCGCACCGTGCACCAGGATGTCGTTCACGCAGTGGTTCACGAGGTCTTCGCCTACCGTGTCGTGAATTCCCGCGCGTGCGGCGACGAGCACCTTCGTCCCGACGCCGTCGGTGGAGAGCACGAGCACCGGATGCTCGAACCCGGCAGGCACGCGCACCATGCCGCCGAACGCGCCTATTTCTCCCACGGCGAGCGCCGTCCGGGTGGTCCGCACGAGGCTCGCGATCCGGCGCTTCGCCTCCTCTGCCGCGTCGAAGCGGACGCCGGCGGCGGCGTAGCGATCGGTCATCGCGCCCGCGTCTGGTCGTCCACTTCGAAGTGCACCAGGTCTTTGAAGGCGCGCACTCGCGCGCGTACGTCCGCCAAGGTGACCTTCTCGAACCCCTGGACGCCGAACGCCTCGACCGCGAACGACCCCATCGCCGCACCGTACACCATCGCGCGGCGCATGTTCGGGAGGGTCAGGTCGTCGGTCGAGGCCAGATAGCCCATGAAGCCGCCGGCGAACGCGTCGCCGGCGCCCGTGGGGTCGAACACCTCCTGCAGCGGGTAGGCGGGGACCTTGAACGTGGTGTCCGGACTCACGAGCAGGGCGCCGTGCTCCCCCTGCTTGATGACGGCCATCTTGGGCCCTCGCTCGAGCACCCAGCGCGCCGCCCGATAGATGTTCCAGTCGCCGGAGAGCTCGCGCGCCTCGGAATCGTTGACCATGAGGATGTCGATATGGCGCAGCAGCTCCAGGAGGAGGTCGCGCTTCGACTGGATCCAGTAGTTCATCGTGTCGCAGGCGACGAGGGCCGGGTCGGTCACCTGATCCAGCACCCCAAGCTGGAGCTCGGGGTCGATGTTGCCGAGGAACGCGTAGCGCGCCTTGCGAAACGGCGCCGGGAGCTTAGGCCGAAATTGCGCGAACACGCCGAGCCGGGTCTCGAGCGTTTCACGGCTGGCCAAATCGTAGGAGTACCGCGCCTTCCAGCGGAACGACTCGCCCGCGGCCTGCTCCACCCCCGAGAGGTCGACGCCGCGCGCCTCGAGCGACTTGAGGGCGGCCAGCGGATAGTCCGCACCCACCACGCCCACCACCTGCACCGGGTGGAGAATCGCGCCGGCGGCGGCGAAGAACACCGCGGAGCCGCCGGGCGCATCGGCGGTCTCGCCGAACGGCGTGTACACGGAGTCGAGCGCGATCGAGCCTACCACGAGCAGACCCACGTCACATCCGATCCGGGGCGCTGATCCCCAGGAGGTGAAGGCCGTTGGCGAGCACCTGCCGCACGGCCGCGGCGAGCACCAGACGAGCGCCCTCCTGGGGCTCGCCGAGCACCCGGTACTTGTGGTACCAGGCGTGCGCCAGACGGGCCAGCCCCTCCAAGTAGCCGGTCACGCGGTGCGGCTCGAGCGTCTCGGCCGCGCGCGCCACGACATCCGGGAACCCGCCGAGCTCCTTCAGAAGCTCGGTTTCTTCGGGCTCGACCAGCGTACCCAGGTCCGCGCCGGCTGCCTTCACGGACTCGGGGGCGCGCGCAGCCACGCGGAAAATGCCGCTCATGCGCGCGTGCGCCATTTGGACGTAGAACACCGGGTTCTCCTCCGTCTGGCTCTTCGCCAGATCCACGTCGAAGACCAAGTGCGAGTCCCCGCGGCGCATCAGGAAGAAGTACCGCACGGCGTCGCGCCCCACCTCGTCGACGAGCTCCCGCACCGTCATGTAACTCCCGGCACGCTTCGAGATCTTCATCTCGGCGCCGCCCTTCATCACCGTCACCATCTGGTGCAGCACGTACTCGGGATAGCCCGGCGCGATGCCCATCTCGAGCGCTTGCAGCCCGATCCGCACGCGGGTCACGGTGCTGTGGTGGTCCGCGCCCTGAACGTTGATCGCCCGCGTGAAGCCGCGCTCCCACTTGTCGACATGGTAGGCGACGTCGGGCAGAAAGTAGGTATACTCGCCGCCCTTCTCCGCTCGCTTACGCATCACGCGGTCCTTGTCGTCACCAAAATCGGTGGTCTTGAGCCACAGCGCGCCGTCCTTCTCGTACGTGTGCCCGGCCGCCGCCAGCCGGCGCATCGTGTCCTCGACCTTACCGGTCGTGTACAATGACGATTCGAGGAAGTAGACGTCGAACCTGACCCCGAAAGCCTGCAGGTCCGCGTCCTGCTCCTTGCGGAGCTCCTGCACCGCAAAGCGCCGTACCTGGTCGAGGTCCGCTCCCTCCGGATCGTTCGGATGAGCGGCGACGTACCGCTCGGCGATGTCCCTGATGTACTCGCCGTGATAGCCCCCTACCGGCAGCGCCGCCGGGCGGCCGCGCAATTCACGGATGCGCGCCTGCACGCTGCGCGCGAGGTTCAGGATCTGGCCGCCTCCATCGTTGTAATAGAATTCGCGCGTCACGCACCAGCCGGTCCACTCGAGCAGCGATGCGATCGCGTCGCCCAAGGCGGCCTGACGCCCGTGCCCCACGTGCAGCGGCCCCGTCGGATTGGCGGACACGAACTCGACGTTGACCTTCCGGCCCCGCCCCGCATCACTGTGGCCGTAGTCGCCCCGCTGTTCCAGAACGGTGTGCAGCACGGCCGCGCGTTGCTCGCGCTTCAGGAAGAAGTTGATGAAGCCCGGACCCGCGATCTCGACGCGCTCGACCAGGCCGGGCGGCAACTGCAACGCCTTCACGAGCGCCTCGGCGACCGCTCGAGGCTTCTTCTTGAGTGGTTTCGCCAGCACGAGCGCGAGGTTGGTCGCCAGGTCCCCGTACGCCGGATCGCGCGTCGCGACGAGCTCCGGAGGGCGGTCTCCAAGCACGCCGCGCAGATCATCCGGAGACGCACCAGCCCGCAGCGCGGCCTCGGCCAGCGCTTGAGGGAGCACCTCGTGCGCGTTCACTTGTCGCCGGATTTGTGCTTCTTCTTGGCGCTATCGGCGGGCTTTGTCTCGGTCGCCGGCTTCCCCTCAGCCGCCGGCTTCGCCTCGGTCGCGGGCTTGGCCTCTTCCTTGTGATCTGACTGCTTCTCGCCCGCCCGCTTGTAGTCGGTGATATAGAAGCCGGACCCCTTGAACACCAAGCCGGCGCCGCCCGAGATCTGCCGCTCGGCCATCTTGCCGCAGACGGGGCACTTGACGCGCCGATCGCTGTTCATCGTCGGCGAGAACTTCTCGAACCCATGCCCCTTGGGGCACTTGTACTCGTAGGTGGGCATCGCACAACAACTTAGCGGCTCTCACCGAGAGGGTCAATGCACCGAGCGAAGCATCAACCACGCCGCTAGCGCGGCGGCCTTCTCGTCCGCCCGCCATGGTCCTTCAACCGGCTGGCCGAGCTCGGCTACCGCACTCTTCAGTGCCGTGGCCGGGCGCTTGAATCGCTCCGCTGCGGTCTCGTATAAGGTGCGCTCGACCAGCGTCGTGCAGGGGAGGCGGCTCGCACGAGCCGCGCGCTCCAGCGCCGTGCGGAATAGTTGGCCCTCGAGGGCGTGCGCCCGAATGTGATCGTTGCCTATGGTCGCTGGGTCGATCGTGCTCCCGACGACGAGCGCGACGCCACGCACGCGTCGAGCTCGGCGGTACTCCCCGAGAAGCGCGGCGAGGGATCGGCGGGTGACTCGCTCGACGATGCCACGGAGCCGTCGCTCGACCCGCGGCGCCTCGGACGACCGGGCGCCCATCACAGCGTGGTACGGCTGCCTGGATGTCGGGACCGCAGCGTCAGAGAGCTCGATCGTCCGCCGGTCCACGACGTGGGGAGAGCGGGACGCGCCCGCCACCAGCACGACGGTGGCCCAGCCGGATTTGACGCGGCAGCCGAGGACGGCGGGCTCTAGAACTCGCGCTTCTTCATCTCCGAGAAGAAATCCCGCAGCTCGAGGTCTTCCTCGCGTTCCGGTGGTAGGGTGTCGTCGTACTGGCGCCGGCGATTGGGCTTGGCTTTCGCGGCCTTCGCGGCGTTCTTCCTGGCCAACGCGGCCAGCTTCTTGTCTTCACCTTTCGCCATCGGTCAGGCTCCTGTCCGGGTCAGAGATCGGGCGTTCCGAAAGCTGCGCCCGGAGCCCGGCCGCGCGCAATGCCCGCGCCGGAACGGGGCCTCAGCGCCACTCCCGCGCCACCCGCGCCGTCCGGATGTAGTCGAGCCTGGGGTACTCCCGTTCCAGATACGCGTTGCCGTACTGTTGGATAGCGCCCTGGGACGGCGTCTCGCCGTACTCCCCATTCAGGGCGTCGACCGCGGCCATGCCATCGGTCACCTCTCCAATCGGTGGAAAGCCGACCCGGCCGAAGGTGTCGAGGCGCGGGTTGTCGGCAAGATTGATGAAGAGCTGCGTGGTGCGGCTGTTGGGCCCCGCGCTCGCGAAGACGAGCGTCCCGCGCCGGTTGGAGTGGCGTACCGGATCGTCCGGAATGACCCGCGATACCCAGGCCCGGCCTAGCTTCGGGTCAGCGGGCAGGCCGAACTGGACCACGAATCCCTTGACCACGCGGAAGAAGCGTGCACCGTCGTAGAAGCCGTCCTGCACCAGGTGATAAAACCGCTCGGCTCCGAGCGGGGCCCAGTCGCGATGCACGCGCATCGTCACGGCACCGCGGCTCGTGGTGAGGACGACCACGAAGCTGTCGGGCGCCGGCGCGACGGTCTCAGCCCGGCTTGGTGAAGGCGATGCGTCCTTGGGCTTGCATCCGAGCGCCAACAACATGCAGAGGAGGAAGAGTGTTCGCTGCTTCATCCATGTCTCTCCGTGTGGGGGTCCCCGGTCCGCAGGTGGTGAACCAGATACACCACGACTGCCACGTTCACTACCAGCGCCGCCGCGCGTGGCGCGCTCACGTGCCGCGGCAATGCAAACATTTCCACCGGTACGAACAGTGCGGTAGCGAGCACTGTGAGGTACGCCGCCCACCGCTTGGCCAGCCACAATCCCACCCCTTCCACCGTGAACAGCACTGTGTACAGCAGCGCGCCGATCGCCACGAGGTCGAGACGCTGTGGGCTCAAGCCGGTGACCCATGCCAGGACGTGCTGCAAGGCTCGCCGGTCGGAGCTCGCCGCGAAGGCCTCGACCCAACGCTGCGCGCGTGCGGCCACTTCGGGGTGCGACAACTGCAGGGCGCCCAGGGCCACGATCACGAGCAGGACTGCCTTGCAGAACTTGTAGACTGCGATGGCGCGGAGTGCCCCCCCCGTCCCCCCCGCCCCAGTCGAGTCCACTCACGAACCCAGCAGCATGTGTACCAAGCGCATGACCCCATATGCCAGGGGCGCCCCCACGCCGATCTTCGGGAGCAGCCGCATCCACGGTTGGCGGTGGGCCAGTCGCGCGTGCGTGGCTCCAGTGCACGTCGTCGCCACCGCGACCGAGGCCGTACCGGCGGTCGCGGCCGTCACCCAGGGCTGCAAGAGCATAGAGGTGGCCATGCCGCTCAAGCTGCCCACGAGCACTGCGAGCAGGAAGACGCCCAACTCTCCGAGGCGTCGACGCCGAGCCGGAGCCTGAAGCGGCTCCATCGGGCAGCTCAGCGTACTGCGGGGGGCGGGCCCACGACCGACCAATGGGCGTTCCGCAGGCGCCAGCCCTCCGCGCGATGCTCGGCGACCCCGGTGAAGAAGCCGGACTCATCCACCCGGCGCCCCGCCGTGTCGACCCGAACCTCAGTGTAGGGGGCTGCGACTGCGGCAAGCCCCGGACGGAGCGGATCCACTTGTACTCGTTCTCCCCACCGCAGCTCGATGTGTGTGATCGACCGGGCGAGCTCGTCGATTCCTCGGGAGGCAGCCTCAGCGCTCGGGAACACCAGGCGCCCTTCTGCAGCCATGAAGAACGCCGCGTCGTCGGCGAACTGCCGGCGCCAGGCTGCGGGACCGTCCCGGGTCACCTCGCGCGCCACCGCCCCCATGAATGCCCGGACACTGTCCGCCAACGCGGCCGCGTCGGCCGGAGATGGGGCTTCGGACCTCGGAACGGACGTGTGAGTGGCGGCGATGCGCCACCCCTGCCGTGGTGAGCGCACGAAGACCACGGTAGCGCGGATCTGCTGCCGAGACCGCGTGCCGTGCTCCGTCGCAACCTCGCGCACCAAGGCCGACCCGACGGCCAGATTGCGATCGACACGGACCGTCATCGAGTCGAGTGTGAGGGTGTCGATCCGAGCCTCGAGCTCGGCCACGATCTGCAGGCGCTCGGGCTTGGTGCTCAGCCGACCGGTCGCGCCGTCCGTGAAGAGATACCCCTCCGTCCAGAGCCGAGCGAGAGTCGCGGTGTCCTTGGTGCGGAATGCGTCGAGCAGGCGCTGGTAGAGATTCCCCAACTCGCGCTCCTGTGCTTCGGCCCGGGAGCCGAATCCCGCCGCGCCGAGCGCTGCGATCACCAGGAACGCGCGGAACGCCTCGCGCACGAGCGGTTACACCGCCGCCGTTTCACCGCGAGCGTGGAGGGACCGGAACAGCACCCTCGCGACCGCGGCCACATCTCTTACGGCGGCGTCGAACGCGGCTTGATTCGCCTTGGACGGCGCGTGAAACCCGCTGATCTTGCGGACAAACTGCAGGGACGCGTCGCGCAGCTCTTCATCCGAGGGCAGATGGTCCGGGTGCCGCAGCTTCTTGATGTTTCGACACATTGGTTCCTTCCGGGTTGTCGAGTTCGGCTTCGAAACGTACGGTGATCACGGCGACGGGTGCAGGTGCTCCGCCTTCCACCGCATGGCGGCGTAGATGCGGGTTCGGCCACTCGGGTGATCGAAGAACAGGAGCTCTTCGACCGGACCGGGATCGAGCTTGCGATAGTCGCCGAGCTTCAGGTCGACCAGCGCTTCACCGTCGGGCTGGCCGGACGCATTCAGGCCGAAAATGTCCGCCTCGTACTCCTGGGACCGGCTGTAGCTGTTGGTGATGGGCGTGAGGACGAAGCCGTAGATCCCGAGCAGGAGCGCGAGGAGCGGGAGCGCGGCCACGTCGTCGACGCCCCGGAGGTGCCACCGGTCGCCGTAGCGCGCCAGCGCCCAGCCGATCCCCCACCGCATGAACGCGAACCCGAACACGGTCAACACGCCGAAGAACAGCACCGCTTTGTACGCATGGTTCAGGACGTAGTGTCCCATCTCGTGCCCCATCGTGGCTTCGATCTCGGGGAGCGTACAGCGCTTCAACAGGTTGTCATTCAGGGTGATGCGCTCGGTGCCGAGGAAGCCGCTCACGTTGGCGCTGACGCGGGTGGTTTGACGTGAAGCGTCCATCACGTACACCTCGCTGGCCGGAATCCCGTTGGCTCGCGCCATGCTGAGAATCGGATCCTTGATCCGCGCATCATCGAGCTTCACGTACGTGTTGAAGAGAGGGGCGATATAGACGGGAGCGATCACGGCCGTGATGGCCAGGAACGCGATGGTCACCCCGCTGCCCCAGATCCACCAGCGCGGTCCCGCGCGGCGCAGCACGCCGTAGATGGCGATCGCGAAGATGCCGCCCAGGACCACGCCCACCGCGAGCGTCTTGAGCTCATCGCCGAACCAGGAGCCGAAACGTTGCGTCGCCAGCCCATACGCGTGCTCCCGTATGAATCCTTCGTACGCGGTGAGCGGAAACAGCATCGTGAAGGTGACGACCAGGAACTGCAGCCAATAGAGGAACGTCTGCAGCGGCCGGAGGCGCGTCACGCGCTCCGCCAGATCGCGCATCCGCGCGGACCACCCCGTGGCGAGGAGGAGGAGATACACCGCGGTCGAGGCGAGAAAGTCCCACAGCAACAGCCAGTATCCACCCTCGAAGTACGCGTCCGAGCGCGCTCGCTGGTCCGCGCGAACCGTGGCCAAATACGCGTTCGTTGCCGCCACCGGATCGAAGTGTGGGCCGGCCTGGGCCTCAGCCGGGATCGGAAGTGGGGCCTCCGTCGGCGCCTGCCCCACCGCGCCAGGCGCCACGAGGAGCACGAGACAGCCTGCCACGACGAGCGCCCGCCGGAGGAGATCAGGCATGGCGCTCAAGCTGTGGGCCACCCGCCCAGGGGCGCAAGGCGGACGGTGCAGGCTCAGGCGCCGGGGTACCTGCCGAGGAAGAGGAGCAGGAATGCCGTGGTGTCCGCAGCCCCGTGCGCAATGATCGGAATCCAGAGATTCCGGCCGGATGCGAGATAGAGTATTCCGAAGAGCAGCCCGAACAGCCCGGTGTCGATCGCCCCCGAGGCGCCCTGATATAGGTGTGCCAGGCCGAACAGGGTCGTGGTAACGGCGAGTCCCACCAGCCAGGCGCGACGACCGCCCCCGAGCAGCTGGGAGATTCGGGTCAACAGGTATCCACGAAACACGAATTCTTCACCGAAGCCGGCGAGCGTCCACGAGATCGCGAGGTAGAAGAGGAACAGCTGAACGTTGCCCTTGAGCGCCGCGAAGAGGCTCACGTCCGGGAGCCGGCCGAGGAGGCGCGCGGTCAATGGCTCCACGGCGTAGAGGCTCAGGAACTGGTAGCCGACGCCCGCGGCGAGCCCGATGAGCAGGATGGGCCGCCAGCCGGGACCACGCGTCAGGCCCACGCCCCGCGGTCCTTCGCCGCGCAACCACAGGGAGAGCGCGCCGAAGGCCACGACGACGGGGGTGCCACCGAATGGAAGCAGGCCGATCTGCGCGCTCACCAACATCGCGAGCGCGAGCGCGACCTCCACGACGAGAAAGCGACCGCCGCGAAGCGCCGCGCGGAGCTCGCCCGCGGTCACGCTACGGCGCGGCCGCCAGATCCGTCACCGCGGTCGCAAGCGTCCGCACCTTCGCCTGGTCGGGCGCTCCCGCCGCGTCACCGCTCAACTCCGTCGCCAGCCGCGTCAGCGCGTCCCGCCGTGCCTGCCCCGAGAGTTTCTCGGCGCGGGCGAGCCCCTCGCGGGCGGCGCCCACGCGGGCCGGCGCCAGCCCGTTCGTGCGCGCAAGCTGGTCCAGGTAAGCTCGCGCTACGACGAAGCTCGCCGGCCACACCAGCTTGGGCTGATCCTGCACGTTCAGGACGTCGAAGCGCACCAGCTTCGCCGCGTCGATCTCGTTCTGGGAGATGAACGCGCTCGGTTGCAGCTCGAGGATGTCGAGCCCGCGACCGATCTCGGAGCTGATGATGTAGCCGTTGTACCAGTACGCGGACCACGAGCCGGCGCCCACGAGCTTGGTCGAGTCCATCGGACCGCGATCGAAGTAGGCAACCTCCTTGGGGTGCGCGGGATCGGTCCAGTCGAACACGGAGATCCCCCCCTGATACCAGCCCTGCGCCATGATGTCGCGCCCGGGGATCGGGATCAGGGAGCCGTTGTGCGCGACGCAGTTCTCGAACGGCGTCTGCGGTGCAGGCATCTTGTAATAGCTCCGGAACACCATCGTGTCCTTGGTGACGGTGAAGATGGCGTCGGCCCCCCATTCCGGCTTGTCGGTCACCCGGCATTTGGGCTGCAGACCCCCGCCCCACTCGTCGGTGAACAGCAGCTTGGTGCCGTCGTTGCTGAACGTGGCCGAATGCCAGAACGCGAAGTTCGAGTCGGCCACGGCCGCGATGCGCTTCGGGTGAGCCGGGTCGCGAATGTCGAGCAGGACGCCGTAGCCGGCGCAGGCGCCGCCGGCGATGCCGAGCGCCGGATAGACGGTGATGTCGTGGCATTGCAACGGCCCGGGCCGGGGGCCGGTGCCCGGCGCGGGGGCGGCATGAGCCGCATCCACGATGCCCTGCGCCGCGGCCCGCAGCGCCGCGCTGTCGGCGCCCGTCGGCGCGCCCGTCCCTCCCCGTGCCTTGACGATGCTGTCGAGCCGGGCGGCGACGAATCGCGGACCCAGCACGATCTCCACGCCGTGCATCCGCGCGGTAACGCCGCCCCGGGCACGCGCGTCCGCCGCAGCTTTCGCCGCGGCGGCGATGTCTTCCGGCGCCTCGCCGTGCGATTCCGGAGCCGCCAGGTCGGCGAGGATCGCCGGCTTGCTCACGACATGCGCCTGCTCGGGGTGCGCGACCGGTACCTGGATCACCTCGATGCGGAACCACTCGCTGTTCGGATCCTTGGAGGGCGCCAGGTCCGAACATCCCGTCAGCTCAGTGGGCGAGCGAACCGGGGCGGTGCCCGAGACATAGATGTAGACGTTCGCCGGGTCGGTCACGAGGGTGTGCGTATGCGAGCCGCGGCAGGTCTGCACGCTCGTGATGGGCTTGGGATGGGCGACGTCCGAAATGTCGAAGATGCGGATGCCGCGCATGCGGTCCTTGCTCACCGAATCGGGCACTCCCTGAGTGCCACAGTCGAGCCGGCCGTTGAAGTCCTCGCCCGAGACGAACAGGAGGTTCCGGTAGACGGAGACATCGTTCTGGGCGTCCGGGCAGACGTACGTCGTGACCAGCGCCGGGTGCCTTGGATCTGCGATGTCCCATACCTGCAAGCCGTGGAAGTTGCCCTGGATGACGTAGTGCCCGGTGAACGCCATGTCCGAATTGAGATAGCCGAAGTCGCCGGGGTCGCTCGCGTTGGTGAACTGCGCCGGCTTCGGGGCGGCCGTCACGAGTCGCAAGTTCCAGGTCGCCTCGGCGGCGTTCATCCATCCGGCGCGGAGCCCGATGCGCCGGTCGGGACTGGGAGCCGTGGGAGACATATCGAGCTTCGCGCCGCTGGCGCACGCCGCGACGACCAGACCGATCGCGAGGAACAGAGACTGGGATCTCACTGAGGACTCCGTTGAGAGGTGTGTGTCAGGACATCCAGCATGCGGGTCATGCGCCCGATTTCGGCCGTCTGATCGGCGCCGATGTCGGAGGCGATCTGGAACATCATCCCGTCCCGTGCGGCGCCCGGGGTGTCGATCAGCTCGCGCACCATGGTGAGCGCGCCACGGTGGTGCTGGATCATGTCCACGAGGAATAGCCGGTCGAACTCGGGCCCGCGGGCGCTGTCGAGCTGCCCCAGCTGCTCCGCGGTCAACATCCCGGGCATGAGCATCGGATGATCCATGCCCGGCATGGCGTGGTCGTGAGCGACCCCGTCAGGCACCGGTTGGTGGTGCTCCTGTAGCCAGTGCTGCATGGCCACAATCTCGTCGCGCTGCCCGACCACGATGCGCTCGCACAGGGCACGGAGCTCCGGGCTTGCGCCATGGGTCGGCGCCCAGCCCGCGATCAGCACCGCCTGCGCGTGGTGAGCGATCATGCCGGACATGAACTGCACGTCCGCCGCGCTGTAGGGCGCACGGCCGCTGTCGGGCCCGGCCTGCTGCGCCGCGCCGGCGCGCAGCGGGAGCGCAACCATGGCCAGCCCGCCGACGATCCACGAGAGACTCACGAGATTCACTCCCAAACGGACCGCGGTAAGCTGCGCGCGAACCAACCACCCGCGCAAGGGAAAACGGAGCATCAGGAGCCTCGACAATAACTAGCAGTCAGCAACACCATCGCCGCGTTCGTATTCCACGGTGCCCGCGCCTCGAGAAGGTGAGCGGTGACCGTGCGCCTCCGACAGCTCTTCCTGGCCCTCTTGCTCGCCACGGGCGCCGCGCCCGCGGTGGTGGCCCAGGTCGGTGCCACGATCGACATCATCACCGGCACGGTCACCGGACCCGACAGCCTGCCCCTCGCCGGCGCGGTGGTTCAGGCGATCTCGATCGAAACCCAGGTGTCGCGCCAGCGCACCACGGATGCGCATGGGCGGTTTACGATTGTGTTCCCCGACGGCGGCGGCCAGTATCAGGTCATCGCGCGCTCCATCGGCATGGCGGCGGTCCGCGTCACCGTCGCCCGCCAGGCCGACGAAGACCGGCTCGTCGCCAACATCCGCCTGGGACTCGCGTCCGTCCCCCTGGAGCCCGTGACCGTGACCGCCCGCCGCGGCCAGCGTGGCCAGGACCGGCCCACACCGGGGTCGACGGAGCGCGATCTCTCCCCGCAGCTGCTCGCGCGCCTGCCGATCGACGCCTCCGACCTGAACACGCTCGCCACCCTGGCGCCTGGTGTGGTGGGAATCGCGGGCACCGACTCGGCGGACGCCGCCTTTTCGGTCGCGGGCCAGCGGACGACGGCCAACGACATCACGCTCGACGGGCTCTCCTTCGGCTCGGGCAGTGTGCCCCAGGACGCCATCCGTCGACCCGCGTGGTGACGAGCACGTACGACGTGGCGCGCGGCCAGTTCTCGGGTGGCCTGGTCGCTTCCACGACGCGGAGCGGCACGAACGTGCCGCAGGGCTCGTACACCTACACGCTGCGCGACCGGGACCTCGCCTGGGGCGGCCCCACGTCCTCCCCGTTCGGCCAGGGATTCACGCAGAATCAGTTGGGGGGCGGCATGGGCGGGCCGATCATCCCGAACAAGCTGTTCGTCTTCGGCGCGCTGCAGGGACGGTGGCGCGAGCAAGGCCTCACCTCGCTCGCGACCGCGGATCCGGCCACGCTCGCCCGGCTGGGCGTGAGCCCCGACTCCGTCGCGCGCTTCATCGCCCTCACCAGCCAGAGCGGCGCCCCGATCACCGTGCCCGATCTTCCGGACGACCGGGCCACCGATAACACGGTCGGTCTCGTGCGGTTCGACTGGAACATCTCGGACGTCCAGACCCTGATGGTGCGGCTCGACGGCCGCTGGACTTCGCAGGTGCCAACCCGGCTCGGCACACTCGCCCTCCCTCCCACCGGCGGTACGAGCTCTCAAACGGGCGGCGGCGTGATGGCGTCCCTCACCTCGTACTTCGGCGGCAACTTCATCAATGAGATCCGCGGCTACGCGTCGAGCAACCAGCGCGACGCGGCCGCCTACGTCACTCTGCCGGCGGGTCGGGTCCAGGTGGGCACGGCCCTGGGAGACTCGGCGCAAAGCGTCGCGAACCTGAGCTTCGGCGGCAACGTCGGGTTCCCCCAGCACTCGGACAATCGCTCGATCGAGATCACCGACGAGTTCTCCTGGCTGCCCGGGGGCGCCGCGCATCGCCTCAAGCTCGGCGCGTATCTGAACGGCACCGAGATCGACGAGAACCAGAACATCAACCAGCTCGGCACGTTTACGTACCCGTCGCTGGCCGCGCTCGCGGCCGACAGCCCATCTACGTTCACGCGCACGCTCGCCCCGCTCGACCGCCGGGGTACGGCGTGGAATGCCGCGCTGTACTTGGGCGACATCTGGCGGACGCGCGGCGGGTTGCAGCTCACCTACGGCGCCCGGCTCGAAGCCGCGCGCTTCAACGGCGCGCCGGCCGAGAACGCGACCGTCGACTCGCTCTTCGGACTCCGCACCGATCGCATCCCGACCGAGCTGCACGTGTCGCCCCGCATGGGCTTCACGTGGATGTTCGGCGGCGACGACGGCCCGCCGACCTACATCGTCCGCGGCGGGGCGGGAGACTTCCGTAGCCTCACACCCACCGGTCTGTACAGCGCGGCGCTCGCCGCGCCCGGCCTGTCGAGTGCCGAAACCCAGCTCATCTGCATCGGCGGAGCGGTCCCCACGCCCGACTGGTCCCTGTACATGCAGGATCCCGCCGCCATCCCCACGCAGTGCACGGACAGTGCGAGCGCGGTGACGATCACGCCGCAACCCAACGTCACGGTATTTGACCCCGGGTTCACGGC
>Ga0209056_10004141_pt1 | contig 15270 bp, 13 predicted proteins | sample GraSoiAngelo_114_FD_185876 | JGI IMG/M metagenome (GOLD analysis project Ga0209056, IMG submission 185876) | Grasslands soil microbial communities from the Angelo Coastal Reserve, California, USA - 14_0903_13_40cm (SPAdes) (version 2) | ecosystem: Environmental > Terrestrial > Soil > Grasslands... | reverse complement strand
TGCAGGGCTCCCGAGATGCGCTGAAAGAGTGCCTCTACCATCGAGCGCCTGGAATCCCCGAGCAACCCGGCGAGCGGTGTCGTCGCGATGCGGCCCTCGACCTTCTTGATGTCGCTCATCCACGCGGCCAGCTCTTCGGTGGATGGCCTGGGGTGCTGGAGCAGGTGAGCGAAAATCGCGCGAGCCGTAGCGATCGATTGTGCGCTGTCCAGGGCGTCTGGAAAGAGAGAATGTGCGAGTGCCGACGCTTCGGGAGGGAAACGTGCCTCGTCAGCGATGCTCCAGTACGGCATCCGCGCATCGATCGGATTGCAGACGAGGTCACCCCCCGCCGGATCGTAGACGACCGCAGTTTCACCGCGTTCCCGGATCTGCCGGAGCATCTCGCGGATGACGGACGACTTGCCGGATCCGGAGTCCCCAGCCAGGAGAAAGTGACCGGCTTCGTCACGGCGGGCGATCCGGACGACCGGAGTCTGGGCTTTTGTCTTCCGTAGCCGCTCCCACACGGTCGGAGGTTCGGTTGTCGTGAACCCGATGCCGTCGGAACCCATGCGTTCGTTGAATTCGGCAACTCGGACCTTGACCGGGCCCTTCCGGACCACACCCTTGCGAAGCCGGCGGAATTCCTCGCGATCGGCTGCGATGGCCCATGGCAGGAGGATCATGACCGCGAGGCCACAGAGGATGGACGAGCGTACAAGATCCCAAACGGTCCGGCCCTGGTAGATCACGCGCTGAAGCTTGCGATGGAGTTCGGCTCTATCGGTTTCTGAGTAGACCCACTCGAGGCCCTGGGCTCCCCAGTTCCGTGCCGTATCCGTGAGTACGTAGGGCATTTCGGTCGCGGGTGAGCTGTCAGGCGGGATAGCGGCAACGTTCCGGTCGCTGGCCAAGTATGTCCCTTTGGGATGCTTGATGAGGAGAAGCCGGTACTTACCGGAGCCGCTTTGCGCCGTCAGGAGGTACGTGACGAGGTAGTGTCGCTCGAGAGGAGCGAGGCTGACCGTGATCGTCAGGACGAGGAGGGTCGTCGTCAGGAGTACGGACGCGGCGAGCACGGCCGCGGCGAACCGGAATCTTGAGCGGAAGACTTCGCGATTCATCTCTTCTCCGCCTGTGGTTGCTGGCCCGGTCCAATTCGGAGTTGCCGGAGGAGCTCGATAGCTCGTTGGACCTTCGTTCTATCGGCGCGCTCGACGATGCCCGCCATCACGTCGGCCGTGACAGCACTGCCGCTGGTGAAGGTGAAGATCAGGTTGGCGACGATCGTTCGGAGGCCGATCACTTCGGCGAGCAAAGCTTGCTCGGCGGGAGTACCTGTCGTCTGGCCGGCGAACTCGAGGACGACGTCGCGACACCATTCGCCGAGCGGCTGTTGACTGGCTTCGGCCAAACTCCGGAGGCAATCGAAGTCGGCATCGGTGACCCGGAATGCGATGGTTCGGGTCCGGAAGGTCCGGCGCTTCCCCATTATGACTTCAATACCCCAGTAGGAGCACGTTTCCATCCGCTAACGGCGCGTTTACATACACCAACCTGAAAGGGGTGACGTGTCACCCCTTCAGCCGGCGCGAAGCGCCGCCGCACCACATTAGCCCTCGCCATACTGAAGCGCGAGCGAGTCGAGCAACGGCTGTATCTGAGACATGCCGAGCGCCTCCTTGAACAGCTCGCGCAGAGACTTCCACTCCGCCTCCGAGAAATCGATCACGATGCCGCTACTGTCATCCCGGAACACGAACATGAACTTGGACCCCCGGCCTTGAGTGAATCCGGTGAACCTGGACCCGTACCATGGAGTATCCGGCACAAGATCCGAAACCATCGTGGCAAACTCACGAATGATCGGGTACGGCGACAACGTGTAGCAGATGTGTTTCGGCGCCATCTCGAGAAGCATGGTAATGTCTCCCTCGTCGGTCCCGACGACCGTAAGCCGGAACCCCTCGACCTCGACCGGCGGGACCGGAGCGGCGGCACGGAGGAGGAGGTCCGGGCGGTTCGGACGGATAGGACGTTTTTCCCGGAGCCAATGGCCGCGAGCTGCCAGGCGCCACAGCGTGTCCCAGTACGGCTGGAGTCCGCGATTGATCGCTTCGATGCCCGCAGCGCTCTCGTCGCGCAGAGCCACATGGAGGATCCGTCCGACGAAAACGGGCACGAGTTTCGATCCGGGGGTTCGAAGTACCTCCAGGATTTCCCGGCAGGCTTTCCGAATGTAGTCGAGTGGAACCGGATCGTCCGGAATGCGCAGGGGCTCGGCGGAGGAGTCGACGAGGTTTCGAACGTAGAAGTGATCGAGGTCCCGGACGGCCTTCTTGCGGAGACCCCAAACTGCGAGAAAAGCCTCGATCACGGTAGCGAAGGACTGGGCACGGGGTAGGTTAAAATAGTCGAGCGGTTCCTCGCAGGCAAGCTGGACGTAGTGACTGAGAACGATCCAATCGGCGCGAGAGAGCTTCCGGGTTTGTTCCCACTTCCGGTACATCGTCGTCAGCGCCTCCGTCGGCCGGCTCAGTAGCTCGGCCGCCTCAACCCGTTCGCCTTGGGCGGATTCAAGGTACCATTTGGCAGCCTCGGATAGCGAGACTGAGCGTCCCCGGGATTCCGAGATCATTTGCTTGACGCGCTCGAGCCGGTTGCGGAGTGCGTCGGAGATCCGGATCGAGAGGGTTGTCTGCTGCTGCTCAAGCTTGGGGCGTCCCATGTCAGGCATTATGCCACAGGGTCGATAAAAGTAAATCTTTTATTTGTATCGATACAGTTACCGATGGTATCTTATTAATGTACTGGAACCGGGGGAAGTTGTCCCCCGTTCCCGCTGGAGAGATTCGTGAATGCAAACGCAAACAACAGCCGGACCGAGAGGCGCCAGGACCAGTGACGAGATGATGCGCGATGCCGCTTGGTACCCCAGCGGTACCCCTGAACATCGTTTACGATTTGTGATTTGCGGTAAGTTATTGATTCTACTGGAGCCAGCGATCGGACTTGAACCGATGACCTACTGATTACGAATCAGTTGCTCTACCAGCTGAGCTACGCTGGCTCTGGGATGAGCTGCGCTCGTTGGTAAGCGCATCGCAGAGATTAGCACGGCATCGAGTGGCGGTAAAGACCGTCTCGTCTAGGTCCACTTGGTGGACACATAGTTCACAAATTGGTCAAGTTTTGTATCATGGCCGTCTCGGCCATTACCTAGATCATCACTCTCCACGGGTGGGACGCCCGTGCCGCGACCTGTTTCGAATTTGCGCACCTAGCGTTCACCTCGCGTACCTAGCGGGACTAGATCCCTGGGTGAGCACACAAAACGGTCAGAGTTTTGCATCGTGCCCGCGACAGCCATACCAGAGGATAACGTAGCACCGCCGTGTTACCCGCGAATGACTGGGCTCGCTTCCCAGACCTCGGCTCGATTTCTGGCGACGGGGGACCCGAACCTCAGCCGGCAGGCGAGGCGCTGGATTGTGTTATCATCTGGCAATGCTGAGGGCCGTCACAATCAGAAATTATCGAGGGATCAAAGAGGGCAGTATTACAGGGTTCGGATCCGTAAACCTCTTTGTTGGCCCGAACGGAAGCGGCAAATCTTCCGCCCTCGAGGCTATCTTTCTGGGCGCTCATCAAAGCCCGGGGTTCATGTTCCAAGGCTCGGGATACTCCAGACAACAACATCTCGTCGCTCTAAGGCATAACGAGGATCAGTTTCCATCAACAGATATGCTGTACCAGAAGCAACCTGCAAACGAAATAGGCATTACATACCAATTCCCGGGTGAAACATTAGAGCTCCGCGCTTCACCTCAGGGCATAGGATTCCATTCTGCTGGAAGTTGGCCTTTGGTGATCCAGGCTTTCTTCGGGAAGATGAGGTTGCTCGATGTAAGAGTACTGTTGGACCGTACCCTGGAAGAACAGGCTTGGGACCAATTACTGAACATTCGAGGCGATCGGGACCTGCTCAAGATGATGAACTCTGTCTACGAGCTCAAGTTGGAATCCTTTTCCTATAGCGCCCGAACACGCGCCCTGAAAGCCCTTTTCACGGATCGGGACTACGCGCTGAACATCGACGACCTTGGAGCCGGAATGCGAATCGCCTTGCGAATGTTCATGGCGATCTTGTTAAGCGACGGGAGCGCCGTTCTGGCGGAAGAGTTCGATGGTTACCAACACGTTGAGAGTTTTCCACGCTTCGTCGAGGCGTTATTTTCCCTGTCGAAAAGGGCCGGCACACAACTCTTCCTGGCAACCCACAGCAACGAAACACTGCGGACGTTCGGTGACCTGGCTGTGTCACCCTCGACACAGACGGATCTTAGGATCTTTCAGACCGCCCTGTCGAAGGACGGCTTCTTTCACACAGCGGCACTGAAGCCGGATGAGGCGCAAGCTCTGATGACGGGTGGATTCGATATCCGGAGAACCGGCTGATGCCTTCCGCGGTCGTGGTGGCAGGCCACATTGATAGAACCGTCGTCAAAGCGATTTGCCCAGATCTCCACACACCGGAGCCCGAAGAGGATGAACCCCAAGGTCGAGAGGCGGCTATTCGTCGGGCAGCCATCGCCACAAAACTTCTGGGGCAAGACCGAATCGTCCTTCTCCTCGATCGCAACGGCTATTCCAGGGATGAAATCGAAAAGGAGGTACTTTCAATCATCTCGCAGCACCTCAATCAGGAGCCCCGACGAAAGGGAGCCTGGTATCTTTGCGAACAATCAGCAATTCGAATAGTGTTGGCGGGTCCACCCTCCGACAATGACCTCAGAGCCCTTGGATGCTCCCGCTTCATGATTGATGATTATCTGCTCAAGCTCTGCTTGACTGACGAAGCGCTGAGTGCGTTTTGCCGCGGAGAGAGTCAGGTTGCCTACCGGCCACAAAAGGCGTCCGAACTTGAATCGATCATTGGGCGATTGGCGGTAGAGCTGGGGAAGGCGGGAATATCGGTGGACAGCTCGAAGAGATACCTTGACCTCATCCGAGCGACCATTGGCTTCGCGGCAAGCCGGGCCAGATTTGCAGAGCTGCTGATCTCTCGCAGTCCTCAACACCTTCTTTCGCAAATGTTCGGAGCCCTACGTAATGACATTGCTACAGATCCTCCAATTGATCCCTGAATCCATTCGAGAGAACTGCTGCGACGCAGACACAGAGTAGCTTGTGCAGATTTATACGGTCGGTCACTCGACGCGGTCGCTGGAGGAACTGGTCGGGCTGCTGCGGGAACATGGGATTGAAGCGCTCGCAGACGTCCGCTCCTTCCCCAGCTCAAAACGATATCCGCATTTCCACAAGGACGTGCTCTCGCAGCAACTCCCCCAGGCAGGGATCGATTATCACTGGTTCGGCGAGACGCTGGGAGGCTACCGGAAGAAAGGCGATCCGAATTCGCCGCACGTCGCCCTTCGAAGCCCAGGATTCCGCAACTACGCCGACCACATGGCCTCGGAGGAATTTCGCGCGGGAATCGATCAGCTCGTCGGACTGGCGAGCGAAAAGTCCGTGGCGATCATGTGTGCCGAGCGCCTCTCATGGCGGTGCCATCGCTCCCTGGTCTCGGATTACCTGGCCGCCTGCCGCGGCTGCGAAGTTGTACACATCATTGAAGCAGGAAAAACCGAAGCGCACCGGCTGAACCGTTCCGCGCGCCCGGTCTCCGGGCACCTGGTCTACGACGTCCAGGACGAGCAGAGAAACCTGTTCTGATTGTAAAGCTGGATGCCAGGCAACCGCACTGCAGTGCGAAAAGAAAATCGTGCCGGAGCCGTTCCAGCCCCTCAGGCAGTCTTCTTCACCGAAATGCGGGAAGAAACTGCCGACCGATGCGTAGCGCCCGTCTTGCAGGCCGCCCATTTGTCCTCGATCCGGTTGACGCCGCAATCTCGCGGGCAGGCCCTGCAGTGGGCGAGAGAGGCCAGAGCGCGTTCCGCTCTCTCGCGAAGCTCGGCATTGCTCACTTTCAGATATGCAGGCGAGAAGGACTCCGTCGGGATCATCGCAGTGGCCGAAAAAACTTGCCACGAATTACACGAAATTTGGCCGAATCCTATGCGCGGATGCTGGCGAGAGCTTCCTCTTCTGTGGTGTAGAGCTCCAGCACGGTATCCAGCCGGGTCATCTTCATCAGCGTGCGAACCTTTTCCGAAAGATTGCAGAGCCGCACCCGGCCGCCGGCCTGCCGCACCGAGATATGGCAGCGGATCAGGCGTCCGAGATCCGTCGAATCCATGTAAGGGAGGTTTGCCAGATCCACCAATACTTGCAAGTGCCCCTGACGTACAAGCTCGTCGAGGCGCTCTTTCAGGCTAGCCTCGCCCTGGCCCTTGAGTCCGCGCTCCACGGACAAGACGATTACCCCTTCGACGTTTCGCTCCCGGAAAAAGGATGCAGGCTTTGCAGACACGCTTTCCAATGTCCTCTCAGACATACACGCGCCGCGCGAGACGCCGCAGTCTCTCGGCCACGCGGGCCATGGTCTCCGCGACCGCATCGATTTCGGCCTCTGTGTTGTGATAACAGAGACTGAAGCGCAGCGAGCCCTGAACGACTTCAGGCCGCAGTCCCATGGCGACCAGCACGTGGGACGGCTCCAGGGAACCGGAGGCGCAGGCCGACCCGGTGCTGACGGCCACGCCCTCCAGGTCCATGGCGATCACGGCGGCCTCACCCTCAATCCCCTCGAAGGAAAGGTTCGCAATGTTTGGCAAGCGGTACTCCGGAGCGCCGTTGTCGCGGACGCCGGCAATCCGATCTCGCAGGTTCGCCTCAAGGTGGTCGCGCAGAGCGGCGACCCGCGCGGTCATTTCCGGCAGGCGCTCCATCGCCAGCCGCGCCGCCTCGCCCAACCCGACGATGCCGGGGACATTCTCGGTTCCCGCCCGGCGCTTGCGCTCGTGGCTCCCCCCCGTCATGAAGGGAACGAGCTTAACCCCTTTGCGAATGTAGAGAACGCCGATTCCCTTGGGCGCATGGATCTTGTGCCCCGAAAGCGACAGCAGGTCCACGCCCAGTTCCTTCACGTTGACCGGGATCTTGCCCACGGACTGCACGGCGTCCGTATGCATCACAATGCCGCGTTCGCGCGCGATCGCGCTGATTTCCCTGACGGGCTGAATGATGCCAGTTTCGTTGTTGGCGTGCATCACGCTGATCAGGATCGTGCGATCGGTTATAGCCGCAGCGACGTCTGCCGGATCCACCCGCCCCGATGAACCCACAGGAATATAGGTGATATCAGCGCCGGCGTATTCGAGCGCCTTACAGGTTGCCAGGATCGCGGGATGTTCGATCCGCGTCGTTATAACGTGATTACCGGGTCGATATCCACTGCGGAATACGCCCCACAACGCGGTGTTGTCCGACTCGGTCCCCCCCGACGTAAAGACAATTTCGCGCGAATCCGCGCCCACCAGATCGGCCACGGCGCGTCTGGCGTCTTCCACGGCAGCGCGCGCCTCTTGTCCAAAGGTGTGGATGGAGCTGGCGTTCCCGTAAACCTCACGCATGAACCGGACCATCGCCTCCAACACCGGCTCATCGACGCGCGTAGTGGCGCTGTTGTCCAGGTAAATCCTTGACTTGATCATGAATGCTCCGAAACCGCTGGAATAAAAGTAGCCGTTTACTTCGGGCCAAGTCAAGCTACTCAGCAAATCAAATCTCGTGAAATCGGTGGCAAGCCTGACTATCGTGAATTCTTTCCAATCCTCTTTAGCCACGGAGCCACAGGTCGTGAGAAAAAATCGTAGCGCCGGCGTCTCGCCGGCACCTGAGCCTCGACAACTCCTTTTGGGTCAACAGGACCTTTGCCGGCTGGAAGCCGGCGCTACATTTTTTCTCACGACCCCAGAGACAGGATTTTCCCGTGTCTCCGTGGCTCTGTGGCTAAATCGCATTAGCGCATTGGGCGAGAAACCTATAGAATGTTTCTCACACCCTGAAAGGAATATAGCTATCATGGCAGGCCCTCCTCGGATCGTCACTTTGCTCACAGACTTCGGGCTTCAGGATTATTTCGTTGCTGCAATGAAAGGTGTCATGCTCAGCCTCAACCCGGAACTGAGCCTGATCGACATCAGCCATATGATTCCATCTCACGATGTCGTCGCCGCGGCATTTACTCTTGGCCAGGCATACTCCTACTTTCCTCCGAGCACAATTCACCTGGCGGTGGTAGACCCGGGGGTGGGCACGGCACGCAAGGCGCTGGCGGCTTCGGCGGACGGGCATTACTTCGTCGCCCCGGACAACGGGATTCTCACGTACGTCCTGGAGAAAGCCCAAGGTGTGCGGATTCATGAAATCGCGGAAGCTCATTACTTCCGCAGGCCAATCAGCTCAACCTTTCACGGCCGTGATGTTTTCGCTCCGGTCGCGGCCTGGATCAGCCGGAACATCTCGCTGCAACAGCTCGGCCCGGCGCTCGAGAGGCCGGTTCGCCTGAGCCTGCCGAAACTGACCCGCGTCAGGGATACCCTGTTTCAGGCCACAATTCTAGCTGTGGACAAATTTGGGAATCTGATCACAAACCTGAGGCCGGAAGATCTCCCGGTATACCGCGATCGCCCGTCCGGTTCCTGCAAGATCCTCTTGCGCCAACGGGAAATCGCGACATTTCGCAAGACCTATGCGGAAGGGAAGGAAGGCGAGTTGTTTATGGTGCCCGGGAGCGCCGGCTACCTGGAGATCGTGGTCCGCAACGGTTCGGCCGCCGCTTTGCTGGAAGCAGGTTCCGGCGCCATCATAGGTGTGATTCTCTCCTGAGGGAGCCGCCATAACCCGCTAGGTCCACTTGGTGGACACAAGGTTCACAAATCGGTCAAATTTGAATCAGGTAGTGGCGCGGGCGTCCCGCCCGTGGCAAGTGGGAAGCTGCGAAAAAATCGTAGCGCTCCGCCCAGCGGGGCAGAAGGTCCATTGAAATGCAAGGACTTATATGCCGGCGAGACGCCGGCGCTACAATTTCTTACACGCTCGGCGGTATGAGGCTCGCTCGCTATGGATAGATTCCCTCTCCCCCTCCAGCTCTGCGGTACAATTCAGACCATGATACAGGGATCGCTGTTCGAACCGCCCGCGCGGCAAACCACGGTGCGAGTTGGGCCTGCCGGCTGGCACTACAAGGACTGGGAGGGGACCGTTTACCCCTCGGGTAAGGGCAGGTCGTTTGATGCGCTGGCTTTCATCGCAGATTACTTTGACACCGTGGAGATCAACAGCTCCTTCTATCGCCCGCCGCGCCCGGAAGACGCCGCCTCCTGGGCGCGGCGAGTGCGAAAGAACCGGCGCTTCAAGTTCACGGCGAAGGCATGGCAGCGCCTCACGCACGAGCGGGAGGGAAGCACCGAAGAATCGCTCGCCAAAGACTGTGAGGCGGTCCGGCGCTCGATGGCGCCTATCGCCGAAGCCGGAATCCTGGCGGCGCTCCTTCTGCAGTTTCCCTGGAGCTTCCGGTGCAGTCCGGAAAACCAGGAGTATCTGGAGAAGCTCTTCCGCCTGCTGCGAGAATTTCCTCTCGCCGTCGAGGTGCGCCACGGCGGTTGGGATCGGGAGCCCTTCTACCAGTTCTTGAAGGAAAACCGTGTGGCCTTCTGCAACGTGGACCAGCCGGTCATTGGAAACTCGATCCGTCCCGGATCGCAGGTGACCTCGCGCGTGGGATATTTCCGGCTGCACGGGCGCAACTACAAAAGCTGGTTCAACGAAGAAGCCGGACGCGACGCCCGGTATGACTACCTGTACCCGAAACCGGAGGTCCAGCAGATCGTAGGGTTGCTTCGCACGATCCAGCAGAACGCTGAGGAAACCTACGCGATCACCAACAATCACTTCCGCGGGCAGTCTCTGACCACGGCGTTGGATATCTTGGAGGAGCTGGATGCCCGGCCTCCCGACGTCCCTCCACTGCTGGCGGCCACGTACCCTCACCTGGCGCATTGAGACCAAGGATGTGTGCCTGGTCATTCTTCGCGACTTCGTGGTTGATTGGGCACAACCTTCACCGCCAAGACGCGAAGACACGAAGAATCAGGTTGCCGGTTGTTTTTTTACCGAGTGTATTAGACTCAGGACAACCGGATATCCTGAAGGCTAAGGTTTCTCTGGCGGCACACCCGAAACCGCCTTCTGAATGGTTTCCTTGGTCTGCTGTGCTTTTTCGGAGAGCTCCTTGAAGGTTGCCGACTCCCTCTGCGCGTCTTCTTTTCGTCCAACGCGGCTATAAGCAATCGACAGGCGATAGTGGGTCATAGGATTCTCTGGCTGGAGTTTGACAGCGTTTTCCAGCGGCGCCACGGCCTCGGAAGCTTTCCCCGCTGAAGTCAGGGCCCTGCCCAGTTCAAGAAAAGCGTCCACAAAGCCGGCATCAAGATTCACGGCGCGGGAAAAATGAGCAATGGCCTCGTCGAGTTTAGCGGTCTGGAGGTCCAGCTCTCCCAGCACAAATTCCGCGGCAGCATTTCTCGGGTCGATCTTAAGCTCCTGTTCCAGCTCTTTGCGCGCATCGTCCATAGTCGTGGCTGTTTTCGGCGCGGAAAGGATCAAACGGGCCAGGCGGTAGTGGATACCCGGGAGTCGCGGATTCTGCTCCAGGATCTTCCGATATTCCTCAGCCGCTTCCTCCCATTTACCCTGTGTTTCAAGCGCTTCAGCGTTGAGCTGGCGCACCTGGTAAGAGGACGGGGCTTTGTAGAGCAACTCCTGGGAAGCTCGCGTGGATAAATCCGAGTAAACGTGGACAGTGCGATAGAGAACCTCGGGATCGTTCGGGAAATCGCGGTTCAGGACTCGGATGAAATCGATCGCATCATCGAGCTGGCTGAGCGCGACCGCACAGCGTACTCCGCTCACCGCCAGCTCTCGTTTGAGCTGCTGGCCTGTGACACGCGGCAAATCCTTCCTGAGATAAGGCAGCGCCTCCCGGCATTGGCCGGTTGCCCCAAGACTCACACCGAGATAAAGATGCGCCTGCCCCAGGCCAGGTTTGAGTTTCAACGCCTGCCGCAAAGGCTGCACGGCATCGCGGCAACGCCCGGCGGAATAACGCGCGATTCCGAGGTTCAAATGATATTCAGCTATGTTGGCGGCAAGCTTCACCAACTTCTCGTAGCCGCGGATTGCGTCTTCCCAATCTTCCTTGTCGTAGGCCCCCCGAGCCGTCTTGGCAATCTCGTCAACTTCGCTTTGTTGAGCTGTGCCCGCGGCATGTGGAGGGCCCGCTTTGCGAATGACCTGAGCGGCAAATCCACCCGCGGCAATGGACACTGCCCAAAACAGGACGATGATTTTGGAAAGAGTCGGCAAAGCGTTACCTTACCAGCCAGATTCAATGCGATGAGAATAGGGGAAAGGGCCAAACGAGTCAAGGCGCGAGAGTCTTGCCAATTTCGGGTTGCCCGACGAATTGTGTTAAGCCAAGCTCGAGAAGAATTCAAGCCCTCTATTCACCACGAGACACGGAGTACACGGAGATGCACGGAGAACCCTGGCGCCTCCGTGAAATCTCCGTGCCCTCTGTGTGTCTCCGTGGTGAAACAGGACGTCTTGCCGCAGGGTCACTGCCCGAATTGCAGAGTCGTGCCAAGGCTTGCTACTTGTTTCTCCTCTTTGCGACTTAGCGCCTTCGTGGTAAGACTGAGCCAGAATTAACCGCGAAGACGCGAAGAGCGCAAAGGGCATTTTGATGAAAAAGGCCGGTGTGCTGGGTTTGGCAGCCTGCCATATGTTCTTTCTCTCGGCCGCCGGGGCTCCGTCGCAAGTCCCTTCTGAGACTCTGGAAAGCACTCTTGCGCAGGCCAGGCAACTTGAGCAGAAGGAAGATTACGCGGGGGCGGAAAAGGTCTACCAGCACGCCTTGTCCTCGTTCCCCGATCGACCGGAAGTCTTCAAGCGATTGGGGATTCTCTACCAGACGGAGCTCAAGTTTCCGGAGTCCATTGACCTGTTCCAGAAACTCTTGCGTACTGCCCCCGGATACCCGGAAGTCAGTTTCTACCTGGGGCTCTCTTATTTTGGGCTCAATCAGCATGACAAGGCCTTGAAAGCGTTTGATGATGAGTTGAAGGCCAACCCCGGTTATCGCAGGGCTCACTACTATGCGGCGATGGCTCTTCAGGCCGTCAATCGGAAAGCGGAAGCCGTCCAACACCTGGAGGCACTAGTGCGGGAGGACCCCAAGGACGCCAAAGTCTGGTACCAATTGGCCCGGCTGTACAAGTCCCTTGGCATGCAGGCTTTCGATCAACTCGCCGTGCTGGACCCGGATTCCGTTCAAGTGCACGCCTTGCGCGCAGAATCGTACGCGGATAGCAACAGATCGGCAGAGGCAATCCAGGAGTACCGGGAAGTGCTGAAACGACAACCTGGTTTCCCAGGAGTCCATTTCGCCTTGGGCGAAATCTATTACCGGACGGCCGACTTTTCCGAGGCCGAAAAGGAACTTCGACTGGCCTTGCAGGAAGACCCCAATCATCCGGTCGCTCATTACTACCTGGCGGACATTTTGCTCACTGCCAATAAAGCCGCGGACGCCCTCCCGTTGCTGAAAGCCTCCCTAGCGGCGGATCCCAACTTTGCAAAGGCTTATGTGGAGATCGGAAGATGCTACCGCCTCTTGGGGGATCTGGAGAAAGCCCTCGCTGTTTTGCTCAAGGCTGTAGAATTGGAGCCTAACTCGAAGTCGGCCCACTTTCAGCTAGCCCACGTCTATGGCGCCTTGAAGAATACGGAGAAACGGGACTACCATACGGCTATTTTCAAGCGATTGACGAAAGAGGAAGCCGAAAAAGAAGTGAAGGACGCGGAGAGATTTAGAGAGAGTAACAGGAAGCCTCCGACGGGCCCGCCGGAAAAGTAATCACCACAGATTCGAGGCTCTTCGCGATTCCTTTGCGCACTTAGCGACTTCGCGGTAAGACTGACCCGGAATTAACCGCGAAGACGCGAAGAGCGCAAAGGAATTGCGAGGATTTTATTGGTTTCTCCGTGGTGAACAAAAGGAGCGTCAGTAGTGAATCTTCAGCCCGAACTGAATGTTGCGTGGTCCCTGGGAGCCTATGACTTTGCCCATCGATGCACCGATCGGAACTCCACCCGGTAGCGCTCCGTGACACGAAAGTCTTTCTGGAAGCTCAGGTCTAACTCTCGCAGGCCCGGCCCGTACTCTGTTCCATTCCCGCAAGTGCCAAAGGTACCCGGAGCCGCGTTGCTATAAGGAGAAGGATCAAACCACTGGTACCCGCCATCGGAAGCATTCTTCGTGCCGAAGGTGTGATGCGGTCCATTGCAAGAAGGACGGGCGCCTCGGGAGCCCGTTCCGGAGGCGTCGCTTCCCTCCATTGAGGTCGGGAATCCACCGCGCAAGCTCAACATTCCGGTTACCGACCAGTTGCCAATAACGTTCCTGGCCACAGGATTCCAATTGCTGCCGAACTTCTTGCCCGTTCCCACCGGCAACTCATAAACCGCATAGCTTGTCAGCATATGCTTGACATCGAAGAAGGCGGGCCCCCATTCCGACCGCCCGTCGTACAGGTTTTGCCAATATGGGGAATTGGGATAAACTTGACCGCTCCAGGACCCATAGTAACCGCTCGAATTCTCCATGGCCTTGGAGAACGTGTAGGCCACTTGGTATTGCAGGCCGGCACTGAAGCGCTTGCGCAGAACGGTCTGCAGGGCGTCGTAGCGCATAGTGCCGTTTGATTCTGTTCCGGAAATCTGGCTGATATTTTTCAGGGCCGGGTTGCCCGCCAGGAACGGACTCGGCGCGGTCTTGGGCGAGCCGTCAGGGTTCAGGCCCAGCAACTGCCTTTGAAAGTAAGGCATGGGCACCATGAGATGAGTTCCCTTCTGGCCCACGTAACCCACCGTCAGCGTGGTTTCGTTGCCGAACTGGCGCTCAATTGAGAAATTCCACTGCTGCGCAATGGCAGGCTTGATGTTCGGGTCCCACAACCGGATGACGGCATTGGCATACGGGTCGGTCGGGGATTTCAAGATTGTCATTCCCTGATCCAGTGTCGAGGCTGGAAAAGGCAGCGCATCGTAAAGGCTGTTGAACTCCGTCGTAAACGGCGGATTCAACGGGAGACGCAGGTTGGTCCCGGTTCCCTCCAGGTAGGCAGAGATCGTATACGCGCCGCGGGCTACGAAAGTTTTGTTCATGAAATCCGGGTTCCACGAAAAACCGAAGCGCGGTTGGAAGTTGCCAATGCCCCAATTATAGGGGTTGTACAGGGCGCGGTTGTTCTCGTAGTAGGTGCTCTTGCCCGCAAACTGGATCTCACCGCTCAGGGGCGCAAAATTGACCTGCCGGTCTTTCACTTCGACCCAGGGAGTGTGGGTTTCGTAGCGAAGCCCGAGGTTCAGGGTCAGGTTGTTGGTGGCCCGCCAGTTGTCCTGCAAATAGGCCCCGATGGTGGAGGAGCGATGCCCCCAGTTCCCCGTATTGACGCCGCGTTGAACATCTTCGGGAAGACCCAGGAAGAAGTCCGCCTCCGGCGCTCCAGACCCTCCTCCGGCAGTGGCAAAAACGCCGGGACCGGCTGTATATCGTCCATCGAAGCTGATACTTCCTGTCCGCCCGTAGTTGCCGGCATAGAAGGGGTTGATTCGATCGCGGAAGAACTGGAAGCCCATGTGGAAGCTGTGGGAAGCGTGTGTCCAGATGACGGAGTCCTCAACCTGGATCACCGTACTCGGGAAGAGTTGTTGAGTGCCGATGTTGCCGCTTCCAAAACCGTTGACCAATCCTCCCGAAAAGTTGATGCCAAACAATCCCGGGCCGCGGTCATTGCCGCTCTGAATACCCAGTTTTTCCGCCAGATCACCGACACCGCCGTCCGTTCCGCCGTTGTGGAGTCTGACGTAATTGACCCCGATCCGGACATCGTTCACGAACCTCGAGCCGAAGGTGCGCGTCCAGTCGATGACTCCGTTGTGCGCCGGGGCTTCGAAGAAGCTCCCGAAGAAGAGCGGAAACGAGTTATTGCCGGGGTTGTTCTGCCGGCTGTTCGAGAAGCGCCCAGAGATCTTGTCTTTGTCGGTGAGGTTGTAATCGATCTTGATATCGAACTGGTCGCCGATTTGCTGGCTGCTATGGGTGTTGAGCTGGTTGTTCTGGACCTGGCCGTTGATCGGCGCCGGATACAGTGACGAAGTCAAGAGGTTCTTGGCAACCGGGTTGATCATTGTGCTGGGGATCTGGTTGTTGGGAAACGGATCACGAATGGTCTTCTGCGGGTTCGTCGGATCCGGGCG
>Ga0209056_10004139_pt1 | contig 15279 bp, 14 predicted proteins | sample GraSoiAngelo_114_FD_185876 | JGI IMG/M metagenome (GOLD analysis project Ga0209056, IMG submission 185876) | Grasslands soil microbial communities from the Angelo Coastal Reserve, California, USA - 14_0903_13_40cm (SPAdes) (version 2) | ecosystem: Environmental > Terrestrial > Soil > Grasslands... | reverse complement strand
CTGCGTGCCGGCTGCGACAAGGGAGCACTGGGCCGGACTCTGTGATCTGATGGATGGCTTACGGAAGGCCAGTCAATGGCAAGGCCAGCTTGGCGTCGTGCGGAATTGGTATGAACCGCACCTTGAACGTCTCTATGAAGGCGGCGCCGTTCGAGCCGCGGACCTGGAGACGCTCGAGAGTCTCTCGAGGAATCACGCGTCGCGCGAGAGCTTCCTCAGCGATCTAACGCTCGACCCACCCGAAGCGCTCGGCGATCTCGCCGGCGACCCGCTCATCGACGAAGACTACCTCATCCTCTCCACCATCCACTCGGCCAAAGGCCAGGAGTGGGACGTCGTCTACATCCTGAATGTCGTGGACGGCTGCATTCCGTCGGACATGGCCACGGGAAGCAAAGAAGAGATCGAAGAAGAGCGGCGCCTGCTCTACGTCGCGATGACGCGGGCGCGCGATCACCTCTACCTCATCCAGCCCCATCGGTTCTATACGGGGTCGAGTCGCAGGAACGGCGATCGGCACGTCTATGCGCCGCGGACGAGATTTATTCCGGATGACTTGTTGACCTGGTTTGAAAAAGCGGCGGCGAGGGGCGGCAACGATGGAGATCGGCAAGACACCGTGATTGCCAAAGGGCTAGACGTCGCCGCCAGACTGCGCGAGATGTGGCAGTAGACTACAGCAGTGCCCAAGTACTCAGGAGTACCGATTGAAGTCCAAGCTGCACGTCGCGTTCGAGGTCGGCGTCATCCTCAAGGGCCTCAACGGCTTCCTCGAGCTCACCGGCGGCGCGCTGCTGCTCGCGTTCCCTCCCAGCGCGATTGAGAAATTCATCGTCGGACTCACGAGCAACGAGCTGAGCAAAGACCCCCACGACGTCATCGCCACGCACCTGCGCCAAGCCGCGCACTCCCTCTCCGCAAGCGACCAGCTGTTCGCCGCCATCTACCTACTGTCCCATGGCGTCATCAAGGCTCTGCTCGTGTACGCGCTGCTGCGCGGCAAGCTCTGGGCCTATCCCTGGGCCATCGGCGTGTTCACGGCCTTCGGCGTCTATCAGATGTACCGCTACTTCATCTCGCCGTCGGGCTGGCTGATCGCATTGACCGTCCTGGACGTGATCGTGATTCTGCTGACGTGGTTCGAATGGCGCCGGCTGAGGAGTGAGCGCTCTTTACAGCGCGTGTAGTCGCCGAGCCGGCGCTTCAGCGCACGGATAAAACAGAACTCCAACACCCATTTGTTGAGGTATCGGAGTCTGTTGTCCCTACCCTAAAGCCCGGCTGCTACTCCCTTATCAGTGCGCCCGCAGCCGCACGTCGATGTCCGTGATGATCTCGCGCGGCTGCCCGCGCGACTCCCAGCCACGATGGCGGCCACGATCGTGGCCCTCGTCCTCGTTCCGCTCGTCCTTGTCACCGTGCTTGCGGCGCCCGCGCGCTTCCCATAAGCCGCGCACGACCACGCGCTCACCCTCGGGATTTGCGAAGATGCGGACGATCTCGTCGTCGCCGCGCCGCGCCCAGATGATCCGGTTCGGGCCCGCGCGCTCCACGCGGTATACGGTCCAGCCGCGGTTGACGAGCACTTCCTGCGTCACCACCACGACGCGGTCCATCGGGACGACATAGACGTACTCGGCGGGCTCGGCATAGACCACCGACGCGCGCATGTACCCTGGCGCGCATCCCGCCACGCCGAGCGCGACGAACATAATGGGCAGATAGCGTTGCATTGGCACACCTCGCGATGACATTCGTGCTCTTTGGACCCCTGTCAGGGCGAAATGTTTACTCGCGTGGCGGCAGGATCGGGGTGACGGACGTCACCCACGAGTGGGTTGCAATAATGTTTCTCACTGAACCCCGCTCTTCAGAGCGGGTGTAGTGGCCGAGCCGGCGCTTCAGCGCACGGATAAAACAAACCCCGCCACCCTATCTGGATTGAGGGTATCGGAGTTCGTGTTATCCGTGCCCTAAAACCACCTGGATTGAGGGTGTCGGAGTTCGTGTTATCCGTGCCCTAAAGGGCCGGCTCGGCTACTTCACGCGTCCTGAAGGCTGACCGCGTGGAGCCGGAGCAGCTGCGTCGCATACGCCCGCCACGGCCGCCATTGCTCCGCCCGTGCGAGCAATGCCTCCGCGCTCGTCACGCCCGCCGCTCGCTGCAACGTCCGATCTGTCGCATCGAACGCGTCGGGCGAGACTCCCGGCACGCGCACCCCCGGCCATCTCCTCACGAACTCCGCGAGCCCGCTCGCCGAGAGATGGGCGTCGATCACGGCGGGCTCCGCGTCGAGATCGAACACACGCCGCAAACCGCTGATCAACGGCATCAACACGGGGAGCAATGATTCCGAGATCTCGACGATGAGGTGACTATCGGCCGCTGAGTTTTCTACCACCACGACACCGACGTGCCCTTCGATCTGCGCTCTGCCCTCGTAACGCGGAGCCTCGCTGCCCAGGCTGCGCAGCAACGGCTCCCAGGCGAGAGGCGGGCGGTACGACAACGTGAGCCGCAACGATCCTTCCGTGCGAGCTGGCACCACGCGCCCCCCCCCGCCCCCCCCGCCCCCCCCGCGGCGCAGCGCGCTCGGGGGCAGGCGGTATTGCCGGCGGAACACCGCGTTGAAGCGCCGCAGACTCTGAAAGCCGCTGGCATACGCGACGCGCGTCATCGGCAGATCCGTATCGACGAGCAGCCGCTTGGCGAGCAGCAACCGATGCGTCTGCGCCAGCTCGAGCGGCGACACGCTCACCTCGCGCTCCAGCGCGCGGCGCAGATGGCGCTCGCTCACCCTCAGCTCCGCGGCAAGCTCAGCTACGCTGCGACCGTTCAGCGCGCCCGCCGCGATCCGCTGCGCCGCCGCCTGCGCCAGCCGCGACACCGCGTCGAGTTGCGTCGCCGCTCGACCCGGGGCCAGCTCGGGACGGCACCGCAGACACGGCCGGAATCCCGCGCGCTCGGCGGCGGCGGCCGAGTTGAAAAAGCGCCGGTGACGATCGTACGCGAGGCGTGATTTGCACATCGGCCGGCAATAGACGCGCGTCGTCGTGATCCCGACGAAGAAGACGCCGTCGAAACGCGGGTCGCGAGCGTCCACCGCGAGCTGGTAGGCGTCGCGGTGGCTCGATGGCGTTGAAACCATGCTCGAATACTACTGACTCACCGGCGTGGCCACGAATGGGACCTGAATGTTGGTGCCATGCAGCAGCGCGCGGCCCACGATCACGCCGGCGTCGTTGATGTGCTGCGCCACAATGAGCTGGTCGGGGAATGCGGGACCGACCAGCGTGTTGAGATCCTTCATGACGCCGTTCTCCCACAGGAACGCCCGGTTCGTCGCGCCGCTCGAGACGCCGACCACCTGACGCGCCGTATTGATGCCGAGGCCCTGACTGTTGTCGTCTCCCGGCAGCGTGCCGAGGTCCTGTATGCCACTCGCCCTCGTCCAGAGGAAGGCATGCGGGTTGAAGTCGATCCCGACGACGCCGCGCGGGTTCGAGAAGCCAACGACGTCACCGCTATCATTGATGTCCATCGGCGTGTGCCACGCATCGCCGCCCAGATTGCCGATGTCGATCACGGTACCACGCTCCCAGAGCACCGCGTGGCGCGCGCTGAGCTGGCCGACCGCGATGTCACAGTCGCCCGAAATGCCGACGGCCTGACCATGATTGTTGATCGCGGTGGCGGCCGACGTGGAATCGCCGGCGAGCGGCCGCAGCTCGCGCATCCCGCCCTTCTTCGGCTCCCACAGCACCGCGCGGAATTGGAGCACCTGCGGCGCGTTGCAGGTCGGATCATGCACCGCCGTCTCGGCCCAGCCGACGACCTGGCCCGAGCTGTTGACCCCGGTCGCAAACCCTTGATTGCCGCCGAGTGTCGGCAGCGCTGTCATGACGCCGGCCTGCCAGATGAAGCCGACGCAAATATGTCCGGTGACACTTGGCAGGAACGCTGTGCAGCTCCACTCCTCATGCAGCGGATCCAGCGCCGCGGTTTCGCTGAAGCCGGCGATCATGCCGTTACTGCTGATACCGGGCCAATGCACGTCACTGTTCGGTCCACCGAGTGTGCCGAGCGTGTCGAGCGAGCCGCCGCGCCAGAAGGCGGCAACGCGAGTCGCATTGCCGGGGCGGTTTACGAAGCCTGCGATCAGTCCGTTGTTGCTGATGCCGCTGGGCCGGTTGCGCGAGCCGCCGAGCGTGGGGAGATAGGCGATCGTGTATCGCGCTGCGGATGTCGCACCAGCGGTCTCCCGCGACAGGCGCGGATCGAGTGAAACGCCCTCATCGTGACTGCAGCCCGATACGGCGAGGACGACGACGAGTAGCGCGCACGACACGTAACGCATGGAATCCTCCGGTATGGGGTTGATTTCACCATACCGACGGACCTACCGAAGCGCGCGCCAAATTCGGACGCTCAAATTTTCCAGGATTGGAGGGCCGAATTCGGCGACAGGCAGTGTCACGCGACACGCCCCCCTAGCGCCCTCTAGTCTTAGGTGCACATTGAAACGCACTCAGATGCTGTGATCCCCGAGGCACGACTCGTCTCCACGTTCCCCTGAGGCGCCCATGTTGCTCACCCGTAACGCGCCGGCCCTCGCTTTTGGAATCGCCCTCACTATGCTCGCCGCAGCCTGCGGCGGCGACAAGGGGACCGGACCTGGAAAGCTGGCCGATCCTGCAGCTACCGCCGCTAAGATCGCGACCCTCGACGACGCGTTCGACACCCCTAGCTTCGCAAGCTTCGCGTTCGCCGCCCACTCTGTGCCCGTCGTCCCCTTGTCGATCCACGCGCTGCATGCGGCGTTCGCGGCCGCGGCGTTCCCGACACCCGACAGCCGGCGGCTCGTCGAAACGCTCCGGCAGTCCCTCCCGGCCAGGAACGCGTCCGGCAGTGCGGCGATCTTCCCGCCTGAGGTCCTCGGAAAGACCCTGGAGTGGAATTCGACCACGGGCGTCTACGAGGCCACCGCTCGCGCAGGAGCCCCAGCGAATGGGGTGCGTTTCATCCTGTACTCGCTCGGCACCAACGGCCAGCCGGTCATACCGCTGCAAGAGATCGGCTACGTCGATTTCAAGGACGAAAGCACCGCCGGGACCGACAAGCTACACATCACGGTCGTGGTCGGTGCCACGACGCTCGTGGATTACACGATCGCGTTCAGCTTCGGCACCACGTCGTTCAGTTACAGTCTGGCCGGGTTCGTCAGCGACGGCACGCGCCGCCTGGACCTCAGCATCACGACCGCCGGGAACGACGCCACCTCGTCGGTGGACATCCGCTTCGACCTGAACGCGGAGAACGCGCACATCCGCCTCACGGAAACGTTCGTGACCCTCTCCGCCTCATCGTTCAAGATTACGGCAGACATCCGCATCCAGCTCGGGTCGGAGGTGATCGCGACCAGCGGGAGCTCCACCATCACCGTCTCGGGGACATCGTATTCCGTCACGGGCACCTATACCGTGACTGTGAATGGTCGGGATTACGCGACCATCACACAATCGGGCGACGGCACGGTGGTGGTCTACAGGTCCGCGGGCGGCGGAGACCTGACGGCGGACGAAATCGCAGCCCTGACCGCGGTCTTCAGCGAGGTCAGCAACCTCATTATTCGGATGGACGATCTACTGCTCCCGGTATTCTAGGGAGCTCGCTTCCGGAGGTTACTTCGTCAGTGCAACAATGCGATCGGGAGTGTCGCTACCCGCAGAGAGCGTGAGCGTCACCCCGTTCGCAGACTGTGTCACCGCCACCGGCGTCCCACCGAGCCACATGCGTGCCCTCCACCGTCCCGCGCCGAGGGACGGCAGCGCGAGCGTCGGGTCACTCCAGTCGAGGACGTGCACGAAGACGGTGTCGCCGCGCTGCGTCGTTACCCCCCAACTCCGCGGCGGGATCGGGCCGGCCCGCGTGCCATAGATCGCGCCGCCATTCACTGCCATCCAGCGGCCGATCTCTCTCAACCGGTCCTCGGCCTCCGGCGGAATGGTACCGTCGGGGCGAGGACCGATGTTGAGCAACAGGTTCGCGCCCACACCGGCGGCCCGCACGAGATAGTGAATCAGGTCGCGCGTCGACTTGTAATGATGGTCGGTGAGATTGAAGCCCCACGAGTCGTTCATCGTGAGCGACGTCTCGAGTGGCAGGCCGCCGATCGTCGTGGTATTGAAGCCCGCGGTGTTCGCGCCCGGGAGATCCTGCTCGAACGTCTGCACATCCTCGCCCGGTAGCGGGGCCTTGTGATGGTTCGGCACGATGAGCGCCGCGGGCTGCAGCCGATGAATCAACGCGTAGGTCTGTGGCAGACGCCAATCGGCGTCCGGCTTATCCCACATCCCGTCGAACCAAATGCCGCCAATCGGCCCATAATTCGTGAGCAGCTCGGTGAGCTGCGCGTCAAGGAAGTCGAGATAGCGATTCCAGTCGCCACCTTCGGGCCGGCCGGTGGCGCGACCCGTCGTGCCCCGCGGCCAGTAATCAGGATGATGCCAGTCGAGCTGCGAATAGTAGAAGAAGAGCTTGATGCCCTGCCGCTGGCATTCGTTCGCCAGCTCTTTCAGCGGATCCCGTTTGAACGGCGTCCAGTCGACGATGTTGTAGCGCGTCGCCCGCGTCGCGAACATCGAGAAGCCGTCGTGATGGCGCGAAGTGATCGTGATGTACTTCATGCCGGCGGCCTTGGCGAGCGACACCCACGCGCGCGCGTCGAACTTTGCGGGATTGAACGTCGAGGCCAACCACTCGTAATCGGAGACCGCAATCGGGCGGTTCTGCATCACCCACTCGCCCTGGCCGAGCAGGCTGTAGACGCCCCAGTGGATGAACAGCCCGAATTTCGCGTCGCGATAGGATTCGTGGGCGGCCAGACGTTCGGGTGGGGCAGAGTCGTTCGCCTGGACGAGCGCGAGAACGATGATGAATGTGTGAAGAATCGCCCGAGCTCCAAAAGAGGTGCGCCATCAATATGGACGCTCTTCAGAGCGTGTGCGGCCGAGCCGGCGCTTCAGCGCGCGGATAAAACAAAACCCCCGCATCTAGTTGGTTGATGTTATCGGAGGTCGTGTTATTCCGTGCCCTGAAGGGCCGGCTCGGCGACGTCGCACGTCCTGAAGGACGAGGGGACCTACGACAATGCCCGCAGCGCAGGCTCCGCCGTCGTTCCCTGCGATTGCAGGAACGCGGCATACACCGTGTCCGACCACCAGCCGCGCGAGCGCTCGATCTCCGCCAACGCCGCTTCACGCGAGAGCGCCGGCCGATAGGAGCGCTCGGTGGTGAGCGCATCGAACACATCCACGATCCCGACGATCTGCGCAGCGACCGGGATCTCGTCGCCACGGAGCCGGTCGGGGTATCCGGTGCCGTCGCAGCGCTCGTGATGCCAGCGAATGATCGGCTTCAAGTCCCACGGGAATTCGACGGCCGCAAGCAGCTCGAGACCCCAGATCGGATGCATTTGCACGATCTCGTACTCCGCGCGCGTCAGCGGCCCCGGCTTGTTCAAGATCTCGTGCGGCACTCGCACCTTGCCCAAATCATGCAGATATGCACCGAGACGGATTGTGGTCTCCGTCCTGTCATCGAGCCCCAGCAGGCGCGCGACGGCAAGCGCGTGCTGCGCCACCCGCTCGCAGTGGCCGAACGTATAGCTGTCGGCCGATTCGATCGACTGCCCCCATTCGCGCACCATTTCGAAGTACGTGGTCTCGAGCTCGGTGACCTTGCCGTGCACCGATATCAGATCGACGCGCGCATCGAGCCGGCGGAACAGGCGGTACGCGGCGTTGAGCAGCGTGAGCGCGTCCTGATTGCGCCCCATCGCCTGCATCAGTAGCGCCAGCTCGCGCGATCCCTCCGCTTCGTTCAGAATCGAGCCGGCGCTCACGGCCAGCTCGATCGCCTGGCGCAGCCGGGACTCGGCGAGTGCGGGTCGTCCCGTCTCGCGATACACCGCGCCGATGGTCCGGTACGCCGCGGATTTGCCGCTGCGGTCATCGAGCTGGTCGAAGATAGCGAGCGCGGTCTCCGCGTTGCGGCGCGCCTCCTCATAGCGCGCGCGCTCAAAGCGCGCCTGGGCAAGGTTCACGAGGCACAGACCCTGGAGATACAGATCGCCCGCGTGCTGGGCGATTTCGAAGCTCTTGCTCAAGTAGCTGTCGGCCCAGTCGTACTGCCGTAAGTCGGTGTGCGCGATCCCGAGGTTCACGTACGCATTGGCGCAGCCGTGCTCGTCATTCGTCGCGAGATACCACTCGACCGCGCGCTCGTAATGCGACACCGCGGCTTCGATCTCTCCCTTGATGTTGGCCAGAATGCCGAGGTTCTGTTCGATCCGCGCCAGGAGCTCGGGGGCTTTGCCGCCACGTGCGAGGGCCTGGAGAAAATGCGCGCGCGCGTCCTCCAGCTTGCCGGACCGCAAATCCAACCCGCCCAGCGTGTTGAGCGCTTCCGCGGCGAGAAAGTCGCTCCCCTGTTCGCCGGCGACCGTGTAGCTGCGACCGCACAGCTCCCACGCCGCGGCCGTTTCGTTGCGGTGATGGCGGACGACGGCGAGTCGCCGCAACGCCTCGGCCAGTACCGCGCGCTCGCCGGTTCGCTCGGCAGTCGCGATCGCGGCTTCGAAACGTTCGATCGCTTCGGGGATGCACGCCGCCCGTTCCCGGGCGCGCGCCTCATATAGTAGATCGGCCGCCGGTCTACCAGGCAACCGCATACTCCGAGAAATGATTTACCTTCCCCGTCACCCGCTTGGCGAGCAGGTTGTCCAGCGACAGCAGGTATGAGATGATGTTGAGATTGTCGTCTGTATAGGCGATCCGCTTGGGGAGCAGGATGCCGAGCAGACTGCAATTCGCGTAGCTCATGTTGAGCGCGGCAGGCGCCAGGAACTGCAGTCCCACCGGTTTGAACTTCACGGCATTCACACCTTGCCCGGTCGGCGCGGTCATCGTGATCGCCGTTGGCCTGAGGAGCGCGCCCGGCGGAACGGTGAGCCAGTGCGGTCCCGCGCTGATCGTGCCACCCGTCGGCCCAATCGTCACCGTGCTCGAGTCATAGGGCAGGTTCGAGCACTTGAGGAGCCCTGTTGGGCCCAGGAGTGACCCGATGAGGCTGGTGCTAGGGGTTGGGGCTTGGGGTTGGGTTGGATCGCTGCAGGATGGCGAGACCAGCAAGACCAGTAATACGACCGCTAACGCGCGAACGGCCTTCATTGGACCTTCTCCCACAATTGGGTAAGTGATTGCCGGGGACCTGCCGAGGTACAAAATGGGACTAGAAGGGCGCGAACTCCGTGAGCAATGTCACGAAAGTGACGTTGTGTCACTTTTCAGGAGCCGTTTGCGCGTATTCGTGCTCGGCCGCATAGTAGCGCCCATGTCAGACACCCTCTCGAAGCTCTCCCGCGCTCTCGGTGCAAAGTACGAAGTGAAGCGGCTCGTAGGATCGGGAGGGTTCGCCGAGGTCTACGAGGTCTGGGACAAAGAGCTCGAGCGCCGGCTCGCGGTGAAGGTGCTGCGGCCCGATGTCGCGTGGACGTCGGGAATGATCGAGCGCTTCCAGCGCGAGACGCGCGCGGCTGCCCGGCTCGAGCATCCCAACATCCTGCCAATCCATTTCGTCGGCGAGGGCGAAGGCCTCGTCTACTACGCGATGCCGTTCGTGGACGGGATGTCGCTCGGCGAGTTACTGAAGCGGTCGGGCCCGCTGCCACCCGAGCGCGCGCTCGCGATCATCATTCCGATCCTCGACGCGCTCGATCACGCGCACAAAGCCGGCTTGCTGCATCGCGACATCAAGCCCGACAACATCATGCTCGACAGCGCGCGCGGCCGGCCGCTGCTCGTGGACTTCGGGATCGCGCGGCGGCTCGACAGCACCGCCGCTGCTGCGCTCACCCAGACCGGCCTTGTGATCGGCACGCCGGCGTACATGTCGCCCGAACAAGCCTTGGGCGACCCCAAGCTCGACCAGCGCTCGGACCTCTATTCGCTCGGCGCGGTGCTGTTTCAGATGCTGACCGGCGCCCCGCCATTCGAGGGCGAGTCGTCGCAACAGGTCGTCGGCAAACACATCGCCGATCCGCCACCCGCTGCGCACGACGTGAATCCCAAGGTACCGCGCGAATTGTCGGACGTGATCCTGCGCCTGCTCGAGAAACAGCCTTCCGACCGCTTCCAGTCAGCCACCGAGGTGATCGCGGCGCTCGAGAGCGACAAGCAACCGAGCACGCAGGCTGCGACAGAGCTCCTCGTTGGTGGCAGAGGGGCCAAACGGCGTGGCAGCAGTCGCGGCACGTGGATCGCGATTGGCATCGTCCTCCTGCTCACCCTGGGTGCCGGCGCGATGTGGTTCACGCAGCCGCACCTGTCGTTCGTGAATCTGCTCGCCGACACCATCGTGGTGCAGGTCGCCGGAGAGACTCGCGCTGTGCCGCCGGGCGGCAGTTTTGGAATGACGCTCTCGCGCGCGGAGCTGCTGACATTGAGTTGGCGGCTGATCCGCATCCGCACGTCGGCCGGCGCGGTCGGCGTGACCTTCGGCGACACGATCAGCATCGCGAGGCCGACTCGCGTGCGCCTCGCGGCCACCGCGCGCCCGACACACGGTGCCTACTTCGCGCCGCTCATCACCAACGAGAGTGGCCAGCCGCTGCGGCTCACCGTCAACGCCGGGCTCGGGGGCGAGCTTTCCTGCGACTGCGCGGTGCCCGCGGGCGCGGTGCGGATGGCGATCGGTTACTACCCGCTGTTCACGAACTCGACTGTACGCGCCGAAGCTCCGGACGGTCGCACCGCGACGTTCAAAGACCTCGGCGCGCAGGTGGACGCGGGGAGAGGGATAGTGGGGTTGTTATTTAGGGCAACCGACCTGAGGTGACTATGAGCGACGTCGCGCTGTTGCTACTCCGAATCGGACTCGGATCAGTTTTCATCGTGCATGGCACACACAAACAACGTCTGTGGAAGGTCCAGCCTTCGCCGCAGATGCCCGCCGGCATGTTACGGACATTGCGGTTCCTTTCAATCGCGGAACCCGCGGGCGCCCTAGGCGTCCTCTTCGGCTTCCTCACGCGCTTCGCGGCCATCGGGCTAGCCCTCGTGATGCTCGGCGCCATCCGCCTCTTGATCACGAAAGTGCACCGAAAGTTTACGGGCGAGAACGTTGCAGGATGGGAATTCGAATACATGCTGTTGCTCGTGGCGATCGCGCTCGCTCTTCTCGGCGGCGGCAAGTACGCGCTCGACCGCGTAGTGTTCGGGATGTAAGGAGGGGGAGATGTCGAAATCCGGCCTTCCCGAACGACTATCAGCAAACCCTCACTGGAGAGCTTTATGAAGTATCTGTGCCTGATTTACGAAGACGAGAAGGCGTGGCAGGGGATGTCCAAGGCCGACATGGAGAAGGGCCTCGGCGAGTATCGGGCGTTCGGCGACAGCATCAGGCAGTCCGGCCAGTACGTCGGCGGCAACGCGCTCCAGCCCACGAACACTGCCACCAGCGTTCGCGTTCGCAACGGCAAGATCTCCACGTCCGACGGGCCCTACGTCGAGACCAAGGAGCAGCTGGGCGGCTATTACCTGATCAACGCCAAGGACATGAAGGACGCGGTCCAGGTAGCGGCGCGCATTCCCGGCGCAAAGCACGGCACCGTGGAGGTGCGGCCGATCATGGAGTTCCAGCAACCGTAACGAAACGCGCGGCGTGACGCGCGCGGCGAGTCTTGAAACGTCGCGCGCAACACGCCGCGAGCTACACGGTATATTATTGAAGTATGGTGCTCGCCTTACTGCTCGCGCTCGCTCAGACTCCGTCTCCCATAACGGTTCAGATCAATCACGACCGGTTTGCGCCCGGCGACCGCGCGCGTGTCTACGTCGAGCCCACGCAGGATGGATACCTCGTCGTCCTGCACGCCGATCCGTATGGACGCGTGCGCGTGCTGTTCCCGCTCGATCCGACTGACGACGACTTCATTCGCGGCGGGCAGCGGCAGGAGCTGCGCGGTCGAGCGGATCGCGACGCGTTCGTGGTGGACGACGACGACGGGACCGGCACGGTGCTCGCCGCCTGGATGTCAGAGCCGTTCAAGTACGACGAGTTCATCCGCAACGGGCACTGGGATTACCGCGTCCTGCGCAACGAAGCGATCAGAAACGATCCGCTCTCGGGATTGCTCGACATCGTGCAGCGCATGGCCGGCACAGGGCATTTCGAGTATGACGCGGTCACGTACGTGGTCGCACGCTCCCGGATCGCATCGCGATATGGATACGGAGACGATTACTACGACTACGGCTACGGCTACCCCTATCACTTCGGCTTCGGAATCGGTTTCGGATATCCGTACGGGTGCGGCTATTTCTGCAACCCGTTCTACGATCCCTTCTGCTACAACACGTTCTGGGGATGATTCGGCTACGGCTACACGTTCTTCCGGCCGCGCCCGTACATCTTCTATCGGCCGCGGCCGTACGTGTTCGGAGGAGTGTTCATCGCAGGCCGCACGAACACGAACTATGTGATCCCGCGTGATCGCCCGCGCTACGTCCCCACCCAGCCGCGCCCGCGTGACACGTTCAGCGGGGGGGGGCCCCACTTCGTCGAGCCGCGTACACGCGATCTGCCACGTGTCCAGCCACGTGGCTGGGACACCGGAAGGCCGAACGTGTCGCGCGGCTCGAGTGGCGGCTCCCGCGAAGCACCGTCTGCCCGTTCGTCCGGTGGCGGGGGGGGCGGTAGATCGTCGGGCGGTCACGAATCGTTCGGCGGAGGACGGTCGTCCGGCAGTGGACGGTCGTTTGGTGGTGGACGCACTTCCGGCGGCGGGAGTTCGTTCGGCGGCGGCGGCGGTCGGTCGAGCGGCGGCGGTGGTGGAGGGGGCGGCCGGCGGCATTAAGGCTCAGCGAATAGTCCCACCTCAGAAATTGCTGGACATACCGCAGCTTTGGTAATTCGCAATCGCACTCGTGAAGTCGTAATCCGCGGACCGCGCACCAACCGGCAGTTGCCGATGCTGGTTGCCGCCCCGATCTCCACCCAGTCCCTCCCCCGCCACATATCAGCCTTTATTGATTCGACGCGCTGACCCAGGGGAAGGTACTCGCGGATGCGGATGACGTTGAAGGAAATCGGCCGGCCGAAATCAAACGTAAGAATCGGCGTCAAAACACGATCGTTGGTGGTCCAGTACGTGTCACGATTGCCGTCCAGTACGTTCTCTGCCGCAAATTGGGGATCGCGCACATTACTGGCATGCACGCGCGCACCCGCCGCCAGATTCGTCGCAAATGTCGCATCGAGAGTGCGGCGGAACTCGCGCAGCGAGCGGACATCGTTGTCGTGAATTCGGCCGCGCCGGTCGGGCGGCAGATTGAGCAGAAAGGAAGCTCCCCGGCCGACCGATGAGTAGTACAGATCGACGAGCGCCTGCGGCGTCATCACCTGATCGTCCTCGTGCCGGTGATAAAACCATCCTGGCCGGATCGAGACATCGCACTCGGCGGGCACCCAGTGCTTGCCCGGCCGGTCGCCATGGTTCAGGCGCGTCGTGTCAGAACGGCCAGGCACAAAGTCGTCGCTGTTCGACGTCGCCCAGCAGGTCTCACCCGCCACGCCCCGCTCGTTGCCGACCCAACGGATGTCAGGGCCCGCGTCGCTGAAGAGGACGCAGTCGGGCTGGAGGTCGCGCACGAGCTGCCAGGTCGTCGGCCAGTCGTAGTAGGTGCGATTGTCGATCTCGCGCCGCTCGTACGCGCCGCCGTAATAGCCGTCGCCGCCGTTCGCGCCATCAAAGAAGATCTCGAAGATCGGACCGTAATTCGTGAGCAGCTCCCGTAGTTGATTGCGGTAGTAGTCGAGATACTCGGGCCGGCCGTAGCCCTTGTGATTGCGATCCCACGGCGACAAATAGACGCCGAACCGGAGTCCCGCTCTCGAGCAGGCTTCGGAGATCTCCTTCACGACGTCGCCTTGACCACCGCGCCAGGGACTGTGCTTGACCGAGTGCTCCGTGTACTGCGACGGCCACAGGCAGAAGCCGTCGTGGTGCTTGCACGTGAGAATGAGCCCTTTCATCCCTCCGTCTTTCGCGGCCGCAACGATCTGGTCGGCATCGAAATCCGTGGGGTTGAAGACCGAGGGTGACTCATCGCCGTCGCCCCACTCGCGGTTCGTGAAGGTATTGACGGTGAAATGCAGGAAGCCGTAGAACTCCATCTCGTGCCAGCGCAGCTGTCGCGCGGTGGGGACTGGGAGATAGGGGGTTGGGGGCTCGGGAAGTCCATCCAGCCGGGCCAGCGGGAGACTCAGCGTCGTGAGCACAAAGTCCCGTCGGTTCATGTCGAAATCACCCTTCACCAAACGACTAGTTTTCGGACCATAACCGGAGCGATTCATGAAATACTTGTGCTTGATCTATCAGGAAGAGAAGCAGGAAGCGAACGTCCCACGTGACGAGATCGCGAAGGCAAAGGCTGATTACTGGGCCTTCACCGAGGACATCAAGAAAACCGGTAACTACGTCGGAAGCCACGGACTCCAGCAGACCGACACCGCCACCACGGTGCGGGTGCGGAACGGCAAGCTCTCGACCACCGACGGCCCCGATCGAAATCGCTTCGTTCAGATCCTTGGCTACTTCCTGATCGACGCCAAGGATCTGAACGAAGCGATTTCGATCGCGGCGCGGATTCCGTCGGCCAAATGGGGCTCGGTCGAAGTGCGCCCGGTGTGGGACAAGACCTCATAGACACGATCGAGTCGGTCTACCGCGCCGAGTCGCGCCGCGTGCTTGCCACCCTGATCCGTCTCCTCGGTGATTTCGATCTCGCCGAGGAGGCGCTGCAGGAAGCGTTCGCGGCGGCCGTCGAGAAGTGGCCGGCCGAGGGCATTCCGTCCAATCCTCGAGCGTGGCTCGTGTCGACCGGCCGGTTCAAGGCGATCGATCGTCTGCGTCGCAGCCAGCGCGAAGTCTCCGACGATCACGACATGCCACAAGAAGCCGCGGAGTACAAGGAAGTTGCCGACGACGAGCTGCGGCTGATCTTCACCTGCTGTCACCCTGCCCTATCACCCGACGCGCAGGTGGCGCTCACGCTGCGCGAAGTGTGCGGTCTCACGACCGAAGAGATCGCGCGCGCGTTTCTGACGACGGCCCCGACCGTGGCCCAGCGGATCGTCCGCGCCAAAGGGAAGATCAAAGGCGCCGGCATTCCGTACGAGGTTCCGGCCGTCTCCGATCTGCCGGAACGACTCGATAC
>Ga0209056_10004136_pt1 | contig 15285 bp, 11 predicted proteins | sample GraSoiAngelo_114_FD_185876 | JGI IMG/M metagenome (GOLD analysis project Ga0209056, IMG submission 185876) | Grasslands soil microbial communities from the Angelo Coastal Reserve, California, USA - 14_0903_13_40cm (SPAdes) (version 2) | ecosystem: Environmental > Terrestrial > Soil > Grasslands... | reverse complement strand
GGGGGACAACGTGACGATGGCGATCGAGCTGATCGTGCCGATCGCGATGGAGAAGGAGCTGCGGTTCGCGATTCGGGAGGGGGGACGGACGGTGGGGGCGGGCGTCGTCACGGAGATCGTGGAGTAGGGGATGCGCGACATCATCTCACTCGCGTGCTCGACGTGTCAGCGGCGGAACTACGCAACGACGAAGAATCGACGGACGCACCCCGATCGCCTCGAGCTCAAGAAATACTGCCGGTGGTGCCGCAAGCACACGGCGCACAGAGAGACCAAGTAGAGGTTTGCCAAGTGAGACAAGAGATCGTCCAGCTTCGAACAGTCGCCGACGAAGTGGCTCGCCTCCTTGAGAACGACGCGATGATGACTCAGGAAGAGTTGTTCGAAATCGGATCGGTTGCAGGCACGTTACGCGCGCGCCTTCAATACTACGAGCCACGTCACGCTGCGTAGGCCAAGCGCAAACGGTTCGAGCGCGGGCTTTGCCCGCGCAATCGATGGGGGAGGCCTCGGAGGGGGCCGGCGAGGCCCCCTCCGACTGATGTCCAGGGGTGTAGCTCTAACGGCTAGAGCACCGGACTCCAAATCCGGGGGATGGGGGTTCGAATCCCTCCACCCCTGCCACTGTTCGGCGGGCTAGGGACGCAATGGAGTTTCTGAGGCGCACACAGGAGTTCGTTCGAGAGGTCGTGGCGGAGTTTCGCAAGGTGACGTGGCCCAGCCGCCAGGAGCTGATCAACTCCACGGTCGTGGTGATCACGGTGACCGTGGTGGTGGCGCTGTTCCTCGGCGGCGTAGACATCGTACTGGCTCGGATCGTCGAAAGGATTCTGCGATGAGCGGAGATGCGACGACGTCAACCACGAACAAGCAGTGGTTCGTCGTCCACACGTATTCGGGGTTCGAGAACAAGGTCAAGGAGGCGATCGAGTCGCGCGCCAAGATCTTCGGGATGGCGGAAAAGATCGCGCGCGTCCTGGTGCCGACCGAGAAGGTGGTCGAGGTCCGCAATAAGCAGAAGCGCGAGACCGAGCAAAAGTTCTTTCCCGGGTACGTGCTGGTCGAGATGGAGCTGACCGACGACACGTGGCACCTGGTGCGCTCGACGCCCAAGGTCACCGGGTTCGTCGGGTCGGGGTCGAAGCCCGTCGCGCTGCCGCACGACCAGGTCGACGACATCCTCCGACAGATGGAGGCCGGCGCCGAGAAGCCCAAGCCCAAATCCGTCTTCGCGCGCGGCGACAAGGTGCGCGTCATCGACGGGCCGTTCGTCAACTTCCAGGGTGTGGTCGACGACATGAACCCAGAGCGCGGGCGGATGAAGGTGGTGGTGCCGGTCTTCGGGCGACCCACGTCGGTCGAGCTCGAGTACTACCAGGTGGAGCGGATGTGATGAACGGGTCCTTGGATGGGGCGGTCCGATGAAGAAGGTCCAGGCGGTCGTGAAGCTGCAGATCCCTGCCGGCAAGGCGAACCCCTCGCCGCCGGTCGGCCCGGCGCTGGGCCAGCACGGCGTCAACATCATGGAGTTCTGCAAGGGGTTCAACGCCCAGACGGGCCGGGAGGACGGGCTGATCCTGCCGGTCGTGGTGACGATATTCCAGGACCGGTCGTTCACGTTCATCGTGAAGACGCCGCCGGCGGCGGTGCTTCTCAAGCGCGCGGCCGGCATCGCGAAGGCGTCGGCGGTGCCCCACAAGGACAAGATCGGGAAGGTCACGCGACAGCAGGTGAGAGACATCGCGCAGACCAAGCTGGTGGACCTCAACACCAGTTCGATCGATGCGGCGATGCGCATCATCGAAGGCACGGCCCGCAGCATGGGCATCGATGTGGTTGAGCGAGTCTAGCGAGTCTGATGAAGAAGACGTCGAGCGAGCGAAGGTAGGAGACGGACATGGCGACGACCGTGGGCAAACGGGTGGGGAAGCGCTACGACGCTGCGGCGGCGAAGATCGCCCCGGACAAGCACTACGCATTCGAGGAGGCGGTCGCCCTCGTGAAGAGCATGCCGGCGGCGAAGTTCGATCAGTCGGTCGACCTGTCGTTCCGCCTGGGCGTCGATCCCAAGCACGCGGATCAGATGGTCCGGGGCGCGGTGGTACTGCCGCACGGCATCGGCAAGAGCGTGCGTGTCGCCGTCTTCGCCAAGGGCGAGAAGGAGCGCGAGGCGCGCGAGGCCGGGGCCGACGTGATCGGCGCCGAGGACCTCGTCGAGCGAGTGCAAGGCGGCTGGATGGAGTTCGACACGGCGATCGCGACGCCCGACCTCATGGGCCAGGTCGGCCGGCTCGGCAAGGTGCTGGGGCCGCGCGGTCTCATGCCGAATCCGAAGCTCGGCACCGTGACGTTCGACGTCAACCGCGCCGTCCGCGAGGCGAAGGCCGGCAAGGTCGAGTTCCGCGTCGACAAGGCCGGCAACGTGCACACGCCCATCGGCAAGCACTCGTTCGGGGCCGAGCAGCTCGCGGCCAACGGGATGGCGCTGATCGAGGCGATCGTTCGCGCGAAGCCGGCGGCGGCGAAGGGCACGTATCTGCGATCGCTGACCGTCTCGACGACGATGGGACCCGGCGTCCCGGTCGACGCGCAGGCCGTGGCCAATCTGTTCAAGAAGGCCGTCTAGGACAGGGAGCGTCAGGTGCCAACGCAAGAGAAGGTCACGGCGGTCGAGGATCTGAAGGCGCGGCTGGACGGGGTGAAGACCGTGGTGCTCACGGAATACCGCGGGCTCACCGTGCAGCAGCTCAGCGATCTCCGCAAGCAGCTCCGCGCGGTGTCGGCGCAGTACAAGGTTGTCAAGAACCGGCTGGCCCGACTCGCGATCGCGTCGTCCCGGCTCGAGGGGCTCGGCACGCACCTGAAGGGACCGACCGGCGTCATCTTCTCCAAGGAGGATCCGGTCGCCGTCGCCAAGGCGCTGCACACGTTCGCGCGGGCCAATCAGGCGCTCGCGATCAAGGCCGGGTACGTCGAGGGACAGATGCTGCCGCCGGCCGAGCTCAAGGCCCTCGCCGACCTGCCGTCGCGCGAGGCGTTGCGCGCGCAGCTCGTGGGCGTGATCCAGGGGGGCCTGGCCATGCTGGTGGGGCTCCTCACCGCGCCGCAGCGAGACCTCGTCTACATCCTGGAGCAGCGCGGGGCGGCCCGCGACGAAGCCGCGCAAGGCGCGACTGGATAGAGCGCGGCGGGCGGCCGGGTGACCGGGGCTCGCGTGTGGCGAGTGACAAGAACGTAGCGGTGGATTTCCGCGGGCCTGGCGAGGCCCGGGTAGCCATGCCCAGTACACAAGGAGAGATCGATGGCAACGGTTGAGCAGATCGCCGAACAACTCGACAAGCTGTCGCTGCTGGAGGCGGCCCAGCTTTCGAAGCTGTTGCAAGAGAAGTGGGGCGTGTCCGCCGCCGCGCCGGCGGCGGTCGCGGCCGTCGGCGGAGCGGCCGGCGGAGCGGTGGCGGGTGCCGCCGCGGCCGAGGAGAAGACCGAGTTCGACGTCATTCTGGGCGCCGCGGGCGAAAAGAAGATCCAGGTCATCAAGGTCGTCCGCGAGCTCACCGGGCTCGGTCTCAAGGAAGCCAAGGACCTGGTGGACGGCGCCCCGAAGCCGGTGAAGGAGAAGGTCACGAAGGCTGAAGCGGAGGATATGAAGAAGAAGCTCGAGGAGCAGGGCGCGACGGTTTCGGTGAAGTAGGCGCGGCGTCCGGGCAAGCTCGGCAATTTAGCGACTCCGTCAAGCCGGGGCCGGGAGCCGGTCCCAGGAGAGGGTATGGCAGGAACGATTCAGTGTGGACACCGCGGCCGTAAGGATTTCGGCAAGATCCCGTCGATCGTCGAGATTCCGAATCTGATCGAGGTGCAGAAGCGGTCCTACGAGACCTTTCTGCAAAAGGACGGCCCGGCGGACCGTCGGGAGGAGTTTGGCCTGCAGGCGGTCTTCAAGTCGGTGTTTCCGATCGCCGATTACAACGACAACGCGCTCCTCGAGTTCGACTCGTACCACTTCGGGGAGCCGAAGTACACGGTCGAGGAGTGTCACGATCGCGGGATGACCTTCGCGATCCCGCTCAAGGTGACGTTGCGGCTCGTCATCTTCGATCACGACAAGGAAGCCAAGACCCGGACGATTCGTGAGCAGCGCGGCCAGGAGGTCTATCTGGGCGAGCTGCCCCTCATGACCGACAAGGGAACGTTCATCATCAACGGGACCGAGCGCGTCGTCGTCAGCCAGCTCCAGCGCTCCGCCGGCGTGTTCTTCGACGACGACAAGGGCAAGACGCTGGCCTCCGGGAAGCCGCTCTTCTCGGCGCGCGTCATCCCCTACCGGGGGTCGTGGGTCGAGTTCGACTTCGACGCGAACGACATCCTGCACGTCCGCGTCGACCGCCGTCGCAAGATGCTGGCCACGGCGTTCCTGCGGGCATTCTGGTTCCTGGAGAAGGGCGTCATCCTGTCCGACGAGGAGATCCTGACGCACTTCTACGAGACGGAGGACGTGCAGTCATTCGAGGACGGCAACGCCTGGGTGGCGCTCCACCCCGAGGCGCACGTCGGCGCGAAGGTGGCCGACGACGTCAAGCCGCCGCGCCATCGCGAGCCGCTGGTGACCGCCGGCAAGACGCTCAACGCGAAGCTCATCGAGAAGCTCCGCGAGGCGAACGTCGAGCGGATCCCCATCCGCGCCGAGGCGCTGGTCGGGCGCCGGACCGCATCCCGCATCGTCGACACCGAGAGCGGTGAGGTGCTGGTGCAGACCAACGCCGAGATCACCTCGACCGTGCTGTCGCAGGTGATGAGCCGTCGGGTGGCGCCCTTCAAGCTGCTCGTGCTGAGCCCGGGGAAGATCGACCAGTCGATCTACGAGACGCTGGCGCGCGACCACTTCAAGAACCCCGACGAGGCGCTGGTGGAGATCTATCGACGCCTCCGCCCCGGTGACCCACCGACGGTGGAGTCGGCGCGCGCCCTGTTCCGCGGCATGTTCATGGACCCCCGCCGGTACGACCTGGCCCGCGTGGGCCGCTTCATGATCAACGAGAAGCTCGGTATGGAGGCGCCGGCCAACGCCAAGACGATCCGCAGCGAAGACATCGTCGCGGTCATCCGGCACCTCCTGTTGGTGCGGCTGGGGACGAAAGCGACCGACGACATCGATCACCTCGGCAATCGACGGGTGCGGTCGGTCGGCGAGCTGCTGGAGAACCAGTTCCGGGTGGGGCTGACCCGGATGGAGCGGGCGGTCAAGGAACGGATGTCGATCTCCGACATCACGAATCTGATGCCCCATGACTTGATCAATGCGAAGCCGGTCTCCGCGGTGGTCAAGGAATTCTTCGGCTCGTCTCAGCTCTCGCAGTTCATGGATCAGACGAACCCCCTCGCCGAGCTGACCCACAAGCGGCGGCTCTCGGCGCTCGGTCCCCGCGGTCTCAGCCGCGAGCGGGCGGGCTTCGAGGTGCGCGACGTTCATCCCACGCACTACGGCCGGATCTGCCCGATCGAGACGCCGGAGGGACCGAACATCGGCCTGATCTCGTCATTGTCCACGTACGCGCGGACCAACGAGTTCGGGTTCATCGAGACGCCATACCGGAAGGTCGCGAACGGTCGGGTCACCGACGACATCGATTTCCTGACCGCGCTCAAGGAGGAAAAGTTCGTCATCGCGCAGGCGAACGCCGAAATCGACCGGAATGGCCGCTTCGTCCAGGAGCGGGTCTCCGCGCGCAAGAGCGGCGAGTTCCGCATGGTCTCGCCCGAAGAGCTGCATTACATGGACGTCTCGCCGAAGCAGCTGGTCTCGGTCGCCGCCTCGCTGATCCCGTTCCTCGAGAACGACGACGCGAACCGGGCCCTCATGGGCTCGAACATGCAGCGCCAGGCGGTGCCGCTGCTGCAGCCCGAGGCGCCGCTGGTTGGCACCGGCATGGAGCACGTCGTGGCGCGCGACTCGGGCGCCGTCATCGTCGCCAAGCGGGCGGGTGTCGTCGAGTACGTCGCGGCGGACCGCGTCGTGGTGCGCGCCGAGGGGCGGTCGAAGAAGCCCGACCCGGTGCAGGACCTGCCGCTGGACATCTTCAACCTGACCAAATACCGGCGCTCGAATCAGAACACCTGCCTCAATCAGAAGCCGATTGTCCGGAAGGGGCAGAAGGTCCAGCAGGGCGACATCATCGCGGATGGGCCAGGCACGGACCAGGGCGAGCTGGCGCTCGGGCGCAACGTGCTGGTCGCCTTCATGCCGTGGGGCGGCTACAACTTCGAGGACGCGATCCTGGTCTCCGAGCGGCTCGTGAAGGACGACCGGTTCACGTCGATCCACATCGAGGAGTTCGAGATCCAGGCGCGGGACACGAAGCTCGGCAAGGAGGAAGTGACTCGCGACATTCCCAACGTCTCCGAGGAGGCGCTCAAGGACCTCGACGAGTCGGGCATCGTGCGCATCGGCGCGAAGGTCAAGCCCAGCGATATCTTGGTGGGCAAGATCACCCCGAAGGGCGAGACGCAGCTCACGCCCGAGGAGAAGCTGCTGCGCGCGATCTTCGGCGAAAAGGCCGGAGACGTCCGCGACACGTCGCTGACGGTGCCGCCCGGCATCGAGGGCACGGTGGTCGACGTGAAGGTGTTCTCGCGGCGCGGGATCGACAAGGATGAGCGGGCGAAGTCGATCGAGGAGGAAGAGATCGCGCGTCTCGAGAAGGACTATCAGGACGAGATCGCGATGGTCGAGATGGAGCGCGACCAGAAGCTGAAGAACTTACTGGTCGGCAAGACCTCGTTCCAGGACCTCGTCGATCCGACCAACAAGCTGAAGCGGCTCACGAAGAAGGGCGACCGGATCGAGCGCGAGGATCTGGACAACTTCTCGTGGAACGAGTTGAAGAAGATCAAGGTCAAGGAGGACGAGAACCTCGCGCAGACCATCAAGCGGATCGAGGACCTGGCGGACGAGCAGATCGGGGTCTACGACGGGATGTTCGAGGAGCGGAAGTCCCGATTGCGCCGGGGCGACGACCTGCCGCCGGGCGTCATCAAGATGGTCAAGGTGTACGTGGCCGTCAAGCGCAAGCTGTCGGTCGGCGACAAGATGGCGGGTCGCCACGGCAACAAGGGGGTCGTGTCCAAGGTCCTCCCCGAAGAGGACATGCCGTATCTGCCGGACGGCACGCCGGTCGAGATCGTGCTGAATCCGCTCGGCGTGCCGTCGCGCATGAACGTCGGCCAGATCCTCGAGACGCATCTCGGGTGGGCCGCGCGCGCCCTCGGGCTGTGGGTGGCCAGTCCCGTCTTCGACGGCGCCACCGAAAAGGAGATCAAGGAACATCTCAAGCAGGCCGGCCTGCCGACCTCTGGCAAGACGGTGCTCTACGACGGACGCACCGGCCGGCGGTTCCACCAGGAGGTCACGGTCGGCCAGATCTACATCTTGAAGCTGGCCCACCTCGTGGACGACAAGATGCACGCGCGCTCGATCGGTCCGTACTCGCTGGTGACGCAGCAGCCCCTGGGCGGCAAGGCCCAGTTCGGCGGCCAGCGGTTCGGCGAAATGGAGGTGTGGGCGCTCGAGGCCTACGGCGCCGCGCACACGCTCCAGGAGATGCTGACCGTCAAGTCCGACGACGTGGAGGGACGCAACCGCATCTACGAAGCGATCGTGAAAGGTGAAAACTTCCTCGAGCCCGGTACGCCGGAGTCGTTCAACGTGCTCGTGAAGGAACTCCAGAGTCTGGCGCTCGACGTCGAGCTGGTGACGAAGGACGGGAAGAAGGCTTCCTAAGATGGGAGAGGTCTTCCCAAAGGAGAGTGCGAATGTTGACGGATAGGCCTTTCGGCAGCCTGATCAGAGAGGACAAGCCCACCAAGGACCTTTGGGGCATCCTCGATCGGCATGCGAAGCCCATCACGTTTGACGCGATCCGGATCAAGCTGGCCGCGCCCCAGAAGATCCGCGACTGGTCGCATGGAGAAGTCAAGAAGCCGGAGACGATCAACTATCGGACGTTCAAGCCCGAGCGTGACGGCCTCTTCTGTGCGCGGATCTTTGGCCCGACCAAGGACTACGAGTGCGCGTGCGGCAAGTACAAGCGGATGAAGTTCGCCGGCGTGGTCTGCGACAAGTGCGGCGTCGAGGTGACCCGAGCGCGCGTGCGGCGCGAGCGGATGGGCCATATCGAGCTGGCGTCTCCGGTCTCCCACGTCTGGTTCTTCAAGGGGCTGCCGAGCCGGATCGGCCAGCTCCTGGACATGTCGCTGCGCGAGCTGGAGAAGATCCTCTACTTCGAGGAGTACGTCGTTCTCGACACCCGCCTGCAGGGCGTCAAGAAGAAGGACCTGATGGCGGTCGACAAGGCGCGCAAGCTCCAGGAGGAGCACGGGGCCGAGAGCCTGAAGGTCGGCATGGGCGCGGAGGCGATCCGCGAGCTCCTGCGCGACATGGACCTCGACTCGCTGGCGCGCGACCTCCGCGCTCAGATGCTCGGCGAGACCTCCGTCCAGAAGCGGAAGAAGATCGTGAAGCGCCTCAAGGTGATCGAAGCGTTCCTGAAGTCCGGCAACCAGCCGGACTGGATGATTCTCGAGGTGGTGCCGGTCATTCCCCCGGAGCTCCGTCCGCTGGTGCCCCTCGATGGGGGCCGGTTCGCCACGTCCGATCTGAACGACCTCTATCGCCGGGTCATCAACCGGAACAACCGGTTGAAGCGCCTGATGGACCTCAAGGCTCCCGAGATCATCATCCGCAACGAGAAGCGGATGCTCCAGGAAGCGGTCGACGCCCTGTTCGACAACGGTCGTCGAGGGCGCGTCATTACGGGTCCGAACAATCGTCCGCTCAAATCGCTCTCCGACACCCTCAAAGGGAAGCAGGGGCGTTTTCGTCAGAACCTTCTCGGGAAGCGGGTCGACTATTCCGGTCGTTCCGTCATCGTCGTCGGGCCATACCTGAAGCTGCACCAGTGCGGCCTGCCCAAGAAGATGGCGCTCGAGCTCTTCAAGCCGTTCATCCTTCGCAAGCTGGAAGAGCGCGGGATCGCATCGTCGATCAAGGCGGCCAAGAAGTTCGTCGAGAAAGAGCGTCCCGAGGTCTGGGACATCCTGGAGGAGGTCATCAGGGAGCACCCGGTGCTGCTCAATCGGGCGCCCACCCTCCATCGCCTCGGCATCCAGGCGTTCGAGCCCATCCTCGTGGAAGGCAAGGCGATCGAGATCCATCCGCTGGTCTGCACGGCCTTCAACGCCGACTTCGACGGCGACCAGATGGCGGTGCACATCCCGCTCTCGATGGAAGCGCAGCTGGAGGCGCAAGTGCTGATGCTGTCGGCGAACAACATCCTGTCGCCGTCCAACGGCGCGCCGCTGGCGGTGCCGACCCAGGACATGGTTCTCGGCATCTACTACCTGACCAAGGAGCGCCTGGGTACGCCGGAGCGCCCCGTCAGGGGTGAAGGGCGCCTCTTCGCCGACCCCGAAGAGGTGCGGGTGGCCTACGACAACGAGGACATCGATCTGCAGGCGCGCATCCGGCTGCGCTGGAACAGCGAGATCATCGAGACAACCGTCGGGCGCACCCTGCTGAACGAGATCGTACCCGAGCCGTTGCGGTTCGTGAACCAGGAGCTCAAGAAGAAGGAGGTCACGTCGCTCGTTGGTCGCTGCTACAACATGCTCGGCAACGAGGCGACGGTGCAATTCCTCGACGAGCTGAAGGACCTCGGATTCCGCTACGCGACGCTGTCGGGACTCTCGATCGGCATCGACGACATGCACATCCCGTCGTCGAAGGAGCGGCAGATCGCCTCGGCGCGCGAGCAGGTCAACGAGGTGGAGCAGCAGTACCAGGACGGGGTGATCACGAACGGCGAGCGCTACAACAAGGTGGTCGACATCTGGGCGCACGTCACCGAGCTCATCGCCGAGGAGATGTTCCGCGAGCTGGAAGGCGGCGAGCAAGGCGGCGAATTCAACCCGATCTACATGATGGCCGACTCGGGTGCCCGGGGCAGCAAGCAGCAGATCCGCCAGCTGGCCGGTATGCGCGGGCTCATGGCGAAGCCGAGTGGCGAGATCATCGAGACGCCGATCACGTCGAACTTCCGGGAGGGCCTGACCGTCCTCGAGTACTTCACGTCGACGCACGGGGCGCGCAAGGGCCTCGCCGACACCGCGCTGAAGACGGCGGACTCGGGGTACCTCACCCGCCGGCTTGTGGACGTTTCCCAGGATGTGATCGTGAGCGAGTACGACTGCGGCACCGTCAAGTACATCGATGCCACACCGCTGGTCGAGGGCGGCGATATCATCCAGTCGCTGCGCGACCGCGTGCTCGGGCGCGTCGCGGCGGAGGACATCCGCGATCCGCTGTCGAGCGAGATCATCGTCCAGGCGAACACGGAGATCACCGAAGAGCTGGCGCAGAAGATCGAGGACTCGGGACTCGAGCGCGTGCGCATCCGGTCGACACTGACCTGCGACACGAAACGGGGTATCTGCGTCATGTGCTACGGCCGCAACCTGGGCACCGGGCGGCTGGCCGAGCTCGGCGAGGCGGTCGGCATCATCGCCGCGCAGTCGATCGGCGAGCCCGGCACGCAGCTCACGATGCGCACCTTCCACATCGGCGGTACGGCGAGCCGCGTGGTGGAGGCGTCGAAGCACGAGGCGAAGAGCAGCGGGCTCGTCAAGTACCACAATCTGAGAACGGTGGTGAACCGCGACGGTGATCTGGTCGCGACGAACCGCAACGGCGAGATCGGCGTGGCCGACGACCGGGGCCGCGAGCGCGAGCGCTATCCGGTCGTCTACGGCGCCAAGATCAAAGTGAAGGCCGACCAGCGGGTCAAGGCGCGGACCGTGCTCGTCGAGTGGGACCCGTTCACCAACCCGATCCTCACCGAGTTCACCGGCCGGGTCGAGTACCAGGACATCCTCGAGGGCGTGACGATCCGGGAGGAGTTCGACGAGGTCACGGGCCTCGCGCGCAAGGTCGTCATCGAAGACCCGGAGGGCAAGCTCCAACCCGGCATCATCATCCGCTCGGCCGGCGAGGGCCAGGCGACCGTGGAGGCCATCGAGCGTCACCGGTACGCGCTTCCGGTGGGGGCGAACCTCTCGGTGCCGGACGGCGCCGAGGTCTATGCCGCCGATATCATCGCCAAGATCCCGCGCGAGACGACCAAGACCAAGGACATCACGGGCGGTCTGCCGCGCGTCGCCGAGCTGTTCGAGGCGCGCAAGCCCAAGGAGCAGGCGGTCATCACCGAGATCGATGGCCGGGTCGAGATGGGCGGGTTCGTGAAAGGCATGCGCAAGATCGTGATCCGGGCCGACAACGGCGAGATCAAGGAGTATCTGATTCCCCGGGGCAAGCACATCAGCGTCCACGAGGGTGACCGGGTCAGGGCGGGCGAGCCGCTCATGGACGGGTCGCCCAACCCGCACGACTATCTGGCGGTGCTCGGCGACCGCGAGCTGCAGCGTTACCTCGTCAACGAGGTGCAGGAGGTCTATCGCCTGCAGGGCGTGACGATCAACGACAAGCACATCGAGATCATCGTCCGCCAGATGCTCCGGCGGGTTCGCATCGAGGAGGTCGGGGACACCGAGTTCGTCGTCGGCGAGCTGGTCGACAAGTTCGTGTTCCAGGAGGAGAACGAGCGCGTGCTGGGGCAGGGCAAGCGGGCCGCGACGGCCAAGCCCGTGCTTCTCGGCATCACGAAGGCGTCGCTCTCGACCGACAGCTTCATCTCGGCGGCCTCGTTCCAGGAGACGACCCGCGTGCTGACGGAGGCCGCGATCTCCGGCAAGACCGACGACCTCCGCGGGCTGAAGGAGAACGTGATCGTCGGGCGCCTGATTCCGGCCGGCACGGGGCTCTCGAACTACACGCGCGTCGAGGTGCTGACGCCGGGTGGTGAAGCGGTGAAGTCGCTCGACAGCGTGCTCTCGTTGACGCCGCCGGTTGTCGACACGGGCGACGCGGACGAGTCCGTCGCGGTGGCCGGGTAGGAGCGGCCGGTGGCTAAAGCGTTGACATCACAGGGTGTCTCGGTTATAAGGTGAGAGTTTTGTCGCCGTAAAGGCGACGGTGAGCCATGCCGACCATCAACCAACTGGTCCACAAAGGTCGCGAGGCGGTGCGAAAGAAGTCGAAGACGCCCGCCATGCAGGGGTGTCCCCAAAAACGGGGCGTCTGCATCCGCGTCTACACGACGACGCCCAAGAAGCCGAACTCCGCGCTCCGCAAAGTGGCGCGCGTGCGGCTGACGAACGGGCTCGAGGTGACGTCCTACATTCCGGGCGTCGGGCACAATTTGCAGGAGCACTCCATTGTCATGATCCGCGGCGGCCGTGTGAAGGATCTGCCGGGAATCCGCTACCACATCATCAGGGGCACCTTGGACACCGCGGGCGTGGCCGGCCGAAAGCAGAGCCGGTCGAAGTACGGCGCCAAGGCGACCAAGGGCACGTCGGCCTAGCGCGATGCGGCGGGCGGGCGCGGCGAAGCGTGAGGTGCTGCCGGATCCGAAGTACGGGAGCCGGCTGGTGGCGAAGTTCGTCAATATCATGATGATTCGCGGCAAGAAGTCCACGGCCGAGCGGATCATGTACGACGCCCTGGTATCGATCGAGGACCGGAGCAAGCAAGACGCCCTCAAGATGTTCAAGTCGGCGATCGACAACGTGAAGCCCGCCGTCGAGGTCAAGTCGCGGCGGGTCGGCGGCTCGACGTACCAGGTGCCGGTCGAGGTGCGTCCCGACCGGCGCACGTCGCTCGCGATGCGGTGGGTCATCGGCGCCGCGCGTCGGCGGGCCGAGCGGAGCATGGCGGAGAAGCTGGCCGCCGAGCTGCTCGACGCGGCGAGCAACCGTGGCACCGCCGTGAAGAAGCGAGAAGACACACACAAGATGGCGGAGGCCAACAAGGCGTTCGCGCATTATCGCTGGTAGCCAAGACACAGAATGAAGAGGGGGGCGCAGCCTGACCCCCCTCTTCGCATGTCACCGATCGCAGAGAAAGCAGAGGACAACGCGGTGGAACGGCAGTACTCGCTGGATCGGACGCGCAACATCGGGATCATGGCCCACATTGACGCGGGCAAGACCACGACGACCGAGCGGATCCTCTATTACACCGGCCGCTCGTACAAGATCGGCGAGGTCCACGAAGGCACCGCGACGATGGACTGGATGGTCCAGGAGCAGGAGCGCGGCATCACAATCACGTCGGCCGCGACGACCTGCTTCTGGCGTGATTGCCGCGTCAACATCATCGATACGCCCGGTCACGTCGATTTCACGGTCGAGGTAGAGCGCTCCCTCCGGGTCCTGGACGGTGCCGTCGCGATCCTCGACGCGGTGTCGGGCGTCGAGCCGCAGACGGAGACGGTGTGGCGCCAGGCCGACAAGTACCGGGTGCCGCGGATCGTCTACGTCAACAAGATGGACCGTGTGGGGGCGGACTACTACCGGTCCATCGAGATGGTGCGGGAGCGTCTCGGCGCCCACCCGGTGCTGCTGCAGATCCCGATCGGTCGCGAGGATCAGTACCGGGGACTCGTCGACCTGATCGACCAGGTCGGGCTCGTGTGGAACGACGACGACGAGTCGCTGGGCAAGGAGTACACGAAGATCGAGATCCCTGCGGACATGGCGGAGCAAGTCAAGGAGTACCGGGAGAAGATGATCGAAGGGCTCGCCGAGGTCGACGAGCACCTCATGAAGAAGTACGTGCACGGCGAGCCGATCACGCCCGCCGAGCTGAAGGCGGCCGTGCGCAAGGGCACCATCAGCATGAAGCTCTTCCCGGTCCTCTGCGGGGCGTCCTTCAAGAACAAGGGCGTCCAGCCACTGCTCGACGCGGTCATCGACTACCTGCCGTCGCCCCTGGACATTCCGCCGGTCCAGGGCATCAACCCCGAGACCAAAGAGCTCGAAGAGCGGAAGCCGGCCGACGACGCGCCGTTCGCTGCGCTGGCGTTCAAGATCATGAGCCATCAGCACGTCGGCCAGCTCGTCTTCCTCCGCGTGTACTCCGGCACGCTCGAGGCGGGCTCCGGCGTCTACAACTCGACCAGGGACAAGAAGGAGCGGATCGGGCGGCTCCTCCGGATGCACGCGAACAAGGAGGAGGCGGTCGAGGCGGTCGCGGCCGGGGACATTGCGGCCGCCATCGGGCTGAAGCTCACGACCACGGGCGACACGCTGTGTGATTCCGACCGGCCGATCGTGCTGGAGTCCATGACCTTCCCCGAGCCGGTGATCGCGGTCGCGATCGAGCCGAAGACGCGCGCCGACGAGGAGAAGCTCGGCGTGTCGCTGTCACGGCTCGCGCTGGAAGACCCCACGTTCCGGGTGACCAGCGACGAGGAGACGGGCCAGACGCTGATCCACGGGATGGGCGAGCTCCACCTGGAGATCATCGTCGACCGTCTCCTGCGCGAGTTCAGAGTCGAGGCCAACGTCGGTAAGCCTCAGGTCGCGTATCGCGAGACGGTCCGGAAGGCCGCGGAGGCGCAGGGACGTTACGTGCGCCAGACGGGCGGCCGCGGCCAGTACGGCGACGTCTACCTCGAGGTCGAGCCGAACCCTGGCAAGGGCTTCGAGTTCGAGAACAAGATCGTCGGCGGCACGATCCCGCGGGAGTACATTCCCGCCGTCGAGAAGGGTGTCCGTGAGGCCCTCGACACGGGTGTGCTCGCCGGCTACCCGATGGTGGATATCAAGGTCCGGCTCACCGACGGCTCGTACCACGACGTCGACTCATCGGAGATGGCGTTCAAGATCGCCGCGTCGATCGGCTTCAAGGAGGCCTGCCGTCGGGCCAAGCCGGTGCTGCTCGAGCCCGTGATGGACGTCGAGGTCGTCACGCCCGAGGAATACATGGGCGCGATCGTCGGGGATTTGAACAGCCGACGCGGTCGGATCGTCTCCATGGAAGCGCGCGGCAGCTCGCAGGTCATTCGCGCCAGCGTGCCACTGGGGCAGATGTTCGGATATGCGACGGAGATGCGGTCGATGACCCAGGGACGCGCGACCTACACGATGCAGTTCGCGCGGTACGAGGAAGTCCCGCCCGCGATCGCCGAAGAGATCATGGCCAAGGTCGCCGGCAAGCCGCCGGCGCGCGCCGGGTCCCGCTAGACCATCCAGTCGGAGGCTACACCATGGCGAAGGCGAAGTACGAGCGGACGAAGCCGCACGTGAACGTGGGGACGATCGGGCACATCGATCACGGGAAGACGACGCTGACGGCGGCGATCACGAAGGTGCTGCACACGAAGAACAAAGGGA
>Ga0209056_10004135_pt1 | contig 15286 bp, 16 predicted proteins | sample GraSoiAngelo_114_FD_185876 | JGI IMG/M metagenome (GOLD analysis project Ga0209056, IMG submission 185876) | Grasslands soil microbial communities from the Angelo Coastal Reserve, California, USA - 14_0903_13_40cm (SPAdes) (version 2) | ecosystem: Environmental > Terrestrial > Soil > Grasslands... | reverse complement strand
CGGTCTGTGGAAGATTGTGGATGTCGAGGTGATCGACGCGATGGTGAACGGCGTGGCTTCAGCCACCGTGCTGTGGGGACGGGCGCTTCGGCTGGTCCAGAGCGGCGAAGTCCAGCACTACGCCCTTGCGATGGCCCTCGGGGCCGTCGTGATACTGGGCATGTATTTATTGTTTTGATGGATAGGGGCGGTTCGCGAACCCCCCTTACAGATTATCGAAGGACATGCAGGACATCATTTTGAATACGACGCCGCTGCCGCACCTGCTCACGCTGCTGATCCTCCTGCCGCTGGTGGGCGTGGGGATGATGGCCTTCGTCAAGGAGGAGGCCGCCATCAAGCACGTCGCCTTCTGGACGACCGCCATCGAGTTCGTCCTCTCCCTCCCGCTCTATCTCTGGTTCGATCCGGCCACCCACCGGATGCAGTTCGGGGAAGTGGTCCGGTGGATCACAACCCCTCCGATCCGGTACGCCGTCGGCATCGACGGGATCAGCCTGTGGCTGGTCCTGCTCACGACGCTGCTCATGCCGATCTGCGTCGTGTGCTCTTGGACCGCGATCAAGTCCCGCGTGCGGGAATTTATGATCACACTCCTGGCCATGGAGACCGCCTTGCTAGGGGTCTTCTGCGCGCTGGACTTCGTCCTCTTCTACGTCTTCTGGGAGGCCATGCTGATCCCCATGTACCTCCTCATCGGCGTCTGGGGCGGGCCCAACCGGATCTACGCCGCGATCAAGTTCTTCCTGTACACCTTGGCGGGAAGTCTCCTGCTCCTGGTCTCCCTCATCGTGCTCTACTTCCAGGGCGGGCACACGTTCGACATCCTCGCGCTGAGCCGCGCGCAATACGGCGAGACGCTGCAGGCCTGGCTCTTCTGGGCCTTTTTCATCGCCTTCGCGGTCAAGGTCCCCATGTTCCCGTTCCACACCTGGCTGCCGGACGCGCACGTCGAGGCGCCCACCGCGGGCAGCGTGGTCCTGGCCAGCATCCTCCTGAAGATGGGCGCCTATGGCTTCCTGCGCTTCAGCCTGCCGATGCTCCCAGACGCCGTTGCGCGCTTCTTGCCGGTCATCCTCGCGCTCTCCCTCGTCGCCATCCTGTACGGGGCTTACATGGCCCTCGCCCAGAGTGACTTCAAGAAGCTGATCGCGTACTCCAGCGTCAGCCACATGGGCTTCGTGACCCTGGGGATCTTCGTCCTCAACACCCAAGGCGTGGAAGGCGCCCTGCTCCAGATGCTCAACCACGGCATCACGACCGGAGGCCTGTTCCTCTGCGTGGGCCTGATCTACGAGCGCACTCACAGCCGCTTGCTCGCGGACAACGGCGGGCTGTCGAAGCCGATGCCGCGGTACGCCACCTGCCTGGTGATTTTCGCGCTCTCCTCGCTCGGGCTCCCCGGCATGAACAATTTCATCGGCGAGTTCCTGGTGCTGGTCGGCAGCTTCCTGTTCAACAAAGCCATTGCCGTGGTGGCGACGCTGGGGGTCATCCTGGCGGCAGTGTACCTCCTCTGGATGGTTCAGCGGGTCGCCTTCGGCATGCCGACCGAGAAGACCGCCCGGGCCACCGACCTCAACTGGTGCGAGATGGCCACGGTCGTGCCCCTGATCGTCCTCATCTTCTGGATCGGCGTCTTCCCGAATCCGTTCCTCACGCCCATGCATGCCAGCGTTGCGCACGTCTTCAACGTGATGAAACGGGGGAGTGATACGCTCCACGCTGATTACACCCGCCCGTCCCAGACGAGTCGACCCGTTGCAACGACCCATTGCATCAAGGAGAGCAATGGGTGCCCCGGAAACGGGTATCCCGACACGCCAAGGCGAATGCCATGACCGTCGTGTCCACAGCCGATCTCCTGGCGATCCTCCCTGAGCTGCTGGTCATGACCGGGGGCTGCCTCGTGTTGGTGCTGGATCCCTTGACCCCCCAGCACCGCAAGGAATGGCTTACATATCTGAGCCTGGCCACCTTGGGGGTCGCCTTCGTGGTGGGCTACTGGTTCATGGGTTCGTTCACGGGCGCGCCGCGCCCGGCCTTCAGCGGCCTGTATATCCTGGACGCGTACGGGACCTTCTGGAAGCTGCTGCTGATCGGGGTCTCCGGGCTCATCATCCTGCTGGCCAAGGCACACTTGAAACTGGAAGAGATCGACCTGCCGGAATTCTACGCCCTCATCCTGCTCTCGCTGGCCGGCATGATGGTGATGGTCTCGGGCGCCGACCTGCTCGTCATCTACCTCGGGCTCGAGCTGATGTCGCTCTGCCTGTATGTGATGGCCGGGTTCAAGCGGTACGAGCCGCGTCCGCTGGAGGCCGCGGCTAAGTACTTCATCTTGGGCTCGTTCTCCTCCGGTATCTTGCTCTACGGCATCTCGCTGCTGTTCGGCCGCACCGGCAGCACCACGCTGGCCGGCATCCGCGAGGGGATCGCCAGCCTACCCGCCGGCGATCCAATCTTGATGTTCGCGATGAGCCTGCTGGTGGTGGGCTTCGGCTTCAAGGTTGCGGCCGTCCCGTTCCACATGTGGACGCCGGACGTGTACGAGGGCTCGCCCACGTCGGTGACGGCCTACATGGCCGTGGCGTCCAAGGCGGCCAGCTTTGCGGCCTTCGTGCGGGTCTTCCTGGTCGGGCTGGGGGGGCTCAAAGAGGACTGGCAGATGCTGCTCGTTGGGGTCTGCGCGGCGACCTTGATCCTGGGCAACGTGGTCGCGATAGTCCAGAGCAACATCAAGCGCATGCTGGCGTATTCCAGCATCGCGCACGCCGGCTACGCCCTGATCGGCCTGATCGTCGCAGACAGCTTCGGCACGGCCAGCGTGATGCTCTACCTGGCGATCTACGCGTTCATGACTCTCGGGGCCTTCACAGTCGTGACGATGCTTCGACGGGGCGGGCTGGAAGGGGACTCGATCGACGACTACACCGGGCTGGCCAAGCGGAACAAGTGGGCGGCCCTGGTCATGCTGCTCTTCATGATTTCGCTCACGGGCATCCCGCCGACGGGTGGCTTTATCGCCAAGTTTTATATCTTCATGGCGGCCGTGAGCGCCGGCATGACGGGACTTGCGGTGCTGGCAGTCATCTTCGCCGCCGTCTCGGCCTATTACTACCTTCGCGTGGTGATGGTCATGTACATGCGGGACCCTGGCGAGGAAGCCGGCGCGCCCGGCCATGGAGTGCGGGTCGTGATGTCGCCCGCCTCCGTTGCGGTGCTCACAGTCGCGTCCATCGCCGTTCTGATCCTCGGCGTGTTCCCGGACCCGCTCATCAAGGCCGCCCAGAGCGCCATTCTCCCGCTCAAGTAGTGAATCTGGGACTATGATCCGCAGATCCTTTCAACTTCTTTTTGGTGCTACAGTGATAGCGTGGGCAGGTGCTGCATTTGCCGTTTGTTTTTTCGGACATCCGTCTCTAGAGCAGGAATATCAGAGTAGTACAATGATTTTTGTGGGCCGTGTGACCTCGGAGGAATTCACACCGGAGTCAAAGAACTACCTGGACGGCACGACATATTCGTTACAGGTTGAAGAAGTACTGCGCGGTTCTCCTGGCAAGACTGTGAAGCTTTTCAGTGAAAACAGTAGCGGACGGTTCCCCATGGAAGTGGGCGCTGCATATCTCGTCTTCGTACACGAGGAGCTAGATCGGCTTGCAGCGGACTACTGCGGCAATTCCGGGAAACTGCCGGAGAAGGCAGAGTCTCTTGCGACACTCCGCAAAATGAAGCACTGAGAGCCCAACAATAGCTTCAGCCAACGAGGCTATGTAGGACCGCAGGTGAGCTTCGGCATTAGGCCGCAGTAGAACTGTCTATGAAGAAAGTCGTTGACGCGAACTTCCTCCGGCAGTCAGCTCTGGAGGACTACCTTCGGAAAGACTCAAGAAATCATGTCGTATTTACCGATTATGTGGGTATGGAGTGCTACAAAGGAACCGCGCTAGAGAATATCCGGCGGTCGCTCGAGATTGTTTCCAAATACCCTGAACAGGTCATCGTCCTGAAGGGTACTCGTGAGATCATTCGACTCCAGGCAAGCGGCGAGCACACGCTGGCCGATTTTATCGATTCCCAGCAGACCGATGGGTTCCGAGAATTCTGCCGTCATGTTCGTGCAGCGGTACAAGGTGATGCGGAGCTGATGTCACTGTTGGTAGATCTTGGCAAAATGGCGGATGCTCATTTAAAACAGATGCGTGATGACGCATCCGGCTTCTCAGAAGCGATTCGGCAGATTGCCCAATCATTCTCACCCGGCCAGTTAGCTGAGCTTCGGGGAGGCGGGGCGTTATCCAAGGAGACCGGCGACCTGATAATTCGAAACATCCTTACCCTTGCAGCATTACTTTTTAGGGCACATCCGGATGTCCCCAAGCTGCCGACCTCAGAAAAATTACGAGACACTCTAGTGTTTCGCTTCGCCCTCGCCGCCCAACTACTCGCCGTGCGGTGGCTATCAGATGGGGGCATTGACGGTGTCGGCATGGACAAACTCAGGAATGACATGGTCGATTTGGCTTACGTAGCTTACGGCTCACTATACGATGGGATTCTTTCAAATGATGCCAAGCTCCTGAAGATTTATGATGAGACAGTCTTCTTTCTTGAGAAGATATTCGTTCCGGGCACCTTTATAATAAAATCAGCATGAAGATCCTTCGTTTCTGTGCTCTTTCTCTATTCCTCACGAGCTCGCTGGCGCTCGCGCAGCAGGAGCCGCCGGTTCCCCCTGGCGAGCAGCCGAGCGAATTCGAGCGGATCATCCAGCAGATGAAGTTCGAGAAGCCGACCCGCATCGTGGGGCGGCTCCAGGCCATTGACGGTTACGAGGACGCGATCTGGATCGTCTGGACCCACGTGCACGACGGGAGCCGTTGGCGGGACCTTCGAAACCAAAGCGACATGATGTTCAAGGTGTACCCGCGCGACGCCGGCATGATGGACTTCTTCAGGAAACTGCAGCCCGGCACCTCCCTCCACCTGACTGTCCAGATGGACGCCGACGGCAACCGGCGCGTGCTCAGCCTCGATGAGGGAGCCTAACTGACGGGTGGTGCCGATACGGCCGGATGGGTAGGGGCGGACCTACGTGTCCGCCCAGGAGAGGGCAACCACATAGGGTTGCCCCTACGAAGAAATAAACGTGTCGATCGCTGACAGGACCCCGAGGCCGCAGGCGACAGGACCAGTCAGCGCTGGCGGAGGTCGAGGAAGCGCGCGATGCCGGAGCGCGTGACGAGCCCGCGCACCTTGTCCCCGTCCCGCACCACCAGCCGGCTGCGGTCGTCGTGGAACATCTTCTCCATGGCGGCGGTGATCGGCTCGTCCGGGTGAATCTCCGCCTGCAAGCTGTGAGGTGCCATCACCTCACCGACCGTGAGGCTTCCCCACTGGCTGCGCGGGATCTTCTTGAGCTCCTTGAGCGAGAGCATCCCGACCAGCCGCCCGTTATGCACCACCGGAAATCCCCCGTAGCCGAAGCGCAGGAAGTAGTTGTCCACGGCCTCGTCCAGGGGCGTCCCGGCCTCCAGCACGACGACCTCCGGCGTCATGACATCGCCCACCCGGAGTCCCATGAGGGACTCCTGGAACGCAACCTGGCGATGGGTATTGTGCGCGGCGGTATAGAGGAAGGCCCCGATCAGGAGAAACCACACGCCGCCGATGGCTAGCCCGGCGACCAAGTCCCAGGCACCCACGAGCATCAGCAGGACCGCAAAGCCCTGACCCGCACGGGCCGCCTGCCGGGTGGCCTTGTGAAAGTTTTTGGACCAGGCCCACAGCGCGGCGCGCAACACGCGGCCCCCGTCCAGCGGGTAGCCGGGCACGAGATTGAAGATCGCCAGCATCAAGTTGATGTTTCGCAGGTGCTCCGAGACGGCGGTCACCTCGGGCGGCGCTCCCGGCAACACGGCGAACAGCCAGAAGCCGACGCCGACCCCGACCGACACGATCGGCCCCGCGATCGCGATCAGGAACTCCGCCTTCGGCGTCGGCGCTTCGCGCCGGATCTGCGCCATCCCACCGAAGATGAACAGGGTGATCTGGGCGATCGGGATCCGGTACCGGAGTGCAACGAGACAGTGGCCCAGCTCGTGCACCAGGACCGAGGCAAACAGCAACAAGGCAGCCACGATCCCCATTGTCCAATATTCCCAAGAGGGGAACTGCGGCAGCACGTACGGAAAGTAACTCCGGCCTTGCCATGCCACCAGCGCGAAGACTAAAAACCAGGAGATGTGGACGCGCAACGGGATGCCGAAGATGCGCCCAATGTGCCACGAGTTCCCAAACATGTCTCCCCGCTCCCTTGTCCAGCAATGATCTCTAGTCTACACTAGTTTTCATGGTATCTGATACCGTCATAGTGGAAGGGGGCCCCGCCAAAGGCGCCCCTCCCACACCCACTACTCTCTTAGCCAGGTTAGATCGTTTGCCAGATGCGCCCGGAGTCTACCTGATGAAGGGCAAGCGGGGCGAGATTCTCTATATCGGGAAGGCCAACGTCCTGGCCGACCGGGTCCGCTCGTACTTCCAGAAAGGCGCGGACCTGACCCCCAAGACCCGCCTATGGCTCTCGCTCGTGACCGACATCGAGACCCTGGTCACGCGGTCCGAGCTGGAGGCCCTGATCCTCGAGAACAATCTCATCAAGCGACACCGGCCGCGCTTCAACGTAATCTTAAGAGACGACAAAAACTACCCGTACCTGCGCCTGCCGATCAAGGAGGCCTTTCCCCGCTTCTCGATCGTCCGCAAAGTGCTGAACGACGGCGCGCTCTACTACGGCCCGTACGTCCCCGCCGGCGCGATGCGGGAGACCTTGCGCGCGATCAAGAAGATCTTTCCCCTGGCCACGTGCACCATCGAGATCGACGGGAAGGCCGAGCGCCCTTGCATTGAATACGAGATCAAGCGCTGCATGGCCCCCTGCGTCGGCTACCAGACATCCCAGGAATATCACGAGATCGTCAAGCAAGCCCGGATGTTCCTGGAAGGCCGGGACACGGAGCTTCTGGAAACGTACCGCGGCCAGATGGAGGCGGCGGCCGAGCGGGAAGATTTCGAGGCGGCCGGCCGCATCCGGGACCGCATCTTCAAGATCGAGCGCGCCCTCGAGCGCCAGAGGGTGGCCCAGACCGAGAACGTGGACCAAGACGTCGTGGGCCTCGTCCGGGAGGACGCCGCCGCGGACATCCAGATGCTCTTCGTCCGCGGCGGGCTGCTGGTCGGCCGCAAGGACTTCCACTGGGGGCAGGTCCAGGACACCTCGGATGACGAGTTGGTCCGCTCGGTAATCGAGCAGTTCTACAGCAAGGACGTCATCCCACCGAAGCAGGTGCTGCTGCCGGTTTCCCTGCGCGAGGCCGACCTCCTCAGCCGGTGGCTGTCGGAGAAAAAGGGCGAGAAGGTGCTCGTCCTGGCGCCGGAGCGCGGGCTCAAGCACCACCTCGTGCAGCTCGCGGAGGAGAACGCCGCCGCCGCGTTGCGAGACCACCTGCGTGACGAAGCCACGGAGCGGGCCGCCGTCAAGGAGATGCAAAAACTGCTGCATCTCAAGAAGGCGCCGGCCCGCATCGAGGGGTTCGACATCTCCAACATCCAGGGCAACCAGGGAGTCGCGTCCATGGTGGTGTGGGAGGCCGGCGGACCGAAGAAATCGGACTACCGTAAGTTCCGCATCAGGACCGTCGAGGGAGCCAACGACTTCGCCAGCATGAAAGAGGTCGTCCTGCGCCATTACTCCGGCGTCAAGGAGGAGCAGCGCCCCCTGCCGGATTTGATCCTGATCGACGGGGGGATCGGGCAGTTGGGCGCCGCAATGGACGCTCTGCGGGAGCTGGGCCTCTCACGGATTGACATCGTCGCGCTGGCCAAGGCCAAAGGTGAGAAGGAAGAACGGGTCTTTCTGCCTGGGCGGAAGAACCCCGTCATCCTGAAGCCGACCTCACCCGCCACGCATGTCTTGCAGCGCATCCGAGACGAGGCCCATCGCTTCGCGATTTCGTATCACCGCAATCTCAGAAGCCGGGCTCTTCTCTCCTCCAAGCTGGACGGGATCCCCGGCGTCGGTCCGGCCAAGCGCCGCGACCTGCTGCGCTACTTCGGCTCGGTCGAAGCCTTGGCGGAGGCGAGCGAAGACGAGCTCCAACGGGTCGGGGGCGTCGGGCCGCAGACTGCCCGCGAGATCCATAAGGCGCTCGCTTCACACTGACTCCTAAGCCTCAAGATCAAAGCGGAGCTGTCGCCTAAGGCTGTTGGGTGGAAGTCTGTAAATAGCGGGTTGCCAGGCCAGCAAGCACACCATGAACGACAAGCAAGGCAGTCAGGAATACAAGACCTATCGGGTAGAAGAGCCACCAATTGAACAAGAATTCCTTCTTGGCGATAACCACTGTGGCAAGATAATCTAAGCCCACGAGTGAACACACGAAGAGACACAGAATAACTTTCCACTTGCGAACGATGTCTTCTAGAGAGCTCACTAATTGAGCAGGCACCGCAAAACCTAGGAGAAGGGCGAGAGCATCAACAACGTGGACTCGAGTTGGTGCCCCGCTGGAAAAATAGAATGACCCGAACACGGTCCCATAAATCGCGATGGAGACCACTACTCTTAGAGCATGAGACTTCATAAATCCCAAGCCATCAACGCTCAGCCGCAGCTTATTCACAAAGCGATTTCATGTCCCACAGCTACTCTTTAATTTCTTCAAGCTTCACGCCACGGCCTGACCGCACGCTCTGTCTCGCAGATTCAATGCGTCGCAGAAAACGAGGATCGTTCTCCAACCGGTAATCGAACCAGTCGTCTTCGGATTCGAAGCCGATCAGAACACCAGCCGGCTTTCCGTGTCGGGTGATCACAACTTCATCTTTCTCCGCGATCCGCAGAAATTTCGACAGGTCATCCTTTACTTCTGATAGGGCCACCTTTTTCATTTGGATTTCTCCCATTGTTCCAGCCACGATGCAGCTTGTGTCTTCGGAACGATCGCCAGAATTTCGACGACCCCTTCCGACACATCATAAAAAATTCGCGTTTCATCCACTCGCAAGCGATACTGCGGCCGCCTGACCCCGCGAAGTCGTTTGATGCGGCTCTTGCTCGTCTTGGTAGGCTCGTGCCTAAGGTGCTTCTCCATGGCATCTCGTACCGCCGCTCGAACATGCGCTCTAAGTTTTCGCAGATCTTCTATGGCTTCCGGCGCCAAGATGATCTCATAGCGCATTCTGGCTATATTCTAGCCAAATTCACTTTCAAGCGCAACTACCCTTGGTAATCTCACCGAATTGACACCTTTCGCGAGCCTGTGTCACAATCCGACCCACCATCATGTCGAACAATTCCTTTCCAGTTGAAAAAGAGGTGCGGTCATGGGGGGCCATAGTCACTGGGCGACCACGAAGCGGCACAAGGCGGCCGTAGACGCCAAGCGCGGCAAGATCTTCACCAAGATCATCCGTGAGATCACCATCGCCGCTCGCCTCGGAGGTGGCGACCCCGAGGGCAACCCCCGCCTCCGCCTGGCCATCGCCAAGGCCAAAGACGTCAACATGCCCTCCGACAACATCAAGAAGGCCATCCAGCGCGGGACCGGCGAGCTCCCAGGCATCCACTTCGAAGAGTTCCAACTCGAAGGCTACGGGCCAGGAGGGTGCGCCCTGCTGATTGATCTCACGAGCGACAACCGGAACCGGACGGTGGCGGAGATCCGCAACATCTTCTCCAAGCAGAACTGCAACTTGGCGGAGGCCGGCGCCGTCGCCTGGCAGTTCCACAAAAAGGGCCTGCTGGTCGTGGAGAAGGGGAAGGTGGACGAGGACAAGCTCATGAGCCTCGCCCTGGACGCCGGCGCCGAGGACATGAAGGCGGATGAGAAAGCCTACGAGGTCATCACCGCCCCCCACGACTTCGAGAAGGTGAAGAAAGCCCTGGCCGACGCCAAGATCGAGACCTCGCTGGCCGAGATCACCTTTGTCCCGGAGAACTACGTCAAGCTCGATGAGAAAAACGCGGAGCACGTGTTGAAGCTGATAGATACGCTGGAAGACCACGACGACGTCCAGAAGGTCCACTCGAACTTCGACATTCCGGAAGAGATCATGGAGAAGGTCGCAGCGGCGGGATGATTGCCTCGCTCACCGGCCGCCTCGCATCGAAACATCCGGGAGGAGTCATCATCGACGTGCAGGGAGTGGGCTACGATGTCCTCATTCCGCTGAGCACCTACTATCAGCTCCCCCCTCTCAACCAATCCGTCACCCTCGTCATCCATACCCACGTCCGCGAGGACGCCATCCAGTTGTATGGCTTCCTCACGCAGCGCGAGAAGGACGCGTTCCTGCTCCTGCTGGGGGTGTCCGGCATCGGGCCCAAGCTGTCGCTGAGCGTGATCTCCACCTTGAGCGTGGATGACCTCGCGTCAGCGGTCCGGAACGACGATTACAGAGTCCTTGCCTCGGTGCCCGGCATCGGCAAAAAATCGGCTGGACGCCTGGCATTGGAGCTCAAGGACAAGATCGAGAAGCTGGCGGGACCCGTGGATCACCGGGCAGCCAAGGCCGCCGAGCCCTCCAGCCGGCTCATGGACGACGCTCTCTCGGCTTTGACCAACCTCGGCTACAAGGCAGCCGAAGCGAAAGAGGTGGTGAAGCAGGTGCTGGCCAGCCGCAACGGCGAGACGCCTCTTCAGGACCTCATCCGCGAGGCGCTGAAGGAACTGGCGAAGTAACATGCCTGAACGCATCGTGACCACGCAGCCGGCGGACGACGAGAAGGCCGTCGAGGCCACGCTCCGCCCGCAGACGCTCGAGGAGTACGTCGGCCAGGCGCGCATGAAGGACGCGCTGCGCATCTGCATGGACGCAGCCAAGCAGCGCAAGGAAGCGCTGGACCACTGCGTCTTCTACGGACCCCCGGGCGTCGGCAAGACCACGATCGCCCACATCATCGCCCGGGAAATGGGCGTCGCCATCCGCTCCACCTCCGGGACCGTCCTGAGCCACGCCGGTGACCTCGCCGCCATCCTCACCACGTTGCAGGAGGGTGATATCCTGTTCATCGACGAGGTTCATCGCCTGCCGGCTCCTGTCGAAGAAGCGTTGTATCCGGCGATGGAAGACTTCCAACTCGACCTCATCATCGGGCAAGGCCCGTCCACCCGCACAATCAAGCTCGACCTGCCGCGATTCACGTTGATCGGAGCGACCACGCGCGTCGGGTCGCTGACCTCACCGCTGCGCGAGCGGTTCGGCCTGGTCCAGCGGCTGGACTTTTACACCCCGGAGGAGTTGGAGGCCATCGTCCTGCGCTCAGCCGGCATCATGAAGATGACGATCGAGAAAGACGGTGCGGCCGAGATCGCGCGCCGTGCCCGCGGCACGCCTCGCATCGCCAACCGCCTGCTCCGCCGTGTGCGGGACTACGCGCAGATCAAATCCGACGGGCGCGTGACCCGGGCAGTCGCCGACGACGCCCTGGCCTGGGTCGGCGTGGACTCCGCAGGCTTTGACGAAATGGATCGCAAGTTGTTGCTCACTGTCATCGAGAAGTTCGGCGGGGGGCCGGTGGGCGTGGACTCCCTGGCCGCGGCCCTCGGCGAAGAACGCGAGACCGTCGAGGACGTGTACGAACCCTACCTGATCCAGGCCGGGTACCTGGAGCGGACTTCCCGCGGCCGCGTCGCTTCCCGGCTTGCGTTCCAACACTTTGAAAAACAAAAAGATCTCTTGTCCTGAACCTGGGCTCGACCATCGCCTTCCAAAGCCTTCCTTTTGTCGGCACTCCCTTGTAATTCCTTGCAAATCAGGTCGATGTCGGCTATAGTGACGATTTCCTTTTAGGCGAAGATGCCCATGAAAGACCCTAAGTCGCTCCAGGCCTTTCGTAAAGAAATCGACAAGATCGATGACGACATCATCCGTCTGCTCAACGCACGTGCCCGCCATGTCATCGAGATCGGGAAGCTGAAGAAGGCCCAGGATTCACAGGCCAACCTCCATACCCCGGCCCGCGAAGCCGAGATTCTGGATCGGCTGTGCAAAAACAACCCCGGCCCCTTCCCCACCGATGGCTTGCGTGCCGTGTACCGCGAGATCATGTCCGGCTCCTTGGCGCTGGAAGGGCCCCTGCAGGTGGCCTACCTGGGACCCTCCGCCACGTTCACGCACCTCGCCTGCATCCAGAAGTTCGGCTCGTCGGCCCAGTACGTCCCGCTGACCTCCATCAAGGACGTCTTCAACGAGGTCGAACGCGGCCGGTCGGACTTCGGCGTGGTGCCGATCGAGAACTCCACCGAAGGCGTGGTCAACCACACGCTCGACATGTTCATTGACTCCAATCTCCTGATCTACGGCGAGGTGCAACAGGAAGTCTCCCACCACCTGCTGTCGAAGGCGGACTCGTTGGGCGGCATCAAGAAGATCTACTCGCACCCGCACGCGATCGCCCAGTGCCGCAACTGGCTGGAGACCAACCTGCCGGGCGTGCCCGTATCGGAAGTGCACAGCACGGCCCGCGCCGCCGAGATCGCGGCCGAAGATCCCACGACGGCGGCCATCGCGTCCGAACTGGCCGGGCAAATCTACGGGTTGAAGGTCCTGAAGGCCCGCATTGAGGACAACATCAACAACTACACGCGGTTCCTGGTGCTCTCCCAGAAGCCCGCGGAGCGGACCGGGAAGGACAAGACCTCCATCATGTTGTCGGTCAAGGACAAGGTCGGCGCCCTCTACGAACTCCTCCGGCCCTTCGCGTCCAGCGGCGTGAACCTGACGAAAATCGAGTCCCGGCCGTCGAGACGGAAGGCCTGGGAGTACATCTTCTTCATCGACTGCGAAGGGCACACGGACGAAGACCGCGTCAAGAAGGCCTTGACCGAGTTGAAGTCCCGCTGCCTGTTCCTCAAGATCCTCGGCTCCTATCCCGCACACAGCTAAGGACTTCCATGGCCATCCGCATCAGCCCCGACATCGCCGGAATCGTCCCCTACTCGCCGGGCAAGCCCATCGAGGAAGTGGAGCGCGAACTCGGCATCACCGGGTCGATCAAGCTGGCCTCCAACGAGAACCCGCGCGGTCCGTCGCCCAAGGCGCTCGCGGTCCTGGCCGAGGCCGCGAAGACGGTGAATCGCTATCCCGATGGCGGGGGCTACTACCTGCGCGTATCCCGATGGCGGGGGCTACAACCTGCGCGACGCCCTGGCGGAGCGGTGGAAGGTGACGCCCAACCAGATCATCCTCGGCAACGGGTCTGACGAAGTCATCACGCTGCTGACCAAGGCCTTCCTGGAACCGGGGGACGAGGCGGTGATGGCCGATCCCAGCTTCGTCGTCTACAAGATCGACGTAGCGGCCGAGCACGCCAAACCGGTTCTGGTCCCGTTGAAGGAGCACCGCCACGACCTGCCCGCCATGGCGAAAGCCGTCACCCCGAAGACGCGGCTGGCGTTCATCTGCAACCCGAACAATCCGACCGGCACGTATGTCACCGCCGCCGCGGTCACCGCGTTCATGCGGGCGATCCCTCCGGATGTCATCGTCGTCTTCGACGAGGCCTACTACGAGTACGTGACGGCAGCCGACTATCCCGACACGATGGCGCTGCTCAAGGCCGGCCGCAACGTCGTGCTGCTGCGGACCTTCTCGAAGATCTACGGGCTGGCGGGGCTGCGGATCGGCTACGGCCTGACCACCCCGGAGATCGTGCAGCACCTGAACCGCATCCGGCCGCCGTTCAACACGAACAGTCTCGCGCAGAAGGCCGCGCTGGCCGCCCTCGCGGATGAAGAGCACGTCCGCGAAAGCCGCCGGTTGAACACTGAGGGGATGGCCTACCTGGCGGAGCGGCTCAGGGCCTTGGGGCTCACCGTCGTGCCCAGCCAAGCCAATTTCCTGTACTTCGAGGTGAACCAAGACGGCAAGGCCGTGTTCGAGGCCCTGCTCCGCCGTGGCGTCATCGTGCGACACCTGAGTGGTCCGTTCCTCCGGGTCACGGTCGGCTTGCCACAGGAGAATGAACGGTTTATCACCGCACTACAGACAGTGCTAAGCAAGTAACATAAGGAGCGCCTTCTCATGATTATCGTGCTGAAACCAGACGCCACGGAAAAAGAGATCGAGCACGTGATGGACCGCGTGCGGGAACTCGGCCTCAGCCCCCATCTCTCGAAGGGGCAGGAGCGGACCATCATCGGCGTGATCGGCGACGACCGGCTGCTCGCCAACCACCCGCTCCGGGCCATCCCTGGTGTCGAAGAGGTGGTCCCGATTCTGGCGCCGTGGAAGCTGGCGGGGCGCGAGTTCAAGAAAGACGACACGATCATCGACGTCAGTGGCGTGAAGGTCGGCAGCAGGAAGGTGGCGATCATGGCCGGACCCTGCGCCGTGGAGAAGAAGGAACTGACGCTTGGGATCGCCCAGGAAGTGAAGGCCGCCGGGGCCAGCATCCTGCGCGGGGGCGCCTACAAGCCCCGCACCTCGCCATACAGTTTTCAGGGGCTCGGCAACGAGGGACTGGATTTCCTGGCCGAGGCCAAGCGGCAGACGGGCCTGCCGGTCGTCAGCGAGATCCTGGACCCGCGCGACATCGAGTACTTCCTCGAGAAGACCGACATCATCCAAATCGGCGCCCGCAACATGCAGAACTTCGAACTCCTGAAGGAGGTCGGCGCCTACGACAAGCCGGTGCTCCTCAAGCGCGGCCTCTCGGCGACCATCAAGGAGTGGCTGCTCTCCGCCGAATACATCATGTCGCGCGGCAACAAGAATGTGATGCTCTGCGAGCGCGGCATCCGTACCTTCGAGGCCCAATACCGCAACACGTTGGACCTCTCGGCCGTCCCCGCGCTGAAAGCCCTCTCGCATCTGCCGGTCATCGTGGATCCCAGCCACGCCACTGGCAAGTGGGAACTGGTGGCGCCCATGGCCAAGGCCGCCATCGCGGCCGGCGCGGACGGCCTGCTGATCGAAGTGCACTCCAACCCAGAATGCGCCCTCTGCGACGGCGAGGAGTCGCTCAAGCCCTCCAAGTTCAAAGAGCTGATGAAGGACCTCAAGAAGATCGCGGAGGCGGTGGACCGCGAGATCTAATGGCACGCGTCCAACCCACCCGCCCCCGCCGCGCCAAGACGCGCCCCTTCCCGTTGTTCCAGCAGATGACCATCGTCGGCGTAGGCCTCATCGGTGGCTCGCTCGGGATGATCTGCAAGCAGCAGGGACTCGTCAAAACCATCGTCGGCGCCGGCCGGCGGGTCAAGAACCTCAAGAGGGCTGT
>Ga0209056_10004133_pt1 | contig 15291 bp, 15 predicted proteins | sample GraSoiAngelo_114_FD_185876 | JGI IMG/M metagenome (GOLD analysis project Ga0209056, IMG submission 185876) | Grasslands soil microbial communities from the Angelo Coastal Reserve, California, USA - 14_0903_13_40cm (SPAdes) (version 2) | ecosystem: Environmental > Terrestrial > Soil > Grasslands... | reverse complement strand
CGTTCGCTCTCGGTTGGCTTGGGGCGGGAGATGTTAAGTTGTTCGGGGTGGTGGGGGCCGTTCTTGGCGTCCAGTGGATTCCACGGGTGCTTTTCTATTCGGGTGTGATGAGCGGTATGCTTGCGATATTTGTAGTAATCATGCGGGGTGTCAATCTCAAGGCCTTTCCCCGCATGTGGATGGACCTTAAGCTGTTCGTTATGAGCTTGGGCCAAGTATTGCCGGAAGCAGTTTCTCAGCGAACATCTCACAAGAAGTCGATCCCCTGGGCGGTTGCGATAGGACTGGGGGTTGTAGTCGCTTTCTATCTCGATGCTGACGGCAAATGGGCGGGTTTTTAGTCTTGGGTTGGGACAACTACTGAAATGCGTGTAGGAAGGGATTTGAAATATTAAAGGACGGGAAGATCATTATGCAAAACCGATTGAAGATTGCTCTTATAGTTGCGGTATTTTTTGGCTTAATCGCCGCCTACGGGATATACAACTTTTTGAGCCAGCAACGGGAAGCGGCAGAAGCACTAAAAACTGCGACCGAAAATATAGTCGTGGCGGCGAAAGACATCCCCTCAGGGAGCACTATTAATGAGAACATGGTGAAGGATGGCACGGTAAAGATTGTTCCCTGGCCAAAGGGCTCGGTGCCTGCAGGCGCCTTCACATCCATGGAGAAAGTTACGGGTAAGACCAATAAGGTAAAGGTATTGGCTGGTGAGCCCCTCCTGGAGTCGAGGCTGGCCGGTGAGGGGGCGGGCTTGACTGTTCGCCTGGAGCCGGGAAAGCGGGCGATGGCAGTCAGGGTCGATGAAATCATTGGTGTCAGTGGATTCCTTGTACCAGACGACAGAGTCGACGTGATAATAACTACCGTGCCGGCTGGTACACAGAATGACAGGGTCTCGAAAATCGTACTACAAAACATGCGTGTTCTCTCCGTTGCGCAAAACGTAGAACAAAAAGATGGTAAACCGCAGTTAGCTCGTTCCATAACTCTAGAGGTAACACCCGAGGAATCAGAAAAACTCTCTCTCGCGTCTCAAGAGGGACAAGTCGTTCTGGCCCTTAGAGCTCTGGGGGACGATTCGCTTGCACAGACGCGGGGCAGCAATAAACGCGACCTTTTAGCTATCGTAACACCCGCAAAAGGTGGAATTTCCCGCCCTCTTATCAGAGAGCCGGAAAAATATCGGATCGAAGTCATACAGGGAAGTGACAGGAAAGTCGTGGAATTCTAAAGGAGGGGAGCGTTTCATGTTAGATAGGAACATGGTTTGGATGTCGAGGTTGGCTTTATTTTCCGTGACTGTCGTTGTGATGCTTCTTATTTCGGAAGCCGGGTTGGCGCAACAGCAGGTATCGCCGACTATTTCTGTCACCGTCAACAAGTCGACGGTTTTTCGGCTCGCCCAGAGGGCGAAGCGCGTTTCGGTGACGCAGCCTGCGGTAGCCGAGGTGTTGGTGGTGGCGCCGAACCAACTTTTGATCAACGGTAAAAACATTGGCACCACATCGCTTATCGTATTCGATGAAAAAGGCGAGGTTACCAATTATGATCTCGTCGTGGGGCCCGACATCGATGCCCTTCGCAGACAGTTGCGGGCCACGTTTCCCGCCGAGCAGGTTAATATTTCAACTTCGGGTCCCAGCCTTGTCCTAAGGGGAGAGGTCTCCAACGAATCGGTCTATGACAGGGTTCTCGAGATCGCCATAACCTACCTACCACCGAAGCCGCCGGCCCAGGTGGCCCCGTCAACGAGCACGTCCGTCTCATTCGGTACCGCTACCCGGGAGGCTATTCCAACTTCGGGAACTGGATTTGCCGGAGGAGGGGCCATAGCTTTCAACGAGGAGCTTTCCGTAACCGACCCTAATAGGTGGGGCGACAAGAAAAAGATCGACGGAATCGTCGATTTGCTCGTGATCAAAGAGATCCGACAGATAGAACTGGATGTCGTTGTAGCCGAAGTCGCCCTGAACAAACTGAGGGACATAGGCTTTGATATTTCTCAGACCACCCGCAATGTTACGACCAATAGCTTTATTGGTAGCAATAGGTTTGGCCTTTTCCAAAACCAAACCTCGACTACTGGAACACCGACAATCAACGTTCCTCCCGTCACTGGCACTTTTTCGTACGTCACTGCCGGGTATACGTTGGCCACATTGTATCGATTAATTCAAAACAAGGATGTGAGCCAGATACTTGCCCAGCCCCGGCTGGTCGTTAAAAATGGCCGCTCGGGCGGTTTCTTGGCGGGTGGTGAATTCCCTGTCGTTGTCGCTACGGCAAATACTTTTGGCGTTGAGTTCAAGCCATTTGGTGTTCGTCTGGATTTTATTCCCACCATCACCTGGTCGGACCGTATCGATCTTCGCGTCTTTCCCGAGGTCAGCAACATTAGCAGCTTAACTGTGCTAGGAGTTCCAGGGCTCGAGGTGCGAAGAACCGTCAGTCGCTTGGAAATGAAAGAGGGGGAAAGTCTCATTATTGGGGGATTGTTGGACCATAGGGTCACCAAAGATATAACGAAATTTCCGCTTTTGGGAGATGTCCCAATATTGGGCGCTCTATTTAGGAGCACAAAATTCAGCAACAATGACTCGGAGTTGGTTTTCGTAATCACGCCAAGAATTGTTAGAACGATGAAGCCGGGGGAGAAACCGGAGCTCCCATCGATCGAGAAGTACGATGACCCGGACATCCGGCAGGTTCCTTTGCCGGAGTCTTGGGAGAAAAAATCCGCTGCGCCGGGGGCGACTATTCCATAGCTAAAGTCTCGTTTGTCGTTGATGGGGAGTGCGAAGGATTCACTGGAAGGCGAGTAAGACAAGACAACATGAAGTTATCCATTTGTTTAGTAGGTGAAGACAGTCTCGCTCTGGCTTCCTTAAAACAGGAGCTCGAAAAGGACGTGGCCTTTCAGGTCGAGCCGCGAGTTTACAGCTATGGCGAGGCGCTCGAAGGGTTGCGCAACAAAACTGGTCCGGTGATCGCTGTTGTAGATCTAAATCGTGATATGGAGAGAGCGTTTGGGATCGCCGAAGACATCAAGCTCAAGTTTTCAAACGTCCGGTTAATTATGACTTCTCCCAGCAGCACGCCGGAAACCATTCTCCGGGCGATGCGATCGGGAGCCGAAGAGTTTCTCGCTCAGCCTTTTAATTGGTCCGAAGTGCGCAAGTCTTTCGATGCCATCCGGAAGAAAATTGACGCTCATGCGGTGAGGGGAATAGATCGGGGGCACATCGTCGCGATTTCCTCGAACAAGGGAGGAGTGGGCTCAACAACCGTGGCCGCCAATCTGGCGGCAAGTCTGGTGGCTCAAAGAAAATCCGTTTGCCTCGTAGATTTGGTTTTGCAGTTCGGCTCGGTAACGAGTTTCTTGAACATCGACGCCTCCTATACCATTTTAGACTTGGTCAAAAACCTCAAGCGAATCGATCCGTTGTTTCTCGATGGGTCGCTGGTTAAGCACGTGTCCGGTATCCGAGTTCTTGCGGAGCCGTTCTATGCTGAGGATGCGAGGCGAATTACCCCGGCCGACATCGACGAGATCCTCGACCTCTTGGCTCAATCCTTTGACTTTGTCGTTGTGGATACACCGAAAGAGTTCGATGATATGCTGGCGCTGGTGCTCGACAAAGCGAATTTGATTCTGTTCGTGACGGAAATGGATGTGCCTTCGCTGAAAAGCGCCCACCGGGCATTCGAGCTTTTTGAACGGATGGGAGTCTATGACAAGAAGATCCGGTTGATCTTGAATCGTTATGTCAAAAGCAAGCTGATGACTTTGGAATCGGTTGAAAAGGCACTCGGAGCGAAGGTGTTTTGGACGTTGCCGAACAACTATCCGGTGGCGATCGCAGCCGTGAATCAGGGGCTCTCGATTCAAGAATGCGATCCCAGGTCTGACATCGCCAGGGGTTATTCAGGATTGACCCAGGCGGTACTTAGCACGTTTACGCTTCCCGGTGCGCCCAAGGCGGCCATTGACGAAAAGTCCGGGATTTTGGGTCGCTGGATGCCGGCCCGTGGGCTCACTAAATAGGGAGATTATTGATGAAGAATCCATCTTTGGAATCCGATAAGGATCGTTGGGAGGGGGAAAGGGCTGGCGGCGACCTCGTTCGTTCTGCCTTGAGACCAGTGCAACAATCGTCCGCCGCTGATGTCATTGTGCAGGATCTTAGGCTGCGCATTCATCGAAAGCTAATCGAGACTCTCGATCTTTCCAAGCTCTCTAACCTGGAGATGGAGAGAGTCCGAGTCGAGATACGCCATATTCTCGAGGATATGGTCAAGTCGGAATCGATCCCGCTAAGTCGCGCGGACCGGGACCGGCTCGTGATGGAAGTACAGCATGAAGTCTTTGGTTTGGGCCCGCTAGAGACTTTAATGAAGGATTCGGAAATCGCCGATATCCTCGTTAACACACATAACCAGGTCTACGTCGAGCGTTACGGCAAGCTCGAAAAAACCGACGTCCGTTTTCGCGACGACGCCCATCTGATGCAGATCATCGAGAGGATCGTTACGCGCGTCGGCCGGCGGGTCGATGAAAGCTCCCCGATGGTCGATGCGCGCCTCGCGGACGGGTCCCGTGTGAATGCGATCATTCCGCCCTTGGCGTTGGACGGACCGATCTTGTCTATTCGCCGGTTTGGGGCCGAGCGTTTAACCATGAATGATCTCATTCAATTTAACTCGGTACCGCCTCAAATCGCAGAGGTCGCGGCGGCCTGCGTTAAATCTCGACTCAATATGTTGGTTTCGGGTGGCACGGGCGCCGGCAAGACAACTCTCCTTAACTGTCTATCGAACTATATACCGGAAAACGAGCGCATCGTGACCATCGAGGACTCCGCTGAGCTGAAGCTTCAGCAGGAGCATATCGTTCGGCTTGAAACTCGCCCGCCTAACATCGAAGGCCAGGGTACGGTTACGGCTAGAGACCTGGTGCGCAATGCCTTGCGTATGAGGCCGGACAGGATCGTCGTCGGCGAGGTCCGGGGTGGTGAGGCCTTAGACATGATGCAGGCCATGAACACCGGTCATGACGGTTCCATCAGCACGGTTCACGCTAATAGCGCTCGCGATGCTCTTTCTCGGTTGGAAACCATGATGTTGATGGCAGGGATAACTCTACCGGAACGGGCGTTGAGAGAACAGATCGCATCGGCTTTGGACGTTATCGTTCAATTGACGCGTCTCAGCGACGGCAGTCGAAAAGTCGTCGAATTTGCCGAAATCACCGGTATGGAAGGCAGCACCATTACGACACAGACGATCTTCAAGTTCGAGCAAAGGGGTGTAGAAAACGGCAAGGTCGTCGGCGAGTTTGTCGCGACGGGCGTCATGCCGTCATTTATGGACCGGCTCGAGCAATACGGATTCAAGCTTCCCAATACCCATTTTCTCCCACTCGCGCTTGGAGGAAAGAGAAGAGCATTATGAACGTTTTCGTTATCACGATTTTTTCTTTCCTGGCGACGGTGTCGCTGATTGCAATTCTTTTCATGCTGCCCATGGCCGTGCAGGATACGCCGCAGGCGCGCATCCGCAGGCGACTCACTGCCGTTGGCCGTCTGGCCTCAGCCTCAAGGACGGAGATCCAAAGTCTTCTAAAGACCTCTCTTTATAGCGAGGTGCCGTGGCTTAATACGTTCCTTTCGAAATATCGGCTGGTTCGTCAAATCGATTTGCTTATCGAGCGGGCGAACGTCGACATGACTCCTGGTTTGTTCATGCTCTGTTCTGTCGCCGCGGCGGGATTGAGCATTTTTCTAACGAGCCTTTTGGGACAGCCGGCCGTGGCCATATTGGTTTTTGGTTTGGTCGCTCTACTTTGCCCGTACATGTATCTCAAATTTATCACGTGGAAGCGCTTGAGGAAGTTTCTTGAGCAGTTGCCCGACGGTTTGGACATGATCAGTCAAAGTCTGCAGGCTGGATTGGGGCTGACCCAGGCGATGGTTTTCGTTTCAAGAGAAATGCCGGACCCGTTAGGAACCGAGTTTTCGGTGTTTATTGAGGAAGTCAATCTCGGTCTTCCGCTGGCCGATGCCTTGAAGAAGTTGGAGCAGCGGATGAACCTTCCGGAAGTTCGTCTCTTCAATACGGCTCTGCTGGTGCAGCGCGAGGTCGGTGGAAGCTTGGCTGAGCTGTTGCAGAAATTGGCCGACATCATCCGGGATCGTTTCCGGATCGAACGGCTAATTAAAAGTTTAACCGCTCAAAATCGTATGAGCGCGTGGACGGTGTGCTCGATTCCACCTATTTTAGCGGTGTTTATGTTTGTCCGGGAGCCCGAGATCATGAACAACATGATGACGGACCCCATTGGCAGAGGTTTGCTCGCGACCGCAGTCGTGTTGGAGCTCATTGGCATTCTGGTTTTCCGTAAAGTAATCAAGATACACATTTAGGGATGATCTTATGGAATTACTAATAACCGTCGGGATTTTTGGGTTGGTTTCGGGGCTCATTTATTTGATCTTTGCCTCGAAGGTGCCGGTTGTGGAAGAAGCTATTCAGCGGCGCTTGGAAACCATTGGCGGGCAACGGAAAGAAAGCGCATCAATCCGCCTTTACGATAGCGAGGAAGTGACCTTTTGGGAACAGGTAACCAACTTCTTTTTCGGTGACAAAGAGATGCCGGCTCGCTTCAACGAAATCAGTAGACGTTTGCACCAGGCGGGCTACAGAGGAAACAGGGCCGTCAGAATTTTTTGGGGGGTTCGAATATTTCTCTGCTTGGCACTCGGCTTTGGCCTGATGATCGTGGGCTTGCTTTCGAGCGCGGCCATGCAGGATTTTGTAATGATGGGAGGAGCGGGGGCTTTGTTCGGCTATATGCTTCCTTATCTCAGTGTTCGCCGCAAGGCGAACGCGAGGATCTTGGAAATGCGCGAGACCCTGCCCGATGCTCTCGATTTGTTAGTCGTGTGCGTCGAAGCCGGAATGGGAATAGACGCGGCCTTCAATCGCGTGGGTAGAGAACAGAACGCTCAAAACCTTGCATTGGGTGAGGAAATACTGTTGGCGACACAAGAAATGCAGGCTGGAGCGGCCAGGAAAGAAGCATTGATCCGTTTGGCCGATCGCGTTGGGCTGGATGAATTTAAAGCCCTTGTCACGTTTCTCACCCAAACCGAGGAGTTTGGCGGAAGCATCGCTCGGTCGTTGCGGGTTTACGCCGACACAATGCGGGACAAGAGGAGCCAGCGCGCGGAAGAGGCGGCTCGTAAGAGCGTCATCAAGTTGATTTTTCCTCTCGTCTTTTTCATCCTGCCGACGATATTCATACTTATCTTAGGCCCTCCGGGCATACAGATTGCCAAATCGTTGGGTGATCCGCTGCACTAAAGTAGAATATGCCGGTCATCAATCTGACGAAAAATACCTGGCTCGCGACCAAGGTGCGCAAGGCGGATAACTTTATGACGCGGCTTATCGGTCTCCTCAAAAGAGCGCATATAGGTCCTGAGGAGGCTCTTTGGTTAATGCCCAGCAAAGGCATACACACCATAGGTATGAAGTTTCCCATCGATGTGGTGTTCTTAAATAGGAGTAATGAAGTGCTCGGCTTCGTTGCCGGAATGATGCCGTACAGAATCACCGGCGTGCACTTGCGCGCATACAGCGTCATGGAATTGCCGAATGGTACGATCAAAAAATCCTGTACCGAGATAGGCGACCAACTGGAGATCTCATTAGCCGAAACTTCCAAGATAGACGACCTCAAAGATACCAGGTTGACTCAGATAGGATGAGTAAATTAGCGACCGTTTCTTAAAACCGTTAAATCGGACAAATGCCATGTCAGCAAAAGCTCTGTTATGTAATTGTAATCGTTTGGATCGACTAAGATGGTTCCTGAATCGCAAAACCCTCCACTTGAATGCTAGAGGTCAAGCCGTGGTCGAGTTTACATTGATATTTATGCTGCTTCTGGTCGTTGCCTGGATACCCACGGACTTCGGCCTGGCATTTTACACCGGACAGCTTGCATCGAATGCCGCGCGTGAGGGGGCGAGAATTGCGGCGGCAGATCCGACGCTCGCAGCCGGGACGACAACCTGTACAATGCCATCCTGCTCAGGAAACATCTTTCAAGAAACGGCAGCCAGGCTCTCGTCTGCGCTCCTTCCTGGAGCCGTAATTAATCTGAAATTGGAAACTACGGCCGAAGCAATTGCGCGCGACGCGGTTTCCGGATACTGCAACCGGACGGTGACGGTTGCAGTATCCGGAAACTATAGTTACTTTTTCTACAAACTCTTAGGATGGATGGGTAAGACGGTACCAAACACTGTAAATATTGCACGGTCGACGACCATGAGGTGGGAGCCCCAGGCGGGGTGCGGATTTACCTAGACCACAGGCAATGAAACCAACATTCGACCGCAAAATCGGAATTAAGACAATGAATCAAGTTAGTGAAAATGCAGTAAGCCGGAAGAATCAGAGAGGTCAAAGTCTCGTAGAGATAGCGCTGATCACGCCGCTGCTGCTAATCGCCTTGTATATTCCGATGGACTTTGGCATTGGGCTCTTTATGGCTCATCTGGTGCAGAATGCCGTGCGAGAGGGTGCGCGAATCGGCACCGGACTGCAAAAGACCGGCGGTAGTAATCCACCTTTCAGCTTTAGCTCCACTGAGGCGAATACCGTCAAGGCAGCAGTAAATAGCCGAATGCCGGCCCTTCTTTCAAGCAAAAGCGTCACGGTCAAATTTTACGATGGGACGGCATGTATGGAATTTATCGAGGTGACGGCACAGGGCAGATACAATTTCTTCCTCTATCAGTTAATGAACATGTTTGGCGGAACTGTCCCCAACAACGTCACTATTTCTCGCACGAGCCAGATGCGCTTCAACTATCAGCCGTCCGCGAATACGGATCCATGCACTGGAGTTACTACTTATTGACGGAGGCTATTATGCAGTCGATTAAAAATGAACGAGGGGCAGTGATCGTTTTTGTGACCCTAATCATCGTTTTGCTCTTGGTCATGGTAGGGATGGGGTTGGACACCGGGCACCTTGCATACGTCCGATCCCAAGGGCAGCCGGCGGTGGATGCGGCGGCTTTGGCTGCCGCTTCCGCAATTCCAAGTGGCAACTGGCCAACCGTTACGGACCAGGCGACGAAATTCAACTACGGCGCAGCAAACACCGGGGGAAACAATTATGTGGACAGTCCGAACAATACAATTAGCCACAAGAATGTGACACTTGTGAAATACGACCATGCGACTGGCACGATTACCACGTCCGGAGTCTCGACCGCCAATGCTAACGGCGCTCGAGTGGCATTAGAAAATAATAATCCCTACGGAGGGACCGTCGGGGCGGCGATGACGGCACCGCTGTTTTTGACCCCGCTGCTTAATTTGCTTGGCGCGACGGCCCCAGGCACCGCTAATGTGAGCGTCAGCGCCGTTGCCGTGATCCAGGCGCTTCCCGGACTGCCGATCGGGGTCGTGGATAGCCTCTGCGGCACGGATGCAACGCTAGATTTCCAGACCGGAGGCAGCAGCACCGCCGGCTGGGAAACTTACTATATAGACAACTCAAGCGCGTCACAGATTCGCGCTCTGTGGAAGTCGCTGCCTTTCTGTGCGGGCCAGCCTATAGTCGATATTGGCTATTGTGGAAATTTGCAAAACGGTGTGGACTCAACCATATTCAATCAGATACTTAAACCTATGTTTCAAGCGGATCCTAAGGCTTGCTATTTGATTCCGGTAGTAAAGACTGGCGGCAACTTCAACCAGTGCCAGACGATCACAGATTGGGCCAGTTTTTGCCCCGACTGTAAGCCAAACGGAGACTGTACCAACGCGTTCCCCGGAACGGGTAAGCTCCAGGGAACAGTCACTTGTGGCCAGAGTACTTGGACCTCAAGGGATACTAAATGTTACGTTCCGAGTCTGGTTCGAGACACAAAATCTGGCATGTAGTGATCCATTATGCAGAGAGGATGTGGTGGCTGTCCGTAGTTCGTATTCGCTTGCTCGAAACAATTGCAATTCCAGCAAAGCCTCCGAGTGGACCCGAAGTCCTGAAATAAGCCCTTGCGAGCCGAGGGCCTTTCCCAAATTCTTGATTTTCAAAACAGCTACGGCCGGATTAGTGCCCGTTTCGCTTCTACTGGCGGCAATTTTGGTTTCGGGTTGCCAGAAGGTGGACAGCGTTAAAATTGCTGAGGTGGATGATCAGCCTATCTTGGCCTCCGATCTGCAAAAATATGCAGGCAGGGAGCTTTCTGCACAGAGAGAAAATCTATACAAGCTCGAGAAACAAAAGCTCGAGGATTATATTAGCGCCTTCCTGCTCACGCAGGAGGCAAAAAAACGTGGCGTCTCGGTCGAGACTGTTTTAAATCAAGAGGTAAATTCAAAAATTTTGCCGGCCGGTGACGATGAAATCGAAGCCTTTTACAAATTAAATAAGGCACGAATTGCTGTGGACCTTGATAAGGTCCGGGAACAAATCCGCGGTTATCTGCAGAATCAGAAGATCGAAGCGCAAAAGGCATTATTCTTAAAGTCCCTCCGCTCAAAAGCCAAAGTCGTCACTTACTTAAAACCGCCTCCGGTTTTTCGCGCAGAGCTCTCCGTGGCTGGCGAACCGTTCAAGGGTTCGGAGAAGGCGGCCGTCACAATTGTCAAGTTCGAGGATTTTCAGTGCCCATTTTGCAAAACAGTTCAACCGACCTTCGTCGAGCTTCTTAAGCGTTATGACGGTAAAGTGAGGCTGGTGCACAAGGACCTTCCGTTGGACAGTCTTCATCCGAAGGCCCGCCAAGCGGCGGAAGCCGCGCGTTGTGCGGATGAACAGGGGAAATTTTGGAACTACCACGATAAGCTTTATGCTAATTCGCCCAAGGCTGGCGTCGACGATCTGAAGAGTTATGCGAAGGATGTGGGGCTAGATGTCGCCGGTTTTGACCGTTGTCTCGCGGGGGGTAAATACAAAGCTGTGGTAGAGAGAGATTTGCAAGAAGGGGCACAGCTTGGCCTGACTGGCACGCCAACGTTTTTCATCAATGGTCGGGAGATATCCGGGGCGCAGCCTCTGGAAGCTTTCGCGGCATTGATCGACGAGGAGCTAGCACGATCGAGATAAGCTGCGCTTAAGGCGATTTGAACGGTCGCGAACGTTGGTTGGTTTTCTGAGCCGCTGAGCAGCCCGCTATAAAAATGGAATAGCCGAAGAAATGCTTCAGGATGCGAAAGCGCTTTTGTTGGACAGCCAGAATCCCGATGGGGGTTGGGGTTCTGCTAAGGGGAAACGCAGCAATACGGAAGCGACATCCTTAGCTGTCATGGCTCTGGAATTGTTGGAGCAGGACTCCAAAGCGGCACATATCCGGAATGGTATAACTTGGTTGACGCAGCGTCAAAGCGCTGATGGAAGTTGGCCGCTGAATGACAGTGCAAAAACTTCTTCGTGGACCACCGCCATGGCGATGCTCGCGTTGGGATTGTGGCCGGAACATCAGAGTCGAGTGGTTAGCGCTGCCAAGTGGGCTTTGCAACAGGAGGGGAATAGACCGGGTTTACTGGCGCATCTCTTGTTCGCATTGACGTTTAAGAAAAAGGCCCTTGACATAGATGTAGATCTCCTCGCATGGCCCTGGACGTCGGGCAGTTTCAGCTGGGTGGAACCGACGAGTTACTACTTGATTGCGTTGAAGAAGCTGAAAGGAAAGCTCACCGGCACTAACTCTGACGAGCGCATCAAGCAGGGTGAGATGATGATCTACGATCGGATCTGCAAAGATGGGGGATGGAATTACGGCAACAACGCAGTGCTTGGTGAGAACCTGTGGCCCTATCCAGATGTTACAGCCATTGCCTTGATCTCGCTCCAGGATCACGCGGCCGCCGAGGCGAATCGGCAGAGCATGCGTGCCTTGCAGGAAATGCTGAAGGATGTCCACTCAGGATTGGCCTTGAGCTGGTCGGTCATTTGTCTGTCACTTTATGGTCAGGACACGACAAAGTGGAAAGAGCTTCTCGCGCAAGACTTCGAGAAAACGCGGTTCATTGGCGAAACCAAAAGTATCGCACTTTCCGTGCTGGCGCTAAGCGATGGGGCCAAATATTTTAGGGTTTAAAGCATGCTCAGTCGACGCGAATTCCTAAGAGGCTCTGCTGCTGCGGCGGTTTATCCGCTGCTCGGTAATTGCACTGAACCACCACGGTGGGAACGGGACACGTATCGTAGATCGGCTAATTCCCGAGTGGCAATCCTCGGAGCCAGGAGTTATGAAGAACCGCTCAAGGATACCGTTTTGCGCGGTATTAAATTATTTCAACTCGATTTGAAAGGAAAAGTCATTGTTCTTAAGCCCAACTTGGTGGAGTTTGATCCGAACGGGGTGATCAATACAAATCCGCTGGTTGTTGAAGCCGCAATCGATGCTTTCAAAAGCCTGGGAGCCCGCGATGTAATCGTTGCCGAGGGGCCGGGGCACCGCCGTGACAATGAATATTTGCTTCAAGCTTCGGGGCTTTACGATGTTGTCAGAGAGCATCGTATCCGCTACGTGGACCTAAACTCCGATGACGTCCGTCCGACGAGACTGCGGAGTCGCTTTACGAATTTGCAGCAACTGTACCTTCCGGAAACACTTTACAACGCAGATCTGCTGGTCTCGATGCCAAAGCTCAAGACGCATCACTGGGCCGGCGTGACTCTATCGCTCAAAAACATGTTCGGAGTAGTCCCGGGAGCAGTGTACGGTTGGCCGAAGAATGTTCTTCATTGGGCTGGAATCGACAATAGTATCTTGGATATCAATAGCAGTTTGCCCATTCCTCAGTTTGCTATTGTCGATGGTATTGTCGGCATGGAAGGGAACGGTCCCTTACAGGGTGATGCCAAGAAAACCGGAGTGCTAATCTTTGGTAATGATTTAGTCGCCGTGGACGCGACAGCCGCGAGAGTAATGAAAATCGAGCCGCGAAAGATCAAGTATCTCGAGATAGCCGGCGACTTTTTAGGCAACCTCGCTTACGACCGAATCGAGCAGATTGGCGAGCCGTTAGAGAAGTTTCAACAGGACTTTCGCGTCATTAAGAATTTTCAGGACTTGAAGACCCTCACAGGGTAGGATAGCGACCTCGCGAATGAAAAAGCCGGGCATTGTAGAAACGCCCGGCTTTTTTGGTTGCGTTGCTCTCGATAGGTTTTAGCTTGCCTCGTCGTCTACAGGTATCCTTGCTCGCTTCGTATATTTTCCCCCACTAACATCTGAGTTCTAAAAGCGTTCGGCCAGTTGGCTCAGGTCATCGCAGGCAACCGTATACTGTTGCGTAGCCGACGCAGCCGTTTTGGATGCTTTCGAAGCGACCTGAATCGGTTGTGATTTTTCACCGGGCGCGGCTACCTGTTTAGCCACCGGCTTGGCCTTTTCATCCGTGGCAACCGCTTTGGCTTTGGCTTCCACAACGGGCATTTTTCTTTGGTGACTGCCACTGGAGCGGGTGCGGGTTCGGCGCGCGGCACTGCTTTGGCCACAGCCGTCGTTTTTTGGAGCGATCGCCGCGTGGAAGCTCTGTTTGGTTCTGTTCTTTCCGGGGCGTCGCAAGGTGAACGCGGGCGTTCTGGAGATGCGAGAGACCCTGCCGGATGCCCTCGCGCTCTTGAGTCAAATAGAATCCAATGCAGTAAGAGGCAAAGAAATAGTAGCGGTCCGGGGAGGAATATATCCCGTTTGAACCTCTAAGTGTAAGGAAAGTTGGCAACTTTTCCTTATAGCTGGCATCGCGCAGCAGTCCGGGCAACCGTGCCTAGGTCTCTTATCGTTTTGTCCTTGCAGAGCTCGGCCGTTCTACGGTCCCGTCCGATCTAAGAAAAATGATAGTTTTCAAGCATGTTCATACATATTTATAAACTAGAACAGGACATATCTTCGAGGTCTCTCACTGCAATATTATCCGTGGCATGTTCATTGCCATGCTATTGATCGTTAGGTCGATGGAGGTTTATTTATGCGGTCGATTAAAAATGAACGAGGCTCGGTGATTGTTTTCGTGACCCTAATCATCGTCTTACTGTTAATCATGGTAGGGATGGGGCTGGACACCGGACATCTTGCATACGTCCGGGCCCAGGGGCAGCCGGCCGTGGATGCCGCGGCGCTTGCGGCAGCCGCCGCGATTCCGACGAATAATCCGGACACCATTAGGGGCCAGGCGACAAGATTCAACTACGGCGCAGCAAACACCGGGGGAAACAACTACCTTAATAGTCCAGGTAACTTGATAGATAAGGACAAGAACGTCACACTCGTCCACTACGATCCAGCTACCCAAACGATTACACAAGCAACCGGGGTGACTGGCACGTTTGTTGGTAACGCGAACGGCGCGCGCGTCGCGCTGGAGAACAGTAACCCTTACGATGGGCCCGTTGGCGCGGCCATGAAAGCTCCGCTGTTTTTGACGCCGCTGCTTAATTTATTTGGTCTGAGTACGCCTGGAACCGCTAACGTAAGCGTCAGCGCCGTTGCTGTGATTAAGGCGGTTCCCGCCTTGCCTGCCACAACCATAGACTCTTTCTGCGACGGCAAGACACATACTCTAGAGTTTAACGGGGGATCAGACAACGCCGCCTGGACTACTTACAACATTGCAAACTCAAACGCGACCGATGTTCGCGATTTATTCGATGCTCTTCCTAGCTGTGAGGGCCAGCCTGACGTCGACACCGGCTACTGTACGAATTTGACCAACGGTACTATTGGCAATGTCTTCAATACGACACTGCCAAACTTATTTAACCGCAATCCTGGGAAGTGCTATTTGATGCCGGTGATACCTGCTAACACTATTCACTTCAATATGTGTCGCACTATCACAGACTGGGCCAGTTTTTGCCCATGCTCTCCGAGCAGACCTTGCGCCAACGGGGACACCAACGCATTCCCCAGCAATCACGAGCTTCAAGGGGACGTCACTTGTGGGCAGACTCCTTACACCTCAAAGGATAGTAGCTGTTACGTTCCACGTTTGGTCCGGGATACAAAGTCGGGAATGTGAGGGGCGATTAGCGTTGAGCGATGCGATCATTAGATTACGACAGCCGCTCCGCTAGGGTAGAGGTTGCCAGTTCGCGAACACAAAAAAGCCGGGAGTTTTTGCAACACCCGGCTTTTTCGTTTTGGGGTGTATTAGGCGCGAACGGTTTAGCTCGCCTCGTCCTCTCTAGGGAGGTAAGCTTCGTGCCGATGTAAATGTAATTGGAGTTTTTCAACAGGTCTTTGTTGCTTCGTA
>Ga0209056_10004128_pt1 | contig 15297 bp, 14 predicted proteins | sample GraSoiAngelo_114_FD_185876 | JGI IMG/M metagenome (GOLD analysis project Ga0209056, IMG submission 185876) | Grasslands soil microbial communities from the Angelo Coastal Reserve, California, USA - 14_0903_13_40cm (SPAdes) (version 2) | ecosystem: Environmental > Terrestrial > Soil > Grasslands... | reverse complement strand
TGGAGCGCGACTGGACTTCGCATCCGCCACAGGAGCTCTGGCGACAACCGATTGGCTTGGGGTGGTCAGCTTTCGCCGTTTCCGGACCGTTTGCCTTCACGCAGGAACAGCGCGGTGAAAACGAACTGGTGGTTTGCTACTCACTGGCCAGCGGACGCACGATCTGGTCGCACACGAACGTGGTTCGATTCAGCGAGCCGATGGGAGGCGACGGCCCGCGGGCGACTCCCACGATTGTGGACGGCCGGGTTTACGCCCTCGGCGCGACCGGGATTCTCGATTGCCTGGAGGCCGCGACCGGCAGGTTGATTTGGACGCATGATACGCTCAAAGAGAATGCATTGCCCAACCTCTATTTCGGGAAGTGTTCTTCACCGCTCATGGTGGATGATCTTGTGGTGGTCACCGGCGGCATGACGAACAGCTCGACCTTGCTGGCGCTTGGTCGCCAGGACGGTTCGCCGGCGTGGCGCGCGGGCAAGGACGAAGCGAGCTTCAGTTCGCCCATCCTGGTTACGCTCGGAGGCAGGCGACAGATTCTTTCGGTGAACGCCGCCAGCGTGACCGGCCACGATCCAAAAGACGGGCATATCCTTTGGGAATACGCCTGGGCGAACAACAAATGGCCCAAATGCGCGCAACCCGTCGTGGTCGAAGGCGACCGCGTATTTCTGTCAGCGAGTTTTAACGCCGGCTGTGTGCTGTTGCAGGTGAAGACGGGGGCGGATGGCAACCTCTCGGTCGCCGAGGTCTGGAAGAACCGCAACATGAAATCCGAGTTTTCCAACATCGTCGCGCGCGGTGGATTCCTCTACGGCCTGGACGACGGCATCCTTGCCTGTGTTGAGATCGCCACTGGCGAGCGGAAATGGAAGGACGGCCGCTACGGCCACGGGCAGCTCATGCTGGCGGATGATTTGTTGCTGGTACAGACCGAGCAAGGCCCCGTCGCGCTCGTGGAGGCAAGTCCCACCGGGTACCGCGAGGTGGCCAGGCTTAATGCGCTGGGTGCCAAGACCTGGAATACTCCGGCTCTCGCCGGTGAATTTCTTCTCCTCCGCAACGATCAGGAAGCGGTTTGCTATAAATTGGCGAAGCGCAACTCGCTCGTAAAGGATTGACTCACTCCGAGAGCCAACCGGGCTTCTTGACACTAGATGTCTTCGACCAAAAGTTGGTGTCGGCTCGGCGGTGCCAGCATTCTCATTGTCGTCCCGCGCGAGTTCGTATAGTTTCTCCGGCGATGAAACACACACAGTTGACTGCGCTTGCTCTCGTTACAGCGACCATGCTTCGGCTTACCGCCGCCGATGACGCGAAGGTCAACGCGCTCACCGACGCGGAAAAAGCCGCTGGATGGAAGCTCCTTTTCAACGGGAAAACTCTCCATGGCTGGCACAACTTCAAACGCGACGGTGTCCGACCCGGCTGGCAGGTCAAAGACGGCACACTCGCCTGCGTCGATCCCCACAACGCCGGCGACCTCGTCACCAGTGAGAAGTTCGACTGGTTCGACCTGGAGCTCGACTACAACATCTCCGAAGGCGGGAACAGCGGCATCATGTTTCATGTCACCGACGAGGGCGGAGCGGCCTGGGCGACGGGCCCCGAATTCCAACTTGAGGACAACGCGAAAGCCGGGGACCCGCAACGCTGCGGCTGGCTCTACGCCCTTTATCAACCGCCGACGGACCCCAAGACCGGCAAGCCGATTGATGCCACCAAACCCCCCGGCGAGTGGAACCACGTCCGTCTTGTTATCAGCCCGGAGAAATGTGAGCACTACATCAACAGCGTGAAATATTTCGATTACGTGTTGGGCAGCGACGATTTCAAAGAGCGCGTGGCCAAAAGCAAATTCTCGACGATGCCTCTCTTTGCGAAGTCCAACAGCGGTTATCTTTCGCTCCAGGGCGATCACGGGCAGGTTTCCTTCCGCAACATCAAGATCCGGCCGATCGCGCCACAGAAGTGATCGCGCCCGGGCCGATGCAAAACACGAACGCTAACAAACGCAGAATTTTTCCAAGTCTCTCGGCGCTGCGCGGGTCGAAGCGACCTGAAGGTCGCGCTCCAATTGACGACATTCCGTGAGGTGGCGAACGATTCTCCTAACAAGGTTCACGGGTCGGTGAGCTTCGGGAGTTGTTTGAAGCTGGGTGTTGGAGACAACGGAACGTTATTGAGCTATGGATGCCATTTCGCTGGGGCAAAGTCCGTTCGCCGTGCTCACCTTCATTGCCGCGCCGGCGGTGTTGACCAATGCCGCCAGCGTGCTGGCGATGAGCACCATCAACCGCATGCTCCGCACGCGCGACCGCATGCACGAGCTCTTGGCGCAATCCGAATCAGGCGTGAAGACCGCAACTGGCGCGCAGCGTCTGGTCGCGCAGGTCAATCGCGTGGAGAGGCAAGGATCGATCTTGTTGCGCGCATTGCATTCGATCTACGTGGCGCTGGGGGCGTTTGCCGCAGCCAGTCTCGTCACGTTGCTCGGCGCGGTGTTAGGACACTGGGAGGTTGCCGGATGGTTTCACGCGCTGGTTGGGTTCGGGTTGGTGCTGGGGTTTGTTGGCGTGGGCGGGCTGGTATCGGGCTGCTGGAATCTGCTCCAGGCCACGCAGCTCTCCTTGGAGAACATTCGGGAGGAAGCGGCGTTGATCCGCGAACAACAAGAGCAGCTCCGAAAGAAGCTCTCCGGCCTGCCGCCGATCTGACCTGCCGCCACGGCCAGACTGCGAGACGTCACAGCGGGACTAATCCGTTGCAATTCCGAGCTTGCCAAACCGGCGGTGCGGACACAGGATGGAATAATTCTATGAACAGGCGATTTCCGCAACAGGTGGCCTTTACCTTGATCGAACTTCTCGTCGTCATTGCGATCATTGCGATTTTGGCCGGTCTGCTGTTGCCTGCCCTCGCCCGCGCGAAGAGCAAAGCGTTGACGATCAAGTGCAACAGCAACATGCACCAGCAAGCTATCGGCTTCCATATGTATGCCGACGATAATCTGGATTCCTATCCGGTCTATCCGGACTGGGGCGACCTGGGTGGCCAGCCGGGCACCATGACGCTCCACGATGCGTTCAAACTGACGGCGGACAAACGGCCGTTGAACAAGTACGTGCCGGCCCTGCAAACGTTTCATTGTCCCTCGGACAAGGGTGATTCGCTGTGGAAGAGTACCTTCCCGAAAGGGACTCGCAGTTGTTACGCCGCCTGGGGCAACAGTTACCTCACGGTCTGGGCAGTGGAGACGCTGCGCGTGAAGCATGTGACAGGCAACTCCATGGCCGCGAAAGGCACCCCCGACGCGACCCCGATGAAAACGAGCGAGATCGCTCGCAGTCCTTCCAACAAACTTATTCAAGGCGATTGGCCGTGGTGGGCGGATCGCGACAAAAACGATCCGTGGAGCCAGTGGCACAACTACAAGGGACAATACCGCTTTAATGTGATTTACGGCGACGGCCACACCGCCTATTTCCAGTTTCCGATGCAGGCGTACCAATGGAACTACACTGGCCCTAAACCGGACCCGAACTTCACCTGGTGGTAGCGGGCAGATCTTCGATTCCGATTTGGTTCACACAGTGGCTTCGGACGGAGCCGGACGAAATGTCCCATCGCGAGGAGGAATCGGCAGCGGCCAGGAGTTGATAATATCTCGATTGTTATCCGCGGCCCGGACGGGTAACATTCGAGGCATGAAACGCACATTCTTGATTTCATTCGCCGTCGGTGTCTCCGTGATCGCCTGCCTCGGGGCTGACTCCGAGGAAGGGTTCGTGGCCATTTTCGACGGCAAAACCTTCAACGGATGGAAACCGGCCACCGAACATCCCGACACCTGGAAAATTGAGAACGGCGCGTTTGTCGCCCACGGTCCGCGCGATCATTTGTTTTACGTCGGCGACACGAGGCCGTTCAAGAATTTCGAGTTGAAGGTGGACGTGATGACGGAGCCGGGCTCAAACGGCGGCATATATTTTCACACCCGATATCAGGAAACCGACTGGCCGAAGTACGGTTTCGAATGCCAGGTGAACGTGAGCCACAGCGACTGGAAGAAGACCGGCAGTCTGTATGATGTCGTGAACGTCGCTTCCACTCCGGCGAAAGACGACAAATGGTGGACGCAGCACATCGTCGTCAAGGATAACCACGTGACGGTGAGAATCGACGGGCAGATCATCTTCGAATACACCGAGCCGCCCGGAACTCAACCCGGCAAGGATTTCACCCGCAAGCTGGACGAAGGCACCTTTGCGCTCCAGGCGCATGACCCGAAAAGCGTCGTCCGTTACAAGAACATCCGGGTGAAACGGCTGGACTGAGGCAGTGCGACTGCGACATCGTTGGCAGAGTGTGCGCGATGCGGAATGCCTCGTAGCCGTGGACGTCAGTCCGCGCACTCTCAAATAGACAGCGCCGACTCACGTCGTCGGCTACGGTTCATGGTTCCGGTGCGCCGCTGCGGCGGCGATGCCTACCGCTCTTGTCAGGCGGCACGAGAGAAGACCTGCAGCCAGAGCGATTTGAACAGGGCCATGCGCACAATGTCCTGGCGCCTGTCACCCACTTTGATGTCCTCGAAGAAGATTCCCTCCAACTCGAAGCCAAACCGGCTGTTGAGATTGAGGTTGTGGATATTGATGTCGCGCGAGTGGATGTAAACCTTGTTCAGGTCCAGGATGAGGAACGCATAATAAAGAAAGCCGAACGTGGCGCGTTTGCCGATGCCTTTGCCTTGCAGCCCGGATTCACCCACCAGCTTTTTCATCTCCAGTTTGCCCGCCACGGGATCGATGTTCTCACCGCCGACGATTCCAACCGGCTGCTCATTATAATAGATGCCAAAATAGTCGCGTGTGGGATGAGTGAAGTATTTTTGCAAATCGGTTTCCTGCTCGGGAAAGGCCGGCACGAAGCTTTCACGGATCGCGGGGTTCTTGAGCCATTGGACGACTTTGCTGATGACCGCCGGTTGCAGCGGCCGGAGCGTTACATGCTGAACCGTCAGTCGCTTGCGTTCCTTCCACTCATCCTTCACGGTATCGAGCGTGAAGATGTGGTTGTAGTACTGAACGCCTTCGCCGGGCTTCTTCTCCTGCGCCATGAGGTTGTCAAGCAGGTGCGACGCGACTCTCAGGATTTCGTCCTTCCGGACACCATAGTTGATGAGTTCGTTGTAAAAGCCCTTGGAGACCAGTCTGAGCATCTGGTCGCGCTCCTGTTTGAGGACCGTCTTTTCATCATTTTGTTCGCGCATACTTCGACCTGGTTGGAGTTTTACGGTTCATCCGTTCGGCATCTTCAGTTCGGCCAACGTCAGTCCTTCGCGTTTGCGCAGAGTAGCTTCGACTTTGGGAACAAACATCTGGGTTTCGGCAGGCAAACGAGCGGCAATCGCATCGAAGGTGCGCCCCTTCTCTTGCCTGAGCAGGTTCTCGACGCGGGTCTCGCCGGCGTTGTAGGCGGCCAATGCCAGTCGCCAGTCGCCGAAGCGCCCGTAAAGGCGGCGAAGATACTTGGCGGCGGCGCGAGCGCTCTTCTCCGGCTGCAAGCGCTCGTCGGGCAGTGAAATCGAGAGGTTGAGGCTGCGCGCGGTGAGCGGCATTAACTGGAACAAACCAGCCGCCCCTGCGGGGCTGCGCGCGGTTGGATCAAAGGAAGACTCGACTTCCGCCACCCAAATCAGTTCGGGCGGCAGTTTTTCTGCGGCGAAGATATCCTTCAGACGCGCCGCGTGTCTTTCGGCCTGGGCGGGCGGGGAACGATGCTTTAATTCTCTAATCCAGACCGAACGTTCGAGTTGTGGCGAGGGATTCGGCAACGGCGACGGCAAGGATTTTTCCGGAGCGGCTTTGGCCTCGCGGCGCAGTTCCCTGGCGACGTCGAAGTAATCGAGATGGGTTTCCAGCCAGACGGCATACGGACGTGTTTCGTCGAACTGTCGCAGCACCGGGAGCAACTGAGTCGCCGTCCCCCTCAGGGCGCCGAGGTCGTAAACATAGGTGCCTTGGAATTGCCGCCGCACTTCAGTGAGAAACTGTTGCACGCGATCCTTATCCACACCCAGCTCATCCAGCGCTTGGCCATCGAGATTGTCCCGCACCCATTCCTGGACTGACTGAAGAATTTCATCGGGTTGAGGCAGCTCGTCCTGAGCGGTGACCTCACACGCGCAGGCCAGGAGCAGTGCCAGAGGAATCGATCGGCGGGCTTTCACGGAGTGAAATTAACACATCGGCGAATTCAGCCCAACCACAAATCCGGCGAAAACCGGAGCCAGGATGGCTGCCCTACGACCGCACGTTTCAGGTTCGCCGCTGCTCGTCCGGCCTACGGCCGGATCGGCAGAAAGCGAATCCGGCGGACGTACCCGTAGTCGTTTTCCACAATTAGAAGGTTTCCCTGCGCGTCGAGTGCCACGCTGCGAACTTCACTTACCTTGAGTCCGGGCGAATGAAACCAGGCGCCGTCTCCCGCGTGATTGCCGGCGGCGCCATCGACCAACAGGTGGATGATGCCGGCGGCATCGACATACCAGACCTGGCTGCCTTTGTGCGTGGCGAGCAGGTAACCGCCGGTCGGCAACGGCCAAACACCGCGGACTTCGAGCAAACCGGTTTGCAGGGCCGGGAAACCGTCGCCGCCGTTGTTGTCGCCGCCGTCGCCGGCAATGACGGTGCGGCTGCCGTCGGGTGAAACGAGGAAGACCCGGTTGTCAGCGCGATCGGTCACGAGGAGGTTGCCGGCGGAATCAACGACCAGGTTGCCGAGTTCTTTGAACTGGTTGTTGAGCAGTTGCACCCCGCCGATCGGCGTCCATTTCTTCAAGTCGGTGCCGGAGGCGAAATAGACCAGCGATTCGTCGGCGCTGACCCAAAGGCCGCGGCCGGTGCTGATGCCGCCGGCCACCGTGAAAAGCGTGGTCATGACGCCAAGGGTGTCCACGCGCCGAATCCTGCCGTTGTCCGTGTCGAGGATGTAAACCGTGCCGTCACCGCGCACCCATTCGCCGTTTGGGAAATTCAACTGCAGGCTGGTCGCCGGCGCGGGTCCGTCCCCGTTGAACCCTCCGACGTGCGTTCCGGCGAAAGTATGGATCGTTCCGTCCGAGGTGATCTCAAGAATGGAATGGCTGTCCTTGTCGGCGATGTAGATGTTCGCGGCGTCGTCCGCCATGGCGAAGTGCGGTCGCGACAAATCCGCGTTGGTGGCCGGCGCGCCTTCGAACTCCGGTTGCCAGTAATTGGTGACGTCAGAGCGCCCTCCGCCTCGGCCGGCGATGGTTTCGATGATGCCATAAGCGGCGAGCAGGTTGCTGTAACCCGAAGGCGTCGCGGAAATGTCGGCCGTGAGCAAACGATAAAAGCGGTTGTCGGATGGAGTCGGCAGGCTGGCCTGGCCAACACGGTTCGTTGAAAACAAATTGCGCCGCGGGAGCCAGGGACCCGTCGGCGCAGTCGCGGCTTCGATGCTGCAGACTCCGTTGGAAGAGGCGCCGGTCCAACTGATTCTGCCCGTGGCCGCAAACGAACTGATTTGAAAGTCAGTCGCGTTCGAGGCCATGACCAGTGGCGTGAGGAGCGTCGCCACGAACAACGCGCATCTCATGTAGTACAACCGGAATCGATCCATCAGACAAGGGGAAGGGGGCCTACGGGGGCAACAGACCAAACCCCCGCTCTATTTATCGAGGATGAACAGCTGATAATGCTTGGAGAGTTTGCTGTCGAGTTGGTGGGTGGGAAAGCCGCGATACTCGTAGTCGAACCGGTAACGATAGGTGACGACGTTGTTGTCCGCCGGAACGGGCACGAGCGTTTCCCAACGATTGGTGAGCATCAGTGTGCGCTGCATCGGGTATTGGTCGAGGCCGACAACAACCGACGCTTTGATGGAATCCCTGATGAGGCTTTGCTGGCGGCTGTCCCACTCGACAGCGAGAGCGTATTGCCCGTTGTCTTTTCGTGGCAGACGGCTGGGAGTCAGATTGGTGATCTGCGAAGTCGCGCACCCGATGAGCAGGAAGGGGAGCACAAACAAGGGGAGAAATTTCTTCAAATTCAGCATAACGGGCCAGAGCGTTACACAAGCGTTGGCGGCTTGTAAAGTTGGATTTGGACTGGCGCCATTGGAGATCGAAACCGCAGGCGTTTTGCGTTTGACCGTGTTCGGGTGGGGCAGGTAGGGTGCGCGGCTGAATTTCAAGTTTTAGTCTATGCTCGCACACATTCGGCGGCATCAGAGGTGGCTTTGGGGGGTCATTGCCACGCTCACGATCATTTCGTTCGTCTATTTCCTGGACCCGTCCACCGGCCGGCGGGGCGGTGGGCGCAGCATCTTCAGCGGGGCGCCGAGCGATTATGGCTACTTCAACGGCCGGGCCGTCACCGCCGAGGAATACGAGCAGATGAAGCAGGAGGCGCGTTTGGAGTACCTCTTTTCTTCCGGCCGCTGGCCCGAAGAGGTCGAAGGCGGTCAACAATTCTTCAACCTCGCTGTCCAGGTACCGAGGCGGCTTCTTTTTGCCGAAAAACTGAATGAGCTGAACATTCAGGTGAGCGATGAAATCGTGGCCGGTTGGATCGCTCACGCTTTCCGGGACCGCAGGAGCGGCGCTTTCCACGTGGAATTCTACCAGCAGTTTCTGAAAACGACACTCCCGCGCGGGCGTGTCAGCGAAGGCGAATTTCGAACGTTCGTTCGGCATCAGGCAGGGCTTGAACAACTCATTTCGCTGGCCGGCCTCACTGGCAGTCTGGTGACGCCGCGCGAAGCGGAGGCGGTTTGTCGCCAGGAGAACGAACAACTCTCCACCGAGGCCGTCTTTTTTTCGGCGTCAAATTATCTCGCGAGCGTGCAGGTGCCGCCCGCGGCGTTGTCGGAGTTTTACACGAACCACCTGTCGGAATACCGCATCCCTGATCGGGTGCAGGTCAGCTACGTGAAGTTCGAGATCACGAATTATCTGGCGGAGGCTGACCAGGCCCTGGCGCAAATAACGAATTTGACCCAGCAACTGGAACGGTTCTACCAGCAGCGCGGCGCCGATTTCTACAAGGACGCCGACGGCAAGGCGATGCCGCACGACGCAGCGATGCAAAAGATCAAAGAAGAGCAGCGGCGGGCCTTCGCCATGACTTCGGCGCGCAAAAAGGGCACCGAGTTCATGGAACAATTATATGAGCTGTACCAGAAACAGCCAAATCAGTCCGACAATCTCGATAAACTGGCCGCGGCGACCGGCTACCAGTCAGGCGTAACCGAACCTTTCACGCAACGGGATGGGCCCAGGGATCTGAAGGTGCTGGACACGTTCACGCAGGTGGCCTTCGCACTGACCCCGGAGCAGCCCATGCCGAGCGATCCGCTTCCGGGTGAGGACGGTGTTTACGTCATCACGCTGAAGAAAAGGATTCCGAGCGAAGCGCCGCCGCTGGAAGCCGTTCGTGAAAAAGTCACGGCGGAATTTCGTCAACACGAAGCGACGGACGCGGCGAGAAAAGCGGGCGAGGCGTTTTACGGAACGTTGACCAACGGGTTCGCGCAAAACAAATCGTTCGAGGTCGTTTGCCTGGAAGCCAACGTCATTTCGCACAAGCTGCCGCCAGTTTCGCTCAGCACGCGTTCGCTGCCCCAGGAGTGGGAGGGCCGCGTTGACCTGAGTTTGCTGAAGGACCTCGCTTTTCCATTGACTCCGGGCAAGACGAGCCGCTTCGAAATGACGCGCGACGGCAGACTCGGAATGACCGTGCATTTATTGTCGCGGCAGCCGGTGGACGACGCCAAGCTGAAGGCCGAACTGCCTGAGGTTACGACCGGCTTGCGCGAGGAGCGACGACGCGAGGCCATCAACGACTGGATGCGCAGGGAATTTGAGTCGGCGCATTTCACTGGCGGGCCGTTGCAAAAGAAGACCGGCTCCAGGTAAGGCCGGGCGGCCGTTTTCCGTCAGTTTCCCCTCTCTCCCCGCTCGTTCCTCGCGGGGAGAGATTGCCCCGAGACGATTCGCGCGTTGAACCCCTGAACCGTAGCCGCCGACGTGAGTCGGCGCCAATCCTTTGCCTCGAAAGCAAACAAGTGCGCCGACTCACGTCGGCGGCTACGAGGATTCATGGGGAGGGAAAGGCGTCCTCGTCGTTTTTCATGCCGAACAAGTATTAGCGAGCTGCCCTCCGCTACGCCGCTAAGCACATGCGGTTGAAACGCCGAGCCGCGTCAGTGGTGCGCCAGCAGTCTGATCAGCTGCACGCCGGTCACGATGGCCACCCCCAGAACGCTGGCGCCGGAAAACTGCGACATGCGCAGCAATGTGTGGGTGGAAAAACGTCCGTGCCCGCGCGAGGCCAGGAAACTGAGCAGTGTGAACCACGCAAAACATCCGAGCGCCACGCCCAGTACGCAGGCGCCCTTGCTCGGCCAGGTGTCGTCCATCCATTCGTGCGAGATGAATGTGGCCGAGAGGGTAATCCAGAACAGCAGCACACCCGGATTGCCGAGACAGCGGACGAGGCCGGTCCAGAAGGCCGTGTGCGGGTGGAGGCGATGTTCGATAGTCTCGATGCTCCGGGTGGTCGTCGGCAGGGAACGCGCCAACAGATATTTCAGGCCGAGGAAAAGCATCAACAGAAAACTCACCAGCTCCATCGTCGCTTTGATCCACCGCGAGTTGAACAGGCGCGCGAAACCGGCGAAGGCGATGGCGCAGTAAATCACTTCCATGATCGTCGCCCCCAGGCCGATGAGAAAGGCCCAGCCGAAGCCTCGCCGGGCGCCTTCGTTGACGATCGAGATGTTGATCGGGCCAACGGGGATCGAGACCACAAAGCCGAACGCGAACCCGTAGCATGCAGGCAGCAGGTATGAAAAAAAGTCCGGCATGCGGATTACGCGGTCGGCTCCTCGTCCTCGTCCTCCTCTTCAATCTCATGAACAATCTTCCGCGACAGGCGCGGCCGGATGAAACCGTAAATCAGATAGGCGGTGAAGATCAACGGCAGCACGACCGGCAGGATTTGTTTCTGAGCGATGAATAGAAAGGCGGCTGCCAGAATGATGGCGACCATTTTGGGGAAAGGGCGTTTGGCGCGCCAATCGAGGGACTTGAATGACGGATATTTCACTTCACTGACCATCATGAACGAGAGAAAGACCATGATGACCGGCAGGACGTAACGCCAGGGCGTTTTTGCAAATCGCTCGTCCAGCCAGCCGCGGTCATCCAGCCAGAGCAGGAACAAGGTGATGGAGGCCACCGTGCCGGCGGCGGCGGGAATCGGGAAACCAAGAAAATCCCTGCCTCCACCGCTGCCCGCGGCGGCCAGACAGTTGAAGCGCGCCAGTCGAAACGCGCCGCAAATCAAATAAACCGACGCGATGAACCAGCCGATTTCCGGGTGTTTTTCAAAGACATCGTGCAGCACGACGCGATGCACCAGAAACGCCGGCGCGGCGCCAAAGGAAATAATGTCGGCCAGCGAGTCGAATTCGCGTCCGAACGGGCTGTCCTGTCCTCCGAAGCGCGCCACCCGCCCGTCCAACAGGTCAAAAACGCAGGCGAGGATGATAAAGAGGATGGCGTTGCGGATGGTTGGACCGAAGGCGCCGGGATTGTTGATGTCCGCTCCGACGATGAGCGTCAGCGCCAGAAAGCCGCAAAAGAGATTTCCCGCCGTCAGCAGGTTCGGCAGCAAAAAAATTTTCAGCTCCGCAGCCTCGCCTTCGGCCCGCGGTGAGTTGCTGGACTCGGTCGCCATAGGTCCTCAGGTTCTGGAGGCGATCACGGTTTCGCCGCCGCGGACTTTGTCGCCGAGCTTGACGCGGATTTCAGTTGTCAACGGCAGGTAAATGTCCACACGCGAGCCGAATTGAATCAGGCTGATGCGTTCGCCCCGCGCCACCTCGTCACCCTCCGCAATCCACGGAATGATGCGCCGGGCCAGGACACCCGCGATCAATCGCACGGCGATCTTTTCGCCGGGTTTCTCGCTCGATTCAAAGCCGATCAGCACGTTTTCATTGTGCGCGGCCGAGTCCTGTTTCAAAGCGCTCATGAACCGTCCCCGCGTGTGCTTCAGTTGAACCAATTTTCCCGCCACCGGCGCCTTTTGCACGTGCACCTCGATTACCGAAAGGAAAATGGAAACGCGTCGGCAGGGGCCGCCCATGAATTCAGGCTCGTTGGACTCGTCAATCACGTCCACTTTGCCGTGGGCGGGGGCGATGATGACGTTGAGGTCCGGAGGCACGCGCGCGTCGGGATCGCGGAAAAACCAGAGGCAAAACAGGGAGAACACAACCCACACGGTAAACAGGCCGACGGAAATCGAAAAGATGAACGCACCCACCACTGCGGCCAGAAACCCCATCACCGTCACCACCAGCAGCGCCACAAGCGTCCAGAAGATCAACTTCAGCGCGGCCTGCGTGGCTTTGCCTTTGTGTTTCATCGCTGCCATCTTAATCGTCGGCGGCGAAAGCTGGAAAGAGGATATTTGCAAAAGCGAGGTCCTCACGCGTCAAGCAGCGCGTCGCGCCGCGTCGCCCGATCCACCAACAGCGGTTGGCTGTTCGACCGGCGTGATTTTCTTTTGCGCGAGTCGGCTTGCCCGGTAAAGTGAGGCGCGCGCGTTTGCCCGCGCCAATGACCGGGATGAAGAACATCGTCTATTTTGATTTGGAAACGCAGAAGTCGGCGGAAGACGTCGGCGGCTGGGACAAGATCAGCCGGATGCAAATGAGCGTCGGAGTCACTTACAGCACGGCGCGGCGCGACTACCGCATCTACAGCGAAACAAAGGTCAACGACCTCATCACCGAATTGCTGCGCGCGGACCTGGTGGTTGGGTTCAACAATCTGCGATTCGATTACGAAGTGTTGCACGGCTACACGACGTTGGATCTCCGGCAAATTCCGACGCTGGATATGCTGACGGAGTTGCAGAAGAGGTTGGAGCACCGGCTTTCTCTGGATGTGATCGCGGCGGCGACGCTCGGTTTGGAGAAGACCTCCGAAGGCATGCAAGCCATCCAGTGGTTCAAGGAAGGCAAACTGCTGGACATCGCCGAGTATTGTTGCTACGACGTGAAGATTACACGGTTGGTTTATGAGTACGGGGCGACGCACAAGCAGCTTTTTTACAAGAACCGATTTGGAAACAAATTGTCTGTGCCCGTCTCCTGGTAGGCGGGAGGTTATCTCTTGACGGCGGCGGCGGCATTTGTTCGGCGCAAACGATGGGACAGCTCCAGCCCGATGTTGCGCATGACCATCATGCCGAAGTACGGTTCGCGCTGCACGAGGTCGTTAAAGGCGGTCCGCTGAATAACGAGAAGGATGCTGGCCTGACTGGCGATGGCATAAGCCACACGCGGTTCTCCGAAGATCCGGCCATGGCCGACGGTGGCGATTGGCGATGATTTCTCTTCGAGGTGAATCTCCACCTGGCCACGCATGACCACGTAAGCTTCGTTGCTGGAATCGCCTTTGTTGAAGATTTTTTCACCCGGCCGGTAAAGCTTTTGGGTGAATAAACGGGCAATCTTGCGCAGTTCGCCATCACCCAGGCCCTCAAAAATGGACAGGCCGCGGAGCAGATTGATAATGGCCACGCCGATTTTCTGGTCCTGAAAACTTTGGTCAACGATCTGGACGATGGCCTTGGCGTGCGGGGTCAACTCGATATGTTCAAGCGAATAGGCCATGCTCAGTTTCACCACTTTCACAACGTCGGTGTGGCCTTCAGCGTTGAAGTAAAAGGCCGGCAAGTAGGCCACCGGAGCGAAGCCAAGCTGTTCGGCGGTTTTCAGCAGGCGTGGCGCAGTCATGAGGATGTCTGCTTCCAGGTAAACGGCGTTGAGTTGGTCCTGGGCGATTCTGACCGCATAATTAAAGAGCGCGCCGATCGACAAGTCATCGGTGCTGAAGCTGTCCACGAGGCGAACGCAGCGGTCGCGGTCATCGGCCAGATAAGCCAGGCCCGCGACGACGTTGTTGTGGCGTTTGCCCAGAACTGCGCGAACCTGCGCGTCACCGGAGGTGCGGAGCAGCCCCAGGCCGAGGTTGTAGCCGCTGGAGATTTCGGTCGGCGGACTGGAAGATTGGGCGTGCAGGCGCCAAAGCGCGAAATCATTGTAACTGGCTTCGTGAAGTTGCAGTTCGGTTTGCAGGGGATAGCCCGTGACGCCATCGCGAACCGACAGCGGGTTGGGAATTTTCAGTTGGTTGAGCGCCGCGGCGGCCAGTTCGCTGACCTGTGAAAGGGATTCTGAGATCGGGCGGCGGGAAACGATGTCGGGTTTGGCGAACCAAACATAAAAGAGCGCCCCTTGCCGCACGAGGAACAGGTGTTTGAACGGCTGAAATCCGACGCAGACATAGCCGATTTTTTCATGCAATAACTGCTGTGGGTGATCGGAGGCAAGGATCCGGGCGACGATCATCTGCCGGCGTTCGGCGGCCAGCTCGTTGATGCGGCGCAGGAGCGCTTCGGCTGAACCGTCTTTAAAGCTCTCCGGGCGAAACAACGGGCGGCCGAGATTCAGAACGGGGTTTTTGGTCTGAGAGGCAGGCTGGAGAAAAGAAACACTCGCCTGCCAGCGCCCGTTTGCTTCGGCGACCCAGGTTTCATGTCCGGTTACCAGGTCGAGTTGGGTTGAAGCCCAAGCCGGCTCGTAAACCTGTTTGTCAGGGTAATCCTCCCCAATCGACGCTTTCAGCAAGTCCTGCCATCGCGCAGCATCGCTTCCGTTGATCTGACGAATCACTACGCCCATGAAATTGCGCTGGATGACATAATTAGACGGGGCGGCTCAAGGTGTCCTGAAGAATATGGTGCCCGCGACAGGATTTGAACCTGTACGATGTTACTCACTAGAACCTGAATCTAGCGCGTCTGCCAATTCCGCCACGCGGGCGACCTGATAACCAATATGTTACGAACAAACTAAGGTCTCGCACTTGTGCTTGTGCTAGGTTTTGTGCAGGAGTAAGCACATGAAAGCAACCCGCAAGCCGCAGTAACTCCCAGTCTAGCGCCCACACCGACTCTGTCAGTAATCGTGAACATCGGCAGCGAAGTTACCAAAGGGTCTTTGATGAACGCAAGCGTCCCATTCGCGGGCTGTGGATTCGCAATGCCCGCTACTACTCCCAACTTGCCATTCTAAATGAGGACACGGGCGAAAGGAAAGTTCGGCGGGTTCCTCTCGAAGGGGCTACCACTCCGGCTCAGGCCCGCAGCAAAATGGAAGAACTGCGGGTAGATCGTCGCAAGGGACAATTGC
>Ga0209056_10004125_pt1 | contig 15308 bp, 16 predicted proteins | sample GraSoiAngelo_114_FD_185876 | JGI IMG/M metagenome (GOLD analysis project Ga0209056, IMG submission 185876) | Grasslands soil microbial communities from the Angelo Coastal Reserve, California, USA - 14_0903_13_40cm (SPAdes) (version 2) | ecosystem: Environmental > Terrestrial > Soil > Grasslands... | reverse complement strand
TTTTCCTTTGAAATTTCTTCTGGAATAAAGTCCCCTGTTATGGATTCAGCCAAGTCATGCAAGAGAGCCATTCTAAGAATTTTTTCAGTATTCAATCCAATTGTATCAGAGAACACCATGGCCATTATGGCTGTTCCATATGAATGATCAGCAACAGACTCGGGGTGTTCAATTCCAACTTTTTGCTTCCAACCTTTTCTAGGGACTTTCTTGAGCTGAGATACAATAAAGAAGAAGTCAAACAACATTAGACTGTATTACAAACAGCTTGTTTTAATCCTTGGGTGACTTTATTCTAAGGAAGATTATAACATAATGCGAACAAGATAAAAATGACGAGACTCTCGAATACATGTTGGTAAAAATTTATACGAAAACAGGTGATGATGGAACCACAGGGCTAATTGGAGGTAAACGAATCAAGAAATCAAGTTCGCGTATTGCTGCTTATGGCACAATCGACGAATTGAATGCTGCAATAGGCTTGATTCTGTCGGCAAAGATGGATTCTGATATTCATGATTTATTGACACAGATACAAAATGACCTATTTCTTGTAGGTGCAGATCTTGCAAACCCAAGTCTTGACAACAACATCAATCGAGTAACACCCAGTATGATTGCTTTTCTTGAAAAACAAATAGATGGATTAGAAAATGATCTGCCTACGATAAACTACTTTATACTGCCAGGCGGGGATCTAGTTGCGTCACAGGTACATCTAGCTAGAGCCATATGTAGAAGGGCCGAAACACATATTGTCGAACTCGCGGATATTAATGCGATAAACAAGAATTGTCAGATTTACATCAATAGGTTATCTGATCTACTTTTTGTTATTGCCCGAGTGATAAATAAAAGAAAAAAGATCAAAGACATACCTTGGAAAAAATAAGAGACACACTTTAATTCCCCCAAAATTGGATATTCGGATGTGCCACCGTAGCTCAGCCCGGGAGAGCACTCGGCTGAAGACCGAGCTGTCGCGCGTTCAAGTCCCGCCGGTGGCACTACAACTCTTAGATAGCATACAGGATCTGTTGAACTTTAGACGATCCACATTTTGCTTTTCGTGCAGTTCTATAGTTTACTCATATGTCTGCAATATTGAAATGCCAAGGTATTTACTATCAGAAGAAGTCCTTGGAGGGCATATCAACCTATAATCAAGATTACCGCATTATAAAGTGGTAAATATTACAAGTGCGACGGCTCCTATGAATTTTGGTAGCAAATTGGTACTCCAAATAAGCCAATTGTTGATATGGTACATAAAACGATTACAGCGACTTTCCGTGGGGCATGGATTGTATTATACCATCTATTCAATTCTTAAAAATAACTGCTATTCTTAGAATCTGATTTTCTAAAATGATCTTAAATATGGATGATGATAAAATTGATAACCGCTCTAAAAGTATGACGTATCACTCTAGTAAGAGAATCTACATTGATCATAATGAAAAAATAGAGTTTGAAATTGTAATTTCGTATAATAATTAGCTATAGCTTATTTTGTGGCATTAAAACTGCGGAAATCGACTTTCTTAAAATAGACTTTTGTTTATTAATGCCTCTTAAGACAAGTTTAAAAGCACGATACACATTGATGGTTAATCGTCGTCATGGCAAAGGAAAAGAAAAAAGGTCCAAAGAAAGCTTCAAAGAAAGAAGGAAAGAAAAAGGAAACATCAAAGGGAAAGTCAAAGGAGAAGACTAGACTCAAAGAGGACGTTGTCCAAGAAGACAGTGGAATAATTGTTGTAGAAGATGAGACCAAAACTGACAAAGAAGCAGAGCTTGAGGCAAGAAAGGCCTATCTGGAAGAAGCGCGGTCACAAGAAGCAAGCGAAGACTAGATTTTAGATTGATCATCGGCCAATTTTTCATAAACACTTATTCATATCCAAGTCATTAGATTGTCATTGAGGGCTCTCTGTCTTATCACAGTTAAAGCGGGCAAAGTAGATAATGTGGTTAAGATATTGCAAAAGATACGTAAGACAGTAAGAGAGGTGATGGTTGTTACTGGGAGAGCTGATGTTGTGGTTGTACTACAAGGGACAATTGATGAAATAAATAACATGGTAATAGATTTCAAGAAAATAAGAGAAATTGTTTCTACAGAAACGCTTATCGAAGTGGAGGTGGACTTGGGTTGGTCAAAGCCGTAGTTCTAGTGAAATCACCCAAGAAGCTTATTGCAGCTAGGTTGCGAATGGTAAAATATGTTTATGATTCATTTGCTGTAAGCGGTCAATTCGATGCCATAGCGTTAATTGATGTAAACGAGCTATCAGAGATAAAGGACGTGACCACAGAGATTCAGAACATAAGAGGGGTAGAACGAACAGAAACCCTAGTCCAAGTCGTATAGCATAATGGTTTTAACATCGGAGTTTTTAGATTTAATATGAATATTAGGCATCTTGGAAGCGTAATAATTGCCGTCTCGAATCTGGAAAAGTCCGTACAATTCTATCATGATATAATAGGATTGCCCATAAAACAGAAGAGGGGCAAATGGGTTGAGCTGGCAAAAGAAGGAGCTACCGTAATACTTCATCCTGCTAACAAAGCAATTAACACAGGAACCTCAATTGAGAACGGTATTGTAATTGGATTGGTTGTTGGAGATATAGAATCTGTAGTACAGGAACTCAAATCAAAAAATATCGCAATATACAGAGATGTTGTCTCTCAGAAGGCAGGCAAAAACTGTATTGTATTGGACCCTGACAAATACATGGTTTCACTCTTTGAACCATCAGCAGATGGTGGACCGCAACAAGCACGCGGCTTCCATGGGTTTGCCCCAGTTTAAATTACTTTTTTAATTTTACTAATAGTTTTTGTAATTACTTTTGGAGTCATATTTTTGCTTACAGATATGTAGTAAGTTCCTTCATCTCTTTGGAAAGAAATGATAGTAACTTTATCGTGTTTAAAGATGACATAGTCCATGTTTCCAAGTGCATGGCTTGCCTTTTTTCTCATCAAAAGAAGTATTGATGTAAAAAAGAACTCGTTTCTTGCCGCTTCATCTGATAGTATGGCAGTCATTCCAGACCTTATGATTCCAGTTAACGTTCTACCATAATCATTAATTAATCCGACATATCTAATTGATCTTGATATTGCGAGGATTTTTTGGCATCGCTTCCTGTGCTGAGAAACTTGTTCAGCCCATTTTTGTCTTGATGTCTTTTCCACAGGAAATGTAAAGAGTTGTCGCTTTATAAAGTTGGATTTATTTTTTCTTCTCTTTGTTAAGGTGCGATTTCATTGTACTGTTTTCTTTCGCTAGTTTTTCATTTTCTTGTATTACTTCAGATGTTTGGGTATTCATATGCATTGGATGACCTGGCATAAACCTATCTGGAGTCAGATTGAAAAGGCCACCAGCGTATTGCTGAAATGCAGAATGATGATCAGACAATCTTGCTATCAGCGTATTAGCATCATTTACAATGTCGTCCTTGATTCTGTTGACATTGGATATCCCAAGTGGTGGACTGGCTCTTGGAGGTAATCTTGGGAACGCAAATGGTGAATTTATCATATCACCTTGTTGCCCATAAAAATCCAGTAATCTTTTCATATCAAAATACCACATTAAGAATCTGGTCTCTGGCCCCTATTTCATTATTACATTAGATATAGGAGCATGTCAAACGACAGTCATTTTTTATCAAATTGAATTGATCGCAGATCCTTATAGAATGCCTTGATCGACACCAAATTAATGTCAAAAACAGCATCAATGCATTGTATAAAATGTAAGAAAAATATTGCTACAACTGATTTATACAAAATTGTAATGTATGTTATTGGTGAAAAGTTTACAGATCATCACTACGAGCACATAGAATGCCCAGACAAATTTACTGTCTAGAAACGCATAGCGTAAACACCATAGAGTCTACCAGTTTCTCTGTCATGATAATTCCATTGATTTCCGTGCCACTCGGCACTCTCGAACAGTTCTTTTAATGCCGGATGAAGTTTTTCGTATACGTCCTCTCCAATTAGAATTTGATTAGGTCTTGCAAGGGCAGTAATCTTTGCAGCTATACTCACTGCTGGACCTAGAATATCTATATGGGATCGAATTTGATCTGATCCATATCTTACTATGACGTTCTGTCCAAAATCCATTCCTATCTTAACTCTTAATTCTGGATATTCGTACTGGCTGAGAATGGGATTGATCCCCCGTTCGATTACCTCGATCATAGTTTTTGCGCAATTTACTGCGCTATCAGCCACCACTAAAGGATTTTCTTCAGCTATGAAATATCCTATCACTGCATCACCTACGTATTTTAGGACATATCCTCCATGGTGTCTGATCACAAATCTCATCTCTTGTGAAAATGAAGTGATTATGATGCCAAGTTTTTCAGGCGGGAGCAATAGCGCCATATCGGTAGAACCAGCAAGATCCACAAACATCACTATCATGTGCATTTTTTGAGCCACGTGTTCACGCAGAAACTTGTCAGACTCATTTACCGAATCGTCATACTCATAGCCTTTCTTGAGCGAACTCCAGACTCTTTTCTGAGTTTCCTTTATCAGGCTTTCAGTATCTAAGGTTCCAGCCGTTTTGCCTCCGCTAAGCATCATGTCAACTATACTGTTTATAGGCATTGAATCTTCTACTTTTCCTGGTTCTTTACCCATTTCCTTTCATTCCAGTGGAAAATTGACGCCGCACACAGGACATTGGCCTCTTTCCCCCTTGTATTTTATATCAAAGTATTGTATGATTTCCACGTTACAATTCCAGCAAATTATCTTCTTTAATGAGGGCTTGGCCATCTTCCCTTTACCTGAATAAAACTTGCTCTTTATTAGTATTTAAAGTACATATCAGATTTATTTAAGAGATGCGAGGAAGGAGCGTGCAAATCCCATCAAATAATCCTGATCCTTTCATAAGATCTATGACCGAAAAGGGCGAGACAGTGCGTGAACTCTTCCTAGTGCATATAAAGGCTGCAACAAAAAAGGGTTCGCTCAAAGTAATGTTAGGCGATGGAACCGTTTCAGACCAAGAGTCATTTGATCCTTCACATGTGAGACAATTCTACGATTGCATTCTAAGAAATCTTCTTAACTGGAAGAGCGAGGGCGTATCTGTAACAATTGATCAGGATCTTAGACGAATCTTTATTAAATTAGAAACAAAAGAAGACAATTATCTACTATCTTGTAATATGTCACTTCAATATCACTCACTATTATTTTACAAACTTGATCACCGGGTTATCGAAATCCAAAAAGAGCTTTCAGAAATTACTGATAAGATAAAAGAACTTCAAGGTAAGACCACTCCACAAAGCGACGGGATAATAAAAGAAACGCTTAGGCAGAAGGGATTTGAAAACATGGATCATCAGAAGCTCTTCGAAATATTCTTTGAGCATGATGACCTGACCCAAGAACTTGTTAAATCATTGAATTCGAGTCAATCTGAGATTACTCGTCTGAACAAAAGGCGGGATGATCTTTTCAAGACACTTGACAGTATGTTGATTGAAATCTATCATACCACTCCAGTCTTAATTGACGAAACCAGAATGATTACAGCTGAAGACGGATGTGTTTGCAATTTTAATTTGGAGTACGAGAAAAATAACTCGCGAAACGGAAACATCAACCCATCAAGAATACCAAGTAATGCAAAAGATAATTTATTGAAGCGTATGCATGATATTATAAGAGCTCTGAAAATTTAAAAAATTGTTTATATTCTAGTGCTTTTTATATATTGATACTTTTAGTCAAGGGGTCATGGAACTGGATGCAAGGTGTCAGACAGTAATGGGGAGTTGACACCAAGCGACCCCTTGACTTAGATCTGCTTTCTTGTTAGGATGCTATTTAGCCTTTTCCGGATCCTTGAAAATACTGTAAAATAACAAATGTACTATGTATTTTTTAGTCAAATTCCAATTGTAAAATCAAAAATACGTATGGTTTTTCGAGATTGATCTATTCAATAAGCCAAATATACCGTAATAGAACTGGAAACTCTATTGAACGTAACTTTTGATGATATACTGAAGTCGCAAAAGATCCAGAGGAATGTAATTAGAAGAACACCAATGGAGATTTCCAGAACTTTTAGTCAAATGACGGGTTCCAAGGTTTATCTGAAATCAGAATGTCTTCAAAAGACTGGGTCGTTTAAGGTACGCGGAGCTTATGTAAAGATCTCTACGTTGTCAAGAGACGAAAAGAAGAAAGGAGTTATTGCTGCATCTGCAGGAAATCATGCACAAGGAGTAGCATTTGCATCTTCTCTGGAAAAGATACCATGTACGATCGTCATGCCTGTTACTGCTTCTCCGGCAAAAGTTGCTGCAACAAGATCCTACGGCGCCAATGTGGTCCTTGAGGGATCAATCTATGACGAGTCATGGTCCAAAGCCGTTAGTATATCTCAAAGAACAGGAGCCCAAATCATACATGCATTCGACGATGAGAAAGTGATTGCAGCTCAAGGGGTAATTGGACTTGAGATCATGCAGGATCTTCAAGATGTTGATGAGATCTACCTACCAATAGGTGGCGGAGGACTTGCCGCAGGAGTATTACGTGCAGTAAAGGCCAAGAAACGTAACGTCAAAGTAATCGGTGTCCAATCTTCTGGGTTTCCAGCAATGAAAAAATCATTTGATACAGGAAGGTTGCAATCTGTTCCAGGTGAGAGAACAATAGCAGATGGCATATCTGTAAAGAAGCCTGGAGAGTTTACATTCAAGATCATCAATGAACTAATTGATGATATAGTTCTGGTTGATGATTCCCAAATTGTCAAGGCTATGTTTCTTCTCATGGAAAGGACAAAAATGGTAGTTGAACCTGCGGGTGCTGTGAGTCTTGCATATTTGCTTGAAAAGAAACAACAAAAAGGAAAGAAGATAGTACCGATTCTGTCAGGTGGGAATGTCGACATGTACCTGTTAGGTCAAATAGTTGCAAAAGGCTTGACGGAGATGGGAAGAATGGTAAAGATATTTGTCCTGCTTACAGACAAGCCAGGGGCACTCAAAGAAGTCGTCGATCAGATATCAGCCCTCAGCGTTAACATAGTTGAGGTGGCTCACGATAGGCTAAGTTCTAGTATTCCAGCTGGAACAGCCGGTGTGACTCTGAGCCTTGAAACCGAAGACCAAAGACACGCGGAGCGTCTCATTAGCTTCCTCAAGAAAAGGAATATCCAGTTTAAAATAGTAACCTAACATACTCGCACCTAAATTGTAACCAGGAGATATGCATTGAGGATTACTATTATTCCGACAAAGAGGGAAGCAACAGCTGTTGTGATCTTTCTATTAACAAACTGACCCATCAAAGCTTTGTTCTTTGTCAAAATGACAAGGGGTATAATTGGCAGGGGAATCAAGATACTCAACGCTACCTGACTGTAAACCAATATGTGAAGCGGATCTATTCCGATAAAGATTGCAATCGTAGTTGGTATGACATTGATAAATCTTGTGATAAATCTCCTAAGCCAGACATTTACTTTTTTACCAAGTAATCCTTCCATGATGACTTGACCCGCAAGGGTGCCAACAATAGATGAAGCAATTCCAGAAGACAGAAGAGTTATCAAAAAAATATTAGCTGCTACCAGCCCAAAGAGTGGGATCAAAGTCTTGTAGGCCTCTGAGATCGATTGGATATTTGAATTTGATGGATTGAAAGCAACCGCTGCCATTATCATAATTATGGCATTTATCGCTCCTGCAATGGTTAGAATAATGATCGTCTCTGTGAGATGATACTTTCTAAATCTTGATCTTTGTTCAACGGTACTTCCTTTAACCTTATCTCGCGTGAGAGCAGAGTGTAAGAAAATAACATGTGGCATAACAGTTGCGCCGATTACTCCAACTGCGACAAGTAGAGCACTAGAGTTTATTACTGATGGAACAAACGAATGATAAATTATCTGCGCTGGGTCAGGTTTAGCAACAAGAACCTCATAGATATAACCAAAACTTATGACTGATACAAACAACAAGAATAACTGCTCAAGCATTCTGAATCGCTTTGTTGTCAATCCTAAAATGATGATTACATCAAGTGCTCCAAATATGGCAGCATAAATTAGTGGTACCCCGAATAAGAGATTAAGAGCAATAACCGTTCCAAGATATTCTGCAAGATCAGTTGTCGCTGCTACGATTTCGGCACTAAGCCAATAAGGTATGATATAGATTTTTTTTTGTAATTTTTGACGAATAATCTCAGGCAATGATAATCCTGTAGCTATTCCAAGTTTGCCGGAGAGATATTGAAGGAGCATGGCCATAGAACTCGCAAGCCAAACAACCCAAAGTAGAGTATAACCATGAGCGGCACCTCCTTGAATATCTGTACCATAATTTCCTGGATCCATGTAACCAATGCTAACGATTAGCGCTGGACCAGCGTATGCAATGAATCTTGATAAGGCTCTCAGAGCATCCGCTACCTTGTTTTTATTCATCATCTACAAATTGTGTGGTCGTGGTTATAAAATTTAGCTGTATCTACATAATTTAGCTGCGTCTAATTCTCATACATGTAATATTAAGGTAATTTATTGACACTCAATGGAGCCACTTGTCGAGTGAGAAACAATAATAGTACATATGGTAGTCAAATCTGTCTGGTTTTACTGAAATCTTTAAGGTTATGTTGAAAAATTACTTTTCATTACTTTCTGAAATGAAGGATTTGAAACATAGACTGGATCGGAAGGGATTTGAACCCTTGACCTACGCAGTGTGAGTGCGTCATCCTACCAACTAGACTACCGATCCAAGCCTTCTGGAAATTAAGTAATTATTTTGTCTTTGCAATAGTTTAAAATTGATGCGTAACTTCTATATTTGTCACATTTATCAGAATCACGTGCATATGGCATAAAGTTTAATTCAACAACTACATCAAAGGCAAAACATGCGTATACTACAATTACACTGTGATTACATAGAATTCACTCCTATCAAGAAAGAAATTAAATCTGCGGAAGAGATAGATCCACAATCAAAACGATTTGAGGAAGTAGTAGTTGCGTTCATAGCGGTAGAAGATGGGGACAATCCAGACGTTGCTGCAAAAGCAATGACTGAAATTTCTGATTCGATGAAAAAAATAGGCTGCAATAAACTCCTGTTGTATCCTTATGCGCATCTTAGCTCAAAGCTTGCATCTCCAGGTATTGCGATGTCTATACTAAAACAAATGGAAGGAAAAGCAAACGGCCTTGAGATTTTCAGAGCTCCCTTCGGTTGGACAAAGTCGTACAAGATGCAAGTAAAAGGACACCCTCTGGCAGAAAACTCTAAAACCATTACAGCCAATGGGGATAAAGAATCAACATCAGACGCACTAAAGGCGGAATCGAAAATTCAATCCTTTTGGCACATCATGACGCTTGATGGTAAAATGCATGATATCAATAAATTTGATTTTTCAAAACATCAAAATCTTGAAGTTCTAGCAAAGTATGAAGCTGCAAAGAAAAGATCAGTCGATGAACCTCCGCCCCATGTAAAACTAATGAAAAAGTTGGCAATTGCTGATTATGAACCAGCTTCTGACGCCGGAAACATGAGATTTTTCCCAAATGGGAGGTTAATAAAGTCACTCATAGAACAATATGTAACCGATAGAGTAACGGATTACGGAGGCATGGAAGTTGAGACTCCCATAATGTATGATTCTCATCACCCAAGTATGGAAAGTTATTTTCACAGATTTCCTGCTAGACAATACAACGTCCATTCTGAAGGCAAGCAACTCTTTTTGAGATTTGCAGCATGTTTTGGTCAGTTCTTAATGGCCAAGGATTTCCAGATGTCTTACAAAAATCTACCTCTCAAGCTGTATGAGCTTACGCGATATAGTTTCAGGAGGGAACAATCGGGAGAACTGGTTGGACTTCGACGACTCCGTGCCTTTACAATGCCAGACTGTCATGCTCTTTGTAAAGACATGCCCCAAGCAAAAGAAGAATTTCGAAAAAGATTTGATCTTTCTAGGGAAGTAATCAATGGACTAGGATTAAATGAATCTGATTTTGAAATGGCGATACGATTCACGGAAGACTTCTATAATGAAAACAAACAATTGATTGAAGAGCTAGTTAAAAAAATAGGAAAGCCGGTTCTTGTTGAAATGTGGAAAGAGCGATTCTTCTATTTTGTGCTTAAATGGGAATTTAATTATATTGACAATCTCGGTAAGGCTTCGGCGTTGTCAACAGATCAAATAGATGTTGAGAATGGAAAGAGATACAATATTGAGTTCATAGACGAGAACAACAAGCCTCAGAACCCGATAATCCTTCATAATTCCCCTAGCGGAGCAGTTGAAAGAGTAATCTACGTCTTGCTTGAGAAGGCAGCAATGGATCAGAGGGAAGGGCGAAAGCCAATGCTGCCATTGTGGCTTTCGCCTACTCAGGTCCGAGTAATTCCTGTTAAACCAGAATTTCTTGAATACTGCGAGAAGCTTGCCGATAAAATATCAGAAAACTATGTCCGCGTCGATGTAGACGACAGAAATGAAAGTATTAGCAAAAGTATCAGAGACGCAGAGACAGAATGGATAAGATATATCATAGTTATCGGAGAAAAAGAAGTAAATACAAAGACACTTAGTATCAGAGATAGAAAAACTGGAAATGTTAGAAATCTAACAGTAGACGAGCTTGTTAAAGAAATTAAAGAGGAGATTAAAGGTAAGCCATTCATGAGGTTGAATATGAACAGAGGTGTATCAAAGAGACCGCAAATAATGGTGTGATCCCATTATGACGCATCTAGGTCTCTTGGAGAGATTTTCAATGACTTATTAAAACACTCAACTGCTTCATCGTATCTTCCCAAACTTCGCAATGTAATTCCCTTCTTGTTCCAAAGACCGGGATCCTTCGGATCGATAGATACCGCTTCTTCATAACAGAGCAAAGCTTCTTCATACTTGCCTTTCTCTATGAGACTGTCTCCTTTCAGCATAAACTTTTGTGCCTTCTGATTCACACTCTCTATCCGTAGTTTCTCACATAAGTTATTTTCGTGAATTGTTCATTGCAATTACTTCGGTCATGAGTTAACACTGCTACCGCTAATTTTTCTATTTTCAATAATTCGAGGCATATAGTTTTCTAATTTACAGAGATTTCTTCTTCCATGCCGCAATTCATACGAGTCTGCTCATCGCCAGGCCTTCTGCATTGGTTACAGATAGATTTGATTATCTCGCTGCAAACTAGACAGCGTTGAAATTCTTTCATCGTTCCTCCACAGGTTATACATGAATCTTCTCGCATATTTATAATAATTATAAATTTCCTTTATAAATTATGCTGATATTAGTCACGAGTAATTTGGCAATCCTTCCTGTCTCAGTATTTTGCGTGATAAATCGGCATAAGACGCACCCTGCGATATAGTGACAAGGGGATGGACAAATAATGACATGCTAATTCCAGAAGAATTGATCTAGTCCAGTTTGTTTTGGGGCTCCAATTAAAGTGTTAAAATCAATATCCATTGAAGACAGTATCTGGTCAAACGTACTTTCCATAAACTCCATGTATTTTGATGAGTCTATCTCATCTGGGCGCGCCATTTCTACAGGTTTGACTCCTGGCTTGTTGATTATTTTGACATATGATATGATATCGCCTTTTTTTATTTCTCTCGTCTTTTCTAAAAGTTTTGCCGCACGGATATGTTGTGGAATAGTCTTCACATATTCTGATGGGGCTTTACTTATCATGACATTAAACGCAAGATCTGGCAGCGCAATCTGTTTCGCCTTTAATTTCATGGCGTATTGTGATATCATTTCGCTTATCTTTTGCTTTGATTCAACAAATTCTTCTCCTGTCTTTACTTTGGATAGAATTTCTAGGATTTCGTAGAAAAGATTTCTTATAAATGGCGGCGTGTGAGACTTTTTTCCTGTTAATCCCTTCACATCTACTTTGCCATCCTTTTGTACTCCCAAATAGTTTTTCTTTCTTGTACTAAAAACAACATATCGGTATTCCTTGTCAAGATCTAAATCAACGCCAAATTCTTCTTTTGCCCAATTGACTACGGTTTGTACCTGTTCTTTTGTTGGCCCTTTGAGAAATAGTGAATCAGTATCACCATACAAAACTTGAATTCCTATTGATTTGCATTTAGCAATTGTTTCTAGAATAGTATATCTGCCAACCGCGGTGGTAGCTTCAGCAACTGGTAGACAGTACAGAGGAAATATCTCGGCTCCCATGACGCCATAGCTTGCATTTAGTATGACCTTTAGCGCTTGGCTTACTACTGTATATAGTTGTTTTTGGTCTTCACTTAATGTCGGATTCTTCGATAGATTTTTGTAGTAATTAACACGTAAGTCTCGCAACGAACCAATGAGAATTGCAGTCAAACCATTTCTTTTTATACAAACCCAATGAGTTGTTTCAGGGATGACATTGCTCTTGCATTCATCGTGAATACATCGTACTGTCTCATATGATAGATTTCTCACCTTGATGATGCTTGGGTACAGACTTGCAAAATCCATGACAAACACGTTGAAGTGAATACCTTCAGTTGGTTCTACAACAAGGCCACCTCGATATTTTTTATCTTTGATTATGGCCTCAGTAGATGCGGCAACAGACTTTTGTTCAAGTTCCTCTCTCCTTGGAATCAAAAAATTGTGTTTTCTATGCTCAAAATAAAAGAGACTTCGAATCCATTGCGAGACTCCCATTCTGGAAATGTCATCTATTGGCATGCGACCTATTCTTGTTATGACAACAAGGAGATTCATTAGCAAATCATTGTTGAAGCTTGTCAGCTGTTGTGTTATTCTTGCATCATTAAAACAATAATTGGCAAGCTCATGCAACGAAAGATCTTCGAGCTCTCCGTCATATTCTATTTTTGATTCATCTATCAAACCCTCAGCTACGCTATTTAGAGAGAAATCGTTGTACTTGTGACTAAAGGCGTATATTTGGAATGAGCGATTTGAAAATGTTCTGTATAGATCAATGTGCACACCTTGTCTGAGTGTTGCAGAATCCCTCATCATGATTAATGGGATGTTCTTAAGTTCGATTCCTAGTCTCTCTGCTCGATTATACATGTACGGCATATCAAAGTCATCACCGTTGAACGTAATTACGAAAGGATAACTCGTCAGAATCCTGAATGCGTCTCTAATCATATCGGCTTCTTTATTCTCGTCATAGAAGCTAATCTTAACATCTTGAGGAAGCTCATTATTTCCTAGATGCTTTCCTTGTCTTTTTAAGACAAATACTTGTTTGAAGTTATCACTGCTGCAAAATGCTATTGCAGTTATCTTCTTATCCGCAATTTTGGCGTCAGGCATCCTTCCTGCTTCTGATTGAACCTCGATATCAAAGCTTACTCTTCTAATGCTTGGGACTGGCTGGTTGAGAAGATTGGCCCACTCAATTATGTGGTTTTGAAATTCTTTTGGGTCTATAATGCCGATACTTGTTACTTTATCGTAAAGCAATCCCTTTAATGCAAGCTGGACTTCGTCAGGAATAGAATATGAATATTCTTTGAGATTTCCATTATCAATGATATAATACCTTCCAACTGTCAAAGAGTTGTCATACAAATAATTTTCATAATATTTTATATCAGATTCCCATGTTTCTAATATATTTCTGATACTCTTATCAGTCTGTGTACCACCTATCGCCAAAGGATCAGCCACTACTATTTTGGTGACATCGATAGTTCTGTCTTTGAGTAAGTCTTGTTTCTTCACTCTCTCAAGTCTTAATACATCCTTACGTTCCGATAGAAATTTTAATTCTTCTGGTTCTAGTTTGGAATAGCAATATGGTTTATGACCAGTATTGTCAGTCCACAGAAAGACTTTCTGCAAAACAGGTTCGTAGAATTTTAAAACTGCTGTTTTTTTCTGACTGTCATAAGCGGCAGAGACCAAAAGTGCAGGAGGCATAGTGTCGATAACTTCGTCAACCGCGCCTAAAGATTGCATGTTATCTCACTTTACCATCAGATTGGTAGCGGGTTCTCCAAGCATGACATTTATCCAATGATTTATTGTACTCTTGTCCAAAAGAACCACCTCCACCCCTGCATCCTTCAGCAATTGATAATCTGTTTCTGGATAGGAGTCAAGACACACTATTCTCTTAATTCCTATCGTAATGGCCATTTTGCTGCATTCTAAGCAAGTCACAAATGTAGTGTAAAGGGTGGTATCTTTGGTTCCTGATCCTACTCCAAGAATTGCGCAATGCATTATGGCATTGGCTTCAGCGTGGTTGCAAAGGCATCGATCAAGCCCTTCCCCCGAGGCCAATTTGCCTTCTGCTCGGAGTTGGCATCTCTGACAGCCCCCTTCATAACAATTCTTTACACCCGGAGGAGTCCCGTTATATCCAGTCGCTATCTGTCTATGTTCACGTACTATTACGGCGCCAACATGTCTTGTAATGCAATTAGATCGTAGTTTTGCAAGTTCTGCCTGGAGCATAAAATATTCATCCCAAGTTGGACGTTCAAATTCTTTTTTCACAATGCAATTGTATCGAGCCATAATATAAGATTACAAAAAGTGCAATTAGATGTAAGCTTTGCGTGATAGTCAACTTCCAAGAACCTTTTTACCCATAAGCAACAAGATGAAGATGCTTGAATGAAGTGCACATAGAACATAAGCTAATTAAAAAATCCGCTATAGAGTACAGAGAATATCAGGTAAATCTTGCAAAACAAGCCATGAGTGAGAATTGCCTAATTGTTCTTCCCACTGGACTTGGAAAGACAGCAGTTGCTCTTCAGGTGATCGCAGAATTTCTTTCAAAAAGGAAAGGCGGTGTATTGTTTCTTGCCCCAACACGTGTACTGGCACATCAACATTATGAATTTCTGAAGAATAGTCTTCTAATAGAAGACATAGCACTGATCACTGGAGAAGATCTAATCAATAAGCGTAAAACACTGTGGATAAATAGTGTGATCTGTGCCACCCCTGAAATTGTCAAGAATGATCTGGATAGACAACTTGTTTCACCTAAACAGTTTAGTCTAATCATATTTGATGAGGCACATAGAACAATTGGATATTATGCATATGCCGGTATTGCAGAACGCTTTCAAAATTCGGATCTACGAATTATTGGAATGACTGCAACATTGCCAAGTGAGAAAGAAAAAGCTTCTGAGATCATACGGATTCTGAAAATAGCAAGCATAGCACAAAGAACCGAAGAAAGCTCCGATGTAAAA
>Ga0209056_10004122_pt1 | contig 15311 bp, 16 predicted proteins | sample GraSoiAngelo_114_FD_185876 | JGI IMG/M metagenome (GOLD analysis project Ga0209056, IMG submission 185876) | Grasslands soil microbial communities from the Angelo Coastal Reserve, California, USA - 14_0903_13_40cm (SPAdes) (version 2) | ecosystem: Environmental > Terrestrial > Soil > Grasslands... | reverse complement strand
CCGCCCGGTGCCCCGGAGTTCATCTGAATGACCGCCCCGGGGATCTTCCCCTGCAGCGCGCTCTCAATCGTCTGCGTCGGGGCGCGGTTCAGCAGCTCGGCGTTCACGGTGGTGACCGCGTTGGCCAGGTTCCGCTGCTCCACCCCGGTCGCCTGCCCCGTGATGACCACCGCCTCGAGATTGAACACGTCCGGCTCGAGGGTCACGTTAACGTTGGCCTGATCGGCCCGCACCGCCAACTGCTGGCGCTTGAAGCCGACGCCGCGGACCGAAAGGGTCACCGCTCCCTCGGGCGCCGACAGCGAGAACTCCCCTCGGTCGTTCGTCACGGCGCCGATCGGCGTGCCGACCACCGACACGCTGGCGCCGGCAATGGGCGTCGCCGTCGTCGCACTGAGGACCTTCCCCGAGATGGGACGCTGCTGAGCCGCGGCGCCGATGCCGACGCCGACGCTCAGCGCGAGCGAGACCAACCAAATACGCTGTGCCACGGACCCTCCAGACCTGATGCTCAGTGGTAGCAGCTCGAGCCGCACGAAACCGCGACGCCGCTATGTTGCGCGCGATTCCGCAGGTCCGCAAGGAGGGCGGGGAAAGGCGGGCCAGGGCTTCACGGCGCGCGCCGCGGCTCGAGCCGTGCCCGGCGCGAGAGCAGCCCGGCATACAGGGGCGGCCCGATGGCGGCGAGCACCACGGCCACCAGCACTCCCGGCAGCCCGATCGTCCGGCTCTGCACCTCGAGCGCGACGCCGGCGATGAGCAGCAGGAGGGGAAGCGCCGCGAGCGTGACGAGCAACGGCACCCCCACCGGCACGCGGAACGCGCCGCGCAACCCGGGCTCCCTGAGCCGTAGCCGCACCAGCGCCGCGAACTCGAGCGCCAGCGCCGCGCTGTACAGCAGCACGTCGCCGGCCAGCAGCCCGCCGAACGGCAACAGCGCGAACACCGAATACACCAGCGCCGAGACGAGCACCGCGTTGCGCGGCGTGCCGCGCGCGTCGGTCGCCGCGAGCGCTCCCGGCAAGAGACCGTCCTGCGCGAGCACCAACGGAATGCGCGAGTACACGAGCAGCAGCGCGTTGAAGAGCGCGAACGCGCTCACCATCCCCGCCACGGCGAGCCACCCTCCGAGCCACGGCCCCACAACACGAGTGGCGAGGTCCGGCCATGCGCCGTCAGTCCACGAGGTCCACGGCGTGAGCGCGAGCACCGGAATCACCGAAACCAGATACACCACCGTCACCAGGGGCAGCGCGCGCGCGAGCGCCCGCGGATACGTGGTCGTCGCGTGCTCGATTTCCCCGCCGATCGTCGAGGCGTTGTCCCAGCCCGAGTAGTTCCAGATACTCTGTGAAACGCCCAAGCCCAGCGCTCCCAGGAACGAGCTGCCGGCGGCATGGAATGGCGTGACGGGGAAAGCTGTTGCCGGTTGTCCGATCCAGCGCGTGATCGCCACACCTGCCAGCACCCCGAACGGCAGCAGCACCGTCGCCACGAACCAGCCCGACGCCGTCCCCACCACGACCGTCCCGCGGAGGTTGAGCCCGGTCGCTGCCCAGATCAACGCCAACGCCACGAGCCAGGCCTCGAGTTGCGACAGCCCCGGCGCGAAGAACCGCAGGTACTGAATGAACAGCACCGGGTAGATCGCCATGTCGAGCAGCGAATAGGTCCAGGAGAGCCAGCCGTTCCAGAACCCCCAGAAGCGGCCGAACGCCCGCTTGACCCACTGGTAGTAGCCACCCTCGACGGGCAGCATCGAGGCCAGCTCGCCGATGAGCAGCGTTTCGGGAACACTGTAGACGAGTGGCGTCGCGACCAGCAGCAACAACGCGACCCCGGGGCCCACCGAGCCAACCAGCCCCTCCAAACCGAACGACCCGCCCGACACGGTGAAGAACATCACTGCCACGAGCGGCCCGAGGCGGAGGGCGGACCCGCGGCGGGTCACTGGTGCATGTGGTCGTGCTCCGCGCCCCCGCCCCCGCCCCCGCCCCAGATCACCGTGGGATCGTCGCTCCCGAAGGCCATGACGTGCACCATCCATCCGAACAGCCGGGTCACGAACCGTCCTCCCACCGCGACGCACGCCTCCGCGGTCGCAATCGGCGACTTGGGACCGAACAGGGGCTTCCCGTCGCGCGTCTCGCGCCACCGCTCCCGCTGGCCCCTCGGCGGCAGGCACCAATTCACATGCTCGTGCCACCGGGCCACCGACAGAGGAATCCGTTGGTCCAGCGCGTCGAGCGAGGTGCGGGCGGGAGCCGTGTACATCGCGCCCGCGAGCACCAGTGCGCCGCCCGGACCCTCCCGGTACAGGAGCGACGTGGGTCTGGTCGGATCGAACCGGCGCGCGGCCAAGAGCGCCCAGCGCCAGCTCGTGAAGTGGTAAATCGGCTGCTTCACGCCCGGGAGAAACTTGCGAAACCCGTCCGCCTCGGCGGCACCCACGTCGCGGTAGCGAGCGAGCGTCGTGCGCATCCGCGCCACGAGTTGCGCGGCCCGGGTCGAGTCGGCGGCACTCCCGGGGCGCACCGGCGTCAGCACGAGATGCGGATCCATGGACAGGGGTCCGCTCATGGCTTCGTGGGCGGCGTGGGTGGCGTGCTGGTCGGTCGAGTCCATGGCGTCCATCTCGGCGGCCTCGGCTGGATTCTGGGCGCGGCACGCGGTCGCGATCGAGAGGGCGACGAGCACCGCCGTCGCGGCCGCTGCGAGTTTGGACATGGGGAGTAACTTAACGGTGATGATGTTCGACGTCGCTGTCGTCGGTGCCGGTCCCGCCGGCGCGACCGCCGCGCTCACCCTCGCCCGACGCGGGCTCTCCGTCGCCCTGCTCGAGCGCGACGCGCTTCCCCGCTACAAGACGTGTGGCGGCGGCCTCGTCGGCCGCGCGGTCGCGCTCCTGCCTCCGGAAGTGGAGCGGGTGCTCGAGCGGCGCTGCGGGCAGGCCGACCTCCACCTGCTCGACGTGAACCAGCACTACCGCGCGACGCGCGATCCGCCCTCCGTCCCGATCATGGCGATGACCATGCGCGAGCGGTTGGACCACATGGTGGCGTCGGCCGCCGCGGCCGCCGGGGCGGCGCTCCGCGCGCCGTGCGCCGTGACCGGCGTGACGCTCGAGCCGAGTCACGTCCGGCTCGACACCAACACGGGTCCGGTGACGGCGGCCTTTGTGATCGCGGCGGACGGCGCCACGGGTGAGGTCGCGCGGCTCGCGGGGTGGGGCGACGGGCGGCACCTGATCCCCGCGCTCGAATACGAGGCGCGCGTCGACGACGCCACGCTCGACCGCTTCGCGCGGGTGCCCCGCTTCGATGTGGGCACCGTTCCCTACGGGTACGCCTGGGTGTTCCCCAAGACGGCGCACCTCTCGGTGGGCGTGCTGACGACGCGCCGGGGCGCGATCAACCTGCACGGCCAGCTCGAAGAGTACCTGCGGGTGATTGGGCTCGCGCCGCAATCGCTGGAGCGCCACGGCTTCGTAATCCCGGTCCGCCCGCGCGCCGGGCCGCTCGCGCGTGAGCGAATGCTCCTAGTCGGAGACGCGGCGGGGTTCGCGGACCCGGTCACGGCGGAGGGGATCAGCTTCGCGGCGCAGAGCGGGAAGCTCGCCGCCGATGCCATCGTCGCGAGCGAGCTCGACCCGCCGCGCGCGCGCGCCGGCTACCACGCGGCGCTCCGTCCGATGCTCGCCGAGCTGCGGGTCGCTCGCACGCTCGCCCGACTCCTGTACGAGCACCCCCACGCGCGCCGTTGGGTCTTCCGGCGGGTGGGTCAGCGGCTCGTCGAGGCCATCACCGACGTTTTCATGGGCGCGCGCACGTACCGCGGATCGGTTGCGGGCCTCGCTGCGGCCCTGGCACTCCGTCCCAGCACACGCTCGTAGACGGCGAGCTCCGCTCGCGCGATCCGCGGCCAGGCGAACCGGGCCGCTTTAGCGACGCCGGCACGTCCCATCGCCGCACGGCGCTCCGGGTCGCCCAGCAGGGCGATCGTCATGTCCGCCCACGCCGTCGGGTCATCCTTCGGGATGATTACCGCCTCCTCGCCGCCGTCGATGACCCAGCGGAAGCCGAGGTTGTCCGAGACGATCATCGGCGTGCCGCACGCCATCGCCTCGAGCAGTGTGACGCCGAACGACGCGATCGTCGTCGGGCAGAGATACAGATCAGCCGCCGCGTAGTAGGCGGGGCGGTCGCCGAATACCTGCCCGACGAATCGCACGCTCGCGCCAAGCTCGCGGGCGCGCCGCTCGTAGTAGCGCCGCCACGGTCCGTCTCCTACCACGGTGAGCACCGCGCCCGGAAGGCGCGCCAGAATCCGTGGCATCGCGTCGAGCAGCGTGCCAAGTCCGTTGCGCGGCTCGATGCGACCGAGGAACAACAGCCGGGGGTGGTCGGTGAGGGCGTCCATGGGCCGCCGCCTCTCTCCATTGCACCGGAAGAGACTCGTATCCACGCCGTTCGGGATGATGTCCCAGTCGGCACGGAAGTAGCGCGCGTTCGCGTCCACCACCGGCTGGCTCACGGCAATCGTCGCCGCGTGACGATCGAGGATCCGCTGCAGTGGTCGCCGGAAGACCCGGCAGCCGACCGAGCGGGCAAACCACGAGTGAAACGTGGCGACCACCGGGATCCCGGCGCGCCAGGCGGCGAACGGTGCGGCCAAGCCGAGCGTCGGGGCGAGACCGCCGTGCACGTGCACGAGGTCGTAGCGGCCGGCTCGGAACACCGCTTCGAGGCGTCGCCGCAGTCGCCAGCCGGTGGTCACGCGCGATACGCCACCGTTCGAATAGATCACCCGGCTCGTCCCCACCCGACGCACGAAGGGGGCGTCCGGGTAGTCGCCCATGTTGGACGTGACCACAGTGGTCGGATGCCCCCAGCTGTTGAGCTGCAGGGCGAGATTGTGTACATGCTCGGGGACTCCCCCGAGCTGCGGATAGTAGTCCTCGGCGACCAACGCGATGCGCATCGGGTGAACCTCCGTCACTGTGACCCGGCGGCGTGAGCCGCGGTCACGCTCGTCTTGAGGCGGGCAACGCTGGCCAGGACGGCGCCCGGCTCTTCCTCTTGAATGAAGTGCCCCGCGGCGGGCACCGAATCGATCACGAACGCGGGGAGGGTGCGCGCCAGCAGCTGCACCTCCGACACCCCGACGTCGCCGTCGTGGTGCGCGCCGCCGACCATCAGGCGCACGGGACACCGGATCTGCGAGAGGTGCGGCGCCAGCAGCTCCGGCTCGCGGGCGTTGGCCATGGCGAGATACGCCTTGAGGGTGGCATCGAGATCGCGCCCCGCGGCGGCCGTGTACCCGACGACCGTTGAATCCGTCACCCAGCTCGGGTCACCCGAGGAGTCGATGAGCATCCCCCGGATCTTGCGCCGGATGAGTCGGATCCCGCCGAACAGCTTGATCCATGGCGCAAACCGGAGCGCGCGCTTGAACGCCGGCGTGATCGCTCGCTCGGTCGGCCCGCCCTCGATCGACAACAGTCCCCGAACGAGATCCGGCCGCCGGTAGCTGAGCCGGAACGCCTCGGAGCCGCCGATCGAATGCGCGAGGACGAGGGCGTTGCGCACGTGCAGCGAGTCGAGCACGGCGGCGATGCGATCGGCCTGGGCGGTGAGCGAGTAATTCGCCTTCTCGGGCCGGGCGGACGCGCCGACGCCCAGCGGCTCGATGACGATCGTCCGATAACCCGCGCCGACGAGGAGCGGGACCAGCTTGCGGAAACCGAACGCCGAGCCGAAGAGCCCCGGAATGAGCACCACCGGGGCACCCCGGCCCGCCGTTTCGACGGACAAGGACTCCGCCGGAGCCACGGGCACCATGAATGCCTGCGACACCGACGCGCTGTCGGCGACGAACAGAACGGCGAGCAACCACACGAGTTCTAGACCCAGGTCAGGGTGAGAGAGTCACGCGGACTTTCCCAGCGCCGCCCGCAGTTCCGCGAGTCGGGCGCCGATCGCTTCCGGCGGTACGGCGGCGAGGTCCGGCGGCAAGAGCTGGCGGCTGGTGCACTCGAACGCCGCGATGAGACGCTGGTACTCGAGCTCCAGCGGATACGACGGCGGCTGGAAGTCCCGGATGAGCTCGCGCAACAGCGCGGCGCTCAGCGTCGTCCGGCCCGCCGACGCCATGCGCCGGCTGCCGCGCACCAGGATCGCTTCGAGGTCGGCCGCCGAGAGGGCGTCGCGGCTCTCAGCGAACAGCGCCGCGGCATCGACCCCGGGCTCGAGCTCGATGCCCAGCCGCGCCCGTAGCAGATCGAACACCTTGACCCGTTCCCCGATCGTGGCAGGCGGGAACAGCGCCAGGTGCTCCTCGGCCCGCCCCTGACGCTTCAGGTCCACGGGCACGAGGTCGGGCCGGCTGGTCATCAGGAACCAGATCACCTTGCCCCGGCGGCGCGTGTCGCCCATGAAGGCGGCCAGCGAGGCGAACACCCGCTCGGACACGCCCGAGTCCGCACCACCGGTTTCGCGCGTCCCGAGCGCCGCGTCGGCTTCGTCCACCACCACCGCGACCGGACCGATCGCGTCGAGGAGCGCGAGGACACGCTCCAGGTTCGCTTCGGTCTGCCCCTGCCACTTGGAGCGGAAGTTCAAGAGCTCAACCACGGGGATGCCGATCTCCTTCGCGAAGCATTGCACGATGAAGCTCTTGCCCGTGCCCACCGGCCCGCAGATCAGGTAGCCCATCGGCACCACGTCGAGTCGTCCCTGCGACAGCGCCCGTGCCGTCTCGCGCAACAATGCCTTTGCTCCCTCGTGCCCGGCGACCGCATCGAGCCCCACCCGGCTGGTCATGAACGTGAGTAAGCCCCCGCTCGCCTCCTCGATCAGGCGCTTCTTTTCGCGCGTCAGCGCGTCCTGATCGAGCGGCGCGCCGCCCGCCTCGGCTTCAGCGAGCAGGCTCTCGAGGTGGAGGCGCGTGAGACCCGACGTGAGGATCGCCACACGGCGGGCGTCCACGGTGGCGAACGTCTCGGGACGGCTGCCGCGCCCCGCGAGATACGCGTAGCGCTCCTGTTCGTCCGGCACGGGAACGGCGATCTCGAACGTGCGGGCGTCGCTCACCAGGGCGGCCGAGAGCGTCGCCGTCGTCTCCACCAGCAGGCAGAATGTCACGCTGCGCTGCAGAAACAGCGGCTCGCACGCCCAGCGGCGCAGCGTGACGATGGCGCTGCGATCCTCCGCCGGGAGCTGCCCCGGCTCGCCTGCGGGCGCCACCGTCTCGCCATAATCGATGATAACGGCGGCCGAGAAGCGCGGGTTTCCGGAGAGCTGGTAGCGCAAATAGGTCTCGATCAACTGGAGCGCGCGGTCCGGATCCCGCGGCTGCACCTGGGCCAGGTTGGTCCCGCCGAGCTTGTCGTACGCCTTGAGCACCGTCTTGAAGTCGTTCTCGACGTCCCGATCGGAGAACCCGATCCCCGCGCCGCGGTCGTACGTGACGATCGCCGAGCGGTCGTTCAGGATCACCTGGGCGAGGCAGTCGGCGATCGTGCCGAAACGCCGTGCCCCGAGCGGATGGAGATCCCGCACGCCGGGCCCATGCAGGATGAAGAAATCGATGCCGCGCTGGCGGACGCGGCGCTGGAGCGTCTTGGCCCAGGCGGGCAAGGACGGCAGGTCGGTCATCGCGCCGAGACTACCATGGAGGCTGAGGCCCTGTCAACGACGCGGCGACATATTACCGGGCATGCGAGCCCTCTGGCTGGAGGATCGCCGCCTGCGGCTGCGCGACGACGTTCCGATCCCCGCGCCGCCCTCGGGCGAGGCGCTCGTGCGCGTGATCCGCGCCGGGATCTGTAACACCGATATCGAGCTCACGCGGGGGTATTACCCGTTCACCGGGATCCCGGGCCACGAGTTCGTCGGCGTCGTCGAGCAGGGTCCTTCGGCGCTGGTCGGCCGCCGGGTCGTCGGTGAGATCAACGCCGTGTGCGGCGCATGCGGCGCATGCCTCGCGGGCCGGCGCACGCACTGCGAGCGGCGCACGGTGCTCGGCATCGTGAGCCGGCACGGCGCGTTCGCCGACTACCTCATCCTGCCGGCCGAGAACCTGCATCCGGTTCCGGACGCCGTGTCCTCGGATGCCGCCGTATTCACAGAGCCGCTCGCCGCGGCGCTCGAGATCCAGGAGCAGGTCCCGATCGGCCTCTGCGACCGTGTGCTCGTGGTGGGCGACGGGAAGCTCGGCCAGCTCGTGGCGCAGACCCTCGTGCTCACCGGCTGCGCCCTGCTGGTTGTCGGACGGCACGACGCGAAGCTGGCCGTGCTAGCGGCGCGCGGCATCGAGACCGGGCGCGTCGACCGAGCGACGCGCGGAGCGTTCGACGTGGCCGTCGAATGCACCGGCAATCCCGAAGGGTTCGCCGTGGCCCAACGCGCCGTGCGACCCCGCGGCACGCTGGTGCTGAAGAGCACCTACGCCGGCGCGCTGACCCTCGATGCCTCAGCGGTCGTGGTGCAAGAGTTGACGCTCGTGGGCTCGCGCTGCGGGCCGTTCGCGCCGGCGCTGCGTCTGCTCGAGGAGCAGCGGGTCGCGGTCGAGCCGTTGATCCAGGCGCGCTACGCGCTGCGCGACGGCCTCGTGGCCTTCGAGCAGGCGCAGCGCCCGGGGGTGCTGAAGGTACTGCTGGAGATGGACGACGGACGCTCGAGTCGGGGTTCGGCGGTCGTCAGAACAGCGTGATGTTGAGCCCGGCGTTGAGCTGGAACGCCGACCGGTCGTGATGGATCGCGCGGCCCTCCACGTAGGGATGTGTGTGGCCGAAACGCGACTCGAGCCCGCCCAGCAGATCCCAGCCCGTATCGGTCCTGCTCGCGCCGCCGCTGCTGATGCGGAGCACGTTGACTCCACCGCCCACGTAGAGCTGCACGGCCGCACCGCGGTTGAGCCGGACCTTCAGGTCGCCATTGAACCCGACCCGTGAACCCACGTCGACGAAGTAGACGTCGACTGACGGGTAGAGCTCGAGGACGCGGTTGAGCGGCAGCGAGAGCTGGCCGCCGACCACTGTGTTGTCGCCATCGAAGTCATAGCCCACGTGTGCGCCGATGTGGGAGCGCTGCGCTGCGACCGGAGCCGCCAGCACCCCGAGGGCGACCAGCGCCGGCGCGAGCGAGCTGAACGTCTTTGTCATCGGACCTCCTGGATGACGCTCGGCTGCCGATACCCGGAGCCGGGCCGGAGAGGTCCATCCGGCGCGCGCCAGTGACCTGTGGGCGGGTGACTTGTGTCACACGCGCTTGCGCACCCGGAAGCACGTCACACCAGGGTCGTTCGAATGTTGATCTCCGAGGTGAGCGTCCGATGGACTGGGCACTTGTTGGCGATCTCGAGCAGTTTGGCACGCTGCTGCTCCGTAAGCTCGCCGGCGACCGTGATCTCACTCTCGATCCGATCGAGCATGCCCTGTGCGGTTTCACATTCGGCGCAGTCGTCGGCGTGGATCCTCGAATGGCGCAGGCGAACGGTCACGCCGCTGACCGGCCACCCTTTCCTTCGCGCATACAGCGCGATCGTCATGGACGTTCAGGCGCCGAGGCCCGCCAGCAGCAGGTCGTACGGCCCGAGCCCCCGGTCGGTCCCTCCGGCGGACACCGGCTCGTCGGCGATCAGGCGATGACGCCCCGCGGTGATCTCCTGGGCGAATCCGTCCCCCCGGCCACGCACGACCACGACGGCTTGCTCGTTTGGATCGACCATGCAGGACCTCCGGTTTGCGGGAAGGCTTGGATCGCGGCGAATGGCCAGGGGCAGAATCGAACTGCCGACACGCGGATTTTCAGCTCTGGCCCTGGGCGGCACCATCGTCGCATGCGCGCGCGGACGAGCGCGAAACCTAGCCCGTTACGACGCCGGTCGCGCCGCGAGTGCCCCCCGTTTCCTGTGCAATTGACACAGCGCCTGACACAGCGTTGAGCTCCTGACGGCACGCTACTGACGCCTGCACGGAATCGGCTCATCCCGCCACTGCCAGGACGAGACAGCGCCCGCCTTGACGTAGGCCCAGCCGGCGAGAGGCAAAGCGGCCGTGTTCCGGTAGAGAGTGTAGTGGAGCGTTCTGCTGGGCACATCAAGGTCGAGCTGGGCCACATCGGCAGAACCCCATCCAGCATTCAACAAAGCGGGTAGGTACGCGGAATCCAAGCCCGGCAATGTGAGTGCCAGGTCGCCAGTCTTCGGTGTGTAGGTCCACCGGACGGGGTTGAAGAACGTGTCGCCGACGAACCTCCCCACGCCGTCGTCGGTAAGGGTGAGGCACGTCGCTGGCTCACCGCTTTCTCCTCCGACGTTCACCCATACCCGCGGAAGGTCCTGGCGGGTGTAGTGGTCTACGGAGTCCATGCTCAGTCCTGGTAAGGGCATGGCCGTTCGGCGCAGCCGTTGGCGATCTTCAGACGTGAGTTGAAGCCAGTTGGCCTCGACTGGCGCAGGCATTCGGTGCGCCCCTGAGATGCCCGTGTCGATGCGCCAACCGTGGCGTGTCCGAACAACCACGACTGTGTCGGCCTCGTCGGCCGCGTCGGGGACGAGGTGGTACGCAGAACCCGTCGAGTCCGAACGGAGCGTAAACGCTCTAGTGCGATGTACGAGGACGCGTGAGGTGTCAGCCCCGGGTACCAGAAGCTGGACCGAGTACGCGGTGATGACCTCGGAGACGTTCGAAGCCGCCCGCTCAGCACACGTGAACGCACCGTCCAGCCAGTCGGTATATCCGCGCCTCTTCACGGGAAGGCGGCCAGCCGCATCCCGGCGCGCATACTCTGTCACCAACTGAAGGGGGTCGTCGTGCAGCGCGAAAGTATCCGTCGTACAACGCCCCTGGGCCTCAGCAGGAGTGGCCACGGTAAAGCGTGGCCTCTGCCAGTTGCTCGCGAGGATCAGGGCTGCGAAGACCCACACCGACGAGAGGACCCGACGCATAGCTCGGCTAGGTGGCTCGCGGATTGACACACGATTGACGCAGCCGCGCGCCGCGCCAAATCGTTGAGAACAAATGTGGCCAGGGGCAGAATCGAACTGCCGACACGCGGATTTTCAGTCCGCTGCTCTACCAACTGAGCTACCTGGCCGGGTTATGCAGCAGAAGAACTTAGCGGGCTGCATGATAGGGTGGGAGTGGCGGCGTGCCATGACCTGGGCGAGTTTCTCGCGTTAAGGAGGATCATGACCCGGCACCGACTGTTTGCTTTACCCCTCTTCGTGGTGCTACTCGGCGCGGCGGTGCTCGCGGCTCGCGGGACGGGCGCGCAGGTCGAGCAGTACGATCTCGTTCTCATGGGCGGGCGCGTGCTCGACCCGGAGACAGCCCTGGACGCCAGGCGCAACGTGGGCATCCGGGACGGCCGGATCGCGGCGGTGACCGTCGAGCCGCTCGCGGCGCGCGAGACCCTCGCGGTCGCCGGTCTCGTCGTCGCGCCCGGGTTCATCGATCTCCACGCGCACGGACAGGACTCCGAGAGCTACCGCTACTACGCGCACGACGGCGTGACGACGGCGCTGGAGCTGGAGATTGGCACCTACCCGGTCGCGCCGTGGTACGCCGAGCGCGACGGCCGCGCCCTCATCAATTACGGTGTCAGCATCGGCCACGTGGGCGCGCGCCGGGCACTCATCACGCACGACGAGTCGCTCCCAGGCGTTGGCGCGATCACGGGCGACACGAGCCGGAGCTGGACTCATGGTGCGCTGCCCGACGCCGACCTGCCGCGACTCGATTCCCTGGTGGAGCGCGGACTCGCCGAGGGGGCCCTGGGCATCGGGTTCGGTATCGCGTATACGCCCGGCGCGAGCCGCGAGGAGATCCTCCGCGTATTCCGGGTCGCGGCACGTCACGGCGTGCCCTGCTTCGTACACTTACGCGAGGGCGGGCGGGACCCGGCTACCGGGGGCAGCGTGGCGGGGCTGCAAGAGGTGATCGCCGACGCGGCGGCGACGGGTGCCTCTCTGCACGTGGTCCACGTGACGAGCATGGGCCAGCGAGATACACCGCTCCTCCTCCAAGTCATTCGCGGCGCCCGCGAGCGCGGCCTCGATGTCACGACGGAAGCGTACCCGTACACCGCGGGGTCCACCGCGCTTCAGTCCGCGGTGTTCGATCCCGGCTGGCAGCAGCGCATGTCCATCACCTATCACGATATCCTCTATCCTCCGACTGGCGAACGCCTGACCCGCGCCAGCTTCGCGCGACTCCGTCGGCAGGGTGCCACCGTGGTGATCTTCCAGATTCCGGACAGCACGGTCCGACAGACGCTCGCCGACTCGCTCGTGATGGTGGCCAGTGACGGCATCTCCCCCCACGGCCATCCGCGGCTCGCGGGGACACACGCACGCGTCTTGGGACGCTATGTGCGCGACTCCGGCGCGCTGAGCCTCCAGGATGCGGTGCGCAAGATGACCCTGCTGCCGGCTCAGCGACTCGAGCGGGTGGTGCCCGCGATGCGCGCCAAGGGCCGGGTCCAGGTTGGGGCGGACGCCGACCTCACCGTGTTCGACGCCGCGCGCGTGGTGGACCGGGCCACGTACGAGCGCCCGGCGCAGTTCTCAGAAGGGATCGTCCACGTGCTGGTGCACGGCGTGTTCGTGGTGCGAAACAGCGCGTCGGTGGCGGCCCATCCGGGGCGGCCGATCCGGCGCGAGCCCTGAGTCTCGCCCGTCAAGGGGCGCCGCCTGGACGTCTCGCCGTCTCGCGCGATACCTTCTCGTCCATGCCGCACCCCAAGTTCCCGAACCTCACAGTGCTCGATCACCCGCTGATCCAGCATAAGCTCTCGATTCTCCGGGACAAGAACACCCCCACCCGGGATTTCAAGCAGCTCGTGAACGAGATCGCCATGCTCATGGCGTACGAGGTGACCAAGGACCTGCCGCTCGAGACCGCGGAGGTGGAAACGCCGCTCGAGCGGATGCGGGGAGTCCGGGTGGCCGGGAAGAAGCTCGCCCTCGTGCCGATCCTGCGCGCGGGGCTCGGCATGGTCGAGGGTATCGCGCAGCTCATCCCCTCGGCGCGCGTCGGCCACATCGGCATCTACCGCGAGCACGACACGCTCGAGCCGGTCGACTACTATTTCAAGATCCCATCCGGCGAGGACGCGCGCGATTTCTTCGTGCTCGATCCCATGCTCGCGACCGGCGGCTCGGCGGCGGACGCCGTAAACGCGCTCAAGCACGCCGGCGCCCAGCGCATCCGCTTCCTGTGTCTCGTCGCGGCGCCCGAGGGCGTGCGCCGCATGCTCGAGACCCACCCCGACGTCCCCGTCTTCGCCGCCGCGCTCGACCGCGAGCTCAACGACCGCGGCTACATCCTGCCGGGGCTGGGGGATGCGGGCGATCGCCTGTTCGGCACCCGGTAAGGCACGTCATCGCGGTTGACATTTTACGTCACATTGGCATATTATGACGTAATTCGTCATATCTACTGAATGTGACATAAAATGTCCAAGACCTACGTCGCCCTCATCGCCGACGCGATCGCCTCGCGCGAGCTCCCCCCGGCTGCCCGCGCCCGCCTCCAGGCCGACGCCCGCACGGCCGTGAAGGACCTCAACCAGCGCTATCGTCGCGTCCTCGCCGCCCGCTTCGCCGTCACCCTGGGCGACGAGCTGCAGTGCCTGCTCCCGACGCCCCAGCCGGTGTGGGACGTGGCGCACGACCTGCGGGCCCGCCTTCCCACCGTCGATTGGGTCGTGGCCTGCGGCCGGGGACCGATCACCACGCCCCTCGCGCCCACGGCCCCCGAGATCGACGGCCCCTGCTTTCACGAAGCCCGGGCCGCGATGGACCGCGCCAAGCGCGAGCGTCTGGTGTTCGCGTTCGGCGGCTTCACCGCCGCGCTCGAGCCGCTCGCCAGCTACTACTCCGCGCTGTACTGGAGCTGGACCCCGCGCCAGCGGCGCACCGCTACCCAGCTGCGGGTGGGCGACCCGGCGGCCGCCGCGGCCCGGCTCGACGTCGATCGCAGCGCGATCTCCCACCTCGCCCGGCGCATGGCCTGGCCCCTCGTGGCCGCCGGGGATAAGATGTTTCGGGCACTCCTGGAGGGGGAACCCGCATGAACCCGCTGTTCGTCGTTCCGCTGCTCGCCTATACGCTGGCCGCCACGCTCTGGCCCGGCCAGGTGGACGGACGCCGCCGCGGCCGGGCGCTGCTCTTCGGGGAGGTGCTGTTCGTGGTCGCAGCACTCGTCCTCGGCACGCTCCTCGCCCCGCTCGCGCGGCCAAGCGCGGCTGGGCTCTGGTGGGGGCGGGTGGGGCTGCTGGCCACCGCCTATCTGTATGTCTCGGGTCGGGGGATCGTCCTGGTCCGCAGCGTGCTCGAACTCCCGACGTTGCAGATGCGGCGCGACGAGGACCGCACCGCCGGCGCGATCGATGTCGCCCGCGGCCGCGCCGTCGGGTCTCTAGAGCGCGCCCTCGCACTCACCATGGTGTTGCTGGGCGACTACGCCGCGGTGGGTTGGATCATCGCCGCCAAGTCCCTCGCGCGCTTCAAGCAGCTCGAGGACCGCGAGTTCGCCGAGTACTTCTTGGTCGGCACCCTCGCCTCCTTCCTGCTCGCCGTGCTCGTCGGCGTGGGGATCCGGGTCCTGTTGAAGCAGGCGTAACCCCCGCGCAACCCTCCCACGCTCGGCCGTGTCACAGAGTTAACCGACGCTGCCCCCTGCCCCCTGCTTCCCGCTCGGAGCCTGGTGGACGAACGCGAACTGATAGCTAAAGTCCGGGCCGGGGACGGCGCCGCGGAGCGCGCGCTGTACGACGCGCACGTGGATCGTGTCTACCGACTGGCCTACCGCCTGGCGGGAGACGACGAGCTGGCGCGTGAGTTCACCCAGGACACGTTCGTCCGCGCGTTCGATCGGTTGGGCGCGTTTCGGGGCGAGGCGAAGCTTTCCACCTGGCTGCACGCCATCGCCACCTCGGTGGTGTTGAACGGGCTGCGCAAGGTGAAGCGCTTTCGCCAGCGGGAAACGGATCTGGACGAAGCCGCGGGGACCTCCGCCGGTCGACGCGCGGCAGAGCCGGACCTGAAGCGGCGATTGGCACAGGCGATCGACGGTCTCCCGGACGGCTATCGCACGGTGTTCGTGATGCACGACGTCGAGGGGTACACGCACGAGGAGATCGGTGCGACCCTCGGCATCGAAACCGGGACGTCGAAGGCGCAACTGTCGCGAGCGCGCGCCAAGCTGCGTGATGCGCTCGCGGATTTCGCGGGGGAGTGGGTGTCATGACCGACGATCGATTCGACGAGCGGCTGCGGCAGGCGGCGCAGGACTATCATCGTCC
>Ga0209056_10004121_pt1 | contig 15314 bp, 16 predicted proteins | sample GraSoiAngelo_114_FD_185876 | JGI IMG/M metagenome (GOLD analysis project Ga0209056, IMG submission 185876) | Grasslands soil microbial communities from the Angelo Coastal Reserve, California, USA - 14_0903_13_40cm (SPAdes) (version 2) | ecosystem: Environmental > Terrestrial > Soil > Grasslands... | reverse complement strand
CGCAACACATGGTCCTGGGGCGAGATCGCGGAAGAGTGCACGGACAGACCATCACTAACGTTGGAGGGCGATGGAATCGTCCGGGCGAAGCACGGTCGCCTTGGCGAATATCAATTTACTTACGAAGGGAAAGCGACGCCGCTGTTCACGGAAAACGAAACGAATTCTTCGCGCCTTTACGGTTATCCAAACGGTCAGCCTTTTGTGAAAGACGCGTTCCATGAGTACGTCGTGCACCGCCGCACGGATGCGGTGAATCCAGAGCGAACCGGGACGAAGTTTGCGACGCATTATGTCTTAGAGATCGAACCGGGACAGTCGCATGTGGTGAGGTTGCGACTTTCTGCTGTAGCCGGCAGCGGTGATGCCGGCCAGCCGGGGTCGACGCCCCCGGCTACAACATTTGGCGATTTCGATCAAATCTTCACTCAGCGGATTAAGGAGGCGGACGAATTTTATGATGCAGTGATTCCTTCTGAGATGGATAAGGAATCGAAGAAAGTGGCGCGCCAGGGTTATGCGGGGCTGCTCTGGAGCAAACAGTTTTATCATTACGCGATTCGCGATTGGCTCGCTGGAGATCCCGCGCAACCACCGCCACCCCCCGGAGCGCAACTTCGGTCGCAACCGCGAGTGGGCGCACCTCTTCATCAACATCATTGGCGATCTGGTGAATGTTGTCACGCGCCACGACTATCGATCACTCATCGGCCTGCCGATCGCAGGCGCAATGATCTTCTACTTGGCCTAGTCAACCAGCCGCCGCAAAACTCATTGAATGCCGCGCTGCCCGTCGGACACACGCATCTAAAGCTTTACGCGGCGGGAATATTTTCGCGCGCGTGACGAAGAGTGCGCGCCATCCAGACTAGCTCGTTCAAGAATTTCTCCAGGCGGCGGACGTAAGCTGAGTCAGTGATTTTGCCGGTGGCCGGATCGAAAAGCTTTCCCGCCGTGCCGAAATAGACGTCCCAGAAAATTGCTACCAAGCCAAGCTCCCGCAGCACCGGGATCAAACTCTCGATCATGCGCGCGCCACCGAATGGACCGGCTGATACCCCGCAAATGCCAACCGCTTTGTGGATGTATTCCTTCAGGTTTGTATCGAGCACATGTTTCAGCAAACCCGGGAAACTATGATTGTATTCGGGCACCACGAGAATGAGGCCGTCGGACCGCGCCACCGTCGCTGAGAACTGACTATTTTTGAGCGCTTCACCAGCGTCGTCCATGCGGATGGGAATTTTCCGGATGTCGATCAATTCCGTTTCGATATCATTGCGTTTTGATACTTCGCCGAAAACGAAATTGGCAGCTGGCTCCGTTAAGCGGCCCTGTCGCGGCGTGCCGATAATGACTGGGAGAAAAACGGGTCGAGTCACGTCTTGCGTAGCCATGCTTCAATTTGTCGCAATAGCGTGGGGAATCTTACAGTCAACGGGCGAGCGAAATCGTCCTGGTCACGATCGCTCCATTAGAACAGCACGGCCCGGGTTTATAGCGCATGGTCGCGCGCCTTCCGGAAACAGCGACTTCCGTGTAGCTGACTGTGGTTGCATCCGCCCGATGCATACAGATCGAGAATGGCCCGCGTTCAGGCGCATGAGAACGGTGCAACTGCCGCAGCCATCTGAGGTTTCGGGCTGATCCCTGATTGTGCGCGGCGTCGCAAACGCGCTTGCGCTCACGCTCGGCACGGCGCTCATCCTGACCAGACGAAAACCAATGCTGCAATTGCCACTGGTGATTACGCATGGTCAACCATTCGGAATTCCAGCGCCATTCGGTAACAATTTTCTCCGATGGCACAACTCCAATCAACCGAAAGGAACACAGTTTGCACAGTGGCAGCTTCTTTAGCCCATTTGCAATCTCACTGACTGAAGACTTTCCGGCTAATTCCCTAACGACTTCTCCACGGCTGATGACATCATGCTTCGGCTCACGCGCGACGCGGTGCCAGTTGATCAACGCGAGACAAACACCGGCGTCATTTGCCGAAATCCACGTACCGCCTGTCGGCTCGCGCGGCAAAATAACCCGACGACTGGCGAGATCGACAATCTTCGGCGGCAAGGCAGTAGACCGCTCCAGTTTTTCATCGCGATTCATCGCGAGATAAAACCCCTGCGCCTTTGGGAGAAACGAAACGGTGCACATTAATCCGCCAACGGATAGGATAGCGCAGCAGCCGAATATTGTCGCCAATTCCGCCAGAGAGTCCCGAGCGAGCAAGGGGCATGACCGTTCGCCCAGTTCGCCGCGCCAATAGCAAAGAGGCAATCTCGATTGCCGAAACAGCTGTAAACCGTCGGATAATATCGAGCAATCAAGCGATCGAAACGTGAGCTTTTTGTCTTCATAGAGGCCTTCCTTGCCCATTAGTCGAAAAACCAGGCGCCCCCTTACAACGCGCGGCGCGGGTCCCCGCCTTTTGCTAGCGCAACTTTTGAAACTGCGAATTTCAGCAGCGGACGTTGAAAACTTGTAATTATCTGGTAGCGGAGTGCCGAAAATCTGAGAACGGTAATCGCTTAAAATTATGAAAACATGCACCCGTAACTCATTTGCTATTTGTCTCGCCATTCTTGGACTTGGCGGGACCGTTTCCGCACAAAACGATTTAAACCTGCCTGACGTCAGTCAGGCTGCCGAGGTCAAACAGCGCATTGCCCTGACGGATATTACGGTCAAGTACCATCGCCCGTTGGTGAACGGGCGAAAAATTTGGGGAGGCCTTGTTCCGTACGGCAAAGTTTGGCGTGCGGGTGCTAATGAAAACACAACGATTGAATTTAGCGATCCGGTTTCGGTAGAGGGGCAACCGCTAGCCAAAGGAATCTATGGTCTGCACATGATCCCCAATCCGGATTCGTGGACGGTCATCTTTTCAAAAACTAACACGGCGTGGGGAAGCTACAGCTACAACCAGGACGAAGATGCTTTGCGTGTAAATGTGAAACCGAAGCCACGCGCTGAGCAAAAAGAGGCGCTTGAATTCGAGTTCGAAGATTTGAAACCAGATTCGACAGCGGTGACGCTGAAGTGGGAAAAGTTGGGTGTTCCCTTCACGGTCTCGATTAAGGACGCCGAGCAGACGCTGCAGAACATCCGGGCGCAACTGAAGGGCCGCGGCCAGTTTACCTGGCAGGCTTTGGATGAAGGCGCGCAATTTTGTTTGACCAGAAAGATTAATCTCGATGAAGCGTTGCGCTGGGCCGATGCCTCAATTCAGAATGAGGAAAGGTTCGATAATCTCAGCACCAAAGCGGATATCCTCAAAGCTCTGAACCGTCCGGATGAGGCGAAAGCCACCTGGAATCATGCGGTCGAAATTGCCACTGCACCGCAGCTCTATTCGTATGGTCGACGCCTACAGAGTCAGAAGCAGGGTGCTGAAGCGATCGAAATCTTCCAGCAGGTGGCGAAACGGTTTCCGCAAGGCGTCTACGGAGACCTAGCTCGGGCCCGCATCAAGTCTGCAGCGGGTGATTTCGCCGGCGCGGCCAGCGATGCCAAGAAAGCACAGGCTGCCGCTCCTACAGATGCGCAGAAACAGAGTATCAAAGCACTGATCGATCGCCTGGAGGCGAAGCAGGATATCAATAAATAGCGCGTTGGCGCATGGTATCCTCGGACGTGGGACGATAGCGCTCGATGGGACGTTCACAACCGGGAGTCCGACGTTGCATGTGACGCACCAAAGCATTTCGCGCTATTGGCGAGCCGTCGTTGGAGTTGCGATGATCGCCCTCCGGTGCACGGCCAATTCGGCGGACGCGCCGCCGTTATTATCTCCTGAGCAGATGAATGGTGGCGAGATTCAGCTCGCACTACAGAAGCTCAACGTGCTTGGTCGAGTTCTTTACGTCGCGGCTCATCCCGATGATGAAAACACGAATCTCATGGCGTTGTGGTCGAACGGCTCACTTTATGAGAGCGCTTATCTTTCGATTACACGCGGCGATGGCGGTCAGAATTTGATCGGACCGGAACTGCGCGAACGCCTCGGCGTTATTCGAACAGAGGAATTGCTGGCAGCGCGGCGCATCGATCACGGCAAACAGTTCTTCTCACGAGCGATCGATTTCGGGTTTTCCAAGACAGCTGAAGAGACAATGCGCATCTGGGATCACGACAAAATTCTGTCCGATGTGGTTTGGGTGATCCGGAAATTTCGACCGGATGTAATCGTGACGCGCTTCAGTCCGGAGGATCAATTGACGCATGGCCATCACACGGCGTCAGCCATTCTGGCACGGGAGGCATTCTCGGCCTCCGGTGACCCAAATCGTTTTCCAAGGCAACTGGCTTTTGTAAAACCATGGCGCGCCACGCGGCTGGTTTGGAACACGTCTCCATTTTTCTTTTCGAACCGCAACCTTCCTTTCGATCCGACGGGTCTGACTGTCTTGGAAGCGGGCGGTTACAATCCGCTTCTTGGGAAAGCGTACACGGAAATCGCGGCCGCCAGTTTAAGCATGCACAAAAGCCAGGGCGTGGGCAGTCCGCCGCGACGCGGAGCGCGCAAAGAATATTTCAAACCGTTGGAAGGTCAGCCCATGACGACCTCGCTTTTCGAAGGCATCGATACGAGCTGGGCGCGCGTCGCTAATTCGGAATCGATTGCTACAGAAATTCGTCAGATCATTTCGCAGTTCCGTCCAGCCGATCCGGCAGCGTCGGTGCCTGATTTGTTGAAGCTACGGCAAGCGATGAGTGGACTTAACGATGATACTTGGGTTCCGGAGAAGAAAGCTGAGTTGGACGAAATCATCGCCGCATGTCTTGGCTTGCATGTAGAAGCGTCGACAACCAACGAGGCTGTCACGCCAGGGCAAACAGAAACAATAAAGCTGGACGCAATTAACCGCTGCAAAATTCCAGTCACACTGCAAGAAGTACGTTTTCCGCTCTCGGGCGACTCGATGAAAATTGATGCGGCGCTTCCGTCCAACGAACTTGTTACAAAGGATCTGTCGTGCAAGATCCCGGAGAATGCTTCCTATTCCCAACCCTACTGGCTTCGTAAACCTGGAACGCTCGGCGCCTTCGCTGTAGATGATCAAACGCTGGTCGGCCTGCCCGAAAATCCACCCGACCTTCCCGTGGAAATAGTGCTGCAAGTCAACGGACAGGAAGTTCGCTACATCCTGGACACGAAGTACCGCACGGTTGACCCCGTGGCGGGAGAACTCCGGCGACCGTTGGTCGTTGCGCCACCTGTTTTCGCGAAAGTCGCGGACAACGTCTTGGTATTCGCAACGAAGCAGCCAAAACCCGTTTCAGTACATGTCACTGCGGCCACCGGTCCTGTGAAAGGAGAACTCAAACTAGCTGTCCCGGAGGGGTGGGAAGTCTATCCGGGCTCTCTACCGATAGATTTGAACGGAGCCAATGCCGAAACGGAAGCCACGTTTACCGTCAAACCACCAGACCAGAATGGCGAAGGGACGTTGCGAGCGATCGTTTCGATCAACGGCCGCGACTATTCGTTCGAGCGCGTGCGCATTTCCTATCCGCACATCGGCGTGCACACGCTGATGCCGCAGGCGGAAGTTAAACTTGTTCGCGCTGATATCCGCAAGAAAGGCGATCGCATCGGTTACATTCCCGGTGCTGGCGATGATGTTCAAGAAAGCCTCCAACAGATCGGTTACTCGGTGAAGATCTTGAGCGAATCCGATATCACAGCAAGTAACCTCGCGCAGTTCTCTGCCGTCGTGCTAGGGATCCGTGCCTACAACACGCAGGAGCGAATTTCCAACTGGTTGCCGGAACTATTTGCATATGTAAAGGCTGGCGGAGTTGTGATCGCGCAGTACAACACGCTGACGGATCTCAAGACTGAGCAACTGGCGCCGTATCCACTGGAAATCTCGCGCGACCGCGTCACTGACGAAAACGCAGAGGTGCGTATCCTCGCGCCCAATCATCCGCTGATGACTGCCCCAAACAAGATCACGTCGAAAGATTTCGAAGGATGGGTTCAGGAACGCGGACTTTACTTTCCTAAAAAGTGGGATCCTGCCTGGACGCAGATCCTTTCGTCCAACGACCCAAAGGAAAAGCCACTCGATGGCGGCCTGCTGGTTGCGAAATTAGGCAAAGGTTTCTTTATCTACACGAGTTATTCCTGGTTTCGACAGTTGCCGGCCGGCGTCCCGGGAGCTTATCGGTTATTCGCGAACATGTTGTCATTGGGAAAATGAACGTGGGTGATGATAAGCCAGATGCGCGTTCCTGGCGCAAAGCGTATGGGCTCGCGCTTTCGCTTTTTGCAGTTGAGGTAGTGCTTCTCTACCTCTTCACCATCCGGTTCTCGTGAACCGGTTAGATTACCTTGTTCTCATCGCCACGATTCTGGCGATCCCGCTGTATGGCCTCTGGCGAACCCGCGGAAGCGCCTCTTTAGGTCAATATCTCAAAGGCGATGCGAGTATTCGGTGGGCAACGATCGGACTCTCCATGCTCGCGACGCAGGCAGGGCCGATCACATTTCTTTCCATGCCGGGCCAGGCGTATGAGAGCGGCATAGGTTTTATCCAGAATTATTTTGGGCAGCCGCTCGCGCTTGTCGTTGTGTGCGCAGTCTTCGTTCCGATCTATCAGCGACTGAAAGTTTATACGGCCTATCAGTACCTGGGGCAGCGATTCGATCGAAAGACGCAGCTCCTCGGCGCATTCCTGTTCCTCGTACAACGAGGGATCGCTGCTGGAATCACGATCTACGCGCCGGCCATTGTTCTCTCAGCCTTACTCGGATGGCGCTTGAATCTGACCATCTGGTTCGCCGGCGGACTGGTTATTATCTACACGGTAGTGGGCGGGACAAAGATTGTAAGCATCACCCAACGGTACCAGATGATTGTGATCTTAGTCGGCATGGCGATTGCATTTGCGGTCGCGGTTTACCGACTGTCACCCGATATGTCATTTGAAGGCACGTTATCGGTCGCCGGCAAAATGGGTAAACTGGAGGCGGTCGATTTCTCGATCGATCCGCACAAGCGCTACACGTTTTGGTCGGGCCTGATTGGCGGCTTTTTTCTCGCGCTTTCCTATTTCGGAGCGGACCAATCGCAAGTGCAACGATACCTCGCGGGCGGCTCGCTCAAAGAGAGCCGTCTCGGATTGCTCTTCAATGCCGTAGTGAAGGTGCCTATGCAGTTTTTGATTCTGCTGCTTGGCGCGATTGTTTTCATGTTTTACCAATTCGAGAAGCCGCCGGTTTATTTCAATCAGCCGGCGTACCAACGTGCGATGGAAAGTGGCTACGCGTCACAGTTAAAGGCGTTGCAGACGCAATTTGATGACGTCTTTGTGCAAAAACGCGCTGCCATTCGCGCTATTTCCAATGCTCCGCCGAATGCTTCGTCAGGCGATCGTGATATCGCAATGAGCAGGCTGCGCGATCTCGACGCGCAAGCCCGTGAGTTACGTGATCGAACCAAGGCAGTTCTCGAGCAAGCGGGCGTGGATCCAAAAAGCAAGGAATCGGATTACGTATTCATTAGTTTTATTCTTCAACAGATGCCGCATGGACTTGTTGGATTACTGATCGCAGTGATCTTGTGCGCGACCATGTCGGCGACGGCAGCAACCCTGAATGCTCTCGGTTCGACGACAGCGATCGATTTTTATCGGCCATTGATTCCTAACGCGAGCGATCATCATTATGTGGTCGCGGCGAAAGCGCTAACAGCTGCGTGGGGTTTGATTGCCATTGGGGTCGCTTCGTTTGCCAGTTTGGTCGAAAATCTGATCGAGGCAGGCAACATTTTGGGCTCGGTGTTCTATGGCAGCATTCTCGGTCTTTTTCTGGCGGCTTTCTTCATTCGTCGGGCTACCGGATCGGCCGTGTTCTTCGCGGCGCTCCTTGCACAAGCACTCGTCTTCATCTTGTTCGCAACGACCAATATCGGTTACCTCTGGTATAATTTGATTGGATGCGCGGCCGTGTTGGTCCTCGCGACGGTCCTGCAACAAACGATCTTCCGCGGTACGCAAGCTCCTGCTGGGGTATAAAACTCGTTCTAAGCGATGGAGCACCCGATTATTTGTTTTGGCCAGCAACCGTGCGGATTTTTTCCGAAGCGTTATTTGGTCGCTAAGATTCTGACAGCCCGGCGTCTCCAAAAAGAGATCGGCGGAGAAATCGTCTTTTTTTTCCACGACAGCGATCATGACCCGCGCGAGACGATTACGATCGTGCGAGATAAACACAGCCACCGTGACGTGGCGCTAAACTTTCAGTTCCAGAATCGAATTCAAAAACAGTTTTCACCCCTCCACGCCAAACGTGTGCTTCCTGAGTGGCAGGAGAAAACCGCGCGCCAACTTCCCAAATATGTTAGCCGGCCGCTGGTCGCACACTTCAAAGGGATCAAATGCTCCAACGTCGCCGACTTCTGTCTCGATATGTACAGACGCATGGGCTTGCTCGAAAGTGTGCGAGTGGAGCGATCCAGTACGCCCGACTTCAGAGCGCGCGCTGTGGCGGTCTCAGACTATTTCGTCGACCAGCGCTATGAAGGAGAGGTCGTTCGTGCACGTTATCGCGACGGCAAATTGTTGCTCCACAAAGGCGGTGATCGGTTTCTGGAGATTCCCGCAGGAGACTTTGGTCCGGAACAAATCAGCCCGACACGCGATACGCGTTTCCGTTGGATGCAATCCGTGATTCGATGCACACATTACATTGCCGGGGCGAGCGAGCAGCATTACATCAACAAAGCGGATGCTCCCAGGGTGAAATTTATTAATCGCGACAAAATTTCCGACTCGGGCAAAGCTTACGACGAGCTGTGATGGAATTGGGGCCGCTCAAAATTGGGATTTCATGTTTTCCGTTGATTGGCGGCAGCGGAATTCTTGCAACTGCCCTCGGATCGGAACTGGCGCGCCGCGGCCATGAAGTCTACTTCTTCAGTTATGCTCAACCGGTTCGGCTGGACTTGCCGCAGGAGGGCCTTCATTTCCATCGGGTCGAAGTTGCGCACAACCCTTTGTTTCCGTGCCGCGACTACACTCTGCCGCTCGCGGTGAAAATGGCGGAAGTAGCGCGTTCCAAGCAGCTTGATCTTTTTCACGTTCATTACGCGGTGCCGCATGCGCTAGCCGCGTGTTTAGCCTCGCAGATCGTGGGACCGTCAGCTCCGCGCATCGTTACAACCTTGCATGGAAGCGATACAACTCTGCTTGGGCAGGATCCCGATTACCGCACCGCCATCGAGCATGCCCTCGTGCATTCCGATGCGGTGACGGCAGTTTCGGAAAATCTCCGGAATCAAACGCAGCAAATCTTTCATTTGAAACGACCGATCGAAGTGATTCCGAATTTCTTCACTCCGAGTAAACCGAAGAGAAGCCGGGAGGAAGTTCGACGCGATCTCGGCCTGACCGACGAATTTCTCGTGCTACACCTGTCGAATTTGCGACCGGTCAAACGCATCGATCTTCTATTGCGCACGGTTGCTAAGTCGAAGAACCGGGCACGCCTTCGATTATTTATTTTAGCAGGCGGTCCATTCGACCCTTACGAGCCGCTGCTCGACGAATTGAGCCTTCGGAAGCGTGTCATTGTGCGTCAAAACACAGCTGTCGTGGACGAGTATCTGGCGGCTGCCGATGCGGGGCTCTACACATCCGAATACGAGAGCTTCGGTCTGGGCATTCTTGAGACGGTATTTTACGCTAAACCTGTCGTCGCTTTCCGCGTCGGCGGCATTCCCGAAGTTATGGGAGACTCTTGTCCTTTATATCCATTCGGCGATCTAACCGCTGCTGCTGCTGCTTTGGACGCGTTAATTGAATCTCCGGATTTGGCGCGAGAATTGGGTGAACGGGGTCGCAATCGGGCGCTCGAAAGATTCTCAGCAGATCGCATCGTCCCTCAGTATGAAGCGCTGTATCGCCGTGTAGTTGCCGGCCGATAGGCGACTATATTGAGCATTTCTATTTTTCCTCAAACAAGAGGCAGCTCAGCCACGGCGCCAGGATGCGCGTCTATTTTGCGAACTGTGCCGCATTAGCGGTTGCAATAGATTTTTAGCTCGTACAGCATTTACCTGCGAAAAAGGCATTTGCACCGTTAGCTCAATTGGCAGAGCAAGTGACTCTTAATCACTGGGTTGCAGGTTCGATTCCTGCACGGTGCAATCCTTAACGCAAAGGACTTACGACGAATCAGCCACAGGATGAGAAAAAGTGGTTTGCCACTTGCTTGCCACTTTTAAGGCGAAAGCTTAGGCTCAAATGCGGCTCACGAATGCAATTTTCAGTGCCGTAAACGAGCCTGGAATCGCTTTTGATTGCCAGACGGCAAATGATGCGGCCATGATGTAATTGATGACTCCTGCACACGTTTACGAAGTCCGGCCCCGCGAAGAAATCTTCGTGACCTTACGAAGATTCGTCTTAATCATAGTTAGGCGTCACGCTCGCGCACATGAAATCCCCGCTGCTTGCATCCAGCGTTATTCTAGCAGTCTGCACAACAGCGTTGGGCCAGCAGCAAGACCAAAGCGTCGAGAAGCGGCTCAGCGATCTCGAAAAGCGGGTAACCGCACTTGAGAAGGCTTCGCCGCTTTCATCGCCCCTGAACGCCGCGTCACCGACGCCAGCCTTAGCGACCAAATCGTCCCTTGAACTTGTAGCGTGGGACGCTCGTCTCGTTCGCGGAGAAGACTCCTATTACAAGTACGAGATTTCTCTGACGCTAAAGAACAACTCAGACAAAGACATTAAGTTTATCGACGCCACAGTCCAGTTCGCAGACTCACTAGGCTCGCACATCTACGACATTAAGGTCAATCCAGATCATCTTATCCCGGCCGGACAGAGCATCACGGCCACTGGTCAGTATCCTATCAACGAGTTAATGCCAGAGCAGGCCCGTCTCGCGCAGATGAAGAAAGAAGACGTCAAAGCCACGTTGGTCGTGTCGAAGCTTGTATTCACGGACAACAGTATTGGTGAGTATGCACCATGAGACCTAACCAATCGCTGGAGCCAACCGCTGGTGGTTGCAAATCGCTGATTCCAATTCCATAAACGCGGTCAGCAGTTCATCCGCGTGCACAACGAAACGCTTTCCGCCCGCGATGTGCGTCTGCAATCCAGTATGCTTTGTGATCCAAACGCTGCCCGGCCGGAATAACCGATCCCTACGGCAGGTGCCGCAGGATCTCAACGCCTTTCGTGGCAGGGTTAGCTCCAACTTGGTTCATGCCGATGAAGATGGCCGCGTCCTTGGTTGGATTAATCGCGATCACAGTGCCGAATCCTGACGTTCCTCCGTTCTTCACAATCACGGGATGCAGGTTCGGATTGCCTTCACCCATATTGTTCACCCATGCCATCGCCTGCTGGTTGAATCCGTTCGGCATCGTGTAGATTCGGCTTCTGCGCCAGCTGCATCGCCGCGATCAATTCAGCGGAAACCGGTTCACCATTCACTTCCTCATGGCCGAGATTGGCCTCGCCAAAGCTGATCATGTCCTGTGCCGTCGAGCGCAGTCCGCCGGCAGCGTACCAGGCGAAGACCGGCCAGCGCGGCGCATCCTGGCCTGCGCGGTTATGTCCTTGTGCCAGGCGCTTCTGCTGTTCAGGCGTGGGCCGCAGCGTCGTGTCGGCCATACCCAGCGGCTGGAGAATCTCGGAATTCACCTGATCTTCCCAGGTTTTGCCGGTCGCGGTCGCGACCAAGTAGCTCAGCAGCCCGATTCCGGCGTTGGAGTACCGATAGGGCGCAGGCAATTGGGTCGTCGGTTCGTACTGCGAAGCCCAAGTGAGAAAGTCTTTCACCGTGTAGTACTCGATGCTTCGCCGTTCGAGCCCGCGCGGCAGGTTGGTCGGATCGTCTGGCATTCCCGAGGTAAAGTCCGCCAGCTCCAGCGGTGTCAACTGCTGCGCCCGGAGCGTGTACCCTTCGGGCATGTATTTCTGAGCGGAAGCGTCAGGGACGATTTGGTTGCGGTTGATGGCCAGCGCGAACAGCGTAGTGGTGAACGTCTTGGTGCAGGAGCCGATCTCCACTAGGGTGTCGCGCGTGAACGGAGCGCCCGCATCGGTAGCTTTTCCATACGGGAAGAAGTAGCGATGGCCGTGCAGCGAAACCGCGACGATCGCTCCCAGATAAGGAGATCGGCTCCATCTGCGGCCACGGGGGTTACGTTGTCCTTGGGCCAAGTACGGCTGCATGATGCCGTCGACCACTCGCTTGACCGCTGCCTCGCCGCCCGCATTGGGCTGTAAATGCGGACCGGCGGAGGAGGACGCTTGCTGCGCGGCAACCTTCGCCGCCGCCAAAACCGCGACTGTGACGATCAAGCCAAAACGAGTGGCGGTGCGATGCATAATCTCTTCTCCAGGCAATTATCTGCTTGCGAAAACGACGACTTGTAATTTCGCTTGGACATCTTGGCAAGACTTTCCACGTCCATGAGCCAGAGAGCGGGGGTGAGTGGCCGCCGGTTTGTTTGAGAACGATGATCGGTCGCGTTTGGGACGTATCGCCGAATCGAGTTCTAGAAACGCAGTCAGCTTTTCCTCCGCGTGCACAACGAAACGTTTTCCGTCGCGATGTGCATCAACAATCCAGATCGTTCGCCCTTGGGAATCAATCGCTGACACACCACGTCCGACCGGCTTTGTTGAGAAGGCTGACCACCGCGCGGTCCACTTTGGGATAAAAAGCCGTAGCGGCCAACGTCGTGCGCTCGGGACACAGCTCAGGGCAAGATTTGCCTCAAGAAACCCAAATGAACGTTACGCAACCGCGCATTGTCAAAAAAACGAGGGAGTCGTTATGAGAGTGTCGAACTCAATCGCCGAGTTGCGCCAACAGATTCACGACGATCTCCGGGTCCAACATCCCGAATGGGTCAAGCCAAATGGCGAATGCCCCAAATGCGACTTCTATGAGTCACGCCTAATGGAAGAGCTCGATACTTTGACGCGAACGGGATCCGACGAGTCTGTCGCTGATATTCATCGCGTCCTCGAACAGGGACTAAACTGATTCGACCCCGGCAGCTGCGTAATAGCTCTACCGCACGAGAAGTCTGAGGCGGTGACGAGTTGTTGATGCGCGGGATGCAGAACATATTGGCAAAGTTATGAAGGATTCTGTCGTCAGAGGATGCCTGCTGCAGGTTCTCTATGAACGTCAAAACGAAGGTTCTATTCCGTTCGGGCACGTAGAGCAGGCGGTCCCGCCACCAGGAGGTATAAGTCGCCGTGACTGGCTGCGCGCTGTGGCCCAGCTTTCAGAGTATCGCCTCATCGACTGGACTCCTGTTGAGAATAAGAGCGAGATGGGGCTGCTGTCTGGCTTTGCTAAGATAAACGACCTCGGAATCAAAGTGCTCGAAGGTGGCGTCGCGCCCCCGATCCGGATTTCCATCGACGAGAGCCGACGAACCAAAGTTCCTCGGCAGCAACAAGCGCCAATCGCAGCGATTACTTCGCAGCAGCAGGCGATTACGGAGGCACTGGAGAAAGTGATCACCGCGATCAATCAAGCCGATGTGTCGGAGCAGGAGAAAAACGAAGCGAAATCTTTGTTGCAAAAACTGCTGGCTAGCAACCCGCGGCGAGTGTTTTAGGCGCTGGCGCGCGATCTCTCGCCGCGAAGTATTTCACAAAATAGCGTCTCTATCACGTTAGGCCTACTCAAGGAATGAGCATGGACAAATCCAACTCGTGGGGTCCGGAGCGTGACTTCCTGTGCAAAGGGCCGAGCGCGTGTCTTCTCTGGTGTGCACCGTGGATTGCTTTCGCGCTCGGCTTTAGCGTACCGCCTGCGTTGAGAACGGTTTTGTGGGCTACTTCACTCGCAGTGATGGGCGTTGCGTGTTTGATTAACGCTTCCCGTTGCGGTCGCGTTCACTGCCGTTTCACAGGACCATTTTTCATCCTTGGCGCTCTTACTTCCCTGGGTTATGGCCTCGGCCTTGTGCCGCTTGGACCATCCGGATGGAGCTGGATTGGCCTCGGAACAATCATCGGAGCAATCGGCTTCACCTGGGTTCCTGAACTGTTTCTGGGTCCATACCGATGAAGCCAACGGCCCCCATTGCAAGAAAACTTCAGTGCGTTTGCGACCACACCCTGCCGTGGCTTATCTCTTTCTCGTTAGATGCACTCAGTAGCAGCGACAACAAACTGATGACAACATGATTACCTCAATTCATACGTTGATTTACTCCGACGATGCTAACGCAACGCGGGCGTTTCTGCGTGACGTCCTTGGGTGGAAGTACGTCGCCGAGGATTTCGATAACGACTGGCTCATTTTCAAATCGGGGCCGAGCGAGTTGGGCGTGCAACCCGACTCACAGCGAATGGGAAGGCAAAACCTACGACCACCCGCGTCACCACTCGATCGCTTTGATGTGCGACGACATCGATACGACGGTCGGCGAGTTCCGGGCGAAAGGAGCGCAGTTCCGAGGTCCCATCGAGCAACGCGAGTACGGCCGCGTCATCATGATGATCGTGCCCGGCGCGGATGACATCCAGCTGTATCAGCCGACTCACAAGCTCGCGTACAATCTTTAGAACACAGACAATCGCGTCATTGCCTGATACGATCTCATATAGGAAAGGAGTCTCGCGACTAACGCATCTAACAAAATCACTGGAGCGAACGCGGGCGGGCCACGTCGGTTGCCAATGCCGACGCGCTGGGCCGCCCGCGTCGCTCAGTTTTGTCGTTAGACGGTACACGCGGCAACCAACAGCCGATCGGCCGTACTGTTTCGTTTTGTTCTCCTCGCCGACCCAGCGCGATTGCGCGGCGCGCGGCGAGCATATCACAATTAAATACCGCGACTCTTGAAGCGCTTCATTGATGTTCGAGCCTAAGTCAGCCGAAACCGGTAGTTCTTCACGATCGCGAAAGATGGGAAAAACCCGCGGAGGGACTTTCCCATCGCGCGATTCTTTGCCAACCAGTCGTCGCGGAACCCGGTAGGTTTCGAGTGCCTTATGCAGCCAATCCCCCCATTTTTTATCGGTGTGACTGTAACTGAGAAAGGCCCAGTATTTCATTAAGCGGGGATCTACATTTTTACCGAAGCTGCGCGGCGCTGAAATTTGTTGCCACTCATCCCAACATACTTGCGCTGAGACTATCAATCTAAACCATTATTCGGACCGATCGTCGATCACTTCTTCTCGTGCAAATCGTCGCGCCTTTTTTCGGCCGCCTTGGTAAGTGGATGATTTCGCGCAGGAGTTTTGTCCGTGGACGAAAGGCCAAAGGAGCGCTGGGCGCTGAACTGCTATAATTCGTTTTCGCTTTGCGT
>Ga0209056_10004117_pt1 | contig 15324 bp, 12 predicted proteins | sample GraSoiAngelo_114_FD_185876 | JGI IMG/M metagenome (GOLD analysis project Ga0209056, IMG submission 185876) | Grasslands soil microbial communities from the Angelo Coastal Reserve, California, USA - 14_0903_13_40cm (SPAdes) (version 2) | ecosystem: Environmental > Terrestrial > Soil > Grasslands... | reverse complement strand
AGCGGTAGGGTCCAACTGGGGTCCAAAATTGGGCCTTCTTGCATCAGTTTCGGGGGTCTCATTGATATAAGGGCAACCGAATCAATGGGACTTAGAGTGTGACCTTCAACTCATAACCCGAAGGTCGTCAGTTCAAATCTGACCCCCGCAACCATTTCTAAAGCCTGGCTCGGGACAGGCTTACGCGACGAGTGACGGGCGAATTGGAACTCCCAGTTTGTATCCCAATTCGCCCAACTCAAATCCCAGACCAGCGCTTTCGCACCATTCGCGACGATAAGCTACGTCGAGCCGTAATTGTGCGGCATAGAGGTCCATCAAGTTCTGCGAATGTCCCAGCCACAGTTTGATCAGGTTATCCGGCACCCCTGCCTTGCGAAGTACCGCAAAGCGAAAGCGCCGAAAGGCATGGAATCCCCCTCGGTTCCCTGCTGCGTGCAGCGCTTTGAGTGAGTTGCGCTGGTCAACGAGCCGTCCAGCTCTCGTCGTGAAGAGGTAGCCATCCTTCCCTTCCGTGTATCGGCGTAGAATTTGTGCCAATGCCTCCGGGATATCGACGAGTCGAATCGCATTCGGGGTCTTTGGCACTTGCTCGCATCTGTGCCAGACGCTTCTCCGTATGTGCAGCACCTGGTAAGCCGGGTCGAAATCCTCAGTGCGAACTGCGAGCGCTTCACCGATTCTCAGCCCTGTCCCTGCGACCAGAACGACCAAGACTGCGTAGCGCGCCTTCACCCACTTCAGTAGTTCGGATATTTCTTCCGCATTGATCGTGGGACGATTCTGCTCTTCCTTGGTGACCAAAGGCAGTTGAATGAATTCGGGGTTCCAAATGCAGGGATGGATCTGGTCGCCTTCCTCGTCGATCGCTGAAGCGACGACGAACTTCACTACGGTAACCACATTGACGATGGTTTTCGGTGCAAGCCTTGCTGCAGACAGAATCTCCACGAATTCGCGCAAGGCACGGTTTCTCACCTCCGACAGCAGTTTGTGCCAAGGTTCGGGAGAATCCATCTGTCGAGGCAATGCTGCCATCCATAAACCGTTGCCGGCTTTGCTGGCCTCCTTCTCCGAATGGAGACTGATTCTATCCACCGTTCAGCCTGTTGCCGAAATGTTGTACCAGGAACAGGAACTTGACCAAAAGCGTTCTTGGCATTGATTCCTGCTCGCTCGATGTACTCACGTAATCGCAGACGCGCTACCCATTGTGTTGCGCACCGGCCGAGAGAAACTGTTCTGTGTTTCCTCTCGCCACCTTGAACGTCCATCCAAAAGCGGCCGTATGCCGGTGTCCGTGGATTCCATTTGTCCAGATGATGCGGCTGGTACACGTTCCCCCTCTGTCCCGTTCTCATTGACTAGTGCGCCCTCTCAATCTCGACCATTAGCATCGAAGGTCGAGACAATAACGTAGCGAAATCCAGACACAGTTTTGCGCGCGTGCCAGAAATTCACACGGCTGGTGATGGAGCAGGACTGTCTCCTGCTGTGGGTGACGTCGGCGCCCGCCGGGTGTATCTTGTTGAGACGCCTGCGAAGTCCGATCGGGCTCGGAGAGTCCTCAAACGTTGAACACCATTACAATTGGAGAAATGAAGCCATGGTAGTGGTTCGGGCTAAGCCGATTCGTATCCTGAGCGTCGAGGATCACCCGGTCTTCCGCGAGGGACTGGCCACGATCATCGGCTCTCAACTGGACATGCTTCTCGTTGCCCAGGCGTCGAATGCCGTGGAGGCTGTAACTGAATTCCGGCGTCATCGACCAGACGTCACCCTGATGGACCTTCGTCTTCCTGGCGCGAACGGCACCGACGCCCTCATCGCAATTCGTGGGGAGTTCCCTAAAGCTCAGATCATCATGCTGACGACCTCAGACGGCGATGGCGAGATCCAGCGGGCGATGCGAGCGGGAGCTTCGGCTTACATCCTCAAGAGCATGCCGAAAGATGAATTGCTCAATGTAGTCCGAGCGGTCCACTCTGGACGACGACACATTCCACCGGAGGTGGCGGCCCGCCTCGCCGAACATCTCGGAGAAGAGGATCTTACGACCCGGGAGCTGGAAGTGCTCCGCCTCATTCGCGATGGCTACCGCAACAAGCAGATTGCGGATCAACTATCGATTGCCGAGACCACGGTTAACTTCCACATTAAAAACCTGGTGGATAAACTTCAGGCCAATGATCGGACCCATGCAGTCACCATCGCGCTTCGGCGGGGCCTACTGCAAATCTGATCGCGCAAGCCTGTAGGAGAAAACTACAGAGTACTGGCTGTAGATCTTGCTCTTCGGCGAAAGCGGCGAATCTGGCAATGTCAAGATACGGGCAGACGCATTTCGTGTCCGTGCCCGGCGGATTTAGAGACGAGGCGATCTACAAGTTTGGGGGCCAATGATCGAAAGCATGCGGTGACGATTGCGGTTTGAGCTGGCTTGCTTCAAATCTGACGCCACCTGTAGAAAAATCTAGTAAGAGGACTGGGGGTTATTACGGGGCCGAAATACTGTCCACGGGCTACCTTTTTGAGAATGTTGATCCCTCTGTTTATCGCTGCGACATTGAGCGCTTGCCACCAGCCCGCGCCAGAGCCGCTGACCCTTAATTACCTTCGCCTTGGATGGATCCCGCCGTACGAGTTACCTGCGACGGAGGCTTTATCGCGAAAGTTCACACGCGAAACAGGTGTAGGCCTCAGGCATCTTCGGGGAGTTCAGGAAGAGACGCTTGACCAGCTGACTCTAACCCGCCAACTCTTGCAGGAGGGTGGCTCCGGCCCTGATGTATTGCAGATTGATGTAACTTGGCTGGGAGTGCTGCAGGAGGACTTAACCGACCTGCGACCCTATTTTACGGCTGAAAGTTTGTCTATGGGCCCGGGCGTGGCGTCTAGCTACATAGTTGGCGGCAAGGTTGTCGCGATTCCCTATCAGAATCAAGTGGGCGTTCTGGAGTATCGAGCTGACCTTCTCCGTGAATATGGCTACGATCATCCTCCAAGGACCTGGGACGAGCTTGAGAGGATGGCTGTGCGAATCCAAACAAGCGAACGCGCGAAAGGCAAGGAAGATTTTTGGGGTTACGTCTGGCCGGGAGCTGCTGCTGAATCTTTGACTTGCAATGCTTTGGAATGGCAGGTCGCTGAAGGAGGAGGACGGATTATTGAGAGCGACGGCACTATAAGTGTGAACAATCCGGCGGCGATTCGGGCGTGGCAAAGGGCAAGACGTTGGATCGGCTGGATATCGCCACCCAGTACCGTGGAGTACAGAGAGATTGACAGCACCAACGTTTTTGATTCGGGAAGAGCTGTATTTGCCCGTGACTGGGGAGCCGAGCCCGGAGGGTTCTCAACAAACCGCGAGCAATTACGACTGCTCCATTGGGGAGGCAAGCTCCCAATCGGTAAGGTTGGCTATACAACTCTTCCCGGCGGTTCGACAGCGAGCGCCGGCACTTTGGGCGGTTTGGGATTGGCGGTTTCTAGATATTCACTTCACCCTCGAGAAGACGCGGCTCTTATCCGCTTTCTGCTCCGCGAACAAATTGAATCAATCGGGAAGGGCACCGTTCCGAATCTGTCTACTCAGCTCGTTGTTTACGATGTCGCGCCAATCGTCGACTCGCACATCAATTCGGAGAAATCAGGCCCATTAAAAGCTATTGTGATTAGTCGGCCTTCCAACGTTGCCGCGCGCTCGTATGAACAAGTTACCAGAGCTTATTTCGGAGCCGTGCATTCGGTATTGACTGGACAAAGACACGCGCCGGAAGGTGCGGCGGAATTGGAAAAATATCTAGTCAAAATCACGGGTTTCCGCACTGGTCCGCCCGCAAAGAACTAAATTGAGGTTAGGACGCACAGGTGGTATCCCCGTTGATACCACTATTGTCGCGGACAAATAGCGAGCTCAAAATGAAGTCAATAGACGCTAAGTATTTCAATCTGGGTCCGCGTTTGACGCTGACATTTGCTCTGCTAGTCGCATTGATTTTAGGTGGAAACGGGCTGCTTATTTGGCAATTCCGTATCGCTCGGCTTCAGGCAGATCGCCTCTCAGGCGTGAGTCAGCAAATGATTTCAGTTCTGCGTCTTCAGGGGAGTCTTCTGTCATTTCACCGGAGATTGGGTGAACTGGCCCAGTCAAGGAATGCATACGTCTTGACAGCGGAGTCTGAGTCCTTGCAAAGCACTTTACTTGAGCAAATTCAACAAACAAGGGAGGCTCTTACTCGTTTGCCGTCTGGGACCCAAGTAGATCCACTCTTTCTGCCAACTCTCGAAGCGATTGAAATTAGTCTACCCACTCAGCTCGACACCATAACTGGCCTGGCTTCATCCGGCGACTGGGAGGCGGTTCACTTTCGGGTCGCCGACAGACTGAAACCGGTCGAAATCCAGGCTTCTGCACTAGTGAAAATCGTCGATCAGGAGTTCGTCAGAGAGCTCTCACGATCCGAGGCTAATATGAGAAGCGTGCAGAGCAGAATCCTTGCTTTGGTACCGGCGATGGCGGTATCTACCTTTTCCATCGCCACGTTATTCGCCTGGGCGATAGCGCGAAAAATCATTGAACTTCGTCTCGAGGAACGGGTTAACGAGCGGACGCGGATTACTAGAGAACTTCACGACACCTTCCTCCAGACCATCCAAGGCAGCAAGCTGGTTGCCGATGATGCGTTGGAGACGTCCACCGATCCAATCCGAATGAGGCGAGCCATGGAACAGCTGTCGGCCTGGCTCGCGAAGGCCATGCAGGAAGGGCGGGCGGCGCTGAATTCCCTGCGCACGACGACGACCCAGACAAACGACCTCGCTGAAGCTCTCCGGCGTGTGACCGAGGACGGCGTGATTCCTAACTCTATGGCGGTCACATTTTCTGTAGTTGGAGATGCCAGAGAAATGCACCCCATCGTCCGTGATGAAATCTATCGTATCGGGTACGAAGCTATCCACAACGCATGTACGCATTCGGGGGCTAATCGATTGGAGGTGGACCTCAGATATGCTAACGACCTTGCCCTAGGTGTGCGTGACGATGGCACAGGTATTGACCCCGCTGTCGTGGATAGGGGGAAGGACGGACACTTCGGACTGCAAGGGATGCGGGAGCGTGCCGCTCGCATCGGAGGCAAGCTCACGCTCGTGAGTTCCTCGAACTCGGGGACCGAGATCAAGTTAATAGTCCCCGGAGGCATCATCTTCCGGAAGGGGATGTCCCCGCGAACGCCTCTGTCCAGGAAGATACGAGACCTCTTTCGCTCAAAAGAGAAAACTTCCAATCTGAACTGATCACGATTCACAGAGTTTCACCCCCGCCATCACACCTGTAGAAAAATCTAGGATTAATTCTATGGTTCCTGATGTGTGCAGAAATTTAGAAAGCACATAACGTGTCGGCATACCGAGGATTACGGGGCCATATGATTAACTGACGTGTATAGGTCGATTGCTAGCAACGACAGGAAAGAAGACATCATGGCGACAGCGACGCAATTGGTCCTGATACAAGGATTGGACACGGAAAAGCGGAGTCGTGCGTCACGCCAGCCTGTGGATGCGCAGCGACAGAACACCCCGGGCCAGGAAGACGAAGCGGCGCTCGTCCTTGCCGCCAAAAGTGGAGATAGACAGGCATTTGAAATTCTCGTCGAGCGTTACCAGCAAAGGATTCTAACCACTTCGCGACGCTTTACTCGTAACCGAGAAGATGCAGAAGACATAGTCCAGCAAAGCTTCCAAAAAGCTTTCGTCTACTTGCACAAATTCGAAGGCAAATCTTCCTTCTCCACCTGGTTGACGCGGATTGCCATCAACGAGGCACTTATGTTCCTGCGTAAAGGTCGCGTACTGCGTGAGGTATCCATCGATGATTTAAGCGGGAATGAAGGAACCGCACCCGCGCTAGAGATTCCCGATTCACGCGCAAGCCCCGAGAGCGCCTTTTTACAGAGCGAACGGAACAGAGTTCTATCTGCGGCCATGAATAAGTTAACGCCAGGAATACGAACTGCAATCGAACTGCGAGACCTTGGTGAATTATCCACAAAAGAAGTCGCTTGGGCCTTGGGGCTCTCGATCGAAGCGGTGAAAGGCCGAGTGTACCAAGGGCGGAGGAAATTGCACCGGGTATTGAAGCGCGAGTCCATTTGGGTGTCCGGGACGCACATCTTGCAGGCGCGCCGTAAAGCGAATGGCCTTTCACGCCATCAACTCGTCCGCAGTTTCGGTGATTAGTACGGCGACGAAGGACGCTCATCGGGACCGGTGGCAAGGACATCAGAGAGCACACTAGTTCAGATCGAGACAATTCAACTGTGAAAGGGAATGACAAAGGTATGAAATCGAAAGACAAGAGAAATGAAACTTTGGAGCTTCACACGGGCCCAATTCAGTCTTACGCGGAAGATACTTCCGCGAACCACACACCCAGTCAGGACGAAATCAGGCTTCGCGCCTATGAAATCCATCTCGAGCGTGGCGACCTTCCTGGCAACGAGTTTGATGATTGGCTGCAAGCCGAACGCGAACTCGAGCGTCCGGCGCCAAAAGCAGAGCGATTTTCGATTAAGCGAGCATCTGAATGAAACGTCGCGACTTTATCAAAGATAGCGCAGTTTCCGGACTCGCGATTGCTACGTCATCTCCATCATTCGATGACGTTCTCGGAAGGACTAAACCATCGAGCTCATCTGCGCTGTCGGGGAGCGAAACGGCTTTCTGGCCGGACGGAGCCCGCTTGGTCATTTCCATATCGATGCAGATGGAAGCTGGTGCTCAGCCGCTGAGCGGAGCGGAAAGCCCAATGCCAAAACTTGATCCGCTATATCCCGATCTGCCGACGGCCAAATGGTACGAATACGGTTTCAAAGAAGGGCTTCCGCGACTGTTGGACATGTTCGACCGCCGAAAAGTCAAAGTTACCTCCCACATGGTAGGCGCAACGGTCGATCTTCACCCGGCCCTAGCCAAAGAGATCGTGCAGCGTGGGCACGAAGCGTCCGGCCACGGACAAACGTGGGCTGCGCAATATTCCATGACACCTGAGCAGGAGCGCGAATCGTACGAGCAGAGCGTCGCGAGCATTGAGCGTGCTACAGGCACCAGACCCCTCGGTTTCAATGCCTTCTGGCTTCGTGGCACGCCACACACGCTAGAGATTCTCGAGGAGCTCGGTTTCATCTATCACATTGACGACGTCAGCCGGGATGAACCATTCCTTATCAACGTGAAAGGAAAGCCGTTCGCGGTCGTGCCGTACACGTTGCACATGAATGACATCGTCGACTATGAATCGCGCTACTTCAGCACTCAGGAGTACGCCGGTGATCTAAAGGTGGAGTTCGACATGCTTTATTCCGAATCATCAAAACGCCGTCGCATGATGTCGGTCAGCGCTCACGATCGCATCGCGGGCCGTCCATCACGCACCAAAGTCCTTGAAGAATTTATCGATTACGCTCAGAACCATACCGGAGTCGTTTTCATGCGAAAAGACGAGATTGCGCGTTTCGCACTCAGCAGCCCGCAAACCATTCGCGAAGGGTTTTAGCTCGGAGGAAAGAGCCATTGAAGAGAGTCGCTTCAAACGCAGGAGAGCCACTTTCGCAGCAGCATTGGCTTGAGCGAGGCGCTACATGAGTCACGCGCGTCTTGCGAGGATTCTCTCAGTAGTTTTCTTGTTGATGATGCTGCCTGCATCTGTTATGTGGGGTCAAGAGGCACCGGCAAAAACCCTGACCTTAGAAGAAGCTGTTTCGCTGGCGCGATCGCACAACCGCGAGCTGAAACAGGCGGGACTGGAAATCCACAAACAGAAAGAGGCCTTTGGCGAAGCCAAGACGCACCTCTATCCGCGTTTCGACACGTACGTCCTCGCATCGGAACTTCTCACGCCGCTCGACTTCACAATTAGGGCTGGAACGCTGGGAACCTTTTCTGCTACAGGCCCTATTCCAGCAAAAGACTCTGTAATTCACACTCCCGCTCGACCTGTTGCAATCGCTTCCGCCACTGTCACGCAGCCACTTACTCAACTCATTCGAATCGATCTTTCCATCAAGCAACAGAAACTAGAGTCGCAGCTCAGTCAGCAGAATTATTTTGAACGCGAGCAGGAGCTTGTGAATGAGGTGCGGCGCGCGTACTACGCGATCTTGCAATCCCAGAGCGAACTCGAATCGCAGCGAGCTCTGCTTGTCTACGTTGAAGAATTGCAGCAGCTCACCGGCCGGCGTCTGCACCAAGAGGCGGTGCTAAAGGCTGATAGCCTCCGCATTACTGCCCAACGCTCCAAAGCTCGCTACCAACTTACCGTTATCCAAAATGCGCTTGCGGATCAGAAGGAAGCTCTGAACCACTTGCTGGGCCGTGACCTCCAGGCGGAGGTGACTGTCGAGATGGTTCCCGCTTCGCTGCCTGAGGAATCGAGCTTGCAGGAAGCAAGGAAAAGAGCAACTGAGAAGCGGCCTGAGATCAAAGCCGAAACCATCAAGAAGGAAAGAGCCGCGTTAGAGACGAAAATCGAGAAGACGCGGTACATTCCAGACATTTCGGTTCAAGCAAACTATCTTACAGCTCCGAATATCTCGTTCCTCCCTCAGAACGTGCGTGCGGTTGGCGTGCTTTTGACTTGGCAACCCTGGGACTGGGGGCAAAAGCGTCACAACATTGCTCAGAAGGTTGATGCTGAAAACCAGGCGCAACTTTCCATCGACAATGTGAAAGATCAAGTTCTTCAGGAAGTGGACTCGTCATTTCGCCGGCTCCGGGAGGCGCGGGAGCTGCTCACCGCTGCACAAGCCGCGCGAGATGCGGAAGCCGAAAAACTTCGCAACGAGATGGACGCCTATTCGCACCAGACGGTTCTGTTGAGCGATCTCTTGCAGCAACAGTCCTCTGTTGCAAGTGCGGAGGATCAGTATCGGCAAGGATTACTAGCGTTTTGGAGAGCACGGGCCGATTTCGAACGCGCATTGGGTGAGGAGTAGTCCCATGACGGTCGACGCGAGTACGCCACGAATAGGCCGAATATTAGAAATTGCCGGACTTTGTGCGTTGATGGTATCAGCGATTGGCTGTCACCGAAATACGCAAATCGCCCCGAAGTCTCCGACACCTGTTCGTCTTGCTGAAGTAACTTTGTACGGATCTCCAGAAGGTCTGCGCTACTCGGCTTCCATCGTGCCCTTTGCGCAGGCTAGTCTCTCCTTCAAGTCTTCGGGTTACGTAACGAACATTCAGCAGGTCACCGGCGCAGACGGCCGTCGCCGCAACGTAGGCACGGGAGACTATGTCGCCCGCGGCGCTGTTCTTGCGCAAATTCGTCAGCAGGACCTGAAAAACCAGGTTGACCAAGCGGAAGCCCAGCTAAGTCAAGTAACGGCGCAACACGTCCAGGCTGAGCACGACTACGAGCGCGCCAAGGCCCTTTACGCCACACAAAGCTTGACGAAACCTGATTTTGATCAGGCACAGGCCAAATTTGATTCCACGCTCGCCGCTATAAACCAGGCCAACGCCATTTTGCATCAAGCGGAATTGGCTCTGAACGATTCCGACCTCAAGGCGCCATTTTCCGGGTACATCCTTGCCCGCAACATTGAACTTGGAAATCTAGCTACGCCCGCGACTATAGCTTTCACGATCGCTGACACGGGCGCGGTGAAAGTCAGCTTCGGTGTGCCGGAGGACGCATTGAGGCAATTGCATCTGGGACAAGAGTTCACCATTCACTTGCAGGATGACGCCAAAAGTTATCAGGGACGAGTCACCAGTATTTCTCCAAATGCGGATGAGCGAACCCGGGTCTTCGCTATTGAGCTGACCGTGTCCAATCGTGCTGGTCGTCTGAAGCCCGGCATGATCGCCTCCCTGAGCCTAGGCGAAAGTTCCGGCACGGCGGTTCCTTCGGTCCCACTCAGCTCCGTAGTGGCGTATCCCTCGGGACTCGGCCGGTTCGCGGTGATGGTGGCGCAACAACATGGCGGCAAATGGGTAGCAAGTCTGCGCGAAGTGCACTTGGGCGCGACCCACGAGAGTTCGATTGCCGCCGTCGGAGTGCAACCCGGAGAGAAGGTGATCGCCGTTGGCGCCCAACTCTTGACGGATGGAGAACCCATCGAAGTGATCCCGTAGGCAGAGGCGATGGCACACACAAGCGACCAGGATCGGATCGAAAACACGCATAACGTACCTAGGTTCTTTGTCGAGCACCCGCAGGTTTCCTGGGTTCTCCTCGTTGGCGTCCTGGTTTGGGGCTGGTTTGGCTACCATTCCATGCCACAACGAAAAGATCCTGATATTCCTGTGAGAGTGGCGGTGGCCTCGTGTTCGTGGCCCGGCGCGACCGCGCAGCAAGTCGAGCAATTTGTTACTCGACCGATTGAAGACGCCGTCGCTGAAAATAAGACCATCCATCCGGGAACAGCCGCCGACTATGGAATCCGTTCCGTCTCGATTCCTGGATACGCCTACGTCTACGTGCAGCTTGCCGAGGATATCTCGGACGTAAAGCGGCAATTCAGCGACATAAACCTCAAGCTAGATGCGCTGAACAGCCAACTCCCCCGGGGCGCTGGTCCCATCTCCTTCCAAAGCGATTTTGGAGACACCGCTGCGCTGATGCTGACCATTGCCAGTCCAAGAGCCGACTCGGTCGAGATCGACATCCGCGCACGAGAGATACAATCGGCTATTCAAATCGCGCGGGCCGCGAGGAAATACAAAGAGCAAGCTGCGCTTGTCACCGTCGTCTACTCGTTTCCTCAATCTCTTTCCTCGAACAAGACAATCCGGGAAGCCGCGCAACTCTTCGAGCAGCGTGCTGAACAAGCGGGAATCATAAGAGCACCGCAGCTAATCCAGGGGAGCGGATTTGTGGCTGTAGATGGTGTCTCGACCGGAGACGACAACTCAATCCGTAGCTTCATCCAGACTTTCTTTGAGACCCATTTGCAGCGGTCCGAATTGCACCCCGACGCTTGGCAAGCCGTCATCATCCGAGATCCTCAGAAGACTAGCGACCAATTGGCCAAGGTCGCGGGCGACAAATACAGCTACGCCGATCTTGACGACTTTTCGGACCTGATCGCTCGCACCGTGCAAGGTGCGCCGGAAACGTCCAAAGTCGAGCGGCGAGGCGTATTGCCGCAGGTGGTCTACCTTGAATTCTCCGAGGATCGGCTGGCTGGGTACGGGCTTCAACCAGCGGCGCTTGGAAGCGTGCTCAGCGCTCGTAACATCATTGCTCCCGGCGGCGCGTTCGAGGCCGGAAAGCAGCAAGTAATTCTCAACCCTTCCGGTCAATTCGAAAACATAAGTACGATAGGCAATGTCGCAGTCTCGGTCTCCTCGAGCGGCGCTCCAGTCTATCTCCGTGACCTGGTTGATATCAGCCGCGGCTACCAGAGCCCGGCCCAATATTTGAATTACTACACATGGAAAGACCCCAACGGGCAATGGCAGCGCAGCCGTTCGGTCACGCTTGCGATCTACATGCGCGACCAACGGCAAATCGCGACCTTCGGTCAATCTGTCGACCAGAAACTTTCTCAACTCAAGAAAATTCTTCCGCCGGACCTGATCATCGCCCATACCTCCGACCAGCCCCTGCAGGTCAAAGAAAACATTCATCTCTTCTTGCGGGCCTTGTACGAAGCGATCATTCTTGTTGTTGTTGTTTCTTTGATTGGATTTTGGGAATGGCGCTTGGCGCTCATCATGGCTCTGGCAATTCCGATCACGCTGGGCATGACTTTCGGCGTTTCGTACATGCTCGGAATTGACCTGCAGCAGGTATCGGTGGCAACGTTGATCATTGCGCTGGGCTTGCTCGTTGACGTACCCGTAGTGGCCGGCGATGGGATCAAACGCGGCCTTGCGGCCGGCCTGCCTCGAACAATCGCAGCGTGGCTGGGTCCGACCAAACTCGCGACCGCGATTGTCTTCGCAACGCTGACCAACATCATCGCCTATCTGCCCTTTCTTATGCTCAGAGGGAACACCGGGGAGTTTCTTCGCAGTCTTCCCATCGTGATGACGGCAGCGCTGCTGTGCGCTCTGGTCGTTGCGATGACGTTCGTACCCCTTCTGGGTTACTACATCCAAAGGCCGCCAAAAAGAAAGGAGCTGACCGTAGAGGAAAAGCGCGAGCGCGGTTTCTATGGTTTCTACAATCGGTTGGTAGGCCGGGCCATTCGGCACCGCTGGTTGGTGTTGGTAGGTTCCTTTCTTTTCTTGCTGATCGGCGGGTTCGTTGCTTCGCACCTGAAGCAGCAGTTCTTTCCAGAAGATGTTCAATACTGGTTTTACCTCGACATTTGGCTTCCCAACGATGTCCCTTTGACCGCGACAAACGACGCTGCCGTGAAGGCGGAGCAGGTCGTCCGTCAAGTTGTTGAAGGTTCCGCAAAAACAGTCTCAAAGGAGGAACAGCGGCAGCATCTCCTCACTTCGATGACGAGTTTCATCGGAGGTGGCGGGCCACGATTCTGGTTTTCCATCTCTCCCGAAGCGCCCCAGACCAACTATGCCCAAGTTATTGTTCAGGTGAGCGACAAAGAGGCCACGCCGAAGCTGATCGGACCTCTTCAAAACGCGTTGAACAAACAAGTGCCGGGAGCATGGATCACCGTTCGCCAACTACAAACGAATCCCGTCGAAACTCCCGTGGAGATTCTCATTTCGGGTCAGGCTGACACGGACCCCAGAGATGAAATCCGGGACGTACAAACTCTTCGGACCATGGCTTCACAAGCTATGGATATCGTTCGGCAAGCGCCTGGAGTTGCGGTGCTCAGGGATGATTGGGCTCCTGACAGTCTACAGGTAAAGATTGAGATTGATCCGGATCGCGCAAACCTGGTCGGTGTCACGAACGCTGACGTGGCCAATTCGTCCGCAGCCGCGATCAGCGGCACGCCAGTTGGCACGTTCAAGGAAGGCGACAAGAGCATCCCGATTGTTGCGCGTCTGCGCCCTCAGGACCGTGCACAATTGTCGCAGATCAAAAGTCTCTATGTTTATTCCTCGCAGCAGAACACCCGAGTTCCTTTACTTTCGGTTGCGAGCGTAAGGAACATTCTTGAAACCGGCCGGATACGGCGCCGCGAGCATTTTCGTACCATTTCTATATTGTGCTTTCCGGCGCCCGGAGTCCTCGCGTCAGAAGTGCTTCAACCGATCGAATCCAAACTGAAAGATCTTCAGAACAAGCTTCCGCCTGGATACCACTTGCAGATCGCTGGCGAGAAAGCGAAGCAGGACGATGGGTTCATAAATCTGGCCGTCGTTCTCTTAATCTCTCTCGTCGGCATCTACCTAGCCTTGCTGGTGCAATTCAAGAACGCCGTCAAGCCGTTGCTTGTGTTTGCGGCCGCGCCGTACGGAGCAATCGGAGCGTTGATCGCTCTGGCGATCATGGGCACGCCTTTCGGGTTCATGGCATTCCTTGGGGTTGCCAGCCTCATCGGGGTCATCGTCAGCCACGTCATCGTGCTATTCGATTTCATCGAGGAGATGCACGAAAAGGGGGAACCGCTGGAGCGCGCTCTTCCGGATGCTGGGATTGAGCGCATTCGACCCGTCATGATCACCGTGGGCGCAACGATCCTTGCTTTGTTTCCTCTCGCACTCGAAGGTGGCCCGCTCTGGAAGCCTCTCTGCTATGCCCAGATTGGCGGCCTCGCCGTCGCCACCTTTATCACCTTGCTCTTGGTGCCAGTCTTCTACTCGATCTTTGTCTTGGACCTGAAGTGGATTACGTGGGACGTAACACCCAAAGAAAGGTAGTCGGCTTCCGCCGAGTCTCAAATCCGTTGAGATTCAGGACGCTACTATCACACACCGCGCCGCGCCGGCAATGATTATCGTGAGGGACTCGCACAAGCTACTCGGAGACCGCCATGATAAAATTCCTCACAAAATTATTCCGAAGACTACACTACATTGTCGGTATTTCTGCGCCTCCGCCGGGCACCAGCGACCGCAAGTTCGTGCTCGCGTGGCTTGGCGGCATCGGGTTCGTCGTGGCCTTCTTCGTGATCCTGGTCTTCTACATCATCCCCTTTCTTTACTTCAGACGTTAAGGGACCGTTGTAGTCGATTGGGAGGTTGGAACAGACCATCGGTTCAGGGTCCAACTGGGGTCCAAAACTTGGCCTTTTTTCGCCGATTTCGGGGGTCTCATTGTTGTAAGGGCAACCGAATCAATGGGACTTAGAGTGTGATCGTCAAGCTCATAACCCGAAGGTCGTCAGTTCAAATCTGACCCCCGCAACTAAACTTATTCTGCTCAAAGAACCTGGGCGCACCCCGCAACCATCCGAATTTGCGATCCCATGCGGCGAGTCAGAGTCATAAGCGTCTGCCTGGTGAGCAGGTACTCAAACATCTACCCTCCCGCTTCGTTGCGATTGCCGCCGGAGGAGGAGCAGGAGAGCGCCGAGGCCCGGTTTTCGAGAATCGCGACATCCGCGCCATAACGCTGGCGCATCAGCACCAGATGATGACCCTCGGACGGTAGACTCGAGCTCAGGGCCGCTTGTCGAAAAACATATAAAGCGCTACGATCCGGCCGTCCCGCGCGATGACGAAGTCCCTCCCGGAGTAAGCCGGCACTTCACCAGGGCGTCCCGATATCCATGGAACCATCCCTGCATCGCAATATTCCTGAGGAGCGGCAGTCATTTGATATCGAAAGTCAGGATGAGTCGCCTTGACCGCGCCGGCGATGCGATCGATCGCGTCGCGGCCACGGATGGCGCCCTTGTTCGGATCGTAGAACATGCCATCTTCGGCCCAGAGCTCGTCGATGGCCGCGCGCCGACGCGCGGGATCGTTTTCACCGAACACGTCGCGTAGATTCCGGATCATTAAGTCCGATATGCTGTAGGACATGGCTCGTCTCCTTAATTTTTAAAAAAACCACGACAAATCGTCTCACGGATGGTTATCAACCTCACCACTTACGGTTCTTCCTCCATCGAAACCGTGCCTCATCCTCGCCTGTATAGTCAGGATCAAGATAGATGTGCAGACTCATTATTCGGCCATCTCGAAACTTGAACACGTTGCAGAAACGCCCGCCAGGGGTGTAGTCGGGTGGTTGAGTACAGATTGAGTACAAGAAAGGGCGTTTCGGAGGGCCTGATTTTGGACCTAAGTAGCGCCGAATCAACAACAGCCGTTAAAGCTACAGGCCCCAACATCGCAGGGGGAACGTTCACAACTATCTCATTGTACGGTGGTTTAGCGTATTTCGCAATTGTGCGGAATCTGCGCTTCGGTACAAGACAGCAACTTTTCCGATCCACTCAC
>Ga0209056_10004115_pt1 | contig 15326 bp, 10 predicted proteins | sample GraSoiAngelo_114_FD_185876 | JGI IMG/M metagenome (GOLD analysis project Ga0209056, IMG submission 185876) | Grasslands soil microbial communities from the Angelo Coastal Reserve, California, USA - 14_0903_13_40cm (SPAdes) (version 2) | ecosystem: Environmental > Terrestrial > Soil > Grasslands... | reverse complement strand
CATGGAAGATCCACTGCTTCGCGACTCCGAACGGCTCCCGCTGGCGGAGCTGGAGACCTCCGAGGGCCGGATCGCCGGCGAGCGGCTCGCGCTGCGGCTCGCGGTCGGCGCCGCGCGCGGCAAGGTCGTTCTCTCCTGGCCCCGGATCGATCTCTCGCAGGGGCGCGCCCGCGTTCCCTCGTTCTATGGCCTGGAGATCGTGCGTGCCGCCGAAGGCACGTTGCCGGGGTTCGCCGACCTCGCGCGGCGGGCAGAGCGGGCGCTTCGGACCCGGGCGGGCTGGCCCGCTCCTCGAGACGCGGCGGACGCCATCGACGATGCCGAGTACGATCTGGCGCTGCTAGCACTCGCGCTGCAGGACCCGAAGGCGAGCAAGGGGACCGCGGCGTATCTGCTGGCGGTGAATCCGCACCTCAGCCGCGCGCTCCGGAGTCGTGCGCGGCGCGGGCTGCGCCGCTGGACGCCGGCGGACGGGCTCGTGCAGCCGGAGGCAGCCGCTCTCGAGGCAATGCAGGCGCATCAGCCCGCCAGGCGATCCTATTCGCCGACGGCGCTGCAGAACTACGCGGCTTGTCCCTACAAGTTCGTCCTCCAGGCCATCCACCGGCTCGCTCCGCGCGAGATCCCGGAGGGTATCGACGAGATCGATCCGCTCTCGCGCGGCTCGCTCATCCACGAGGTGCAGTACGAGCTGCTCCGGGAGCTGTCGGAAGCGGGAGAGCTGCCCATCAGGGACCTCTCCGCCGTGCAACAGCGGTTGGAGGCGGTGGTGGATCGGGTAGCGAGGCGCTGGGAGGACGATCTGGCGCCGGCCATCGACCGTGTCTGGAAGGATTGCATCGCGGGGGTGAAGATCGATCTGCGCGAGTGGCTGCGCCGGATGAGCGAGGAGCCAGGCTGGGCGCCGTGGCGGTTCGAGCTCTCCTTCGGGCTGCCGGAGATGTCGCAGCGCGACCCGCACAGCGCCAGGGAGCCGGTCCTGCTGGACGAGGGCATCCGGTTGCGCGGCTCGATCGATCTGGTCGAGCGGGCGCCCGACGGCGCCCTGCGCGCTACCGATCACAAGACCGGCAAGGCCTGGGCGCAGAAGGGCACCGTGATCGGGGGCGGCGCCACCCTGCAGCCGGCGCTCTACGCCCTGGCGCTGGAGAAGCTGTTCCCGGAGGCGCGCGTGGAGGGCGGCCGACTCTATTACTGCACATACGGGGGCGACTTCACCTCCGTTCCCGTGGCCCTCGACGCCGCGGCGCGGGGCAGCGTGCAGCAGCTGGCGAAGACCATCGGCGACGCCGTCGCGCAGGGATTCCTTCCGGCGGCGCCGCGGGACGAACGCGAGTGCGGCCGCTGCGACTACCTCACCGTGTGCGGGCCGTCCGAATGGGCCCGGACACGGCGCAAGCCGGCCGACGCGCTCGCGCCACTGGCGCAGCTGCGGGGGATGCCATGAGGCCGCTCGCGGACCAAGCCACCCGCGAGCGCATCCGGAGCGATCTCGACGCGACGCTGATCGTGGAGGCGGCGGCTGGAACCGGAAAGACGACCGAGTTGGTGGCGCGCATCGTCGCCCTGGTGCGAAGCGGCCGGACCACGCTCGACCGGATCCTTTCGGTGACGTTCACCGACCTGGCCGCCGGGGAGATGAAGCTGCGCTTGCGCTCCGAGCTGGAGGCCGCGCGCGGCGGCGCCACCTTCGAGGAGCGCGATCGCTTGACCGGAGCGCTGGAGCGGCTGGAGGCGGCGCCCTTCGGCACCATCCACTCCTTCTGCGCCGACCTGTTGCGGGAGCGGCCGGTCGAGGCGCGCGTCGATCCCGTCTTCGAGATCGCCGCCGGCGAAGAGCAGGACCGCCTGTTCGATCAGGCGTTCGACGCCTGGTTCCAGCGGGCCGTTGCCAATCCGCCGGAAGGCGTGCGCAGGCTGCTGCGGCGCAAGGTTCGCCCGGGCGAGCCGGCGCCGCGCGAGCTGCTCCGGCAGGCGGGACGGGATCTTTCCGAGCATCGCGACTTCTCCGGCGCCTGGCGGCGGGACGCGTTCGACCGGGACGCTGGGCTCCAGCAGATGGTCGCGCGGCTCTCGGAGATCGGCGAGCTGGCGCAGAAAGCCCACCGTCCGGACGATTGGGCGGCGCAGTCGGTCATGGGCATCGCGCGCTGGGTGGCGGAGCTGCGGCGGCGTGAGACCATCCGCGCCCGCGACGCGGACGGGCTCGAGGCGGAGCTTCATGAGCTCTGCCGCCGGCGTTTGTGGAACTGGCGGGGCGGCGGAAAGTGGTTCGCGAAGGACCTGGACAAGGCGTCGGTCCTCGCGCGCCGCGATGCGCTGAAGGCGGAGCTGGAAGCATTCCTCGATCGCTGCGACGCCGATCTCGCCGCCTGCCTCCGCGAAGAGCTGCGAACGCTCTGCGACGCTTACGAGGACCTCAAGCGCGGCGCCGGGTGCCTCGACTTCCTCGATCTGCTCATGCGGGCCCGGGACCTGGTCCGCGACGACGTTGCGGTGCGCGCGGAGCTCTCGCGGCGCTTCACGCACGTCTTGGTGGATGAGTTCCAGGACACCGACCCGCTGCAGGCGGAGATCCTCCTGCTGATCGCTTCCGCGGACCCGGCGGAGTCGCGCTGGAGGAATGCGCGCCCCGCGCCGGGAAAGCTGTTCGTCGTGGGCGATCCGAAGCAGTCGATCTACCGGTTCCGCCGCGCGGACATCGCACTCTACGAGGACGTGAAGCAACTCTTGCTCGCCGGTGGCGCCGAGCTCCTGCACCTCACCACCAGCTTCCGCTCCGTTCCGGCCATCCAGCAGGCCGTGAACGCGGGATTTTCGGGGAAGATGCAAGGAGGCACGCAGGCCAGCTACGTCCCGCTCGATCCGTTTCGCGGGAACCTCGAAGGACAGCCGGCCGTGGTCGCGTTGCCCGCCCCGAAGATCTATGGCGAGCGCGAGAAAGTGGCGAACTTCCGCATCGAGCAATCGTATCCCGACGCGGTAGCGGCGTTCGTCGACTGGCTGATCACCAAGAGCGGCTGGCGGGTGAGTGAGCGCGACCGGGGGGATCCGGTCCCGGTCGAAGGGCGTCACGTCTGCCTTCTCTTCAAGCGCATGCGCAATTACGAGGGCGACCTCACCCGCGCATACGTCCGCGCGCTCGAGGCGCGGCGGATCCCGCACGTGCTCGTCGGCGGACGCTCGTACCACGCGCGCGAGGAGGTGCTGGCGATGCGCGTCGCCGCCACCGCCATCGAGTGGCCCGACGACGAGCTGGCGGTATTCGCCGCGCTCAAGGGGCCGCTCTTCGCCCTGGGCGACGACGCGCTCGTGCTCTTCCGCGAGCGCCACGGCCGGCTGCATCCGTTGCGCAAGCGGCCCCAAGCGGTGGGCGCGGCGGAAGCGGAGGTCTTCGACGCCCTGGTCCTGCTCGGCGAGCTGCATCTGCGCCGCAACCGCAGACCGATCGCGGAGACGCTCTCGCGCCTGCTCGACGCGACGCGCGCGCATGCCGGCATCGCCATGCGGCCAGCCGGAGAGCAGGCGCTGGGAAACGTCTTGCGCGTGCTGGAGCTGGCGCGGAGATTCGAAGCCGCCGGCGCGAGCAGCTTCCGCGCCTTCGTCGCCCGGCTCGCCTCTGACGCCGAGCGGGGCGAGGCGGCGGAAGCGCCGGTGGTCGAGGAAGGGACCGAAGGCGTCCGCATCATGAGCGTCCACAAGGCGAAGGGGCTGGAGTTCCCGGTGATCGTCCTCTGCGACCCCTGCGCGCCGGTGGCGCCGAGGAAGCCCTCGCGGCTCGTAGATCCCGAGCGCAAGGTCTGGGCCATGCCGCTCGCGACCTGCGCGCCAGCCGAGCTGCTGGACGACGCTTCGGGGCTCTTGCAGCGCGACCGCGAGGAGGGAGTGCGCGTCGCCTACGTCGCTGCCACTCGCGCGCGCGATCTGCTCGTCGTCCCGGCCATCGCCGATCAGGAACCGGATGCCTGGCTCGAGCCGCTCAACGCCGCGATCTATCCGGCGCCGCTGACGAGAGGACCGCCGGGCGTGGCGACCGGCTGTCCGCCCTTCGGAAAGGAAGCGGTGCTCGATCGCCCGGAGGGTGTGCTCGGCGCGCTCGCCGTCCCACCGGGCCTTCACCGGCCGCAGGCCGGCGCGCACGAGGTCGTCTGGTGGGATCCGAGAGCGCTCGATCTCGAGCGCGAAGTCGAGAACTGGCTGCGCGAGCGCGATCTGTTGCTCGTAGACGAGGGCGCGGCCCGGCCGACGGCGCAAGCGCACGAGCGGTGGCAGCAGCTCAAGGTCGCCGCGATCGAGGAAGCAGCTTGCCCCTCGTTGCGGGTGGACACGGCGACGGCGCGTTCGATCTCGGCGAGCGCCGGCGAGGCGGTGGAGCTCGCGTCGGTCGAGATCCGCGACTTCGCGGCCGCGCGGGCGCCGATTCGGCAGCCTCGTGCACGCAGTGCTCGCCGCAATCGATCTGCGCGCCGGCCCCGGAGCGGTGGCCGGCGTGGCGCGAGCCCAGGCGCGCCTGGTCGGCGCCACGCCGGAAGAGATCGACGCGGCAGCACGCGCCGCGTCGGCAGCGCTGGCGCATCCGTTGCTGCGGCGCGCTGCCACTGCGGCGGAATGCCGCCGCGAAGAGCCCGTGGTCCACCGGCTCGAAGACGGCACGTTGCTCGAAGGGGTGGTCGATCTCGCGTTCCGCGAGGGCGGAGAGTGGGTCATCGTCGACTTCAAGACCGATGCGCGCCCGGATTCGCACCCCCAGTATGCAGCTCAGCTGCAGCTCTACTGCCGCGCAATCACGGCAGCCACCGGCCTTCGCACGCGCGCCGCGCTGCTGGCCGTGTGACACCGGACCTCTCGTACGCCCATGCCGTGTGGGTGGAGGGGGGCGAGATGGGCGTTCAGTTCGATCGCACGGACGCCATCGGCCGCCACGCCGTCGCGCGGCTGCTGGCCGAAACCGAAGATCTGTGGACGAGCGCATGGGAGAACGTGCACGCGCCGCCGTGCTGCGCCGGCGAGGGAGTCCTGGACCCCGCGCCGCCGCGGCTGGAGCAGCGCGCGGCGGGCGAGAAGTAAGGCCCTATACCTTCTTCCCGTGGTGGAGCGGGCAGGCCTCAAGCGCGGGGTTGGGGTCGAGCGCCTCTCGTCCCTCCACGCGCTTCAGCACCTTCCCATCAGGACCGATCACGAAAGTGACCCGATCCGGATGATCTCCGTTCCGGACGCCGTACGCCTCCGCGGTCGCCCCCTTCGGGTCCGCGGCTAGCGGGAACGGCAGGTTGAGGCTTTGCGCGAACCGCTTCTGCGTATCCACATCGTCCATCGAGACGCCCAGGACCTGGGCGTTCTTGTCGGCGAACTTCGACTGCACATCGCGGAACGCCGACATCTCCTTCGTTCAGCCTCCGGTGAACGCCTTGACGAAGAAGGCCAGGACCAGCGTCTGCCCCTTGTAGTCGTCGAGGGTCTTCTTCCCGCTCGTCGTCTCCATGGAGAACGCCGGCGCCTTCTCGCCGGGCACCACCGCGGCCGCGAGGGCCAGCAGCATGGCATGTGTCATGCGCGAACCCTAACACTCGACCTGCGGGCGCGCGACCCTGCTTGCCCGCCTGCTGTGCGGCTGCGGGCGCGAGCCGCTCTGCCGTCACATGGAACCGATGCGTATGTTCGCATCGATGGGGGGCGAGGCAGGCGAGGCCCGGCAGCTTGCCGGGCTCCTCCGCGGTGGCGGAGGTGATCTCGCTGCGCAGCGCGTCGCGCGGCTGGTTGCCGAGGCATGCGCTGGCGTCGAGCCGGCGGAAGCGTCGCGTCAATGCGCCGCTCTGCGCGATTCCATCCTGCAGCTGTGCAGCGACGGCACCCTCACGCTTCCCGAGGCCCGCCTGCTCTGCCGGAAGATCGATGGAGCGCAGGCGGCCATGCTCGAGGCCCTCTCATCGCCCCAGCGCGCCCTCGACGCCCTGGAACGAGCGCTTTCCGATACTCCGGTGCGGGGTCTGCCGGAGCTGGTAGTGCAGGGCTCGCTGTCCGCCGACTCCGCGGCCCTGCTCATCGGTGAGAACGGGCAACTCGTGATCCGCGCCACGGCCGGCTTGGAGCTCCCGCCGGATGCGGCCCATCCGGCCAGCGTCGCCGGACGCGCGCTCCTGCAGAGCAGCGTGGTCGAAGCGTCGGATACCGAGAACGCGCGCGCGGTGCTCGCCTTCCCGTTGCAGTTCGGCGACGAATTGCTCGGCGTGCTGCGCCTTTCCTCGCGCACCGCCTGGAAATTCAGCGAAGACGAGAAGCGGTTCCTGCGGGCCATCGCCAAGCGCGCAGCGGCGCTGCTCGCGGGGGACGACCCGCAAGCGCGGCTGCGGCATACCCTGCGGACCTTCGAGTCCCTGATCGAGGCCTCGCCGCTACCCATCCTCTCCATCGACAGGAACGGGTCCGTCCAGATCTGGAACCGCGCAGCGGAGGAGCTGTTCGGCTGGCAACGCCACGAGGTCGTGGGCAAGTCGATCCCGCTGGGAGCGCAGGACCTGGAGGAGGCGGCCCGGATCCGGCAGGAGATCGACGGCGGGCGGGTCATCCGCAATCAAGAGGTGCGATGGAAGCGCAAAGACGGCACGCACCTCGATCTGGCGCTCTCCGCCGCTCCCTTGCGCGATCCCGCGGGCGCCGTGTCCGGATCCATCGCCATCCTGGTCGACATCACCGACCGCAAGCAGCGCGAGGAACAGGCCGAGAAGACGGCGCGGTTCCGCGAGCACTTCGTCGGCATCGTCAGCCACGACCTGCGCAATCCGCTCACCGCCATCGTCACCTCGGCGCAGCTCTTGCTCCGGTACGGCGAGCTGCCCGAGCGGCAGGCGCGGGTGGTCGCGAGGATCGCTGCGAGCGCGGACCGGATGGCGCGCATGATCGACGACCTCCTCGACTTCGCGCGCTCGCGGCTCGGCGGCGAGTTCCCCATCCACCGGCGCCGCATCGACCTGCGGCAGATCTGCGAGCAGACCGTCGAGGAGCTGGAGTTCGCCTATACCCGCCAGGTGAAGCTCGAGGTCTACGGCGATCCATGGGGAGACTGGGATCCGGATCGGATGGCGCAGGTGATCTCGAACCTGGTGGGAAACGCCGTGCAGCACAGCGAAGGCGAGGTGGAGGTGACCCTGCGCGGAGAGAAGGACTTCGTGGTGCTGGAGACGCACAACCGCGGGACGCCCATCCCCCGCGAGGTGCTCACGCACGTTTTCGAGCCCGGCCGCCGCGGCACCGATCGCTCCGGCGGCCTCGGGCTGGGACTCTTCATCGTGCAGCAGATCGTGCTGGCGCACGGGGGGAGCATCGAGGTGAGGTCTTCGGAGAGCGACGGGACCACGTTCACGGTCGCCCTCCCCCGCAAGGGGCGCCAGAAGCCGCCTCAGTAAAGACGGCTGCGCTGCGAAACATACGCCTCGAATGGCGAGGACCGTCCCTCAGCGGGCGGTGGAGGTGGCGGGCTGGGGATGGCGGTCGGGGGCGTCGCCGTCGTGGCGGTCGCGCCGGAGGGCGGTCCAGAGGGCGGAGCCCGCCAGGGCCATCACCACCAGGGCCTGCGCGCAAAGTCCTTCGCGCGTCGCGTAGAGACCGAGCGCGGGCACCTGGAAGGCGCCCCAGATGGTGAGCGGGACCGCGCCGAGGATCTGCAGCGATCGCACGCCGTGGCCGACCATCAGTACCGCGAGCGCGCAGAGGAGGATGCCGCAGGTGACCAGCAAAGGCCGCGGACGCAGCCTGCGGCCCACCCGCTGGAAAGCGGCGACCAGCCCGACCAGCGCGAGCAGTCCCGTCACCGCGCCGGCCGCCACGGAGGCGCCCGTCCCGGGCGCCTCGAGGAGCAATCCGCGAAAGAAGAGCACCGCTTCGAACATCTCCCGGTACACCGCGATGAAGGTGAGCCCGAGGATCACGGCTGCGCTGCCCGCAGCCATCGTCCGGGCCGAGAGGAAGGAGACGAGCCGTTTCGCGGAGAGAGATGCCAGAAGCCAGTGGCTGGCATAGAGGAGCAGCGCGGCGGTGACCAGCTGGAAAACGCCCTCTGCCAGCTCGCGGCTCGCGCCCGAGAGGCGGACGAGCAGCATCCCCGACGCCCACCAGGTCGCCGCGCCCGCCAGCGAGGCCGAGACCCAGCCGACGTGCACCGCGTCGGCGTCGCGCTCGCGGCCGGCCTTGCGCAAGAGCGCGAGCATCGCCGCGACCAGGAGCGCTGCTTCCACTCCTTCGCGCAGCGCGATGGCCAGCGCCCCCACGAACGCGACCAGCCCGCCGCCCGATGCCCGCGAATCGGCCTTCTCCAGCAGTCCGTCGAGCCGCGCGGCCCGCGGCTCGAGTTGGGCGTCGCGCGTCTCGATCGAGGCCCGCAGCGAAAGGAAGGCGGCCTCGACTTCCTGGACGATCTGTCCTTCCCGGGCGCGCAGGCCGGCCTCGTGCGGCTCGAAGTGGTCGAGATAGGCGGAAATGAGGGCCCGACGCGCGCCGACCGTGTCGCCGTTGCGGGCGAGCAGCACCGCTTTCTGCACGGCTGCCCGGGCTTGCGCGAGTCCCCGGCCTTTTCGCTGCGCATCCTCGGCGAAGGGCCCGCCCCGCAGCGCCGCGAGCGCCTCCTCCTGCTCCCCCGCGCCGAGACCCGCCGCCCCCAGCCGGCGGCGCAGGTCGTCGTCCGAAAGCGCCGCCAGATCGGCGTATCGGGTGGGCGCGAGCGCGGCGCGCGCCAGCTCCAGGCCCCGGGGCGATCGGGCCGGGTGCGCGAGCGAGAGGATGAAGAAGGCGACGTCCCAGCGCTCTTCGTCGCTCAGCCCGGAGTCGAACGCGGGCATCGCGGTCTTCGGGACCCCGTACGTGGCCGCGCTGAAGATCCGTTGCGGCGTCAGCGGTCCTGTTTCCGACTGGAAGTCCGGGGGGCGGGTCTCGAGCCCGAGCGCGAGGTTCGGGTGTCCATCGGCCCCGTGGCAGGCGGCGCACGACTGGGCGTAGATCTGTTTGCCCCGGCGCACGTCGGGCGCCCGCTGCGGCAACAGGACCACGTTGAACCGCTGCACGATCTCGTCGCGCACTGCTTGCGCGCTTTGCGCCACTTCCGCCGGCGGCGCGCGTTCCGCCACCCTCTGCAGGAGGGCGTCGAGCCGTTTCGCCAGGTCCTCTCCGCTGCCGTTCACGTCCGCGCGAAGCTCGCGCGCCGCGTCCTCGACGAAGCCGATCTGTTCCGAGTGTTCCGCCTGCGAAAGGACTTCCCCGTGCTCGCCCACGGCCCGCGCGTAGTCACCACCGACATAGTCGAGCAGCGCGACCACCCGGCGCAGCGGTTGCGTGTCGCCAGGCTGCGCGCGGACCGCGGCCGCGGCGAGAGTGAGACTGAGAATCATTCTCAACATCTGCCGCTAGGATACTGGGCGAGCATCCAGTTGTCACTCCCCTCGAACCGTGGCAAGTCGTCGCGCTGCGCACATGAGGCTGCCCAAGCACTTCATCCGTACACGCGAGGACGGCGCCACCCACACCGAGGCGGCGCACATCCCAGGCGGACGCTCGCTGCGCGATCTGGTGTTCGGCGCGAACGACGGGATGGTGGCCGCGTTCGCGGTGGTCTCCGGCGTCCACGGCGCCGCGTTCTCCACCCGCATCGTCCTCCTCGCCGGCCTGGCGGAGCTGATCGGAGGCACCATCGCCATGGGACTGGGTGCGTTTCTCGCGGTGAAGAGCGAGCAGGAGTTCATCCTCAGCGAGCGGGAACGGGAAGAGCGCGAGGTTCGCGAGTTCCCCGACGAGGAACGCAAGGAGGTCCGCACCATCTTCGCCCGCAAGGGGTTCCGCGGGCAGGCCCTCGATCAGATGGTGCAGCACGTCACCGCGGACCCGGTGTTCTGGGTGGACACCATGATGACCGAGGAGCTCGGCCTGAGCGCCGCGCCGACCGGTGCGCCGCTCCGCTCCGGGCTGGTAGTCGCGACCGCCTATGCGCTGGGAGCGGCGTTCCCGGTTATTCCCTACGCTCTTCCCCTCGCGGTGCCCACCGCGTTCGCCGTCTCCGTCGGCTGCACGCTCGCGGCGCTGTTCGCGGCCGGCGCGGCGAAGACGCGGATGACGGGCCGCTCCTGGCTCCGCAGCGGCCTGGAGACGGTGCTGGTGGGAGCCATCGCCGCGGCGGCCACCTTCTTCGCGGGAAGGCTGATCGCGGGATGAGCACGGAGGAGGAAACCCTCGCCCGCACCCTGCTCGGCGCGTTCCGCCCGGAGTTCGCCGAGCGGGAGGCGACGTCCATCCATGTTGCTGGTCTCATCCTCGACGCCGTCTCCGCGGCGCTGCCGCTCACGCGCCACGAGCCCGCCGACGCCGCTCTCGCCGAGCTGGAGCTCCTGGCGCAGGACAGCGACGTCTACGCCTGGGACGGCGCGCCGGGCTGGGACGTGGTCCTCGCCCGCGGGCTCGCCCCGCATCCGCCGCTCCCACCGGGCCCGCCGGTGCTGGATGGCATCGGCGCGCGCGGGGAGCGAACGCAGCAGCGAGGCGAGCTGAAGCGGCGGGCGCATGCGGAGGCGGAGCGGCTCGTCGCCTTGGGCCGGCAGTCGGCGCAAGCCGCGAGCGCGGGGGCGCTGGTCGCGGCCCACGCCTCCCTCCTGCGCCTGGTGGGGCTCTCCTCCGCCGCTCCGCTCCTGCTCCTCCCTGAGGATCCGGCTGCAGGCGCCCCGCCGGTCCCCCGCACCGCGGAACTGCTCCGCGAGATGGACGCGCGCGGCGAGGCGTTTTCCATCGCGCACGAGGAATGGCTCGCGCGCCTGCTAGCGCAAAATCCGGCCGCGGCGGCGGAGCCCGCCTTCCGCACCTTCTACGCGGGCCTCTCGCAAGCACTGCGCGTCGTTCCCGCGCTCCGCCGGTTCCGCGACGAGGCCGCTGACGGAAGCCTCGCGCAGGACGCCGAGGCGCTGCTCGGTGCCGTCGGAACCTGGCAACCGGTGCGCTGGGCATCGCTCCGCCGCGGTGTGCCCTCCGGGTGGATCGAGGAGCTTTGTCCCGACGCGCCTGCCGCCGAGCCTGCATTGCGCCGGCTCTCTCGCGAGTGCGCGCTTGCACTCGACGCGTTCTCGAGGCTCTGGTTTGCCACCTTCGTCTCGCTCACCGGTTTTTCCGCGCTGGCGGCGGTCCTGACCGCCCGCTGCGCGGGGATCGTCGCCCTCTGGGAGGAGCTGGGCGGTGGCGCAGCGTCGCGCTGACCGTTACGATTTCCCGCCGCAGGAGGAGGACCCGAAATGGACGGTTGGACTTCCGCAGCACCCATCGGCCGGAGCCGCACCGCGGAGTTCATGGCCTCGGTCTACCGCTGGATGGCGTTCGGTCTGGCCCTGACTGGAATCGTCGCCTGGGCGGTGACCAACACGCCGGGGCTCCTCTCCGCCTTCTATCGCATCGAGGAGGGGCGGCTCGTCGGCGTCACCGGGCTGTTCTGGGGCGTCGGCATCGCCGAGCTGGCGCTGGTGTGGATCTTCGCGTCCGTCGTCCAGCGCGCCTCGCTGGGCGCCGCAGTGGGGATGTTCCTCGCCTACTGCGCATTGTCCGGCGTCACCTTCTCCGTGTACCTCCTCGCCTACACCGCCACCTCCATCGCTTCGACGCTGTTCATCACCGGCGGCGCGTTCTTCGGCCTGTCGGTCTACGGGACGGTCACCAAGCGGAACCTGGACGGCTGGCGCAGCTTCCTCTTCATCGGGCTGATCGGGATCATCCTCGCCAGCCTGGTGAACCTCTTCCTCCGCAGCAACGCCGTGGAGTTCGTCATGTCGTGCGCGGGAGTAGTGATCTTCGCCGGTCTCACCGCGTACGACACGCAGAAGCTGCGCGCGCTCGGCGAGCAGGGCGAGGAGCGGCACGCGCTGATCGGCGCGCTCGCGCTCTACCTCGACTTCGTGAACCTGTTCCTCTTCCTGCTCAGGTTCATGGGCCGCCGCCGTGACTGAGAGCGCCGAACGGCGCTTCGACCGGGGGGCCTTCTTCGACGTCGACGGCACGCTGGTCTCGACCAACGTGGTGGACGCGTACGCGTACTACGTGTTTCACCGGGGCACCATCTTCGGCACCGCGCAGCGCTTGATCCGCGGGCTGGCGATGGCGCCGATCTACGCGATCGCCGACCGGGTGAACCGCAAGGTCTTCAACGAGCTGTTCTACCGCGCCTACCGGGGACTGTCCGAGGACCGGCTGATCGAGCTGTCGCAGGATCTTTGCGACAAGGTGCTCAAACCCGCCGTCTACCCGGGGGCGCTGGACATCATCGCCGAGTGCCGCAAGGCGGGATGCAAGATCGTCCTCTCAACCGGCGCCATCGACATCACCATGCGGCCCCTCGTCGACTACCTCGGAGCGGACGATCTGATCGCGAACTCGCTCCAATTCGTGGAGGGATTCGCAACCGGCAAGGTGATCCCGCCGATCGTAGAAGGAGCCAACAAGGCAAATCGCGTCCGCGAGTATTGCGTGCGCCATGGCTTGCGGCTCGATCTCTCGCACGCGTACAGCGACTCCCTCTCCGACTACCCGATGCTGACCGTCGTGGGCCGACCTACCGTGGTGAACCCCGATCGCAGGCTGCGCTCCCATGCCCGCGCGTACGAATGGCCCATTCTCGATCTCACATTGACCGGCCGTAGACACTTGCCGCGGTAACGTTTCGCGTCTCACCGGACGGAGACGCGTGACCTCCACGTTAGCCCCTTGCTCCTGCTCGCCCCGTTGCCCAGCTTGCGGGCATGCGCTGCTGGGGAATGTGGATCGGGGTGTTGTTGTCGTTTGCCTGTCAACAGTCGGGGTTGGTGTCCGTCGGCGACGTCCACAAGGACGGGGGTACCGGCAACGGCAACGGAGGACACCCGCGTCAGTGGCCTCCAGATCGCCCCGGCTACGTGAACCCGGTTCCAGCGGAGAACCAGCTGTCCGGGGATCCTTCCTGGAGCCGCGGATTCAACCGCTCGAACCGCGGGCAGATCGACGCCTATGCCGACCGCGTGAGCGCCAGCGCGGGCGATACGGTCCAGCTCATGGTGCGATCGGACCGCATCGGCGCGAGCGCGAGCTGGGCTTTGTTCCGGCTGGGTTGGTACGGCGGAGCGGGTGCTCGGCGAATCCTCGGCTCGACGCAGCCGTTGTCCCTCGGGGACCAACCGGCGTGCCCGCCCGACCCCGCAACCGGGCTGGTCCGCTGTTCCTGGACGTCGACGTTCACAGTGAGCGTGCCGCCGGACGCCGTCAGCGGGCTGTACGTCGTCCGAATCGTCCGCGATGACGCGTTCGGGGCACTGATTCCTCTGGTGGTGAAGGACGAGCGGCCCGCGGATCTCCTCATGGAGTCTGCGGTTCTCACCGCGCAGGCGTACAACAACTGGGGCGGCACCGGCCTGTACGATCCGCCAGGTGCATTCGCGGTCCAGGTTAGCTTCGACCGGCCGTACGCGAGCGACACCGGCAGCGGGCAGATGCTGCGGTACGAGGCGCTGATGGCGCGCTTTCTCGAGCGATACGGCTACGACGTCACGTACACCACCGACCTCGACGTCGCCCGCGAGGGTGCCTCGACGCTGTTGCGCCGCGGCGCCTTCCTGTCCATCGGCCACGACGAGTACTGGGCGGGAGAGCAGCGCGATGCGGTGGACGCGGCCCGCGACGCCGGGGAGCCGATCTTCTTCTTCGGCGCCAACGCCGCCTATTGGAAGGTCCGGCTATCGAGCCCCGGCGTGGACGGAAACGCCCGGGTGGCCACCTGTTACAAGCGGCACCCAGAGAGCGATCCTCTCGCCGCCACGGCCGATCGGACCGGGCGCTATCGCGATCCACCGATCAGCCGGTCGGAAGAGCAGCTCGTCGGCACCATGTACGAGAGCTGGATGCTGTTCGGCCAATCGTGGGTGGTGCGCAACGACGCGCACCCCATCTACGAAGGGACCGGGCTCACCACCGGCGACTCCATCCCGCAGCTCGTGGGGTACGAGTACGATCGGACGTTCGCGCGGGATACGCCTGGTGCCATCGAGGTCGTAGGCCGCTCGCCGCTGGTCGATGCAGAAGGCAAACCCGGGTTGTCGGAGGCGACGGTGTACACGGCCCCGAGCGGCGCGGTGGTCTTCGGCGCCGGCAGCATCTTCTGGCCGCGCGGCGTCGACGGTCCCCTGCGCGACGCGCGCGTCGAACGGATGACTGCCAATATGTTGAAGCTCGGGCTCCAGCTTTCCGTTCCGCCGGCGCTCTCGTCCGTCGGCGCGCCCCCATCCGACCCGACGAGCGGAAGGTGGGCGGCTTCGGTCCGGACCGTGGCCGGCGGCATGTCCGGGCCTGCCGGCGTCGCGCAGCTGCCGGACGGCACGTTCGTGATCGCGGACGCCCGCGACCACCGGATCTGGCAGACCGACGGAGCGGGAGCGGTCCGGCCCTACGCAGGCGACGGACACCCGACCGGAAGCTCGCGGTTCGACAACGTGCCCGGCCTCTCGGCGCGGTTCTTCGGCCCCACGGCCGTCCTTCCCGACACCGCGGGCAACGTCTACGTGGCCGACACGCACAACTGCGTCATCCGGAAGATCGGAAATGACGCCAAGCGCACGGTGAGCACGGTCGCGGGCGCGTTCATGGCGGCGGGAAACGCCGATGGCATCGGCGCCGCCGCCCGCTTCGGGATGCCGATGGGGATGGCCTGGCTCGACAGCACGCACATCGTGATCGCGGATGCCTCGAACGCGGCCATCCGGGTGCTCGATGTGCTCACGCAGGCGGTGACCACGCTGGCGGTTTCGCACGGCGGCGACGAGAGAGATGGACCTGCCCTCACCGCTGCGTCGTTCCAGCGGCCGACCGCGGTCGCCGTCGCGCCCGACGGCCGGGTCTTCTTCGTCGCCAGCCCGTCCGGGACCGTCAAGGTGATCGGCACCGATGCATCGCGCACGGTGACCACGCTGGTGGCCGGGGGGCTCGGCTTCGCCGACGGACCCGGTACCGGCGCGCGACTGGTGCCGCAGATGGGACTGCTCTGGCTCAACGGCGGCCTGATCGTCTCGGATCCGGGAAACCAGCGGCTGCGGTGGGTTTCACCAGGGGCGACCGCCGACAGCACGACCGTGCAGACCTGGGCCGGATCGGGCCGGAGCGGGACGGACGACGGGTCCGCATCGGCCGCGTCGTTCGAGGTCCCGCTCGGGCTTTGGCGCGGCATGGACGGCAACGTCTACGTGGTCGAGGGCACCGCCGGAACGCTTCGGGCCGTGCGCCCCTGACGCAGACGGGCTCCGCGGGCGCATTTCCTTCGCATCAACCGGGGGATCGCCCTGAAAAGAAGC
>Ga0209056_10004113_pt1 | contig 15327 bp, 16 predicted proteins | sample GraSoiAngelo_114_FD_185876 | JGI IMG/M metagenome (GOLD analysis project Ga0209056, IMG submission 185876) | Grasslands soil microbial communities from the Angelo Coastal Reserve, California, USA - 14_0903_13_40cm (SPAdes) (version 2) | ecosystem: Environmental > Terrestrial > Soil > Grasslands... | reverse complement strand
CGCGCTAGTTCGTTACAAACGGTGGCGGTGCCATTCCCTCAACGCAGCTTGCATCAAGATCTTTTGCGTCACCTTTGCCGAGAAATTCGATCGCGATCCGATCGACACAACCAGGATCCTTTAGGCCATCAGCACCGTGGCCGGCCTCGGCAATAATAATATGTCTGCTGTTCCGCAAGTGTTTGGCGACCTCTTCGCCGTACTTTGGCGGCGTGACGGGATCCAGGTTGCCGGAAAAAATCAGCACCGGCGCGTTTGAAGAAACTGGATCCCGATAATCAGCCGGAATTTTTCCGCGCGGCCATAAACCGCACGCGCGTGTTTGCTGGAACACGCGATAGTTCCCGAACGGATTATCCGCGTTTAATTTCGCCGCCTCCTGCTGATTAATGAATGGAACATCTTCGGCGCAGGTGACCGACAAATACATTCCGTCCGCTACGAAATCAGGGATCGATGGCCCAATTGCTTGCTTGAGGAACGGCGTGAAATCGCCGCCAGCCGCTTGATGAACAATCATGGGAATCCGCGCCGCTTTGTCGCGTCCGTACATCCAGGTTCTGATTTTCTCCGCGAAGACGCCGCGCTGAATTTCGACTGTCGTTGGCGCGGTCTTGCCGTCCGAAGAGTATTTCACGTGCGCAGGCTGTTTCTCCAACTGCGCCAGCACGTACGTCCAGTCATCACGGATTTGTGGGAAAGCGGCGTGACACGCAGCGTCTCGTTCGCATTCGCTCAACAACAGGTCCATTGCGCGCGCTCCGGACTCCGAATGGTGTAACGGCATTTTTAAATCGGTGGGCGCGACTGCCAGCAGGATCGCGCTGCGGACGTGCTCGGGATGTCGCCGCATGTAAACCAGCGCCGCTTGCGTTCCGTACGACCCACCAAAAAGATTGATCTTGTCGTAACCGAGCCACGCTCGCACATCGTCGAGATCATCCATCGCAATGGATGTTGTGTATTTCGTCAGGTCCGCGCGCTGCTCGAGCGCGTGACGCATTTCCTTGACGTAATCGATTGGAAACATTTCGCCCAGGTAATAGTTCGCTGTTTTCTCCCGCGGAATCGCAAGTCGATTTGATTTCCCGGTGCCGCGCTGATCGACGCAGACCACATCGCGCCGACGTCGATAATCCTTGCCCGCTCCGGCGAAGAATTCTGCTCCCTCTGCGGACGAAGCCCCGGGACCGCCGGCCAACGTGAACATCGGTTCCGCTTTCGTTTTTTGATCGAACCCCGGCAGGACGACGAGGTTTAGATCGATCGTTCGACCACTGCGCGTCTCACGGTTTTCAAAAACCGTCAGCTTTCCGCAAAACAATTTCTCATCAATTCCGGCTAACTGACACGGCTTCAACTTTGACAAACCGCCCGGCAGGCGATGTTTGGCGCAACCGCTGGCATCGAGGAGGAACAAGACTACGGCGGTCGTCATCAGCAAGATGGAACAAACGCAGCGGAGTTCGCGCACCCGCCATCTTATTGCGCGCGCACGAGAGCGCGCAAATCCAAAGCTGAATTCACGCGATGTTCGGCATCGCGAACCCGATCGCTTTCAATTCCGCTGCGAGCAACTTTGCCTGCTCTTTCGTAAGCTCGACCAGAGGCGGGCGCATTCGAATCCACTCCGGATCGTTCCTGTAGATCGCAATCGCCTGTTTCAACGCTGCGATCATGGACGGAAATTTCCTGCTACTGAACACCTCACGCACGACATTTAATTTCGATTGTTGCTGATCCGCGTCACCCGCGGTGTTCCACTGTCTGTACAGCTTGTGAATCGCTGCCGGATTCACGTTGGCCGTTGCAGAAATGGTGCCCACGCCGCCGTTGCGCATATTGGCGAGCAAGAACGACTCGCTGCCGACAAACACGTCGAAACCAGAAACAGCCCGTCCGGCTCGGACTGCAAACGCGTCGAGAAAAGTTTTGGTGTTGTTCCAATCGCCCGAGCTGTCTTTCATCCCGGCGATCGCGGTTGGATAAGCTTTCAGCAGGCGCTCGACCAATTTTGGTGTGATACCGACGATCGCCACCGATGGAATATGGTAGAGGTAAATTTTCAGACGCGTATCGCCGACGCGTTGCACCACTTCGCTGAAGAAACGGTAGAGACCTTCTTCGCTGACGTTCTTATAATAAAACGGCGGCAGCATCAGCACGCCGGCGCAACCGTGTTTTACCGCATGCGCCGTCAGCTCGACTGTCTCGGTGACCGAGCAGCAACCGGTGCCGGGCATCATACGGGACGGATCTATGCCAGCCGCGACCAGGACGTCGAGCAACGTCGATCGCTCTTTGGCTGCCATCGAGTTCGCCTCGCTATTGGTGCCAAACACGGCCAGCCCGCAGTCCTGCGAAAGTAACCATTGGCAATGCCTGATGAATCGTTCGCAGTCAGGCGAAAGATCGGCTTTGAACGGGGTTACGACCGGCGCGAGTACGCCGCGGATGCGTTGACTCATGGTTCCTCTTTAATCGAGCACCTGGGATCCAGCATCCAGTATCGAGAGTCCAGCATCCGGCATTGCCAAAAGAACGCCGAAAACCGCAGATGCAAGCAACTTATTTTGCCGCAGTCAACGCCCGCGGCTACAGGATTGCGTCGGTCGTTGCTCGTGATTGTGTTCCGAGTTAAACGATCCCCATGCGTCGTCGTAAGCGAACACCGGTGCGTTCATCCGAACCCAAATTGCACCATAACGTTTACGTCGTTCTACTCTCCAAAGCTGCGCTGAAGGATTTGTCTATCATGCGGCGCAATCCGGCGCGCGATTCAGCTAAACCGGCCGTCTACGTTGGAATGACGGGATTGCCGGTGGATCACCGATTTGAAAATCACAAGAACGGATACAAATCGGCCCGGCTGGTCAGGAAATATGGCGTTCGATTATTGCCGGAGCTATACGAGCATCTGAACCCGATGCCGTACGAATATGCCGTTCAAATGGAAAAGGACCTGGCCGACGATCTGCGTGCTCAAGGCTACGCCGTTTGCGGCGGAACTTGAGGAGATTGCGAATCGAGCGTCGTGGTTACTCGGCGACCACGAGTTTCGAACCAGCGCCGGTAATTCTTGCAAACTACTAAGAACGTAGTCGGCTTTCTTCTGGTATTCGCGCGGATTTACAAAACGCCGGTCGGGGATCGCAGCGATGCGCATCTTCGCTGCTTTGGCCGCCGCAACGCCGGGAAGCGCGTCCTCGACAACAAGGCATGCGTCAACAGTGAGCCCAAGTTTATCCGCTGCGCGCAAATAGATGTCGGGAGCGGGTTTGCCGCGTTCAACTTCTTCGCCGGTAACGATGACCTCGAAGAATCCAGTCAGCTGATGTCGATCCAGGAATGGTCGCGCCGACGCGCCGACCGAGCTTGTGGCGACGGCGAGGCGCAGTTTCATCTGCCGCAGTTCCTGCAACACTTCTTCGACGTTGGGAAACAGGCCGACTCGATTGGCAAAGAAATCCGTCGCGATCTCACCGCGACGCCGCATGATTTTCTCAGTGGGCACCGAAAGGCCAAATGCTTTCTTGTAAAACTCGACTGCGAACCGGTAGCTGACTCCGACGACCTTCTGGTGGTGTTCGCCCCGATAGGTCACGCCGTACTCGGCGAGTAATTTGGCGTCGATCTGGTTCCACCACGGCTCCGAGTCGGCGAGCACACCGTCGAGATCGAAAATTATGGCGGATAGCATGGAGCCGTGGAGATCGGAGTTGATATAGCGGAGTTAAAAGATTCGATGCAGCCGTCAAGCGATGTAATTGCCGCGGTCCTCACCAGCTCCGAAATTCATTGCAGCAGGCGGCCAACAAGATTGCGCAGATCGTCTTCGCAGAAGAAAGTGGCCGACTTATGCGATCGCTTCGAAATGCAATCGTAATCGGTTTCGCGATTGGTTTGGGGATTGGACAGGCGTGCGCAGGAGAGTTCGATTCGATCCTGCGCTGGCGTAACATTGGACCGTACCGCGGCGGCCGGACGCGCGCGATCGCAGGAGTTCCATCGCAGCCGAATGTTTTCTACATGGCGCCGGTGAACGGCGGTGTTTTTAAATCGATCGATTACGGTCGGACGTGGCAACCGATTTTCGATGATCAGCCGACGGCGTCGATTGGCGCGATTGCGGTCGCGCCTTCAAATCCGAACATCGTTTACGCCGGGAGCGGTGAAGGATTGCATCGACCGGATCTTTCAGTCGGCGACGGCATTTATAAATCGACTGATGCCGGGAGGACATGGACGCATCTCGGATTGCGCGACGGTCAGCAGATCGCGCAGTTGGTGGTCGATCCAAAAACTCCGGACCGCATCTTTGTTGCAGTAACCGGTCACCCGTTCGGGCCTAACGAAGAACGCGGCGTTTATCGATCGCTCGACGGGGGAAAAACGTTCGAAAAAGTTCTGTATCGCAATGAAAACGTCGGCGCAAGCGATGTGCAGATCGATCCGAATAATCCGCAGATTGTTTACGCCGCGCTATGGGAATCACGCGAAGGGCCGTGGGAAAACGGAGTATTCAACGGAGACGGCGGCGGCATTTTTAAATCCATCGACGGCGGCAAGACATGGCGACAATTAAGCAAAGGTCTGCCGGGTAGCATCGTGCAGGCGAACCTCACGATCGCGCCAAGCGCGCCGAAAACCTTGTTCGCCGCGGTTCGGACAAAAACAATCGCGAAACTTTATCGCTCGGACGACGCTGGCGAAACCTGGAGTGGAACAACTGATGATCCGCGGCCGGGACTTGGAATCGGCGGTGGCGATCTCCCTGTGGTGCGGTTTGATCCAAAAAATTCGCAGATCGTTTACTCGGCCAGCGTGGTTTGTTGGAAATCGACGGACGGCGGCAAAACCTGGGAAGGCTGGCGCGGCGCACCCGGCGGGGACGATTATCAAAATGTTTGGATCAATCCGAGCAATCCCGATATTATTCTTCTCGGTTCGGACCAGGGCGCGATCGTCACCGTGAATGGAGGCAAGAGCTGGAGCTCATGGTATAACCAGCCGACTGCGCAGCTGTATCACGTTAGCGCCGACAACACGTTTCCGTACCGGCTTTACAGCGGACAACAGGAAAGCGGTTCGGTCGGAATCAAAAGCCGCGGCGATGAAGGTGAAATCACATTCCGCGATTGGAAGCCGGTCGCGACCGAGGAATATGGTTACGTCGTCGCCGACCCGCGGGATCCAGACATTATCATCGGCGGTAAGCTGACGCGATTCGATCGCCGCACCGGTCAGGCGCAAAATATACTTCCGGTGCCGGTGCAAACAGAAGACTTCCGGATGTTGCGGACCGAGCCGGTTGTCTTTTCGCCGCTCGATCCGCACTTGCTCTTCTTCGCCGGAAACGCGCTCTGGCAAACACGCGATCATGGCGACCACTGGGAAAAGATCAGTCCTGATTTGTCGCGGCCGAATTACGAACTGCCGGCGAGCATCGGGAAATACAAAGAAGATGCAACAAAGCAGGCCCATCGGCGGGGCGTGATTTACACCGTTGCGCCGTCCCCGCTCGACGCGAACCGGATTTGGTGCGGGACCGACGATGGTTTGATTCATCTCACGACCGATGCCGGTAAAACCTGGAGCAACGTGACGCCTGGAGGTATTTCGGCCTGGCAGAAAATTTCGTTGATCGAAGCCGGACATTTCGATTCGAACACCGCTTACGCAGCGGTAAACACGATCCGGATCGACGATCTGCGGCCGCACATTTTTGCGACACACGACGGCGGAAAAACGTGGACAGAGATTGCGAACGGAATACCGGCCGGCCAAATCGTCAACGCGGTTCGCGAAGATCCGGAACAGAAAGGCGTGCTGTTCGCCGGAACAGAAAGAGGCGTTTACGTCTCGTTCGATGACGGCGCCAACTGGGAGTCGTTGCGATTGAATCTGCCGGCGAGTTCCGTACGCGATCTTATTGTTAAGAACGACGATCTCATCGTCGCGACGCATGGTCGCGGATTTTGGATCCTCGACAACATCACGCCGCTGCGGCAAATCAACACGAAGCAGCGCGAGGATCTGTTGTTTAAACCGCAGAGTGCGTTGCGCGTTCGCGCGAACCTGAACACCGACACGCCGTTGCCGCCGGACGAACCGGCAGGCGAAAATCCACCAGACGGCGCGATGATCGATTATTTTCTTTCGAAAGATGCGCGTGTCCAGGTAACGATCGAGATCAAAGACGGCAAAGGCCAGTCGGTGAGAAAATATTCAAGCACGGATAGACCCATCGAGGTGAATCCAAAACGGCTCAAAATTCCAAGCTACTGGATTCGGCCGCTGCAATCGGTTTCCACGAAAGCAGGCCTGCATCGGTTTCTGTGGGACATGCATTACACGCCGGTCCGGGATGTGGAACCGGAGTTTCCGATATGTGCGACGTATCGCAACACGGCACCGGCGGCGACATCACCATGGGCCGCCCCCGGTGATTACATGATTACGTTAACGGTTGACGGGAAAACTTTCAGCCAACCGCTGGCGGTCGCAATGGATCCGCGCGTTAAAGCGTCGGGCGCCGACCTTCAGGAACAGTTCGATCTCTCGTGGAAATTGTATCAACTGCGGCTCAAGCTGGCGCCGGTCGGCAAGAAGTTCGACGGAATCGCCGAGCAATTAACGAAACTCAGAGCAAAGGCCGCGGAGCGATCTGACGTCACGCAAAAACTGGAGGCTTTTGCTCAAACATTCGTGAAGTTCGGGCCGCCGTATCCGCGACCAGGCGCTCCGCCCTCGCTTTTCATTTTGGAATCGACGACCCGTCTGTTCAACGAGATCGAACGCGCAGACGCTGCGCCGACAGCCGCAGTCAAGGCCGCTGTCGCGGATCTGGAGACTAAAGTCGGGCCGATGATGGACGCATGGCACAAATTACTCGAATCCGATCTTCCCGCGTTGAATCAACAATTGAAACAAGCGGGATTTCCCGAAATCAAAACAGAAGGATGAACAGTTGAGGCGTGGAGAACGTAAAGGCGCGAGCCAAACCGCGGTCAGCACTTGCCGCTACAGCTTTTCATTACCGCCAGTGACGATGAGAACGCCAGTAAGCGTGTCGGCCGTAGAATCGATGAGCAACCCCGAACCGCGGCCCGTAATAGCCGTAGCCCGGGACGACGACCACACGAACGGGTGGAGGCGGAGCGAATAGGACAGGGCGCGGTGGCGGCGGCGCGTAATTGTACGTCGGCGCGGGAGCGCGGTAAGGCTCAATTACTTCAGTCCCGGCGTTCGCGCGCGGAGCAGACGCAAATCCGAATGCGAACACCGCCAATACTATCACAATAAGTTTTTTTCCCATGATCGGTTATCCCTCCTGTTAATTCGTCGATTGAACTCGGGAATGACTGCGAAGTTGCCCAAAGAATGTGTGCCACGCGTTGTTGCGAATGGGCGCGCAGCGCCGTGGCTACAGAGAATGATCGATTTACGGCGCCGCAGTCGACGCTAGCGGTTACAGTTTGGCGGTTTTGGACGCTACTTTTTCTCGACGAGCGAAAGGTAGGCTTCGTAACCTCGGTCTTTCATTTCTTCGACCGGGACGAAATGGAAGGCGGCCGAGTAAACGACGTAACGCTGTCCCGTGGGCGATTTAGGGTCGGGAAATACATAGCCAAGGTGAGCGTTACTTCGCTTTGCGCGGACCTCGGTTCGCTGCATGTCGTGCGAAGTATCCAGGCTCTCGACGAGAAGATCTTTTGAGATCGGCTTGGTGAACGTGGGGAAGCCGACCCCAGCATCGAATTTGTCGAGCGAAGTGAAAAGCGGTTCGCCGGTAATCACATCGACGTAAATGCCAGTCTTCTCGTTGTTCCAGAACTGATTTTGGAAAGCCCTTTGGGAGCCACCCTCGCGCACGACGGAATATTCCTCAGCCTTCAATCGTTGTTTCAAGACGGCGTCGCTGGGAACCGGACGGTTCGGATCGAAAGTTGTGGTCTCCTTTTTTTCTTTCTGCGCGAGAAAGAAAAAGTACAGCCCCCCGACGATGAGCACGACTGCGAGGCCAGCACCGACGTACGTGCTGATGGCCGATCTTTCCTCGCTGGTAACTCGTCCGCCGCGCATCGGATTGTGATTGAATCGGAGACTGGCCCCGTCCGTCAAGACCGAACAGGCGTCAGATGTTCATTATTGCTTGTAGCCACGCTCCTGAGGGGCTTTGGTTTTTGCAGGCGGTACGCCCGCCGCTACGGCGATCGCGGCGGATTTGAAAAACACCGGTAAATTACTGTGAAGCGGAGCAGTTCGCGTTCTTGAGGCGTTATGTCGATCGTTACAACTTATCTTGAGATGCATTCGCCCGACCAGCTTCGTCCAAAGCGATGCACAGATAGACGATTTAATATTCAGGAGAAAATCGAACGCGACTGGCGGTTCAATCGGGATCTTTACCTTGCCGTCGGGCAGATGTGGTCATGGAACGACAAGCGCGTGTGGAGCGACGAACAATGGAAGGAGTACGGGCTTGCACCGGAGTTGCGGACCTTCGCAGCGTATTATGAGCATACGCTCGCAGGCTATTACGAACTGCGTCACGATGATGGAGGCGGTGTTGAGATCGCCTACTTTGGTTTGTTACCGGAGTTTATTGGTCGTGGACTGGGAGGAGCATTATTAACCAGCGCAATCGAACAAGCGTGGCGGATGTCCCCTTCAGTCAATCGCGTTTGGGTGCATACCTGCAACCTTGATCATCCCGCGGCCTTGGACAATTACCAGGCCCGCGGCATGGTGATTTATAAACAGGAAAGAACATAAGAGTGACAGGACTTTGCACGGCATCTGGCTTCGTCCCCACCAAAAAAAGCCGCCGGATTCATGGAAATCGTGCGGCTTCTTATTGGTGATATTTCCGGTCGCGCGGGCTTAATCGACAACGACGTGATCAACCATTCGTGAATCGCCTGTGCTTACGTAATAAACACGCACGTGCGTTCCGGGTTTGATCGCGGTATGGATCACCTTGCCGTTCTTGTTCACAACGCGACCAGGTCCGTTGAGAACGTAACTGCCAGGAGTATTCGAACGGTCCTCGCGAACAACGAGAGTCTTGAACGGCTGGTAACTCGCCGCCGATCCTTCTCCAGTTGTCATTTTGATGATCGTTCCAGTCACCGTTATCGGTTGTTCTATGGCAGCGGTTGTTTGTCTCTTATGTGTCGAACGCGTCTGGCCAAATGCCACCGGCGCAATGAGTACGCCGCAGGCGAGAATAACAATTGTCTTCTTGATCATGAGGGCCTCCTTTGTTGTTGCTCACGGTTACGCCCGTTAGATGCGTTTCTTAAGCTTGCCGTTCAACACTCGTTAGGCCGTATCGGTAACAAAGTTGTTACCAACCGGCCCGGACGACGTTCTCCACGCCTGATCTGCCGGAAATGCAATCGCGTGTAAAAAACGGGCGGCATATTGCGGGTATCAGAAGAAAGCCGCGGCACCTGTGTACACGACACGGCGCCAGATTTTGAACGCTGTTCTCTGCGTGAGGTCTAGGCTGCTATGACCAAACTCATTGCGTTAATGACGGCGGGACTCTTTGCGGCAGCGACCATGTTTGCGGGCGAACACGGCAACTGCACAAAGCAAGTCGGAAGTGGAACGAAGATGGCGTGCGAGGTTTCGTTGGCCAGTCTAAGCCTGACACCTGATCAGAAGACAAGAATGGACGCAGCCATGGAGGAGCATCAAAAGGCCGGCTGCAACGAGGCCAGTGAAGCCAAATACATGGAATCGGCGAAATCAATCCTGACCCCGGAGCAGTACGCGAAGTTCGAAGCTCAGTGCAAGAAAGGCGAGAAAGGTAAGACGCAAACCTGATTTCTCGTTCCAATCAAATCAACGCTTCGCGCCGGGAGCAATCTCGGCGCGTTTTGCGTACGGGATTTTTAGGTACCTATTGAAGCCGTGATTCCTCTCGGCCTGAAAGTTGCCTATACGATTTTCGTTTGTGCGCTGATGCCGATCTATTGGCGAGAGTACGGGCTGGCCAATTTCCTTTGGTTTTCAGATATCGCCTTGCTGGCACTTGTGCCGGCGCTTTGGTTGGAAAATGCGCTGCTCGTCAGCGTGCTTGCCGTCTCAGTTGTGTTTTTTGAAGCACTCTGGAATGTGGATTTCTTTTTCGGTCTTGCGATCGGCAAGCCATTAATCGGTCTGAGCGCTTATATGTTTAATCTCAGGATCCCGTTGTTCATCCGCGGATTATCATGTTTCCACATCGTTCTGCCGCTTCTACTTCTCTGGTCGCTGCACCGGCTCGGCTACGATCACCGCGCTTTTTTCTGGCAGACAATTGTCGCGCTGGTGGTCCTGCCGCTCTCTTATCTGGTGAGCGATCCACAGGAGAATGTGAACTGGGTCTACGGTTTAGGCGAAAATCCGCAGCGGATTCTGCTCCGCGCCGCTGTTTGTGTTTCTTCTAATGCTGTTGTTCCCGCTTGCGGTTTATCTGCCAACGCACCTTTTTTCGTCAGAATTTTTCGAGCCGCAGCATCGTAATTCTCCAGTGCGTTGACGAGATTCGACATAAAATGTTGTCAGCCAGAACCGCGCATGATTTTCTAGGACTGGCTCATGGCGAGAGAATTCAAACCAGTGCGTTTTTTCGTGATGATGGCAATGGCAGCCTTTGTCGTGTGTGGAATTACATCGTTCTACACTCATCGCGCAGCTCGCGGTAGAACTGCGGAGGAGCGGGCGGGTTATGCAATCGGGTTCAAAGAGGGAAAGCAAGCCTCACCGGGAGCAACGTTGCCAACTGCTGCCGACTTAAACCTGATGGCTCAAAAATATTTCAAGCAGCAGGGCTCCGGGAACCCGCAAACTTGGGACCAGGGCTTCGAGAACGGTTACACGGACGGGTTCAACAAGACGCATCCCCGGCAATGAACCCGCCACCTTTGTCGATTCGGAAACGCTTCCCGTGGATTTTTTATTGGATCGTTCTCGCCCTCATCGTTCTCTTCGCGTTTGCGCCGATAGGATCGGTGATGACATGTGCATGGATTGCAAATTCCCACGGCTGCAAAGTGGATGAAGGATCGGTGCATCCCTGCGTCATAAATGGAAAAGACTATGGCCAGCTTTTGTATACGCTGGGTGTGCTCGGCTGGTTAATGCTTGTTACGATTCCCGGCGGGCTGTTCGCATTCGTGATCTGGTTGATTGTTCTGATCCTGCATCGGGCCAGTTGGCAAAAGCGATTCGCTGCCGGAGTTCCTCCTCCAGTTCCCCCGCCTGCTACGGCATGAGCGGCCTCATTGGGATTGAAGGTGGGTCACGAATGGCTGTAACGTCCGCTGCCTGAGCGGAATCTATGTCGGCGCTACTCTATAAACTCCGCGAGTGACCGATATTTTTCGCTGAGCTCTTTGATCCGATGCTCGAAGTGGCGAATGCGGTGGATTGAACGAAAAACCAGCCAGGTGCCGAGTACGACCAGACCAAGGTTCAGGAGCATCAGTGGCAGCAGCAGAGGCATCACCTTCTCGATCCTGTAATAGCGCGATGTCGCAATGAGCGCACTCAGCACGGACAGAGGCAAGGCGAATACGGCGATACCGGTGCGGAGCGAAGCGAGCGCAGTTCGTTTCTCAGCGAGGAGCACCTCGATTTCGCCGAAGATGATATTGTCGAGCTTCGGCAGCCCGTCGGTCTCAATACTCATTTTCGTTCAATTTAGTCGATTCAGCACAAAACTCGCTCGAGAAATCGACTTCGACTGGTCGCCTGTCTGACCGCCTGAATTCGCATCGATGTGGCGCGCTTGCGGGTTCGGTCTCTGCGGCCGGCAGGCTCGTGGCATTCGTTTCTTTAACATGCAACCGCATGTTTCGTCGTCCTCGATGGAACATTTAAAGCAATTCCGCGGCAAAACTCCACTCGGCCGCCCAGGCCAACCAGCCGAACTCGCATCGATCTATGTTCAACCCGCAGCGTCTGACCCAAGTTTTGCAACCGGACAAATCTACGGTGCCGCAGGCGGCAGCGGGCAACCATAGCCGGCTGCAAGGGCGCGCGGCGATGTGGGTGGCGGCGAGCGCTATTTGTGTCAGCTACATCCTAAGCACATTGCCAACGCCGCCGTACGTGATCTACCGGCAGACGTTCCAATTTTCGCAGATCATGCTGACGGTCATCTACGCTGTCTACGTCGTCGGCACCGTCACGACGATGTTTTTTCTTGGCCGCTTGTCGGATCAAATTGGGCGCCGTCCGGTCGTTCTGCTATCGCTGGGAATCGCAGCCGCTGGTAGGGTGATCTTTATTTGCGCGCAAAACATCTGGTGGCTTTTTCCCGCGCGGATTTTCTCCGGACTGGGCATCGCGCTTGTGTCGGGCGCCGCCACCGCGTGGGTGGTGGAGTTGGAGCCGCAAAGCGATAACGCCACAGCGACTCAAGTGGCAATCGGTGCAAATTTTCTCGGGCTTGGCCTGGGACCATTGCTGGCCGGGCTGCTCGGCGAATATGCGCCGTGGCCGCTCCGTCTTTCCTATGTCGCGTTTCTTTTCCTGCTTGTACCTGTCGCCGCGTTGGTTTCTCGAGCGGAAGAGACGCTGGATAAAGCGAAATCCCTGGGTGAAGTCTTAATGAGGCCGCGCCTCGGTGTGCCGCGTGATGTTCGGACGCAATTTGTATCGCCGGCCGTCGGTGCGTTCGCGGTCTTTGCCGTGCTTGGGTTTTACACTGCGCTCGCGCCAAGCCTTCTGGTGGAGGCGCTGCATAATAAGAACCATGCCGTCGCAGGAACGATTGTTGCCGAGGTGTTCTTCATTGGCACGTTGGCGATTGGATTGACTCCCCGCCTGACGAGTCACCGCGGTCTGGTTGTCGCGCTCATTTTGTTACTGCCAAGCCTGGCGCTCCTCGTCGTCGCAGAGCTGGCGCGTTCCATGGGGCTGTTGTTAATCGGAACGGCCATCACCGGTGTCGCGACTGGACTTGGTTACCGTTGCAGCGTGCAAAAGGTAAACGAGATCGCGCCGGCCGAACAGCGGGCTGAAATCGTGTCGAGTTATCTTATTGCCTGCTATTGCGGTATTTCGCTTCCCGTGATTGGTGTGGGTCTTGTTTCAAAAGCAATGGGCGCCGCAGCCGCGGACACGATCTTCGCGGCAATCATCGCCACGATGGCAGCTGGCGCCCTCATCGTGGAGGTTAAAAGTTGGTAACCGCAGCGGCGTGCGAAACTGAACCTGTTCAAAAAAATAAGACCCCGCTAAATCGAACCGCGTATGCCGCGGTCGGAATCGCGCGGACCGATGACGCCGCCCAGCCTGTCGAAGACCGCGCTTGCCGCGGGGCGTACCGTGTCCCATGGCAATGCTGAAGCGGGTTTCGCTTGCTCGTAATCCGCCGCAACGGACTCTTCGACTTCGTCGAATGTTTTCCCGGGATACCTGAAGAACGTGTCATAGCCGGTGCGATATGCGTGCTCGAATTCCTCGTACGAGTAGTTCTTCGCGTACGGTTGTTTGGCATGTTGTTCGCGCCAATACGCTGCTTCCTTTTCGGGATCCGCTCTGCTGCTGCCGCGTTGGTTGCTCTTACCGCCTGCTGTTTCGGAACCTGTTTCCATAAGTTTACGCGTTGTAATGCTGGTTATTAAGAACATCGCTGGCGGGAAGGGGATCGGTCGCTTCTTTCAATGGGGTCCTGGACAAAGTAGCATTCAGTGGTGGATGGCTTGCAGCGAGCGAGCGTGGGCAGCGAGCGAGTTTCAATGGAGTAGTTGGGAAGCGCGACCCTCTTCGGTGAAAAATTAATATAGAGCGCCTTGCAAGAACCGCCTAAGCTCATGCTCCGATGGGGGACGAACAGAAATCGAAACTCCGACTGGAGATCGCCCACGTTCTTTTCATCGACATCGTCGGTTATTCCAAATTGCGGATTAACGAACAGAGCGCTCAGATTGATACGTTGCGCGACATCGTCCGCGGGACTGAGCAATTCCACGCCGCCGAAGCTGAAGGAAAGCTGTTGCGGTTGCCGAGCGGCGACGGTGGCGCGCTTGCTTTCCGCAACAGCCCGGAGGCGCCGGTACTTTGCGCGGAGGAAATTGCCAAGGCACTAAAAAGTCATCCCGAGATCCGGGTCCGCATGGGCATCCACAGTGGTCCTGTTAACGAAGTCACCGATTTAAACGAGCAGGCGAATATTGCCGGCGCCGGGATCAACATCGCCCAACGCATCATGGATTGCGGTGACGCCGGTCACATTCTGGTGTCGAAGCATGCCGCAGAAGACCTCGAGCAGTACGACCAGTGGCAACCGTATCTACATGATCTCGGCGAATGTGAAGGCAAACATGGCGAACGCCTGCACGTCGTAAATCTCTACAACAATGAAATCGGAAATCCGGCCGTACCCGGAAAGTTCGGCCGTAAGGCGATCGCCGGAACGACGGCATCTGCTGCGAGCGGAAATCGCCGCCGCTACTCCATCGTCGCAATGGCGATCGGCGCGCTGATCGTCGTTGGCGCGACTAGCCTGTTTTTGACAACACGAACAGCTTTCCGAAACATCGCGGGACGCGGCGCACCGGCATTGCCGGCTTCGGAAAAAAGCATCGCCGTCTTGCCGTTTCAGAACCTCAGCGACGATAAATCGAATGGTTACTTTACCGACGGCATCCAGGACGAGATCCTTACCAGACTTTCGAAGATTGCCGCGCTTAAGGTCATCTCGCGCACCTCTACGCAGAAATACAAGAGTGCTCCCGAAAACTTGCGCCAGGCGGGCCAACAGTTAGGCGTGGCGAATTTTCTCGAGGGCAGTGTGCAAAAAGTCGCGAATGCTGTGCACGTGAATGTCCAGCTCATCCGCGCCGCGACGGACGAGCATCTCTGGGCGGAAAGCTACAACCGCAAACTCGACGACGTCTTTGGAGTGGAAGGCGAGGTCGCCAACGCCATTGCCGACCAACTCAATGCCAAGCTCTCCGGCGCCGAGCAAAAAGCGGTCGCGGAGAAGCCGACCCAGAATGCGGCCGCGTATGACACCTACCTGCACGCGATTGCAATCGACAACGCGACCACCCTTGACACGACAAAGCGGGTGGCTGGCCTTTATGCCGAGGCGGTCCGGCTTGATCCTCAATTCGCGCTGGCATGGGCCCGCCTCGCCGTCGCTCGCAGCCAGCTCTATTTCAACGGCGTTGATCTGGAGACGAACAGCGGTGCCGCAGTGAAGGAGGCCGCGGATCGAGCGATCTCACTTCAACCCGAGCTCGGGGAAGCATGGCTCGCGCAAGGCGTTTATCGCTACCGCGTCTTGCGCGACTTCAAAGGCGCGCTCCAGTCGTACCA